>Ga0247808_10000347_pt1 | contig 23385 bp, 18 predicted proteins | sample UWRJL089202R1_FD_179914 | JGI IMG/M metagenome (GOLD analysis project Ga0247808, IMG submission 179914) | Plant litter microbial communities from Arlington Agricultural Research Station in Wisconsin, United States - UWRJ-L089-202R-1 | ecosystem: Environmental > Terrestrial > Plant litter >... | reverse complement strand
AAACCTTTCAATAAATAAGTAAAGGGAAAGTACCGAAAGAAAAAGGATCGGTATCATGACATAACCACCTTTCATCAGCAGTCCTAAAATCGAAACCGACTCCTCTGAAACATTTGGAACATCCGCTCCAGATGTGATTTGTAATAATGTAACTAAGAAACTCATTGTCTTACAATTTAATAATTAATTTTTCCCCTTGATGAGACTCCGCATCTCCTTTATCAAGCTTATGCGCCTAATTGGCTTTCATTGATGCAGCTAAAGATAATTATATTTGCTAACGGATTTCTATCTATTTAATTATAATTATTTAAATTTAAATGATATGTGAATAAAATTCTCTTCACCCAACCTTCTTACCATTCTCTTCCCCTACGGATATGTTTTTTATTTTATCAAAAACACTAGATATTCTATTACTTCCCTATACATGGATTATAGTGACTGCTTGTGCTGCAGTTTGGCTGAAAGAAAAAAAGAAGAAACAAATTGCAGGTCTCTTGCTTCTGGGCTTACTCTTTATTCTTGGTAATACACCACTTGTTAACTATCTTTTTCAAAAATGGGAAATAGCACCGCAATCCTTAGATAATCTTCCAGAAAAATCTACCGCCATTATTTTAACAGGGATTACACAGCTCCATAAAAAGCCCTATGACCGTGTTTTCTTTGCTAAGGGAGCAGATCGTGTTACGCAAGCATTGATGCTTTATAGAAGAGGCAAGATTAAACATTTCATAATAACCGGTGGATCAGGTAACTTATTGAAAGAGGGCCGTGCTGAAGCGGAAGAATTAAAAAAGTTTTTATTGGATTGTCAAATTCCCGCTCATCTGATTTCAATAGAGGACCATGCCCAAAATACCAGGCAAAATGCATTACTGACCCAAGAAATGACGGCTAGAGATTCTCTTCAAGGCCCTTTTATACTCATCACTTCAGCCTTTCATATGAGAAGGGCAATGGGATGTTTTAACAAAGTTGGTATAGCGTGCATCCCTTTTCCAGTAGATTACTACTCGGTAGATGAACTGTCAAATCCTATAGGTTTTGTGGTGCCTCAAGTCGGAACACTCAATAACTTCAGTGTGTTGATGAGAGAAACCTCGGGATATTGTATTTATAAAATAATGGGGTATATATAAATTTCGCTTTTCTTGCTTCGCTTGTGCTTGCTATCGTCCTCCGGTAATCACCGCATATACTTTTGGCAAAAAACGTTTTAAATTAAAGCCAATAAATAGACTGAGTAAAATGGTCACTAATGGAGCTATGATATAAATAAGCAAAGAAGCCATTTCACCTTTTCCTATTAAATAAAAAAGGCCCTTCTTGAAAATTACTAATATGGGTTCGTGAAAGGCATATAGGAAAAATGAAAATGGAAGAATAGAATACATCCTTGAAGTCGTTAAATCCTGTTTTTTCAATAAGGTGTCATACATACTCCAAACCGCTACAATACCTGTCAAAATACCCGTTTTATGCAACAGGTCTATGAGTATATCATCTGTATGGGCGCCCAAATGCATCAGAATGGTTTTGCATAATAAAATGCTTATCCAAATAAAGAAATAAAAGAAGCCTTTCGAAGAAAAATCATTAAGCAGTAAGCGGCGTTGGTCCACACTGAAAAATCCTCCGAGTACAAAACTCATCACCGCTTCATTGTAGACAAAAATATAGTTTACATTCAAATACCACAAAATAATACACACCATGACAATGCTCCATTTGAGGTATCGCAGCAACCAATAAATGACAGGCGAAAGTAACAGTATGATGAGTAATTCGCGGATGAACCACAATTGATAGGCAATGGGGTCTATAAATACCGTATATAACAATTGAGATGGAGTATAATCTTTTATTAAGTTATTCGTAAAAAAAGGTTTGGATTGAGGAATACATTGCAATGCAAAATAAACGCCTAATGCCCAAAGCGACCAGAACAAGTAAGGGACTACCAATGTTCTTATTCTCTTTTTAATTTTCGTAAAAAACTCTGAAACATTGCCATTGATATTCAGGAAAAACAAATAGCCTGAGATGGCGAAAAATAAGGGTACAGCGATCCTGGATACCCCCTGAGAAAAAAAATTCTGAATAAATAAGCTGTATCCTTTAGTCAATACAATATTGCCCGCTAAAGACTTTACGACTGCATTATAAGAATGAAGAACCACTACTAAGATCATAGCCAGAAAAGAGATGACCTTAAATTTTTCACTTAAATAGTTATTCATTATCTCAAATACATTTAAACAGACTTGTCAATATTTACAGCCTTAATATTACAAAATTCTTTTAATCCCTCCTCTGCCAATTCTCTTCCATAACCTGAATTTTTAATCCCACCGAAAGGAAGTACGGCATTTGATACAACCATGCTGTTTATAAATACACTACCGCTTTCAAGATGTTGTATGAAAAAGGATTGTTCTTTTTTATCCGTTGTCCAGACAGATGCCCCCAGACCGAATAAAGAATCATTAGCCAATGCCAATGCTTCTTCCGCGTTCTTTACTTTAAAAACTAAAAATACAGGTCCGAATAATTCTTGATCATAGACTGGATTTTTGGGGTCAATATTTATCAATACCGTTACCGGCGTAAAATGAGGATTGTCTGTTTTGAAAAAATACTCTGCCTCTATAGATGCGCCTGAATTTAATGCCAGCGCCACTTGTGCCCTGAGTTGATCAGCAAGATCTAATCTGGCCAAAGGTCCGATGCTAACCGATTCATCCATAGGATCTCCAAAATTCAAAACAGCCAGTTTTTTCTTAACAGACTCCAGAAACTCGTCATAAATACTTTCATGGATAATGAAACGCTTGGCTGCAATGCAACTTTGTCCATTACTGATGAGGCGGGCCTTAACCGCCGATTGGGAGGCTTGAGACAGATCAGCACTTGGCATAATGATAAAAGGATCGCTTCCTCCTAATTCCAAAACTTGTTTTTTCAGGTATTTACCTGCCAGTGATGCCACGGAGCGGCCAGCCTTTTCACTTCCTGTAAGAGAAACCGCTTTGACTCGAGGATCTGCTAATAAGGTTTCCACTTGCTCTTCCGTTATAAAAATATTTTGATAGGTACCTTCGCGGAAGCCTGCATTTAAAAACAACTCTTCCATTTTCAGTGCACATAAAGGCACGTTCGGTGAATGTTTGAGAAGGATAGTATTACCAGCCATTAGTGCAGGGACTGCACATCTGAATACCTGCCAAAAAGGGAAATTCCATGGCATAATACTCAGAATCATGCCAAGGGGGTGGTACTCTACCCTTTTTTCTGCTTTATCAGATTGTTCGATCACATGACCCATCAGCCATTTTTCTGCATGAGAAGCATAAAAATCACATAATCCGGCACATTTCTCGATTTCAGCCACTGCTTGCTGAAGCGGTTTACCCATTTCCTGAGTAATCAGCTTGCCCAGGCTGTTTTTGTCTTTTTCTAATAATTCCTTCAAATTCAAAAATAGATTTATGCGTTGTTTTATATCTATACCTGATGGTGAAGAGAATGCCTCCTGCCCTTTTTTAAGCACTTGCTCCAACTGATCTGAACTGTAAAAATCAGCCTGATAATGAATTTGTTGCGAAAAAGGGTCGATGGATTGAATAATCTTTGAGCTCATAAACTGAAGTATCCAAATAGAAATAGGAAAAGTGCTAAACTTAGAAGTTTAGCCAATGGTTTAACGCAATTACAACTTTTTAAAATAGTAGCATTATTTGATTCTTAAGTGCATTATAATTAAATTTGATGACTATTGATGAAATTCCGTTCAAAATGAATTCTAAGAAGAATCTACTTTTAATTGTTGGTTTAGTTTTACTTTTTTCTGTTGAGGCTTTTAGTCAGGGAAGATATGGCAATTCTGCATCCCGTATCAGATCCCGACACATTAAAGGATTTAACAGGATTGAGCACTATGAATTATTAACTATGTATGGAGGTGTAGGTTTCGCCACCTATTACGGAGACCTTTGTGAAGGAATGGAATGCATGAAGCCTCGCCTGAACTTCGGGATTGGCGCATTGTACAGACTTCCCTATTTTTATGAAAGAATCAATATCAAAACTGAATTAAATTGGTTCAGACTGTATGCGAAAGATTTTCATGAAGCCCGCAATCTTACTTTTCGTTCCAATAACATAGAGTTATATACTTCTGCTATGATCAGTCTTTTCCCTTATGAAAAGCATTTTCGCAGAAGAGCATTAATTGATCCCTATATTTTTATAGGAATTGGATTAGTTTATTATCAGCCACAAGCAAAGCTTGAAGATGGGAAGTGGCATAATCTTAGACCGCTTCAAACAGAAGGTAAAGCTTATTCTGCTATTGCCCCTATGATTCCTTATGGAGTAGGCGCAAGATTCAATATTGATGTGAATTGGAACTTCCTGGTAGAAGGCGGTTACAGATGGACATTTACCGATTACATGGATGACGTAAGTGGACCAACGTATAAAGACCCTAGTACATTTAGTGATCCAATAGCTGCTGAAGCCTCCTACAGGGGAACTCAGCCGGGAATGAGAACAAGAGGAAATCCAAGTAAAAATGACGGATATTTCATGTTCAATGCACGTGTTAGCTATACCTTCTCTAACTCTAATGTTGCGAAGTTTAGAGGCAAACAACATATCTTGAGAAAATAAAAATGCCAGTGGACTATATATCTATAGCATAGTTCTTCCATTGTCATTTTATTGTCTTCTTGGTGTTTTTAGATTTAAATACTCTATTGGATGTCTTTAACAAAGAATGAAAACAAGTACTTTTTAACAGAAACAGGACGTCAATATCTTTATTCCTTTTTCCTTGTTACTTCAATACTCTTATCATCTTGCATTCAGCATAGAGATTTACTATCGCTTCAAACGAATCAAGGGAATAATAAAGCAGTGAATGTATCTCATACCAATACAGAATATTTATTGCAGGAAGGAGATGTATTAAGTATTAAAGTATCTAGTTTGGATCCCCAATCAGTAGCCATTTTTAATAGAACGATAGGCCAAACAAGCACCACGCAATCGAGTGAAGCTGCGATATATGTCAATAGCTATATTATCAACGATTCTGGAATGGTTAATCTCCCGATAATGGGTGATATTTATCTAAAAGGTCTGTCGGTCGACAAAGCAAAAACATTGCTCTCCGAAAAAATGGAAGTCTATTATAAATACTCCTCCGTCGACTTAAAAATGATGAGTTTTAGAGTAACAGTACTTGGAGAAGTCGTGCGTCAAGGCACTTTTTTAATATATAATCCTACGGCTAATATTCTGCAAGCATTAGGAGAATCAGGAGGCGTTACAGATTTAGGAAACAGAAAAAAAGTACGGGTGATCCGACAAGTAAAAGATCATAGTGTTGTATCTCCTTATATAGACATCTATTCAAGTCAGTTTATAACATCTGAATACTATCAATTACAACCTAACGATGTTATATACGTTGAGCCATTAAATGCTAAATCAAAGCGTTTAAACTTACCCGCTATTCAAGCCATTTTATCAGGCTTGACTTTTGTTATTGTAATATTGACATTTATCCAACGTCAGTAAGATACTCTCACTACTAAAAAAATCTTTCGTTGAGCAATAGTAAAAATATATCCCAAGAAGAGCCCTTCACTATTAATCTGAAACAGATTTTTTATGTAGTATTAAAAAACTGGTATTGGTATTTACTATCTATATTCCTATGTGGATTATGCGGATGGCTTTATTTACGGTATACGCCTCCTACCTATACTGTAAGAACCAGTTTATTAATAAAAGATGACAAAAATAATTTAGGGGGAGCTGCCAATTTTTTAGATGGTCTTGAACTTTTGTCTTCTACAAGTAACGTACAAAATGAAATTGAGATCGTACGTTCTTTCAATAACATAGAGCAATGTATCAAAGAATTAAACTTTGATATTTCATACTATGCCAAGGGCAATATTAAAACCGGTGAGCTCTATAAAAAAGCGCCTTTTAGAGTACAACTTGACACTCATTTTGTACAGATGAAGCAAAAACCGATCTACATAGAAATATTATCCGATTCAACATTTTCAGTGCATCCCTTTAACGAGAACGATGATACAACTTCTTCGCAATCTCTTCCGGTTTGTAAATTCGGTGAACGCTGTCATTCCTTGGACTACAGCTTCATTATCCATAAAACAAGTTCCTTTTCTTATAATAAAAGTACCAAAGCCGATTACTATTTTGTCATAAATGATATTGAAGAACTTTCGCTGTCTTATTTAAATAAATTATCGATAGAACTTACCAATAAAAAATCCTCCATATTAATATTATCACTCAACGGGTTAATTCCTGATAAAGAAATAGACTTCTTAAATAAATTAAGTGAAGTATATATAGAAAATGGTCTTCAGGAAAAAAATCAAATAGCCATTAATACTATTATTTTTATAGATAACCAGTTAAATCAAATCACGGATTCCTTACAGGGTGCGGAGAATAAGCTAGAAAAGTTTCGTACCAGCGAAAAAATAATGGACTTAGGCCTTGCGGCAAGCAATGCTTTTGCTCAATTGGAAATCATAGAAAAAGAACACGCGGCATTAGTAGTCAAGGATAGATATTATCATTATTTGCTGGACTACCTCAACTATAATTATGATATAAAAAAGATCATAGCACCTTCAGCTATGGGTATTGAAGATCCTCAATTGAACAATCTAATAGCAGAGTTACATACTTTAAATACAGAAAAAACCTCACTAGGCTTTTCTACCCAAAAAGACAATCCAACCATTCACATTCTGGAACTGAAAGTAGAAAATACAAAGAAAGCACTCATTGAAACACTGAAAAATATAATCAAAGCCTCTGATATTGCATTGGAGGATAACTTGAACCGTTTAAATAGGATTCAATCCTTAGTCAATAAACTTCCTTCCAATGAAAGAAGCTTAGTGAATATTCAACGTCGCTTTTTGTTGAATGAAAATATTTATAATTATTTAATGCAAAAAAGAGTAGAAGCAGGCATTGCCAAAGCGGCTAACTTAGCAGATAACAAAGTCATCAACAAAGCTAAACTACTCAGTAAAAATCCCGTCTCTCCCAAAAGAACAGTCATTTTATTCCTTTGTTTTACAATAGGACTATTAATTCCTTCCTTATGGCTTTATCTTAAATCCATCTTAAATGATACGATAACGGATAAATTCATGATTGAGCAGCAGACTCAATCATCACTGATCGGTTCTATTCCTCACTACGAAAAAAAGGAAAAATTGCCCGTTGTTTCTTATCCTAAATCAAGTGTATCCGAAGCCATCAGGTCCCTACGCATCAATTTACAATACCTGGCTGCAGATAAAAGAAATAAGGTTATTGGAATCACATCTTCTATTAGTGGTGAAGGCAAAACTTTTTTCTCCAGCAACCTGGCAGCCTCTATTGCTAATTCCGGCGCCAAAATAATTATTGTTGATGCGGATTTACGTAAGCCAAAACTTAATCAATCTTTTGACTTTCCAAACGAAATAGGATTAAGTAATTACTATATTAATAAGGCAAACATTCCTGATATCATCCAACAAACGTCGGTAGATAATTTACATATTATAACTTCCGGCCCAGTTCCTCCTAACCCTACTAATTTATTAGAATCCAATAAGACAGATCTACTGTTTAGCTATTTATTAGAAAGATACGAATACATTATAGTGGATGCGCCTCCAGTAGGATTAGTCTCTGATTATTACCTGTTATCCAAATACATTGATGCAGATCTTTATTTAATCAGACAAAATTACAGCCCTAAATCTATACTGAAAGATATTAGCGCCCTTAACCTGAATAAAAAAATACGTAATATGTACATTGTGTTTAACGATGTCAATTACAATGGAGGTTATGGCGGATATGGATACTACAGTGGATACGGGTATTATGAAGAAGCCAGTCAAAACAAATCTTTTCTAAATACATTAAAAAAACTCTTCATATAGGTAGAATATTCAATATCAATAAGAATCAATCTTCTACACTAATCATCCGGTTGTCTCGTGGACCGATAAACCTCATCTAGTGAGCTCTAAATTTCCGAGAATCTACTGAATTATTTTTTTTTAGGAAAGCTCTTTAAGAAATCAAATGTAGACAAACTACTTTCTTTCCATAAGTATGTTTTGCTCAACTCCGCAGCCCTTTGTGATGCCTTTAATCGAAGTGCACGGGAATTAAAATACGTTTTTACTTTTTCACAAAAATCTTCCACATCTGTTGGATCAAAATACAGTCCTGCATCTTTAAATATTTCAGGCATCGGCCCATAACTAGAGCATAAAATAGGAGCCTTTGCACGCATGGCCTCAACCAAAATATTGGGCATGTTTTCACACGTTGATGCAAAAACAAATAAATCACATACATGGTAAAGCGGCTCAATCTCTGTGTAAGGAATCATTCCATGGTAGTGAACAAAACTTTTATGAGGAAAGAGTATGGTATTAAACTGTCTTTCAATTTTGGGATTTATGGGGCCGACTAAATGCAATTCAATTGGTATTCCTTCTGCCTTTAACCGTGCTACTCCTTCTATAATCTTGTCTTGATGCTTGTAATAATTGATAATAGACACATACAGCAATTTAAACGGTTTGTTCGGGCCATAAAATTCCGGATTTAATATTTCTTTCTCCCCCTTAAAATCAAAGCGGTCTGAGACGCCATGATAAACAACTACGCTTTTCTTATTTCTGAAAACCGGGTACTTTTTTTGAATATACGTTTTTGCATAATTAGATATATATATAATACCATTGGCATTCAGGAAAGAAAGTACTTGCTTGAACTCTAAAAATATGTAACGAAGACGAGACGATAAATGAGGAAATCTGTTTCGCTCCTTGGTTTCAAAGACCAGCATATTTTGAGACATACTGACATATGGTTTGAACAACAAAAAATTACCGCCGGGACTAAACATCACATCTATTTTGTACTTTCTAGCCGTTCTATTGCAGATAAATAAACGCCAAAGAGTAGCCCAGATAAAATTCTTATTCAAAAAAGAGTGACTAACCTTTTTTAAATCTGCCCGATCTTCAATTTTTGATAGCACAACATCATCGGCAAACAACACCAGTTGTATATTTTCATCCAACTGATAATTTTCTATTAATTCTTTTAAATGCGTAAGTCCACCACCTGCTTTGATATTTGACGCATCAATTCCGATATTCATAAAAGCATAATTTATGATTTGTTAATTTCAATAGTAAATTCAACCCGCTGAATATTCTATGGCCTCAGCAAAACCCAGCACCATATTATCCAATGTACAGTTTTCGGCATATGTATTAAAAGCTTCCTTTGACTTTGATTGATATAGCTTTTCATCACTCATCGCCAGCTTCAAATTTGCTGCTAATACAATCTCATGCGTACTATTTCCAGTGACTTCGTACAAATAACTGTTTCCTGTATTGCAATAGGTAAACTCCGGAGCATGTATGGCTTCATCAGATTGCGTGACAACTGGAATTCCAAATGCCAAGCTATGCACTACACCTAAACCGACATGATTAGGTGAAACGTAAGCTAATGCACTTGTGAAATATTCCTTTACTTTTTCAGGGTCATAAGTTCCATTTTCGAATTGAACATACTTACTGATATTTAACTCCTCTGATAATCTTAATAGCGTTTCCTTAAAATCCAATTGACTCTCTCCTACTAACAGCACTGAATATCGTTCTTTCATCTCAGGCTCAAGCAAAGCATAGGCTTTCAAAAAAACATCCAATCCTTTTCTTTCCTGTAAACGCCCCAAATACAAAAAGTATTTTTTCTTATTTAAAAGATCCACTCCGGCATTGCTTACTTCGACTGTATTCGCTGCAACAAAACATTTTTCCTCCTTTACATGGGTCTTCTGTATGAATTGACGTTTTGTTTCTTTGCTATAAAACAGTAACGCGTTCACCGATTTTGAAAGCATTTTCCTTATCGTTACACTCAAGGATGATGAATTCGTTCTGCCTAGTCCATGGCCCCAAAATATAAAAGATTTACGACGCAATCTCACAGGTAATAAAACCAAATTAAACCACCACAAATCAAAAGGGAGAATAATAACATCAAACGCTTTAGCAATCTTACCAACCCCTAGCGTAAAATGAAAACCCTTTATATGATATTGTAATCCTTTAAATTTAATGGTCTTAAACTCCTCATTATACACATTTCCTTTCATGTGTAAGACAGTAAGATCGTAGTACTTATTCAAATGCGTGAACACAGGAATTCGATAGTTCGCTAATTCATTCTGTACAATTAATATTTTCCTTTTTCTCATATTCGAATAATATCAAATTTCTGCTTTTCTATCGTTATCTCCTTCTTCAACAGGATTAAAATATACATATTTCTTAACCAGATTGTAAATGATAAGAATAGAGATAAAATAAAATACAGTAGTAAGAGGGGATCTATAGAAAATCAATACTATACTGTACATACAAGCAATTAAAGTAATACCAAATTTACCCTGGTAATTTTGATAGATCACGTTGTGGTCAATTAAAGAAAGTCCAGATGCTATCAACAACGAAAATATAACAGATCCCCATATTCCAAAATCTGCATAAGAATATCCCCAAAACGCGTGAGAAGAACTATGCCCTTCACTGGAAATTCCCACGGCATAACTTCTCCAGAGCCACGCTTCTAACATATTCGGCTTATCAGGCCATAACTCGCGCGGAACCCAAAAATAAAGTATAAAAGCGGATTCTTTACCATAGGAATGATCATGTGCCGAAAAGTAATGTACAAGCATGGAATTATAAGCTAATAAACCTTCATTGCTACCCAATGAATTTCCATGATCTGCCTGTTCTATTTCTTCCGTACTACCAAATCCAAACCTTCTGAATTCCCTGATAAAGACCGAAGCCGAAGCAAGTGAAAAAGCGAGCAAGGAAATCAGGCCAACTTTTTTAATGTCAATTTTATTTTCAATCAGCCAAATACCTGCAAAACTAATGATTGAAAATAGCAAGAACATTCTGGTACCGGAAAGAAAGCATAGTAAAAAAAGCGGGGAGCATACCACAAGCGCTTTCCATGCTGTTTTTTTTACTTTTGCATAATAAAAATAAATAAATGGCGGTAATAATAGTCCCATTCCTCTTATCACCTGTGCTAAAAATCCGGAAATAATAGCACCAGCGTCATTGAATCGTCCTCCTCTTATTACACCAAGTACAATGGGGATCATCATAGCAATAAATAAAAAATAGGCGGCATATACATAATATAAATAACGCTTTTGAATGACTACTTCTACATTCTCTATAGGTTTTAGTGTAGCATTATGAGAACGCATAAGTAAAAAAACAGCATAGGCCATCAAAACAATACTGTTCAAAATCAGGGTATAATATTGTGACAAATAACCGCTAATACCATACTCGGTTAGAAGAGCTTTGCCATCCTCGAGTCCTTCAGGAACAATCATGTAAACAAAAGCAAACGCCCACAACCCTCCCATCAATACTCTCTTGTATTTAAAATACAATAACAGGTTGAAAACAACCATGCCTATCGCATTGATGTGGTACGAATACTCCGTATCAAAATAGATACAGTTTAACAAAAACAAAAATACAGTTACAAATAAAATCATAAAGAAAGAGTTCTATAATCACCAGATAAAGCGATTGTTTGTCTAGCTATCTATATCCTTATATATAGAATGAAGTTTTTCAATGACTGATGACCATGAATAATTAGCTACCATCATGTCCTTAGCCCTACGTCCAATTTCTTCTCTAAGAATCTTATCCTTCAATAATGCATCTATAACCACATGCAATTCATCTATATCGGTATGTTGCACAACATATCCAGAAACTCCTTGTTGAATATAGCCATCAATGCCAGTGTTTCTAGCCCCTACTACAGGCAAGCCTACTGCCATTGCTTCAAAATAAACTCTTCCTAATGTTTCGGGATAGCTAGTCATTACAAATATATCATAATTGGAAAGCGTTTCCGGAACATTTTCATAGGGAAGAAACCCCATAAACTTTACTTTATTCTTGATACTAAGTCCAGACAAGACGTCTTGCAATCTAAGCAAGTCCGGACCATCTCCATAAATGTGATAGACAAAATCGGCTTTTGTTTTTTCGAGCGCGTAAAATACACGCTCGATATTTTTCATTGTAAGAAGTCTGCAAATGGTTACAATTTGAGGCACTGAAAAACCTGCTTTCCTGTTCATCAATAAAAACATGTCATCAATACCATGAGGCATCAAATGAGATTTTCTGTTCTTCAAAATAGAATCAGCTAATGATTTATGAATATTATTAATGCTAATTACAGATTTTGCCTTCAACACATTCAATCGAGCCTGAGGCTTCAGGGAGAAGCGCTGAATACCACGTGTTGTAATGACATATGGGATATTCAAATCCTTTGATAATCTTCTAGCCAGGTACCCCTCTGTGTATATGGAATGCGCATGAATAATATTCACCTTGTTATCCAGCACAAGCTGCATTAAACGCTTTTTATGTATCGCATAACTCAGCCAGTTTGTAAAAGGGCGTATCCATACATCTTTTTTAAAAGAAACAAGAGCCAATACATGGATGTATCGGTTATCCCAGGAATATCCTTTAGCCTCTGCAAGTTTTTTGTAACATTTCCATTTGTCAGAAACTCTTGTCAGAATAGTTGGTGTATAAGGTAAAAGTCTGACAAAAACATGTTTTATACTGTCCTTTCTTGATTCATGTTGTTGTGCCGTAACAAGTAGAATATTGTTTTCCCGAGGACTACAAGGTGAAGGAATAAGTGTAGTTATATTAAGAATGACCATAAGTTTCTGTTTGTGATTCTTCCTAATTCTTTTTAATCAGTTTTCGAAACTCTTCCAGCATTTCCTTATTGAATAAGAAATTCATAAGAATCACTGCTACCCCATATAACGGACAACAAATTAAAATAATTTCCAAACTTGAAAAAGCCTTAATATTAAACATATTGAAGAGATATAATGATCCCACAAACAATGCCGGCACTAATGCTATAAACAATGGATAAAGTATGGTAGCATAATATTCTTTGAAAGACGCTTCTGACAACTTATTCACCATAAAATACCATACAGGTATGGAGAAGCTGCATTGCAGAATAAAAAATGCCCAACACACTCCTACAATTCCCCAATAACTGCCTATCCATACAGTAAGTGGCACAAAAATCAAAAGCACCATATTCCAATAAAAGCCTAAATCAGCCCTCCCCCGTGCCATTTGCAAAGAACCGATAGGATTTACAGTAGATCTCACCAAGGCATAGGCAGCCAGTATTCTTAACAAAACAGCTGTATTTATCCATTCTTTTCCAAAAACAATCATCACTACAGGTTCCGCAAAAAATATCATAAAAAGGAAAAGTGGAAAGTTCAAGGTTGATAATAATCCTAAAGTTTTTAAGTAGATATATTTCACTTTAGCGATGTCTTCATTTACTTTAGCCATTAAAGGAAATGACACTTTAGTAATTATAGGATTAATGACCTGAGCAGGACGCATAACAAAACTCTTTACAATACTGTATCCACCAAGAGACTCTACTCCTAAAAACTTACCAATGATTATGCTGTCGACTTCTGTATTAAAGTAATTAACCATCTTCTCGCCCAATTGGAATACACCAAACGATAAAAATTCTTTGATTTCTGCATAGTTAAAATAAAAACCAGGTTTATGCATGCGAATACCGATCAGTACTAACAAAACAGTAGACACACACGTACTGACTAAACTAGACAAGACTAAAGCATACACACCATATCCTAAGTAACCCAATATCGAACCCACTATTAATCCAATGAACTTAGACGCGACATCTCTATAGGCGAGTGATTTGAAATTCATCTCTTTTCTCAACAAGACGGCGAATTGCATTCCAAACGGTTGTATTAAAAATGTAGCTCCAGCAAGGTATAATACATCTATCAATCTATTGTCATTATAAAATATAGCAATAGCTGGTGCTGCCAATATAATGATCACATAAATGAGTATCCCTGTAAAGACATTGACCCAATACAAACTACTCAGTTGTTTATGTGTAATCGTTGTACGGTATATGATGGCATTTGAAATGCCCATATCAATAAACATGGAAGAAAAACCTGTGATAAATATAGCAATAGCCATCAACCCAAAATCAGATTTGCTTATGAGACGTGCCAATATAGAAACTAAAAGGAGTTGAAAAAATGTGGCCAAAACAGCTGAAATAGCAGTCCATTTTACTCCACTAACCGCTTGTTTTTTTAATGACATTTTATTTTTACTATTAGCTTGTAAGGACTGTTAAGTCAGAGAATAACAACTGAAGAATTAAGTCAAAAGAGATTTTATACCATTCCATTTTGTAATGCAACAGCTTGAAAATATTTAACGATTTTCAACTTTTATTCATAAAGCTGTGTCCATTTTTTCACATTTTTTTTCCAACTACTTAATTCTTCTAATAAATCGGCATTGCCTTTCAATGCTGATTTAAATTTAGAAAAATCATCCAGAATGGTATTCATTAAATCCGGCAGATCCTTAAACTTATTAATTGTAAAATAATGCACTCCCGCTTCTTTAAAATCATCGTAAGGTAGCCAATCTCCTGTAACAACAATATTCTCGGCATACATATACTCTTGCATGGAACCAGAAAAAGCATCTGTAATTTGTGTTTGGATCATGACATCTGATTTCAAACATTGAACAGCCACTTCTTCTTCAGACATATAATTCATCAAAAACTCATACTCTACTCTTAGTTTATTGAGGCGCTCTTCTAACTCTGCTTTATAGTTTAAATCGAGTGGGCCATAAGTAAAAGGAAGAATAACTTTAATAAGAGGGATATGATTCTCTTTTATCCCTTTCAACGCATCCAAAATCAACAGGTGTTGCTGTGCATAATGACGATTGTAGCCAATAGTAATAGAAATCTTATCTGTTGATTTTGAAACTTTATTTCTAAACTTATCGATTTGATCGAATACATCTAAACCAAATCTTACTATTCTATGCTTATCTGATGAATGGTAAACTTTTGTAACATCTGCAGAGACTTTATTGGAAGCCATTGTAATGTATCTTGCCGCATGAAATAAGGCTTTCATTTTATAGATATACCATTTACGAGCTCTATAGAAATCGCTTCCCCAAATTGTTACTATAATTCTATCCTTGTACTCCAACAATACGTTGGCTGGTACCCAACTGACTGCCGATTGAAAGTGGATATAATCATACGAATTGTTTTTTAAATAAGTTGAAAGCTGAAGAGCAAAATACCTGTTATTCAAAATTCCCTTTAAACCTTTTAAATTGAGGAAGAAAGGAGTCTTCTTTTTTTTGAGTGAAGCGTCAAAGACATGATCATACGGTAGATCTTTACTATCGGGAGAAGTAAGCGAAAAAAAATCAACCGTTATTTCACTTTCATCCTTTAATTTTTGAACTACTTTTTTATTGAAATAATGGTTTGCATTACCAATCATTAATATTTTCTTCATTTCTCTAAGACAAATTTGTCTTCCGTTTACTCTTTAAAAATTCATGGTGCGAAATTTTTGAGTATGTATGACACACACAACTCATAATAACATCCTTCAAACGCGGTTATCTTATGAATCCAATTTCATCCTTTATCGGCAACTTCACTTAACCATTGAAATAGACGCTACTCCCTCTAAAAATACTAATAAAACAAGAAAAAAACGACATTTAAGCTATATTAGAGGGGGAAAATGTTCTTTTTGAAAGGCACTATAACCAGGTAATATTAATGTACTTAACTGCTAACTTTACCTATAAACCGCAAAAGTGTTTGTAAATTGCTAGTTCAGGCCACTAAAAGAGGTTCAATGAAAATACTTATAAATGCCTACAACCTTCGAATAGGAGGAGGAGAAAGTGTAGGAATCGGAATTATCAATGCTCTTTATATTTTAAATACTGAACACCAATACATCATACTCATTAACAAAAACAAAGGCTATGAGAAATTCAGTTCTAAAGGCAATATCGTCATTAAACACATGCCTAATTTTTACACTAATTACCTGCTTGGGAATTTACTCAGTGTAGTTTACCTGATCTATATTACAATCCGTATAAATCCGCAGGTGATTTTCTCGATGGGGAATTATGCGATACCAGTAAAGAAGAAACAACTGCTCTTTTTACATTGGCCGTATGTGGTTTATCCCAATAGCATCGCCTGGAAGCAACAAAAGGGAACTTATGAATATCTAAAAAGGAAAGTAAGAGCATGGATCATAAAAAAACAATTGCGCTTTGCAACTGCCGTCACTGTTCAAACGCCGCTTATGAAGAAACAATTTCTCACTTATTTTCATCACCCAACAACTATTCATGTGGTAGAAAGTTCGGTGTCTGAACAAGTATCAGATACCCCAGCATCTAATGCTTCACTTACGAATGCTATTATTGAATTGAAAGCTAAAAACAAAGGACATCATTTTCTACTTTGCTTAAGCCAATATTATACACATAAAAATTTAGAAATTCTTTTGCCCTTAGCCGAAGAAATTAAAAAGCAAAACGCGCCCTTTAAAATTCTACTCAACCTAGATCCTTCACAACATAGAAAAGTGAAAGAATTGCTGAGCCAGATCAAAAGTAATACCCTAGATCAAATTCTTATAAATCTGGGACCTATTCCGCAAGCTTCTTTGTATAACGTATACCAACAGGCTGACGCGTTTATACTTCCTACATTGTTGGAATCCTTTGGAATTATATATAGGGAAGCAATGATTTCCGGTATTCCTATTTTTACTTCAGACCTTGACTTTGCACATGAAGCATGTAAGGAAGCTGCTTTTTATTTCGATCCATTAGATCATCATTCTATTTATAAAACCATAACTGAAGCCTTTCAAAATAATCTTCAGCTGAAAGAAAAAATCGCCTTAGGCAAAGAACAGACTAAGCAATTCTTATCCTGGAATGAAATTACTCAGCAATACATTGAAATACTCCAAAAGCTCTAATCCAAATCATTTCTTCTTGTTTTCCTGCACTATATACTTCTCATCCGAAGTGTGTCATGCGGAAAATAGCAGAGATATATTCTTATTTCTTTTCAAATAAAATAAATCAGTGATGAAAAGGATTGCTTATTTTACCACACAATATGCAACAGTCAAATCCGGACCCGGCAGATTTGCGGAATACTTGAGCAATGTTTCCTCGGATAAAATATCTTTCATTTTTATTACAGATGATATTGAAAAAGAAAAACATTCCGATCGTGTATTGGTGAGTCCCAAATCCATTGTCGGAAACTTGTTGCCTTTTTATTGGATATACAGGGCTTATTGCTTTTACAAAACATTTTTAAAATGGACAAATAATGGTCATGATATAGATGCCATATTATGCAGTTCTGCACTAGAAGCTTTATTCCTGCTTTCATTAAAAAAAAAGCTTCCCGTGTATGTCATGATAAATGATTATAAGTACATGAGTTCAAGAAGTAATTTCCGGGAAATGTTTTTGTCAAATAAACTACGCAAAACACTATCACGCTTTTTCTTGTTTTATGTAGAGAGCTATGTGGCACAAAGAGCAAGTTATGTAATTGCAAATTCCAATTACACAAAAAACATGATACGCAAAACTTACAACATCCCAGATGAGCGTCTATTCGTTCTATACAAAGCTGTGGATTCTGTTTTTTTTCAATACAAATACCGTGATTCTTTAAAATGTACACATTTCCTTTTCATTAAAAATGATTGGAGAATAGGAGGTTTGGATTTAGTTATAGAAGCCCTCAGTCAATTGGATTGGCAAGAGGACATACTACTCACAGCAGTTGGTGTTCCTGATGGAGATAAAAGAATTATTGAAAAAATAATTAAGCAAGCTGGATTTAAAGGCAAGTGCACGATCCATCCTTTAATGAATAGAACATCATTGCTACCTCTGTTTTACGAAAATGACATTTACATTTCTATGCCACGCCAAGAACCGCTAGGTGTTTCTATATTAGAAGCTTTATCAACAGGGCTGCCTGTTATCACTTCCAATGCAGGTGGAATTCCAGAAGTTCTAAATGAAGGAAAGTCAGGCATCATGATTAATCAAAATGACTTGAAACAGTTGGTGTATCAATTAAATGCGCTTAAGGCCGACCCCTCTATATTAAAGGATAAAATCATAGAAGGCAGAAAACAATCTTTGAAATTCAGCCCTGAAAATTTAGCGCTTAAACTGGAACAGTTATTCACATAATAAAAGTCTAACTATATTTATACTTCTCTACAACAGCAATGGTCATCTTAAATATTTCAGAAGTACTGCCAGCCCCAATCAAAGACAAGGCCACAGAAAATGACATATTGCTAGTTACAGCAACAAAACATCAACAGTTTTATCCGGATGCCAAACATTTTTTTGTGTTAGTCATTCCTTATGTAAGTTGGATCACTACCCTGTTTTCTAACCGGTGGACTGAATATTTCGTCTTAAGGAAAAAAGGTTCTTATTCTACACCTCATTACTCTGTTTCAGTGATAGCTTTACCCAAAAGAGGTTATGGCATTCCCTTGCTAAGGCCACTGCTTAATTGGCTGAGTTATAAAATGAACAAAAAAAAATTATTGGCGATGGTTGATCAACACCATCCGGACATTATACATGCACACAATGTTCACAATACGGCCTACTTAGCAAAAAAAATAGCTGAACAAACAGGCATTCCTTATATAGTAACAGTTAGGAAAATCAGTCATTTTAAAAATAGCCCATCGGTCAGACAATTATTGTCTGAAGCGAATGCGGTAATAAGCATTAGTCCAACACAAAAAAAAACAGCAGACTTATTCGTTTCTACCAGGAAGTCCTATCTTCTTCCACATGGTGTGGACGATAGTTTTATAAACTACATCCAAGATCAACAACCTTCTTCCGCTCAGCCCATAAAGTTGATAAGCATTTGTAGATTAATCCCTTTAAAAAATATTGATACGGTTATACTGGTATTAGCTAAAATAAATTTACCCTTCATCTATACTATATACGGCGAAGGTGACGACTACCAACGCTTGCATAAGTTAGTATCCAGTTTAAGTATCAAGGACAATGTTCATTTTATGGGCCACGTTCAACACGAACAGGTGCTTCAGGTTTTAGCCAGTCATGATATATTTATAATGCCCAGCTATCCTGAAACATTGGGTAGAGTCTTTCTTGAAGCCATGGGAATAGGCTTACCCGTTATAGCCGCAAAAGATACAGGCATAGATGGATTCATCGAAAATGGGATCTCTGGGTTTCTTGTAGATCATACTGATGTGGATGAACTGTCATCGGTTTTGTCTTTATTAATTTCAGACGCGGAATTAAGAAAAACCATTTCTTTTCATGCTAAGAAGAAGATATCTGAATTTTCATGGGTAAAGATTATTCATCGACTCCATGAAATTTATTCTTCAGTTACAAGAAAAAATTAGTTCGTTCTTTAAGAAGACGATGCAAGTCGCGGTAATAAAAGAGAATAAAAACAATAACAGATAAAACAACTAAAGCCAGATACTTCCAGACATCAAACAACATATGTTTAAAAAAGAATAAGCCAGAAATCTGGGTGCAACAAAACAGTACAAAAAACAATGCCTGTCTCTTCCAATAGGCAGGACGCTCAATTCCAATGACAGGCTTTATACTTTTAAAAAGCCACGTTAATAAAATAAATAGAGATGCCAAAGAAGTGGCACATACAATTCCTTTTACTCCCCAGAAAACGCCAAGTGAAATAGAAAGAGCCAGATTTATTATCCCTTCTAACAACTCATTAAACTTGATTTTTTTCAATTCTGTCTTTGCAAGTATTATAGAACGGATAACGGCGTTTATTACCTGAGCCACCAAAGCCAAACCAAGAAGTGAATTCACTTCACTCCCAATAAAATATTCTTTACCAACCCATTGCGATACAAAATATTCATTGCCAGCACTTATTACTACAGCCATAAGAACTGCAGCACCTACAACTAATTTTAAATACAACGCCGCCCAATTGGAGTACTCAATGGCATCTCTATTGTATAACTTAATCAAATGCGGATTTACAATTCTAATGATCAATTGTGTTATTGTAAAAGCTATCAGATACAATTTAGTACTGATTAAAAAACGTGTAACATAAGATAAATCAATCATTTTACCAATCAGAATTACATCAGTATGTTTAATAAATAATTGGGCCAAAAAACCCAACATAAACCACTTACCAATAGCTAATGATTTTTTAAGAATTTTAAAACTAAATAATTGTACACTAAAGTCTGGCTTAAAGGAGGTTCTACTTAAAAGAAAAACGGAAACAATCAAAAATAAAAAACTATTTAACACTAATGGCAAAGCCATAGCCAGTAAAGTATAATTAAAGTGAAGTAAAAATAAAGTAAATAACATCTGAATGATTAACAGAACTAATCTGATCATATTGACCATGTACTCTCTATTATAAACAGATAATATATTAGAGAATAAAAAACTAACTCCTGAAATGGCCAAATTAATCAATAAGATTATATACATAGGTAATAACTCCTCTTGTCGAGATGGAATTATTACAAGCCACGTTACAATAACATCATAAAGCAATACTCCAACAATCAGAAATACGAAAGCGAGTACACCGTAGAATACGATCAATGTACTGTAAAGTATACTGATGTATTTTTTCTTATGTATAGAAAAAGAAAGTTGGTAACGAAATCCTCCATTTTGCCCAGCTCTTAATAAACCTAGCCAAACAACTATATTATTAAGAAGGTAAAAAATAGCGTAATCCGCTCTTGAAATATGTTTTAATATATAAGGTGTAAAAAGCAAAGAAAGCAGCAAGGAGCAACAAAAAAACACTAACCCAGAACTGATACTCCATAATATTTTTTTCATCGGTCTAGTCTAAAATATCGTATTTCAGTTTTGTAAATAAACGCCCTGCTATGCGATTGATACTAGCGATCTCATGCGGTAATAATTGTTGGATGTTTTGAGCATTCAAATTTTCAATCCTTCTTCTTTTACCCTGTATTAAATAGCTCCGGGACAAATTCTGATCTTGGAAAGCATTTATTCCCAAAAACGTTGTGATGCGATTCATAACGGCTATAGGCTCATTCGTAAATTCCTCATAACTGATCAGTAACTTATGTTCAAGCGCTTCAAAATCTCTGAGCATGATTTCATTGCTTCTTAACCATTGCTCTGCCGCTATTTCTATAGAACAGTTGGCCTTATCAGCTATCCCCTTAGACACTGCATAGCCATTTCTATAGATTCCAATGAAATAAGCAGGCTGAAATTCTTTTTGCATCCACTTCAGACGAACAGCATTCGTGGGAGACTTTTCCATTAAAATGGGTTTAGACCTATCATTATAATGAACAGCCCATTGCTTTTTCAACCTCCTTACGTTAATATTAGGAAGTGATGATTCATCCAAATAAAAGTGTTCGATCTTTTGTATCCAGATACGTGAAACACCAATCTTATAAGGACTAATAAGCTGATCAGTACAAAACTGCCCTTCTTTAGGCATAGAACCTATATCTTCATGTTGTGCCAATATTTCATGAAGCAGTGTTGTACCCGAATTTGGACATCCCCCAATAAATAACCATTTCTCAGGATTTGGAACCGGAGTAAGTAGGAATCTGAAATATCTTTTAACTTTAGCCCACATATAAATTTGTGTAAGATAAAAATAGCATGTTAAATCAAATATTAAGATACCTAAAGCTTACTATTTTATCACGACTTGGCCGATATCCCCTAACCACAGGTAAAATGGAGCCAGCCCCTGTTTTTATCCTGTCTGCAGGCAGGAGTGGAAGCACTCTTCTTCGAAAAATACTTTTAAGAACCGGTTACATTTCCATTCCTCCTGAATCACACTATCTCATTCCTAAACTGACTTTTTTATTTATTAAACATTCCTATAGGCCATGGGATGAATTAGTAGAAATACTTTTAAAAGATATAGAGACCAAATCTTATTTTAATTATTGGAAACTAACGGCGACAAAAGAAGATGTTGTTTACTTAAAAAATAACTTGCCACATAGTCTGGATGCTTTCTTACACTTCTTCTACCATAAATATACAACCATTCATCATCCGCAAGCTATCATTTGGGGTGATAAAACACCCTTACTAACTTACCATACTGATATTATAGATCAAATTTATCCTTCTGCAAAATATATAGTTTTAACACGAGACGGAAGAGATGTGATTGCATCATTTATAGAAAACGATATTTATACGGATATTTCTTATTTGTCCAGACGCTGGATAAAATCTCTGGCGGTAAGAGATAGCCTTTTAAAAACAAAGGGGAATGGGTTGGTACATAGTGTGCGTTATGAAGATCTTGTTTGTCAACCCTTAGAAGAAGTTGCTAAAATTTGTCAATTTTTAGCTATTCCCTTTCACCCCGTTTACATCGAAGATACCCATGTATATTTAGGAGACGATCAACAGAAACATTTCAATAGCACGAAATCAGGTATTCATGCCAGCCATATTGGTAAATGGAAAACTACATTAAGCATTCAACAAAAAAATGAAATCGAGAAGGCAATCAGTAAGGAACTAAAGAAAAACAATTATCTCCTTTAATAAGTATGCCTCCTGAAATTTCATTCAGAAAAAAACCGATTCCAATCTTCCTTATACCTGTTTAAATAAAATGTTTGACGAATTCTTTCTTTTGCCGTCGCTTTTATTTTTTCTTTTTCTTCTCCAGACAGCGCTATGATCTTTTTTATTTTCTCCGCCATAGCTTCTGCATTTCGTTTAGGAACGAGCCATCCGGAATAACCGTCTTCAATGTTTTCACGGATGCCACCCGCATCTGTGGCCACTGTTAACACACCCAAAGCCTGAGCTTCCAATACTGCATTGCAAAACCCTTCCTGCACACTACTTTGGACATAGATATCAGCAACAGCGACGCGTTTCAATACGTCATCATAAGGCAAAGCTCCTGTTAAGCTTACAAAATCTTCCAACTCTAATTCCTTCATGGCATAGCGTATGGCCCATTCATGTTCACCAGATCCAATAATAGTGTAATGACAATTCAATCCTTGCAGAAGTAGGGACTTAACAGTGCATAGTGCATATTCAATGCCCTTCGTCCAATGTAATCTTGCGACTGTAATAAGTTGGAGAGGTTGCGAAAGCCCCTTAACAAGCGGTTGTGCTTTTATATATTCTAAATCCAAAGTTTGATAAATGAGCTGAATTT
>Ga0247808_10000346_pt1 | contig 23452 bp, 27 predicted proteins | sample UWRJL089202R1_FD_179914 | JGI IMG/M metagenome (GOLD analysis project Ga0247808, IMG submission 179914) | Plant litter microbial communities from Arlington Agricultural Research Station in Wisconsin, United States - UWRJ-L089-202R-1 | ecosystem: Environmental > Terrestrial > Plant litter >... | reverse complement strand
AGCATAGAGACGCCCCAGCGTTGTCGTGAGTGGGAACCGTTGTAGACGAAAAGAATCAGGAAGGTTGCGAAATGGATGACGCACTCTACCCAAAGCAGAATCACGTTAAGCTCCATCGTTGCCACCCCGGCTTTTGAAAAATGGAATGAGACCGATGATTGTCTTAATCCACTCTGGCACTGGGCCATCTTTCTCAACCATATAGCCTAGAGCGGTAAATACGACCGCGATAAGCGCACCAATGGCCCCAGATACGAACAATGCTTTCTCGTCGTATGGCGGACCGCCGCCGTAGAAATAGACACCGCCGCCGTAGGCCATACCCCATGAGAACAGCGTAAGCATAAATCGTTCCCGAAACGAGGTAGCTTTCGGCGCGGCCAGGTAGAAGCAACAACCTATCGCGGCGCCGGCGGCGGCGTAACCATTCATCCCGGCTAGCAAAGCACAAACCCAAAGGTATGCGTAAGTCTCGCACTGATCCCGCATGGCCTAACCCCTATGTGTTTCGGCCATGATACCACGCACAATTAACTCGGCGGGAACGCGTCGTCGTCTGCGTACATCCGAACGTCATAGTTGACAGCCGTTACACTGCATGACTTCGTGCCGCTCGGTTTTACTTCAGTGACGAGGGCAGGAAACGCCCATGTAGATTCATGCCCGAATTGTATGATCGGTGGCGTGTCAATTTCACCGGACACGTTCGGCACAAAATCAAGCGAAGGAATGGTAAACGTGTAGTCGTCAACATAGGTTGCGACGTACGGCCCCGAAGCCGTACCGTCTAGGCGCCGGATAACTACTTTGTATTGTCCGGGGGTAGACCAGTCCAGGGGTTCGGACGACTCTATCGTGACCGGTGTTCCAGGTGTGTACCCTACAACTTCAGCGCTTTGCCCGTAGCCGGGCGTGGCCACGCCCAGGGCCACGTAGTCGAAGTATGCGCTGTTAAGCGCGTCCAGTTCTGTCTTGAAGCTGTACTGCCGCTGGCGATACAGGTGGGCTCGGCGCCGGCGCATGCCGATACGCCAAGCGCGGAACCTTACCCCGACGCCCTCGATCTTTATTTTCTCCACTCGTTCGCCTGTGTCCCCCGGCAATCGGCATGGCACCGTTTCGTCTTGGCGCGTGATGTGATCGTAATATTCTACGTCCACGCCGTCGAAGTCGTCCGGCTGATCCGGCATAACGAAGTCGTACTGGAGCGGCTCCAGCATGACAGGAGGGTTGTATACATGGTCGAACGCTGGCCCGCGCGGTTCGTCGCGCACTGGTACCAGTAGGCCTCGATCGATGGTCAGTTCGGAGAAGCCGGCTTGGAGCGCGTCTATCACATTCGACTTTACGGTCTTAGAGTCATTAACAATTCGGTCGTAGGTATCCCCGCGCGGCGTCCAGCGTGTTGACTCCAAGCGTTGCAGTTCGGTCAGGTCGATATCCGTTACGTCGTTATAGCCTACGCTACGAATTATATGGCCTACGGCTGCGGATATCTCGCGCGTCGCTTGTGGCGCCTGCCACGCGCCGCCTCGCAACACCGGCAAGATCCTTGTACACGCCAAGTTAACTAGGCTTTCGCTTTGCGAAGAAATGCGATCACCGCCGCGTATGTTGAGCGTCATAACCGTCAAGCCTTCGTATACGGAAGGAGACGAATAGACCATCAGACCCTTAAGACGTTGCCACATCATCGTGTCGTTTTGTTCTTTCTCGGGGTCGCCGCTGCCTTGGTTCACGAAGATTTTCTTCATACGGACCTCAGGCCGCATCGGGTACGGCAACGCGACCTGATACGTGTAGCCCTGCGCGTCGAGGTTGTTTGACGTAGCCTGCACAGTTGAAACGTTCCACGCCCCGCCCAGTGCTTTGTCGCGCCACTCTAGTGACTGAAAACCAGTCAACGAGTTGTAGTTACCTTTGGCATCGAGGAACACAAGCCCGCTTGGGTAGAACACGTCTACTTCGAACATCGTGATCAATTCGCCAGCAGGGCAAGCCGGGAAAGGTCCGCGGTAGCCGGCCGCTTGGTTGGAGCTGTCGAGCAACACCTGTGCGACGTTGGACGACAAGGCGTCCCACCCTGGCCAGGAGTTGTCATCAGTACCGTCAGGGCGCAGACGCTTGACCTGCATGGTGTTGGTGGTGATGTTCAATATCCGAAATTGCATGTTGCGATACGACATCGCCATCACGACAGAGCCGATCACAAGGCCGGTGCCGGGTGCGCCCCCGTCATAGTCAACCTGAAGCGTAGTCGGCGTTACTGCGGTGACTGTGTAGAAGCCTTGGTTATCGCCTGTTATCTGGATTTGATCGCCAACCAGAAAATGATGCTGCGCAATCGGTCCGCTTATAACGTCACGCCCGCCAACCCCTGTGCCGTCTGCTACGGTGTAGTTGTACGGCGCTGCGACGTTTACCAAGATGCCTATAGGCCAGTCGGTGGGGAACACGCCAGCGCCACTAGGAATGGTCACGGTGTCACCGCTGAAGGAGAACACAGACGCTGTCGCCCGTGATGTAAGGTCGCTGCCGGTTGTCAGCTCAAGACCGTTAGCACCTGTGTTGCTGGCCCCTACCTCTGGAGCGGTGTACCAGAAGAAATGAGCGGGGTCGTTAAAGATGTTCGCACCGGGGCCGTAGATGTGGAACACGGCGTCCGTACCCAAAGTGGTCAACGGAGTTTCCCCCGTCTTCACCTCGTTTGAATTGATCTGATACGAACCCTGGCCGATGCTAAGACACATTTCTGTACGTGGCTCGCGAGGGCCGGCGTAGTAGCTGCGCGGGGGCATCAAGTAGTCCGGATATCTCTGCGGGTTGTACCCGAAGAGTTCAGGCCGGACATCATTGATCTTTACTTTATTGCCTTTCGTGCTGCCCTGCCCCAACCCTTCACCTTGCGGACCGCCGCTCCCTTGGTTGATCCCCGGCAGTTTTGGCATCAGCAGCCCAAGCACAGCCTTCGCGCCTGCGATCAATGCGAACGTGATTGAAAACGGGTCAGTGCCCTTTGGCTCTCTGTAGATTTCAACAGTATCGGCGGCAGTGATTAAGGTGCTTAGCCATTGGCGCGGAATTAGCATCTCGCCGTTCAGGTACAGACTTACGGAGAGTTTACTAAGATCGGTCTTTCGGGATATCCCATGCCGGTACAACCACTCGCTGACCAGTTGTGGTTTGCGAATGTGATAGGTTTCCTTCCCTTCGTCTGAAAGGCGGCTTGCGTAGATTTCGATCATGGGCGATCTCTGTGGAAAGTGACCGTCGAATGGTCACGCAACCATTTGTGTAGGGGAAGGAAGCGAGGGCCGCGCGTTGGGTTTATCTCAAGGATCCTCAATCCGTCAAGGGACTCTACGACCAGTGCTACATGTGTGCAGATACGCCCAATCATAACAGCGGCAATGGCTCCGTGCTCGGGCTGGCACAACTCCATTACGGAGGATTCTTCCTCGTAGGCACGCGTGAATTCTCGTGGGTCTTTATTGCGCAGGCTGCCGTACTCGGCCAGGAGCCTCTTGCCTAGTTCAGCGTGTCTGACGTGTCTAACCAGGCCCCAGCAGTCGTACCGGTCGGGACCCCGTGCGCCATCCTCGTACGCGCAACACAGATAACTATTGACCCATTCCACTATATGTACCTCAGACCTGGGGCGAAGTTTACAGTGTACAGCTGTCTCGGCCAGGCTACCCCAATCATGTTGAAGAACCCGGTATCAAGCTGCGCCTGTTGTCCTTGTATAGTTCCTCCGAGAAGCGTAAGCACGTAGGGCTTTTCGGCGGGTGCGGCAAGGTTCGTGTTCAGATAGGTTCGGTAAATCGCTGTAACGCGGGCGTTCGCTTCGATAGCCCGGTCGATAAGTCGCGAGGCTTCACCAGTCGTATTGTCCACAGCGAAGGCTAATGTCTGATTCCCCTTGTTATTCTTGGCCGCTAAGGCGATATCGATATTGGCCCCGATGAAGGTTATCACCCTGCCATTTTCATCAGTCGCGATAACGTCTTCAAAACCGGTGCATATGAACACCGGTTCGGCCCACGCAGCGCAAACCAACTCAAGGGTACGGATTATGCAATCCGTACCCTCATTGGCCCCTGCGTTAACTTCCGCAAGAATGGCGCTCATGTTAGTTGCCGGTCAGTCGACGTTGCTGGAACCAGTCGACGTTTAGTACGTTGCCTGTCCCGTTCGTCATCCTGCGCAACCCGTCCACAATGTACTGCGTACCGCCACCGCCACCGAAGGCCATCAGGTTTGGCGCATAGTACACTTCGTCACCGATGCGCCAGGTCGCGTTGGTTGGCACTGCGGTAGTGATCGTGCAGGCCTGACGACCTTGACGACGACCGGAAACAATCATCGAATCGAAGATAGGGGTTGTCGCATTCGACGCAACGTCGTTACCGTCCATATCAAGCGAGTCAAGCGTAGACGGACCGCCGAAGGTGCTTAGGAAGATGCCGCGGTTTATCACGCTGCCCGCAATCTTGTTGCCCTTGATGGACATTGCACCGTGCGCGCCAGTGACGTGGATACCATCCGGCAGAGCTACCGCGGTAGACGGTGTAAGATTGCAGATGTTGTTGTCGCTGATCATCGTGTCGAACGCCGTACCGGTCGCCCCCAGGCCGACAACGATACCGCGACTGAAACCGGACACCATATTGCCTTTTACGTCGGTGTCCTGCATGAACGCCGCCGAACCTGGAGCGACCAGGATACCCATGTTCGACACAACGTCGAAGCACTTCAGAACGTTGCCTTGCACAGAAACACGGTCGGATTGCCCGTCTTCCACGCCAAGCAAAATGCCCGTTTTAGGGAACGTCATTCCAGGGTTAAGGATTGGCCCTTGCAAGATTTCAATGGTGTTGTCATGGATGATCACGTCACGCAGGCCAAGCGCAATTGTGGTCAGGCTGTACAGGCCAACGCCAACCCAGCTAACCCGTGCGTGGTTGTTGCATACGTGCATGCCGATTGACGGGCCGGTCTGGTTGCCTGACACCCATGCAATCTGGCAGTAATTGTTGATGTTATTGTTGCAGAAGAAGTTCGACGAACCGTGCAGTTCAGCAGCAACCACAGGGCCAGCGACACCGGTAGACTGCGACGGGTGGTCGAAGTTGCAGAACTGCACCCAAATCTTGTTCCCCCACATGTACACAGACGAGTGGTCGCTGCTGTCGATTCCGTTGTTGTAGAAATCGCAGAACATGATTTGAACGTTATTGCTGAGTACAGCCGAACCTTCCTGTTGACCGGTTGCGATGCAGGTTACGCCGGGCGAGTTGATGAACGCCATATTCATAATGCTGCAATTTAGCATGCGTGCGTCAGTGCCGACGGTAGCCACGCGGCCTGACACGAAGATGCCTGCGCAGTTATAAGGGTTATAGACGCCTGAGCCGCGACTCGGGCTGATCTTGTTATTCGCGCCGTTCACGTCAATTGTGAAGTCACTGAAGTGGGCATCTTGGATGATGCTGTTACCGGCGAAGATGTTGAAGTATTTCGGCGAAGCGTCAGTCGACTCATTGTCCTTCAACTTGATGATCGTTTTGCCCTTCCCGGCGCCTTTCAAAATCATGCCAGTTTTGATGATCAAAGCACAGACACTAGCGCCGCCCTCAAGGGGGATGTTCTGCGCAAGCGTGACTTCGAACGTACCGGCGTTGATGCAAATTGGGAACCCGGAATCGATAGCTGTCTGTAGCCGCAGCGTGTCGACATTCGTACCGTCGCCAACGAAGCCATACGAACTGGCGTTGACGAACGCAGGCAGCGAACGCAGCAAAGCATAGCCAACAGTTCCCGCTGGGTAGTTTACGCTACCGTCACCAGCGAACCCGATAAGACCGGCACCAGGAGGCGCGGCAAGGTCTGTACGCAACACTGCGTCACCAGCACTGACAAACTTCGGCTGATCGATAGCCCAGTTGTTTACGGTGGTATACGGAAGCACCGGCCCGGGGCCCGGCGGTGGCGCTGCGGCTCGCCAGAACTCCCCGTCCTTCGTAAATATCTGGTTCAACCGATCAATCGTCAGCGGGCCATCCGCGTCGTAATCGCCGATAAATTCGTATCCCGTATTCAACAGCGCGTTTTGCGCGTCGACTTCGATACCGTGATAGGTCTTTCGAATTGCCCCGAAACGGTCGGGCCACGTCAAGTTGACTTGATCGTTTACCGCGTCGTCCAGGTTCGAGGCGTTGTTATACAGAACCTTGACTTCAGTCGAGCCTAGCGGGTACTGCGCGGTTGGGTAGGTGTTAGCCATTTAATTATCTCTCGAAGGTGTAACCTTGGACTCGCATGTACGCACCGTTTGCACCGGGCGTGGCAGAGTACGCGTAATTCAGCAACTGGGCACCGTAAGAAATCGCCAGTTCGCAGCAGAGCATTTGACCCAAAGCAAGCGATACTTGACTATTAGTCGTAGACACCGCACCAGTGTCAGCATCATTAACATAAAGGCCTACTGCGTTTGCCGTGTTGCTCCATAGGAACAATTGCGCAAAAGGTGCAGTTTCCGGCACACAACCAGCCAACGAAACGTTAGTCGATGCCGTGGCCACGCCGTTCGATAGCACAGAAAAGGGGGAGGCGGTGAAGTCACCGCCGTACAGTATTTTATTGCCGCTTTGCTTGAAGCGCAGAATGGTGTTTGCAGCGCCAGTGAAGATCGACCCGACATAACGCCGTGATGCGTCACCGGTCTTAGTCCTGGCGTTGCCGTATACCTTCGCAGAAGGCGCGGTGGTGACAATCTCAATGTCAGGTGTACCAGCGTTTGAGAACAGATAAACGTGGTATTTCGTTGCAGCCGCAAGCACGAGACCGGTTTTTGCAATCGCAGCCGGAACCGGTAAGACAGTGGCCAACGAATCGATGTAGGCCGAACCCGTTTGAACAGTCAGTGCGTTAGCGCTTACCCACGACATCTGCAACCCTTCGATGTACGCCGGACTTACTTTGCGTCCGACAGTAGCTGCGGCAGTAGCTGCGGCTGAGCCATCAAAGTTTACGTTCCACGCGACATCCCCAGTTGCGGCAATATTGCGCGATGTTGTCAGTTTTGCCGCACTGCCGCTAATGTTGTCAGCACTGCCGATTGCGCCAATCGCTGTACGCGCATCAGCCGCACTTGCAGCACCGAGGAACGTACCTATAAACCCTTGCCACCCGCCCACGATAGCGGCGCGCAATTGTGTCAGCGTACGTTTGCGGGTGATACCCGACTGAACCACGGCGTCGATATCGCTTTCATTAGCTAGTGTTGCCGACGGCAATTCACTAATTCTTTTAGCCACGGGTCAACTCTCCAGTGTCAAGGACTCGCCGTCCTCGGTTAACAACTCTTCGCCGTCCTCAAGCAGCAGGGGCTGACCGGGCAGTGCCAACGGCCATTCGCGATTCATTGCGTAATCAAAAATTTCAGGGTTCAGGATAAAGCTCGGCAACAATTCGACCCAACCGGGCGGGAGCATTGGTCTGTACCGTGTCTCGCAAACGACCCGATAACGCCACAGGTATTTCCCCGTAAGCTCTCCTCCCGCGGGCGTTTCTGTGAATCTGATTTCTTCCTCCGTGAAGCCAAGGGGGCTAAGCAGCTCCATGGTGAACCAGCCGGCCCCGACGACTTGTGCCGCCCACGCTTCAAAAAACCGGGCTTGGGTGGGCGTCATAATCCAAGTTAGTTGGATCGTGTCCGGCACGTCTGTAAACTCTACGCGCTGCCGAGACCGTCCGCTGTCCATTGGTGTTCTGCGGATGTTGTTTACTGGGGTTCGTGCGTAGTTCTCACGTAGAGGGCACGGTAACCCTTCCGGATATACGGGGATAGCCATTAGCGCCCCGCCGTCTGCAAGCCGAACTTACGGTTCATAGCGTCTGCAGTACGTCCGTCTCCCAGCAAATCTGCCACGAAAACATCGATCATTCGTTCCCCCTGCTCGCCTGTCCGTTCTTCGGACTGCCCGGCGCGTGATGCATCTTCGATCAAGTTTACCGTAGTGCCGTTGCCGCCGCTCGGGCTTTTCATACTGTCCAAGGTCTTGTCGAGCTTGGCACTGGTCTGTGCGGTAGTCACACGCTCGCCTTTCTGCAAAAGCCATGTGCCGGTTTGTGGCACAGCGTCGATACCATCGTGCGCCATACCTGCCAACGAAGCGGTAGCTACGCCGGCCACTAGTGGGGCTGCAAAGGCAGCAGCACTGGCAGCGGCAGCGGGGGCTAGCAACGGGCCGACGATAGGGATAGCCGCGGTGGATGCGAACGCCGCAAGGGAGGCTTGGAAGGCCGTAGCCTGGGCGTTTGCAATCAGCGCGGTGGACGCCGAAGCTTGCGTGGTCTTTCCGACGAACAACTGCACAGCTTGATACACAAGCCATTGCGCGGCCATCTGGACTAGGGCGCCGACGATGGACTTAACCATCAGCACGCCGAGGTCGGCGAAGGCATCGCCTACGGATTTCGTGCCGTCAAGAATCGACATGAACGTATCGGTAAGACCGTCTGTTAGCGCGTCAAGCGAACCAGTGACGAATTCAGCAGCCATCGAGCTGTAGTTCGTGGCTTCCTCAGCCCAGTTTGCCCACCCTTCGGATGCGCCGAGGAAGAACGAACCCTGCGCTTCGTCCAGTTGGTTGTAGTAGTCCTGCTGCATGACTAAGCGCGAAGCCAGGTTCTCTTCGAGAATCGCTGTTTCCTGCCCATACAGATCGTCGCTGATCTGCCCCTTGTTGAACTGGCTGTTCAGCTTGTCGACTTCGGACTGATACTCCTTACGGATCTGCAGATCTTCTTTCAAACGCTCTCGCAGCTTCTCGCCTTGCCCTAGGCCGGTAAGCGAAGAATCTAAACCTTCCTGTGCCTGGCTAAGCTTCGAAGCTTGGTTCTCTTGGAACGCAGCAAGTTTACCGGCTTCGGCAGTTGCTTGTTTCCTGGCGTCAACTTCCTGTTCAAGCGCTACGTTGCGTTTGAGCTGTGCGCGCAACAGATCCTCAGAAGCAAGGATCGACTTCTGATCTGCGGTCTGAATGTCTTTCGACTTGATGTCGGCAATCTGCTGCTCAAAAGCGGCGAGCGCTTTGGCTTGGGTGCCGAGCTTATCCGTCGTCTCAGATTGAACTTGGAGCGCGGCGGCCTGCTGCCGCAGCGTATCGAGCATTCGTTGGCCGGCGTCTTCTCGGAAGGCTCTAGGCGCCGGTGCGGACTTGGCGGCCTTCAAGCGTTCTGCGTCTGCCTTGATAAGCGCTTGGTTAGCTCGAACTTCTTGCCCGGTTACCTCTGCGGCGGCTTTCTTCGAGGTCTCCTGTTGTTTGAGCAACCCGAGCTGCTTCTCCAGCGCCTCGGTGGTTTCGTCTGCCAGTCCTAGCGTGGTTGCCAGGTTGCCGAGGCCCGTAGAGATAGCGCCGGATATGCCGCCCTCTTTGCGGGTCTGCAGGATGCGTTCGAGCAGTTCGATCTGCTTAGCCGCGTCAGGAAAAAGCTCGCCGCGAACTTGAGCATAGGCATTGCTGATCGCCGTTCCGATGTCGTCCCAGTCGCGTTCAAGGTCAGACAACGAATCGCGGTAGGTCTTCAGTCGTGTTTGAGCATTCTCGGCCAGGGTGGCGCTGAGTACATCCAAGGCTTCTTGCTTTTTGCCTTGGACGTCGAGGGCTTTGATAACCTCGTACTGCTCATTGGTGATTAAGCCATACTGCGCGCTGATCTTCTGCGCGGCGGTTGTAGCATTGTCGCCCAGTTCGCCAAGCGATTTAGCGACTTCTGCCGCGCCTTTGCCGGTGAACTCGCCGATAGCCGTAGCGGCTAGCGCGAGGTTGCGGAATTGAGTTTCGCTAAGCCCGGTGCTGCCGGCCAGGGCGATAACGGCTTGCCTGGCTTCTCCGAGTCTTCCGGTTAGCGTCGCGGCGTCTTCTGCGAGCTGAGACAAGGACGAAGAGGTCTGCCCCGAACTGGCCGAACCGCTGAACAAGGCTTTGTTAAACGCGCTGGCTTCCTTCTCCGCGTCGATGAACAAAGCGGTGATCGTACCGAGAGTGGCGGCGAGGACCGTGAAAGGGTTGATCAGCCCGACGACGTAGCCGCCGAGAGCCGATGCCGCGGGGCCGATGCCGCCGAACATGTCCTTGAGCTGGCCGCCCTGCTGAAGCAGCACGGTCAGGGGAGCTTGACCGGCGTAGAGAGAAGTCGCGATGTCGGTGAACTGCGCAGGCACGCCGCGAAGGTTGTTTGCCAGCTGCTTTGCGCTAAGGCCGCCTTTGGTCAAGGCCGCATCGGTCTGCGCCAGGGAAGCGCGCGTAGCGTCCAGTTGGGCTTTGTAAGCTTTGTAGTCTTCAGTCGGCAACCGCCCGGCTTTGCGGTGGGCGTCTAGCTGCTGTTCCATCTTGTCGAGACGGCTATAAGCCGCGACAGTCGGATCGATTTGCCCGATCAGCCGATCAAGGGCTTCACCTTGCTTTTTAGCTTCCCGAGTCGTCGCAGCCAAAGCGCGTTCGGCCTGATCCATACCGCGCTCGAAGCCTGCGGTATTCGCCACGAGATCAACTGTCAATTGCCCGAGGCTGCCTACCGCCATAGCTATTGTTTCCTTGAGGCTTGAAGCACTTTTAAGAAGTCTTGCGGCGTAGCATAACGCAGTTCGTCGTCAGATTCCCGATTAGGGATGAAGTCGGCGACCTTTACGTTTTTGTTGCCCATAAGCTGCGCGCCGGTACTGCAAATCAATGCCGCGGCTTGCTCAACACGTTCAGCTATGTTCAGGCCCCCGTGGCGCTTGATGTACTGAGCCCACTGTCGCGCTTCGACCATGGAGAGGTTCTGTTGGGCTTCGGCGATCGTGCGACCGCCTACACCGTTCAGGACTAGTTCGAACCAGAGGTCTTCGGGGGCTTCGTCTTTGCCGATTGAGCTTCGTTAACCGCGGTGATCAGTGCGAGGAACAGCGTGTCGCACATCGCGCCGCGGCCTTCGATCCCGGTTGTGCCGAGAATGTCAGCCGTAGAGAAGATCGGGCCGCCCTCTTCGTCACACACCATGGTCGCGATCCGTGCGGCCAGGTGCTCCTGATTGCCTTCAGCAGCTTTCCAGGTGTTGGTGATCGTGTGGTAAGACGCCAGGCGCACGCAAATGTCTGCAGTCAGCTCTTCGCCTTCCGTGTTGTGCCATTTGATCTGGCGCTTTACGAAAGGCTCTTTGACGAATGCGCCTTGAGCAACGAGGTCTTTAAGGTTCAGGCCCATGGATTAGCTCGACGACTTAGGAATGAGAACAGGTTCGCCCGACACTTGAATGCCAACGGTCGAAGTGACCATGGTGTTCAGCGCGAAGGTGAATGGGTAGCTGTTCATGTAGCCTTCGAAGGTCAGCCAGCTGCGGGTCGGCGGCAGAACGAATTCATCTTCGCCGGAGCTGTCAGTGCCAGTGGTTGGTGCCGCGGTGCCGTCAGAGAAACCGATAGCCCATTTCAGCGTCACGCCTGCGGTCTTCAACTGGTGCAGACGGATATGATTCACGTCAGCCGGATCGAACTGCAGACCGAAGGTAGCGGCGCCGGGAGTGGCGAGGCCAGCTTCGTAGGTACGCGACAGGTCGTTCAGACAGGTCGTTTCGATTTGGTCGATCGCGGTGTCGATACCGTCGATGGATGTGATGCAACCCACGTCCAGCAGGGCGCCGGTATCCGGGTCGATGGTATACAGGTCTGTTCCCTGGCTCTTGATGGTCATGGGTGTTGCCTCATGGATTGATGAACGTTCGACGGAAGCATATCACGCGGGGCGCGATTCGCAAATCAGGTCCGTTCGACCAGCCAGTCAAGATCGAAGCTGGTGCGGTACAGCAGCGTTTCTTCGTCGCGCATGTCGCCCCGGTACCCGGTGATGTACGAGTCTAGTTCGATCGCATTGCGGATCGCTTTTGCAACCGTGGTCGTAGACTGTGTGGTCAGGCCGTACACGTCCACTTGGAGGCTAGCGCGGTCGGCATCAGGACGGCAGTTAAGCATGTTGAACGGGGAGCCGCCGATCCACTGGTAGACGACGTAGGGTTTGGCGACGGTCTGAGGCGCCATGCCGAAAGGGTAAATACGCGGCGACGTACCGCCGAGCAGCGCTCGGACGGCGGGATCAGCTTTGCACACCGTGTAGAAAGGTACGTCCATTAGTCGAGCCCCAATTTCAAAAGCTGGAATTTTGCAGAGGAAAGGAATTCTTGGAACACGGCTTGCTGGTTCTGCCCGAGAGCATTGCGCATGAAGGGTTGCGCGCGATTGCGCGATGTACCAAGTTCGACCCACCACCAGTAATAGGTATTGCCGCCGCGCTGTCCGCGTTTAGTCTTGCGCACGCCGACGGATATCTTGGTGCTACCTGTCTCGGTGAAATAGCCCTTGTCTTCAATCAGCGCAATGTTCTTCGAGATGTCAGGAACGGTGGAGGGATCATCGATCGCGGCAGCTCGACGAATGGCGTCCTTTAGCACGATGTCCATAGCGTCTTTGGCGGCTGGCACGACAACCTGGCGCTGTAGCTCCTGTGGCAGCGTCTTGAAAACGCGTGACAGCTCTTCGGCACCCTTCAGTTTGTACGTGATCCAGTCGGCCATGTCGTCGCCCTCGGTTTGCCGGGAGTTTATCACAGGCAAGAAAAAGCCCTGAGTTTTTAGGTCAGGGCTTTCATCGAAGGGTAGGAACTGATCCCTACATGCTTGGCGAGTCTTGCCAAGCTCTTTTATAACGCCTTCATCTTGGGCGTCACGCATCAGCCTGCGCATTCCTCCGAAACACAACTTTACTAGCTAACCCGCTTGAACGCAAACGACGTAATGCCTTCGCGGCCTAATTCTGATTCAGCGTGGTTGACTTCCATAACCTGGAAGCCTTGGTCTTCGCACCAGTTCACAAATCCTGGCAGCGTCCAGTAGTGCAAATGCTCACCCGGCTTGTAGTGCTTACTGGCCAAGCAATCCGCCATGTCGTTATAGATCGGCATAGAGACGAAGAGCCAACCTGTTACCTGCGCCAGCAGCTTTTCAGGTTCAGGGATGTGCTCCAAGCTATCCCAGCAGGTTACCGCTTTAACAGCGCCGTCCCGATGGTACACATCCCAGTAGATGCCGCTTTCATCCAGCCAGTTGATGGCATCGATATTCACATCGTAGCCACGGCCCTTGGCTTCTTGGACATAACGGCCCCCTCCGATTCCGATGTCTACCGTCTCGGACGGGTCGATGTATTTCTCTACCAGTTCCAATCGCGCTTTGGTCAGCAGGCCTCCCATCGGCGTTGCATCAAGCTTCTGGTAGTGCGCGAAATACTGGCCTTCATAGCGCATTGCTGGCCGCGTGTGAAATCCGCGCCCCAGCTCCTCCGACCAAAGCAAGGTGTCGGTCAGCCCACGCGGTAAGCTTGGCGTCATAGTTGGAAATCCTCTTGTCACAGTTGTGTTGTTTGAGTTTGCACCGGCAAAAGTTGTCCGGCACTGCGAAGGTAATTGTACTGCCGTCCGGGCAGATCTGCTTCGGGGAATTGAAGCCGCCTTGGCCGCCGCAGATGATCCACGCGGGAACCTTGGCCGCAAGCGCCGCCGGGACCAGCCAGCCGATACCGCCGATCACGGCGGCAGCACCCTTGACGAGCGCCAGCAGTTGTTCAACCGGCAGCTCGCCTTTGTGATAACGCACGTCGGCGATCGGCAAAGGTTCTACCGCCCACTCCTTGCCGTCTTCTAGGTCGGCGACGCTGATCACTTTATAGCCTTTTGCCCATGCCAAAGCTGCGGCTACTGCTATGTAATCTGGATCAGGGTTACGCGTATCGGCACGCCACTCACTGCGCACTGTGGCAGGCCTCACCACGACATACGGGTCGGACTCGGGCGAAGGCGGCAGTGGCGGTAGGTCGAACTCGCCCGGCATTACTCCGAAGCTGGCAATCATCCCGGGAATAATTCCCTCGGTACCGTAGCGTATCTGCCGAGTCGGTTGACGCGTGGGCGGCATCGTCCAGGTTGCGTGGCGCGCGATGTTCTTCGCTTGGGTGCGCAGATTGGTTTGCGGTCGGAGGAAGTGTACGCCGGGAATATCAGAATAAATTTCCGGCCAAGGCGTATCGAGATAAACAGGTTTGGGCAAAGCTTTTATGAAAGGGCGCATGAAGAGATTATCTCCGAGGCCCCGCATTCCGTGGATGATCATTCGCTAAGTTCCATTTTGAATCCGTGAGCGACTACCCAACGAAGAAGGCTTTCCGGGAATTCGTCTCGCCCGGCTATGCGCAGGATCAGCGCGGAGCCCCAAAGAAAGCTACCTACCCACCATGCTTTCTTAAGGTTAATCGTTAAGGATATCTGAGCCATATCGATCTCCAGATAAAAAGAACCCGCCTTTCGACGGGTTGAAGTACGGGAATTCTGGGGTTCCGCATGTGCGGGCTGCGACGGGTGAACTTCTCTAGACTCACCATGCTTTCGCGGTCTTGGCGCTGGTTGATCAGTTAGAGACTGCACTTTAATCCGGAACTCTGCATTCTTGTCCGGCTTCACGTTGTGCGCCTGATAGCTAGCTGCCTCTGAAACGAACTCTAGTCCCGCTTATCACAAGTGTCAACAACCTTTTGCAACTCTTTTTCCAAATACCCGAGCCGGTAGCATTCCAACGCCGTTTCACGCGAGCAGTTCACCACCCTATCACGCTGCGGCAGCCGGGCGTGTTGCGCTGCCCATTTGCGGCACCGGAGTTCGTCCGGGTTCTTCGTGTTCTCGTGGTCGCCATGCCAGTGCGTACCGTTAGACACCGTGCAGTCGTACCCAAGAAGCAGGACGTGTTCTGCGCCGAGCTTGAAGGCCAGTTCGATCGCTCTCAAACCAGAGTTATATTCACCGTACTTTTCGTCATAGTTCAAACCGTGCTTTGCCACTGCCTGGCGCGTACAGCTCCATCGCTTAGGTCCATGGGGAATCCCATGGACGTTCACATCCCACCAAGCGAGATCACCTGCGTAAAGGTGATCGCACCATGGGGCTAGCTGCCAGGATTTGTTCACAGCGATTGTGGGGAGGCCTGACGCCCGGACCAGTTCGCAGTCTTGTGCGTTGAGGCTTGGGCCGGACGCTATGCAGACGAAGGTTTTCATTCCGGTTCGAAAGTTACGTTCTCAAGCACCAGCGTTTCATTCACTACTCGACCGTTTTCTACGCGCATAGGCTCAACGGAGCACACTACTTCTCCGGTTTCCGTATCGACACTCTTGATGCAGCGATCCACTTCTACACCGTTTGAAAACACTTTGCCGCGTGAACCTTTCTCTGAATCATAGATCATCTTCTAACCCTCATTGACGCCCCGCGAACACGGAGCAGAAACGTAATCGCGCCCGCTTTCCTGATCCGGCAGCCACGCGTGGACGTTGTAGATATCCCCGTTGTGTAAAATGCGTTGCTTGGCATTCAGGCCGGGGCGCTGGCGGATCACGATGCGCGCGACGATCTCGGATTGGATCGCCGCAGCGGCCAGGAATTCCCGACCGCTGGCGGGAGCAATGCGCGCTGGCACATCGGCGAACACGGTTACCCAAGCTTCAGTGAAGCCGCCCGTCTCTTCGTCACGAACTGCGGTCCAGTCCTGAATGTCCACTCGGTGGCGGTACTGCCCGGCGCGGCTCATGGGCGCTCCTCGATGACCAAGTTGTACGTGCCCGTACAGTCGCCGCTGACGCCCGTCATGCGCGCGATAACGGCGTAGTAGGTCCCTGCTACCCTTCCTTTCTCGGATACCGCTTCGCCGCCCACGCTGGACTGCTGCGCGGTGGCGCCGGCTGTCCTGACACGAAGCGGGGTGAGCGGAACCTGGCCGACGTTCGGCGTGAACGTGCCTCCTGATGCGATCTGCGATTGGAACGTGTACGCCGCTTGCTCGGTCATGCTGTTTTCGGATACAGGTGTGTGGGCCGAAGCAAAAGTCCCTCCCGCTACGCCTTGGGAGGCTGCGTACGTCCGCAGGGTAGCGCCACCCTGATCGAGAGTTAGAGTATGCGCGTGGATTATGAAATTCACGGGGATAATGACGCGGAACACGAGTGGTGTAGCGGCGATTGGATTGGCCGACGCGAACTCGTAGTTGATAGCCCACATGCGACGCCCGAAGAAACCGGTTTGACCCGTATCAACGCGGAGTCGCCGTACAGGACCGTCGCCGCCATCCGTCAGGAGATCAAATGGCGGTTCCGCGACCACGCGTTCCGACCAGGTTCCATCACCCATGTCGATGATCCGCCGGAGAAAGCTCCCGAAGACCCGTGCGAATTTGTCAGCCATCTTTGTAGTCCTTTTATGCTAGGGCGGGATCACGAAGTGGGTAAAGTAGTGCGGTTACCGGCATTGGTAGGTAGCCACGGGCAAACGCGTCATCCGGGTTCTCGTCGCGGTCTTTGTACAAGAAGCCTACCATCAAGAGCGTGGCAGCCTGGACTGGATAGCTGACCTCTTTGTCACCGTTGCTGTCGACGACGTAGATAGGATCGCCCGAGCTGTCGACGATAATATCGTCGTTGCTGTCGCGCTCGACCTCATAAGGCGAAGCGCTCTTTAGGTAGTTCTTCACCGCGCCGGACGCGGCATGAATGTAGACCGTGATCAGGTTGTCGTCTGAACTGTGGTCCATGTTCAGGTGTTCTTTTGCGCGCTCCAGGGTGACGTACATCATTTCAACGTCACTCCTTTAGCCGGGTCAAAAGTGCTCGCATTCTCACGTAGGTCTTTACCGTTACGACCGGCTTTGACGACCATGGTCCACGCGTCGCTAGCGCCTGGCTTGTCGGTGTTTGCCGACTTGTTCGAGGTCCACTGGCTACCGGCCCATGTCACGTTGTCGTGAGCGTCGTAGGAGTCGCCTTCACGGTGCACGCCTTTATAAACCTGGATTGGCATGTGGAACTTCTGCACGATCTCGGCGCCACTGGACTTAACCAGCTTCACGGAGAACTCTCGCACATCGTCTTGGGCTACGCTGGCCGACGCGATGCCGTCCACGATGCACTCCCAGCCGCGCATGCCGTGCGTGCGCTCGTACGACTTCCACAGACCGCCGTTGTGCGCTGCGTAAGTGCCTCGTGGGTACTGCTTGGAATCGTCGATCGCCGGAAGAATCTCCAAGTCGATCGCATCGCGGCCGTCTTCTGGCTGCTTCACTTCGGGAACTGGGATCAGCGCGGCGGCAGCGCGGGCGATGGCTTCTACGTCGACCTTCTCAGGCGCCGGGACTTCGACAAGCGCCGCCACTGCGGCCAGGTCAACTTCCGCAGCGTCTTTGCCGTCCTTCACTTCGGGCAAAACGATAAGCTTGGCGGCGGCTTCGGCAAGCGCGGCGAGGTCGACCGGCTCAGCATCTTTGCCGGGCTCGCCGTCTTTGACTTCCGGCAGCTTCACCAGGGCGGCGATAGCTTCCAAGTCCGGTTCAACCGGCATAGGGCGATCGGCAAGGCACTTACGCAGCTCGGCTATCTCTTGCGCCTGCTCTTTTATACGGGCGTCGAAGTTTTCCAAACCCTTGCTTAGGTACGCCATCACGGCGGGGGCGAGGCCCTTTACGATGCTATCGATGTCGCCGTGATTCATTGCTTGCACCTTTGTAAATATTCTTCGGTAGGCATCCGATTAAGCTTCTGGATGTTCTCAAACTGCGTAATGACGTTCAGGTTCGCCTCGCAGTGAAGACCGCAAACAACCTTCCCTTGCAGAGGATAAATGTGGTCCACGTTATGAGGAATTCCCGTCTCGGCCGTCAACCTTTCGGCCTCTTTGTAGAATTCTACCATTCTTTCGCGATTAGCCCACTTTGGCGTCGCCCGTCGCTTTGAGGCTACCCGCCGCATGGCCCTTTCGTTGGATAGCGCCCGATTCTGCTGGAGCCATCTCGCCATGTACTCAGCGCGAGACTCTGAATTTTCTTCCCGCCATGCTTTGAAGTTAGCGTTGAGCTCTCCCTTCTTCTCGGCGTAGTAGTTCTTGAAACTATCCGGATTTTCTTCTCTCCAGCCTTCGAGATAATCCTTCGTGCATCCTCTGCACTTTAAATTCAGGCCGTCCGGCGAAGCTTTACGCACACAGAAGTGCGATACCGATTTCACTTCTTCGCATTTTGTACAGCGTTTGAGCCCCGCGGCGTACAGCGAAGCTCTCTCCTGTGCTTCAGCTTCTTTGCGGGCGTGGATGCCTGGGCTACGTTTTTCTGCTACGCAATATTTACAGTTGCTAGCTACGCCATTGCCGCCCCGTGATGCACGCTCTCCTCTCGCTCTCTTAGCTTTGCTAAAAGAATCAAGCGGTTTCGGGATTCCACAAGTTTTGCAAATCTTCATTCGAGGCGAACTCTTTTGTTAATGCCTCAAAAGTATAATTCTTAATGCTTTCAGCGTCTACTTCTGAAATCTCCGTAGGCGTCTCTGGTTCTGCCTGCTCCGTCCCGAAGGGGTCGCCGGAAGCGCTACGTTTAGCCAGGTCTTCCAAGCTAAAGTTCTGCATTTGAAGATAAGGTTGAGCGCCGCCCGTAACAGGACCCAAGCTCATACGGTATCGAGCCTCGTTAGGCGCCATGATGCCGGCTCCTACGGCGGTTTTAAGCGTTTCAACTAGGGCACCCATGTCCATCCTTAGCAGGCCGTCTAGATCCAGTTCTACCCCGTACTGCGGAGGCAAGGACAAACCGTCGTCCATACAGGCTTCATACTCTTCGACGAGAACTTGAATGCAGTCCGAGTAATATTTCTGGTTCTCTTGCGCGGCCGTGGTACCGGTCGGCGAGTTGGTTACGCCGACTTTAGACGGCGGAACGTGGAACGCGGTGCAGATCATTTCCGCGGTAAGCCGGAACTGCTCGATCAACTGCGAATCGGTGGCCGACATCTTCATCTGCTGGAACTTCAGGTCGTCACCGACCACAGCGACCTTGCCCGCATTCTGGCCGGTGTAGTTCGCGTCCCAATGCGCTTTGAGCCGTGCTGCAGTCTCGTCGCTGATAGCGCCGGGGGCGGACAGGATACCACCAGGGCGCGCACCGTTCTCGAAGAACGTCGAGCTATCACTTTGCATCTTGAGCGATTGACACGCGGCTTGCGCAGCGGCATAGAGCGGCGATACACCGACCAGTGGATGGAACAAGCAGTTCATCCGGTCATGGATGATCTCGGACGCCGGTACGGTTACGCCGTCGCCTACTCGGTTCAGGTTGTCGTTCGAAAGCTGGTAGTAGATAGAGCCGTCGTCAGCAACCAGGGGGAGCACGCGGCACGGATCGAGCAAGTAAATTGCCACGACGACGCCGCGCTGGTCACGCTGCTTCAACCCGTAGGTATTGCCGCTGATCAGCTTGGACGTCTGCCACCACTGCTTGAACTGGATGTGGTTCTGGTAGTTGTTCGGCTTCTTTAGCACCGGACTGAAAGCTGGGCTCGTGGTCTCTTTCCAGATACCGTTCGCGTCCAGTTCCATCAAGCGCTGGCGCAGTTTGCCGATGTCATTAGCGATCAACGTTACGCAGGCGTAGACGGCGTAATGTGCCAAGACTGATTCGTTAGTCCACGTATCGTTCTTCTGCCATGCGCCTGAGTAGGGTTCGCGGATCATCGGCCACCAACCGCCCATGCCCGTACCGGGCGGCGACATTGGCGCGCGCTTGAAGGTTAGGGACAGCTCTCGACCGAATAGACGCATCGTTTACACCTGCACGGCGATGGCGGCTTCAATATCAGACTTCTTGATGCGTCCATCTTTACCTGTGCCGGTGATTTTGGAAAGGTCGACTTTATTCTCAGCGGCGAACTCTGCGAGTGCGGCGGATACCAGCGGCTCGTCGTCTTCTGCAGGAGCTTTCGGCGCGGCAGCAGTGAGCATCCGGGTTTCGTAGGTGCCGTGGCCTAGCTTGCGCAAAGTTTCAGCGTAACGGCGCGCCATGGGTACGGTCTTACCGCCTTTGCTGTAGGTGAATTCTACTTTGCTCATGCGAAAAATCCTCAAATTTAACGGGAGTCTATCAGAAACTCCGTTAAGGCTGTACTAGCCCCTTGATTTCGACCAGGAGAACTACGCCCTGCGGGTCGTCGTTGTAGTTTGACGCTTCGTAGGTAAGGTTCATTTGGGCGCCATAAGTCACTTGCCGGCCGAACCATGCTGCCATACCCCCAGTAATAGCCTTCAGTGACAGGTTATCCACTGTCAGATCGCCGACACCAGAAGAAATACCGTAGCCGTTCACAGCGCCGGGCGTCTGCACTATCTGAGCATAGCTTCCAGCTGCCGTTCGTTGTTGGCCGGCTGACTGCGTTTGGCCTGTGCCGTAGCGCCAGCACGAGACTGCAAGATTCGGCGGCGTTATAGCCGTCACGTCATAGGCTGAAAGGTATCGGCCTTCTGTGATTGAGAAGGCCCGCGTCAGAGGGTCGAAGTTGCCGATGTGAACCGCTTGGCCGCCCGTGATCGACCATCCGCGGCCAAGAGTCCAGCCAGTCGCGGAACTGAAGTCACCGTTAACGATAAGCTCTGGGCCGGTCTGAACTTGCCACGTCTGCCACTGGGTTACGGCGTCATAGAATTGCGAAACCGGAAACGCTCGCTCATCTAACCATGCGGCTTGCTGCGATAGGTCGCTAGCGCCTGGCGTCTGCGGAGTGATCGTGAGATCGATAAGCCCGGATGCGCCGATAAAGCTCTGCACGGCGCCGAGACTGCTGTAGTCGAGGATATCGCCGATGCGCAGGGCGGCTAGACCGCACGAGCCTGTGCAGGTTATGGCCAGGTTGTTTGTACCGGTAGCGCCGCCCTTGATAATGCCGAACCAAGCGAACATATGGCCGGTCGTCGAGTCGTGGACTTCGGCGCCAACAGTAAGCGGCGCGCCATTCCACGTTACGGTGATGCCGGGGGCTGAGTTCGCGTTGTTGCGGCCGGTGATTCGTACAATCATCGCGCCGGTTGGCGAATTGTACGGCGTCGTGTACCCGTTCAAACCGTCGGACGGATTGATAAGCCGATCGTATGGCCCGGGCGGCGCAGGAATAGGGGGTTCAGGCGTCGCCTCATCTTGGTTGATGAAGACGATTTTCTTAATGAAGCCAATAAAATCTTTCATGCGGTGGGCTTCCGGGGGTTGGTCGCCCACGCAGGATATTAGGTTGGCTGGGTATTTGCTAGTTTTTCAGCTCTGCGCTTTTCACGTCGCTTCGCCAATCGTTCTTCACGCCATACGGCTTCTTGCTCTGGAGTTCTGGCGTTACGAGCACGTCGCGCCTGTTGTCCTCTCTTCAAGCCTTCTACCATTTTCGCCCGGATAGCAGGATCAGCCCACTGATTGGCGGCCTTCTCGCTCTGCTTCTGAATTACTTCAGGCGCGGTCTTAGCTGCCATAATCATTTCGCGGTATTCAGGATCAATCCAATTTTTGGACTGGCTCGCAGCGTTCGCCGCCACTTTCTCAGGTCTACGCGAGACTTCTTCCTTCAGCGCTTTACCTTCCGGGGTGGAATAGAACCGTTGAAGAGTCTCTGAGGAATGGCGACGCAAAGCCGGGTTCTCCCACGCTTTCTTTACTGCCTTGCGCCACTTAGCGAGCGCAACAGGGCATGTTATCTCTACCCCATCGCCGCCGGCAGTAGTGTTAGTAAGCTCCCATCCTAGGCTTTTACCTTTCGAGATCCAGTGGCGCTCTACTTCGCGCCAATCCTCTTGCGGCCCAATTTCTGCGATCACCTTAAGCTCTACGGTTAGGCCGGCTTTAAGCACTTTTCGTATCCACCTGGCGGCATGATGATCGGAGCGTCCGGTCTCCGCAAAATAAATATGCTGTTTTAGTCTTTCAGTAGGATTGTTCGATTTGCCGATGTACCGCACAGTTTTAGCGATAGGGCAATGTAAAGCGTAGATGTAGGTAATCAAAACAAATCACTCCCATGATCGTTTCTCCCAAATAGAAAAAGTCCGCCACATCGACCGTTGGGAGACGGTACTCGGGAGCTACCCGGATGTGGCGGACTTCAGTTTACAACAGAGCTACGTTACGCACCAGCTCCCCAGTTCACGCCGGACAACCATGCGACGGCGCTTGCGCGGCGACGCTGCCAGTTGATGAACCGTTCCGCCAGGAATGCAGTGGAGTTCGTTTGGAACATCGAAACCATCGCGGTAGCAGTGCCGGTGTCGCTGGCATTTGTAGGATTATCAAGCATTTGCAATGAAGCCTCTCTCGAAGCGTCGATGGTAACTTGACCGTCGTCTGCCAGCCAAATGTCCGAAGCATTCAGCAGCACGACCATGCCGCCGGACGAATCGGTGATCAGGTAATCAGAAACAATTACCGGAACGCCCATGAAGGTGCCGCCGTTCATGGTGAGGCCTGGGAACTCGGACTGACCGAGTGGGTTCTGCATCATGCTCAACGCCAGAGCTGTAGTCGAGTCCATCAGGTACACGGCATTGCGTGGTGGGTTACGGGCTGCGATGAACGGTGCCCACAGCGCTTGGATATCCGCTCGAATGTCTTCAGCAGTGTTGCCGCTCGAAGGAATTGGCGCGATGCCGTTAGTGATGGACGCCGGCGAAACGTTGGCTACAGCCGCCTTGTCTGGATCAATGAAATCGATGTCAGCCCGCTCGATTACAGCAGCGGCCAGGCCGTCGCGCACAAGGCGTTCCGCGGACGGATCACTGAAGCGGATCAGTTCGTTGGTCAGAACCGCGATGGTCGCGATTTTGTTCCAACGCAGTTCAACGTTGTTGAAGTCGAAGGATGTCAGCGGCTTCGGTTTACCTTCGCCGGTCCAGAATGCGTTACCGCCTGAGGTTTGCCCGGCGATACGAACGTTGAAAGGGATACGGTTCAGCGACGGGATGCCGTTAGTACCGAATTGGCCGATAACGGTGCGAGGACGCAGGTACTCGATGAAATCGCCGGCGAAGTTCTGGTACTCAACCAATGGGGCTGCCCAAGTAGGGTCCAGTGTGGTACCTGCTTCTACTACGGCTTTCATCATGCCCTGCATTTTCTGGCCGCGAGCTTCCAGGTCGAGGGTCTTCACGAGACTTTCGTGCTGTGGGTACTTCGACTTGGCGATTTCCACAGCCATTGCTGGGTTGTTCTGCGAAGCCATTTTGCACATGGCGTAACGGGCGAACAGGATGCCGGGTTCCAGCTTCTCGGTGTTCTTGGCTACGAGCGGTGCGCGCTGAGTAGATTTGGTCACGTCTTGTACTGGAGCGGCCTTTTCAATGTTGGCTTTCTCCATCACTTCGAGACGCTTGATGTGCACTTCAGCAGCTTTCAGCTCGTCGGTGATGGTATCGAACTCTTCCGACTCGGCTTCGTCCAGGGTGCGGCCTTCGGCGGCTTCCATCAGTTCTTTTTGGCGCGCGGACTTCTGCACCATGGTGTCCTTGAAGGACTTGATTTGTTCTGC
>Ga0247808_10000345_pt1 | contig 23456 bp, 14 predicted proteins | sample UWRJL089202R1_FD_179914 | JGI IMG/M metagenome (GOLD analysis project Ga0247808, IMG submission 179914) | Plant litter microbial communities from Arlington Agricultural Research Station in Wisconsin, United States - UWRJ-L089-202R-1 | ecosystem: Environmental > Terrestrial > Plant litter >... | reverse complement strand
GCATTCTTTGGTATGAATGCGCAGTCTTGACGATAATAGAATCTGCATATTGCTTAATGCGTTGTTCTTCTGCAATCGACAGACTCTTTCCTGTAAATACAATGATGGGAAGATTTTCAAGTCCTGGATTTTTCTTTGCTTCCTCTAACATCTCATAGGCTTTCAAGTCAGGAATTCCCATGTCCAGAATAACGCAATCCACTTCTTTATCAGTCAGTGCAGCTACACTTTCTTTGATATCACTTTTTACCTGAGAATGAATTCTATTGGTTTCCAGGAAATAAGAAAGCGCCTTGGCGTGCATGCTGTTCTCTTCTACAATCAATACTTTCTTAGGATTCCTGTTCAATACAGATTCAATCTTTTTGAAGATCTCCTGCATGTTTTCTGCCATGACAGGCTTATTAATAAAATCAACAGCCCCTTTTCGTAAACTTTCATTCTTCATGTAATGAGAAGACATGATATGTACAGGAATATGTCTGGTCATCGAATTGGATTTCAATTCATCCATAATCTGCCAACCGCTTTTTACAGGCAACTGCAAATCCAGTAAAATACCGGTAGGCTTATAGGACTGAGCGAACTGCAAACCTTCGTCACCTCTCACAGCCACAATGCCTTTGTATCCTTGTGTGCGGGTGTACTTTAATAAAGTGCTTGCAAAGGTAACGTCATCTTCAATGATCAGAATAACCTTATCGCCTGTTGCAATTGTATCCCTGTCATCCGGAATGCTGTTGGGAATGATGGCAGAAAGGTATTGATTTACTTCACTCGTCTCTCTCTTCTGTTCTAAAGTATCAGATTTAGAAATTTGTTGTGATTCAACAGCAATCGCATTGAGTTGTGGCTTCACTAAAGGAATATAGATCGTGAACTCACTACCCTTGTTCACTTCACTGATTACTTTTAATTCTCCGCCTAGCAATTTAACCAATTCACGACTGATCGAAAGACCAAGACCTGTACCACCATATTTACGTCTGGTAGACCCATCCGCCTGCTGGAAGGCTTCAAAAATTTGGCTCTGCTTCTCAGCAGGAATGCCTATTCCCGTATCTCTTACCGTGAAACAAAGAATATTATCATTTGTAGGAAAACGATTGACAAGCATTTCAACCGATCCTTTAGCCGTAAACTTTAAAGCATTTGAAAGTAGATTTTTTAAAATCTGAGATAACCTTACTTTATCTGTCTCTATTCCTTCCGGTACACCCGGTTGAATGCGAATATCAAAATTAATTTTCTTCTCTGCCGCAATGGCTTTAAACAAACCTGTCATTTCATCCACAATCTCTGCTATTGGAACATTGAGATACTCAACCTCCATTTTCCCAGCTTCTATTTTAGACAAATCGAGAATTTCATCAATCAATCCTAAAAGCCCCTGACCTGAACTTTGAATGACACGTGCATATTCAATCTGGTCTGTGCTGAGATTTGTTTCATTATTTTCAGAAAGCAATCTGCTCAATAGTAAAATAGAGTTAAGTGGTGTACGCAATTCATGAGACATGTTAGCCAGGAATTCCGATTTGTACTTGGTGCTTTGCTGCAGTTCTTCTGCCTTTCTCTGAATATCTAAATTTCGTTCTTCCAACAGTAAGGTACGTTCTTCCAGTTCACCATTGGTTTGCTGCAATTCTTCTTGCTGCACTTTCAGTTCTTCTTCTGAAGCTTGCAGTTTTTGCGACTGAGCTTCCAGTTCTGTATTTAAACTTTCCAGTTCATTATGTTGTGCCTGCAGTTCTTCGGTTTGTGCCTGCATTTCTTCAAAGAGCTCCTGCAATCTTTCATAACTTAAAGCCGCGTTGATTCCTATTGCAATCGGCTCCAGATTTTTCTCCAGCCATTCTCTTTCTCTGGCATCGAGTTTTCTCAACAATCCTATTTCAATAGCGCCTATGCTTTCTTTATCATGCAACAATGGCATTACGATTAATGACTCTGGCTTCACACTACCCAAACTGGAATTTACTTCCATGTATTTGTCCGGAAGATTTTCTATGACAATCATCTTCCCATTCCTGATGGCCTCTCCTACTAATCCTTCTCCTTCTTTTACTTTTCCAGGAACATCTTTCACTGCATAATCGCCCGTGAGTACAAATTCCATGTTCTTATTTAATATATAGATAGTACCTAATGGAGCACCTATATAATTCGTAATAGTTTGTATCAGTCTGGAAGACAATTTTTTTATATCTCGTTCCCCTCTTATGGCATCGCTGATCGCTACAGTACCTTCCTGAATCCAATTTCTATTCTTCAGGTCATTGAAACTTGTTTCCAGAGAAATAGCCATTTTATTTAAAGCTGTAGCTACTTTACCCAACTCATCCTGTCCACGGTCTTCGCTGCGAGTGGAATAGTCACCGTCCGCAATACTTTGGGTAACACTTTCCATCACCGCAATTCTTTGGGCTGTTTCGATATACTTTTGTTCCTCCTTCAATTGTTCAGCGAGTCGCTGCTCCATATCATTTTTAATTCTGATGTAAGAGAGTACTGTAATTAAAATAGAAATCAATGCGGCAGCAATGACTAATACCGGAGTATAACTGATGTACCTCACTTGTTCCTGTGAGCGTATATCCAGTAGTCTTTTCTCTTCCGTTTTAATTCTTTCTATAACAATGCGCAGGTCATCCATCATTTTTTTACCATTGCGCATTTCAGTCAGTCTGGCAGCTATATTTTCCTGATCCTGTCCAGTATATTTGAGGCTAATGTCAATCGTTCTTTTCATTTGATTGAATTTTGCATCAATCAATTTCCGAGCTTCTTCTACGTTCTTTTGCTGCACTGGATTATCAAGCGTTCTGTCTTTGACATTACGCAATGTATTTATTACTTTTTCGTACGCACCATTATAAGGCTGAAGAAATAGCGGATCTCTAGTTATTAAGTAACCGCGTTGTCCTGTCTCTGCATCTTTCATAAATGAAATAATCATTTCAGACTGACGCAATACTTCATTGGTATGATTCACCAATTTAGAATTGTCAATCAATCCGTTGGTGCTATATACAGAGGCAATTAAACTGATCAGCAAAAGTCCAATAGAAATGAAAAAAACGATCTGTAGTCTCTGAATGATAGAAGAAGATGATTTTTGTGGCATACTGTGCAAGGGGGTATTAAATTTCATTATGTTGTTCTAAAACTGTTTGATGCAAAGGCAATACTAGAATAAAGCTGGCGCCTTCGTTTTCTTTACTCTTGGCGGTAATGATCCCGTTATGTTTTTCAATGATTTTTTTCGCAATGGCCAGACCGATTCCTGTTCCTTCGTACAAGCGTCGATCGTTTAATCGTTGAAAAATTGTAAATACTTTATCGAGGTATTTTTCATCAAATCCAATTCCGTTGTCGCTTACTACAATACGACAATATTCACCCAATGATGAAACAGGGCTTGTAAATGATTTTTCACTGACCAGTTCTGATGTAATATTAATATGAGGAAAAACATCCGGTCTTGAAAACTTCAAAGAGTTGCTGATCAGGTTTTGAAAAACTTGTCTCAACTGGCTGTGTACCCCATCAACGACAGGCATTTCGGAGGCATTAATGATGGCATGCTTTTCAGAAATAGTAACTTCCAGATCCGACAAAATTTCATTCAGTACTGTATTCAAATTTGTTTTTTCGAAAAAGGAAGAAACGGAAAGACGTGAATAGTCCAGCAAAGCATTGATCAGATCAGACATGCGTTCTGAGGACTTGATGGTACGATCCAAATAGGATTTGGCATCCGGGAGTCCTCCCATATGTTTGTCTCGTAACAGATGACTGAAAGTTTGAATTTTCCTTAACGGTTCTTTCAAGTCATGTGAGGCCACCCAGGCAAATTGCTGCAATTCGTGATTTCTGTTTTCCAGTTCTACGTTCTTCGTAATTAATTCTTTCGTTCTCTCTTTTACTTTTTGCTCCAACGTTTCATTCACCACCTTGTGTTGGTGTATATCGGTATAAGTACCGACCCATTTCATGATTTGATTATTCTGTTTTACGGGAATAATTCTCAATAAATAATAGCGATACTGAGCTGTGGCCAGTTCTTTAATTCTTACTTCACGAATAAATTCTATCCCTTCATTAAAATGTGTCTGCCATTCTAAACCAGAGGCACTGTCATCAGGATGCGTTTCTGGAAAAACAGAAAGCTTATTAGAATATTTATACCATAGTTCGTTCACATACTCTACTTCTCCGTCCGGAGCAATCGTAAAGGCGATTTGCGGTAAAGACTCCAAGACAGAATGTAATTCCTCGATGCGGCTGTCTAATTGCTCCTGCGTTTTTTTCCGGTTTTCAATTTCACTTCTCAATGAATTTTGAACCCTCATCAATTCTCGTCTTTGTTCGGAAAGCTTATAGAACGTTTTTACTTTAAACAATAAAATATCCGGATCAACGGGTTTCGTCACATAATCCATCCCACCGGAAGTGTAGCCTTGGGTGATAAAATGTTTTTCAGTATTGGCAGCAGAAAGAAAAATGATGGGTGTGTCTTTTGCCTTGCTAAAACCCAGTATTGCATCCGCTACTTCAAAGCCGTCCATTCCCGGCATTTGTACGTCCAAAATAATCAGAGCATACGATTGATTCAATACTTTCTTTAATGCTTCTTCTCCAGACTCTGCCGTATCTATTCTGAACCCGTGTAGTTCTAATAAAGTTTTCAGAGAAAAAATATTTTCGGGTCTATCGTCGACTATTAAAATCATGTGGTTGTATAACGTGGAGGTCTTCTAAAGACTAGAATTACTTTTTATTGATTTGAGCGGTGAAAAACTCGTTTAAAATAGTAACCAAATCGCTGATTCGGGAAGGTTTGGTAATGAAAGTGACTGCACCATGACGCAATGCATCATCGATAAAACTTTGCCCGGAAGAGGTGGAATATATGACTACAGGAATCTCTGATAAACGATCCTGTTTTTTTATTTCAGCAAGGCATTGAATACCATTCATGCGTGGCATATTCAAATCCAGGAAAATATAATGAGGAAGTAAAGAATCTTGAGTTAATCGTTCCAATGCTTCTATACCATTGAGCGCATAAGTACAATCGTATTGGCCTTCTAATTCGCTGACCGCAATAGAAAAAATTTCCTGGTCATCAACATCATCTTCAGCAATCAAACAACGAATGGGAACATTCATAATTTATGGGCAGACAGTATAGGTTTTTCAATTGATCTCAGGACAGACCATGCATTTTTTTTGAATACAATAAACAATTGAATCATTTAGAAAATCGGGTAGAATTGACACAGAACGTCAATGCCAGACCCTTTGTTTACATAATGGGGTGCCAAAATAATGCCAAGGAGTATTTCAGTTTTACTCTCCTGTAGGCAGGGCGCCATTCTTTGAAAGAGTGAACAATCGGTTGTACTTGAAAATCAGGTGAAGGAGTTGCTATTTGATGAATATAAACGTCCTTATATTCTTCCATGGTAATGGCCGGAAGATCATAATGGTGCTCATTCACAAGCATAAACATATTATAGGCAATCATATAGTCCAAACCGTTCCATGCACCTTGATCGGGTGCGTGCTTTCTGGATGATTTCTCCCAGCGGTTATCCTGTCTCCACCAGGGTGAACCTTCACTTTTACTTCTCTGGTTCCAATCTCCATCAGCCGGGGGATTATTCGGATCCCGGAAAGGTTGATAATGAGGTCCTGAAACAGGCGCTTCCTTTAACAGCATCAATAAAAAATCATGATCATAATTATAAATACCGCTGCCGTGCAGAAACTGATGCAGTGTAGCAAAATATTGAATGTCAGCCATGTCGCCATAAGCGCTCAATGCGACTGAAGTTGTATTGACAGAAAGTTCCGGCAAACAACCGTCACAGGGTACGCTAAGAATGGGAAGAGCTGTAGTGAGTTGAGCGATTGCTTTAAGAAAAGGAAAGCGATGCGTATAAGAACCTAATGCTCCGATTACATATTGAGGGATATTACCATCGTAACAAGTCATCGGAATTGTTTTACCCCATATCTTTACTTTCTGCGTATAGGGAATAACGCCTATTCTAAGGACATTGGCTATAGCAGCGGTCTGAGCCACGATGGCATTATTGTAATCGTGTGCATCGGTATAGCCATAAAGCCCGCCTGACCCAATCACCGCATCGGTAAAACGCATGAGCCCGCTTCTCTCTCCATCCAATGCTTCAAAATTCTGTTTGAAATAATCTCTTCCCTGAGGATAGTTGATGTTGTTTTGCCAAACGGCGGAAGATAAAAAGGTATTAGACGATTCGTAATTGGTGAAATTATTTTTATCAAAGCCAATTTTAATCATAGGATCTTCGCCAAATCGCTCTTCTACAATGGTCTGCGCGGCATGGGCCAATCCATAAGCCAATAAATAACCACCTTCGTTATAACGAACAGGACATCCTTCTGTCGGATGTTCGATTAAATAATTGACCTCCTTCATGTAGGTCATGATGGTATGCGTATAAGCCTTTGCTTTTTCTTTGAATGGATACAATTCAGTCGGCGCCTGGTAACTTTCATTTCCCATACATTTTACCACGAGAGCAAAACCTACCATTAAATTAGAAATCTGATCTACTGTAGGAAAACGCAAAGCATCCGAAGTACAGGGATCAGCATCCTTTGCAGAGGTATAATCGGATATGACTGTTTTTATCTCCCCTGCCGGATCATAAGGGGTTTTAAAATCTGATAAATAGGTATTTATATCTATATCATCTCTTAAAAAGAAACCATTCAATACGGCATTACTTGTATCTTTTCTTGGAGGAACGATGATCTCTGCATTGTAATCCAAGCGTTCATAAGCCTTCATGGCACCATAAAGCTCTTTTTTGATTGCTTCTAATTGTTCTGAGGAAGAAGCGCTTCTGCTCATCAATAAATACTCGGTAGCCAATACCCCAATGTAATTGCCTAAAAAACTTGTCCCATCTCCGAAATGCAACATGTCTTGCTTGTCTTTATATGCCTGACAAGCAGGGATTCCATAACCTGACGGTTGTCCTATCGGAGCCGTTCCTTCCTTCAGAAATTCTGTTTGGAGACGGTGACGGTAAAACCAATATTTATCCTGCAATGCCTTTTGATCAGCAGCAGGAACCTGGGTATCGTAGGAAAATGTGGTTTGTTTGATTTTTTGAGAAAACCCATCGGAGGCAATTATCAGAGATATTGCCAGGGTATTGAAAAATGCTATTTTGACATATTCTTTCATTTGGATAAAAGAAACATTCGTGATATAGCATGCGTAAATTAGAGATGTTGGGATTTACTCACAACAGGTTTTAGGTAATACGTTACAACATGGTTATTGTTGCCATTCTTACACAAAAAATCTCTATACGGGGAATTAAATACACAGTGCGTTTTATTATTGAGGGAAGGTAATTTCAAAAGTTGCACCTACATTTTCGACACCAGTGGCTACAATTTCACCTCCATGAAGACTCACAATTTTTTTAACGATAGCCAATCCAATACCGGTACCTTCATACATTTGCTTTGGATGAAGACGCTGAAAAATAACAAATATTTTTTCGGAGTATAATTCCTGAAATCCAATTCCATTATCTTGGAATATAATTCTTACACACTGGCGTCCACCAATAGTATGCATAGAAGCAGAAATATCTATGACAGGAGCTACATCCTTCTTACTAAACTTTAATGAATTGGATAATAAATTTTGAAACAATTGTCTGATCTGACCAGGAATTCCATGAATAACAGAAAGGCCTGTATAATTAATGCTTGCTTGTTTTTCTTTTACCAGAATTTCAAGATCAAATTTAATTTCATCAATCAATTCATTGATATCTATTTCCTCAAATTGAATATTGCCATCGGATAATCTGGAGAACATCAACAAGTCATCAATCAACCGCCTCATTCTCTCAGATGTTTTTACAATACTATTGATGTATCGATTGGATGTTTCGTTATAGTCATTGCTTTTTTGCAACAAGCTACTAAAAGTTAAAATTTTCCTTAACGGTTCTTTTAAATCATGACTGGCCACACTGGCGAATTGCAACAAGTCATAATTCGACTTTTCCAATTGTTCATTTGATTTCTCCAATTGCTCAATAGATTCTTTTACCTCAGCTGTACGTTCCAATACTTTTTGTTCCAACAACTCTTCATTTGTCTTTTGTTCATGAATGTTAGTATGAGTCATTATCCACAAACTAATATTCCCATCATCGTTTCTCTTTGCTTCTGCACGTGCTAAGAACCAGTTGTATTTCCCCGTTTTATCAAGAATACGATGTTCTCGTTCAAAGCGCTTTCCAGAGCTCAATGAATCCGTCCATCTTCTTAAGGATTCGGATAGATCCTGAGGATGGACATATTCTTCAAAACCTTTCGTAAGATCTTCAAATGTTTTATCGGTGTAAGCAAACCATTTTTGATTAAAGAAATTAATATTACCTTCGGCATCGGCAATCCAAAGTAACTCCGGAATTGCATCCGCAATAAAACGCGTGGTTTCAGAACTTTTCACCATCTCCGATTGGGCTTCCTTCAACGGAGTCACATCGAGCATAGAACTCAATATCCGTATCGGTGTTCCATATTCATCCTGCAAAATATATCCTCTATCATAAATAATAGAAGATGTACCATCAGCCTTGATGAATCTATATTCAGAAGACCATTGTTTCTTTCCTTTATTGATCGCTTCCAGAAGACTCTTATGAACGAGTTGACGGTCATCTTCTTCTATTTTCGAAAGCCATCCATCAATACCGGTATTCAACTCGCCATTTCTATATCCAAATTGATTACTGAAACTTTCATTGAACCAAATGGTGTTTCCTACAAGGTTCCAATCCCAAATAGCATCGTTGGTGGCTTTAGAAACCAAGGAGAATCGTTCCTCACTTTCGGCCAACTCTAATGTTCTTGTTTTAATTCTGCTTTCCAGATCAATATTCAATTTCCTTAACTGCTCTTCTGTATCCAGTAATTGGTCAAAATTTTCGTTTAACCGTCTTTCAACTTCTTTCTTCTCTGTTACATCAGAAAATGTGACAACCACGCCGTCATTGAGTTTGACGGCAGTGACATCGTAACAGCTTTCCTTAGTTCCTTCTTGATAACAATATTCAAAATGTATAGGCTCAGACTTTTCAGTTGCAATAGAAAAATGCAAGAAAAGTTCTTTGGATTGTTCCGGAGATAAAAGTTTAAGCAATCGTGTATGCTCTACTTCACCCTTAATGCCAAACATAGTTTGACCAACTTTGTTGGCGGATGTAAATTCAAAGTCTATAATTTTATGATTAGATCCACGTACAGCATTCAAGGATACTATGCCGTTTGGAGAACTATTGAATACCACTTTAATGATATTATTCAAACGCCTCACATCGGATACATCAATAAATGAAATGACATAACCGGAAGTTGTTTTATCGAACAATACATAATTTTGTATACGCATCAAAAATGTACTGCCTCCATTTAGCTCTACTTCCTTTTCTAAGGCTTTGTTCCCATGTTTTACAAGACGCAAGTCTTCCAGTAAATGATCTATTTTGAAATTATTTGATAAATGCTGTATAGGTCTTCCTATATCGCTATCCATCACGTTGATCATTTCCCTTACAGAGGAGTTAAATTTACGTATTCTTAAATCGTCGTCCAGAAACAACTGTCCGATAAATGAGCTTCTGAAATAATTGTCCAGATCTTCATTCAATTCAACCAGCTCCTTAATTTTTAGTTGGTGTTCAGAATTCACCGTATGAAGTTCTTCATTCAATGATTGCAATTCTTCATTAGAACTTTGTAGTTCTTCGTTGGCACTTAACAATTCTTCGTTACCAGACTGCAGTTCTTCATTGGTTGTTTCGAGTTCTTCTATAGCAGACTGTAAGTTTTGCTGTGTTTCTTTCAATTCAGTCTCTAATGTTTCTACATATGAATTAGAATGATCATGCGTTTTCTTCAAAGAAGACAATGTATTCTGATCAAGCGATTTAGTTTCTATCGACATGCTCAAGACTATCGTAGCCATGATGTCAAGAGATCCATCACTTGGTTTGGCAATGATATCCACTAAGCGGGTACCCTCTTTAGATAGTAATCGAATGTTCTTTTCAGATACTTGTTTGTTTTCCTTTACAGCTTTACGAATGGTATTGCCTAAAATAGATGCTAATTTTTCTGGTACCATTTTCAAAATATTAAAACTAAGTGAGTTACTCGGTAGTTTTAATAAATTCGAATAATCACCGACTGTTTCTCTGATGTTATAAAAGTTGTCAATCTTAAACATGGCCATATTATACTCCATAGACACCATGTCTTTGAACAACTCCAACAATTCGCTTTTAGGTTCTTTAACTAATTTCCCGGCAGGTTTTGATAATACAGGAGAAGCTAGTTTATAAAAATCACTGCCAATTTTACCAGGATTTACATTTTGATAAATCTTCCATTTGCGGTCTACTTCTCTGAAGTTATTGGCACTGGTATTCAAGTTTTCACTACTGCCTAAAAACAAATATCCATACGTGTTCAAAGAGAAATGTAAGGAAGCCAAAACTTTCTTTTGTAATGCGACATCCATGTAGATCAGCATATTCCTGCAACTCACCAAATCTGTGCGGCTGTATGGAGGATCTTTGATGACATTATGATTGGCAAAAACAATCATCTTCCGGATCTTAGGAATAACAATATACTCCTCCCCTTTTTTAACGAAATATTTACTTAACCGGTCAGGACTAATTTCATTGACAATAGAAATGGAATAACTTCCTTTACTTGCTTTTTCAATGGCTATTTTATCGATGTCAGAAGCAAAAATCTTCACTTCATTGGGTTTACCCAATTTAGATAAACACTCATCGATTAAAATAGCAATAGAATAAGCCTCTTGTCCCGTGCTGCAGGCAGCAACCCATACTTTAATGGGTTCATTGTCCGGCTTATGGGCTAAAAGCTGCGGTAAAACTTTTGATTCTAAGATAGAATAGGCTTCATTGTTACGAAAGAACTTTGTGACACCGATAAGAAAGTCCTGACAAAGTATCTGTAACTCTTTTTTGTTCTCGATCAAAAACTTATAGTAATCTGAAATAGAGCCATACTCCAATGCCACCATTCTTCTTACAATACGACGGCTTATAGTTGGTTTTTTATAGTGCGTAAAATCGTACGATGTATATTGGTAGATGTATTTAAGGATCTGCTCTACGGCTTTTTCATCGTCAACAATAGATTCTGAATAAGATTTTGTATCCGGTTTTTGTTGTAACAACCGGAACATTTCTTCCGGCATTAATTCCGGTTCCAGAATAAGGTCTGCCTGTCCGGACGCTATAGCGCTGTTGGGCATCCCATCAAACTTAGCACTCAAAGGATCTTGCACAATGACAAGGCCTCCCTGCTTCTTTACATTTTCAATGCCTTTGGTGCCATCGGAGCCTGTTCCGGAAAGGATAATAGCGACAGCCTTTTCTTTTTTTTCTTCCGCTAAAGAATTCAAGAATACATCTACTGCATTATTTGGACCTGAACTGTTTTTATCAATCAATTTCAATTTACCATGTTTGAGGGTAATGAAACGATTATTGGGAATAACATAAATTTCTTTAGGTTTAATAAACATTCCCTCCTGAGCTTCATGGACAGCCATGTGAGTATGCTTGCCCATCAACTCCACCAACAGACTTTTGTGTTCTGCAGATAAGTGCTGAATGATAACAAAAGAAAAATTATCATTGGGAGGAAAGTTATCAAAAAATTCATTGATAGCTTCTAGTCCTCCAGCCGATGCTCCAATAGCAACGAGATAGGAAACTTTTGTTTGAACTTTATCTGTAACGTCGTTTATCAATTGCTTCTTGAATTTAATGTAAACTCCATCAACCACTGTTTTAAGTTTTCAGCGGCATTAAGTTCTACCTTTTGAAACGGCGCTGATTTTTCATTGACTGTTTCTTTCCACATCTGAAAAGAATAACGTGGATGATATTTTTTTCCGTCTGAGTCAAACTGAATGGTTTCATTAGGGTTACCTCCCCACTTGATCTGTTGCAGCATTTCTTTCCGAAATCCCATCAGGTAATAATCATGAGTAATGGATAGTGGCACAATGATTATGCCACTACACACCTCTTTGAAATTTTTAGCCCGGTCGTATGAAGATGGGAAATTAGAATTGCTATATACCTTATCAAATTTATTCTTTTGAGACCAACGTAAAATGTCTCTGATGTCTGCATGGGAAGGAGTTATTCCTATCGTTTCCATTTTTTTATCTTTAATAACGGCTGCTCCATCTACATTGAGTACCTTCATTAAATTTTCGTTGGCCAATAAGGCTGACACATCATCTTGCAGCAAGCTTGCTTGTTCTAAAATCTTAGTACTCAATTCAATCAACTGAGTCATTTGTTTATGTTCCACATTTTTCTCCAGTATTGTCAATTGAGAAGAAACGAAATCTGAAACAATCTCCAATAAAACACAGGTTTCATAATTGATTCTTTTCGGTTCACGATGATGGCAGGCAATCAAACCCCATAATCTATTTTCATGGATGATTCGAATCGACATGGAAGCATGTACATTCATGTCTTCAGGTATTCTAAATGAACACTTGCGACTCCTCTCATGTTGCAGCTGGTCAAATCTGTAAAGCTATTCGTCATCGGATTAATAACAGGCAATAGCCTCGAAGGAATATAATTTACATCGGGGATGAAGCGATACGTAGTCTGAAAATACATATCACGCGCTTGCTTAGGAATATCAGAAGCAGGAAAACACAAGCCAAGGTAACTTTCTATACCTTGTTCCATTTCTTCCGATACTACTGTTCCATTATACTCTTCATCAAACTTATAAATCATTACCTTGTCAAAGGTTGTGATCTTCTTAATTTCTTTAGCAATGCTATCCGTAAGCTCTTGTATAGAAGATGAAACAGTCAAGGCAGCAGCTATAAACTTAAACTCTGAAAACCGGGACACAAAAGAGGTATCAGATTGTTGATCCATTTCCCTTTCTAACTCAATCGCTAAGCAATCACCTTCAAAGTGAATCAACGAATTAAAATCGATCATTTTATCTTCCACAGAAAAAGACAATTTCATGGGAAGTTTTGTCTGAAAGGATTTAGTAATGCCTTCTTTAATTTTGGATAACTGGTCATTCGGTAAAAAATCACTCAGCTTACTTTCTATTATGGTGTCAATAGGAAGATCCAAAGCATTACGGGTATTTTCACTGGCTTGTAAAATCTGCAATGTCTCTTTGTGAACAATGAGCAAAAAGCCATAGTCCTGTATTTGATTGATTACATTCAACGGAATACTTCCGCAAAACTCTGCATTTTTTTGCTTAATCATTTATTTAACCAGTTATACAAAGTTGAAAACACATTTTCGGCACTTGTAATTACTTCTTGTTCCTGAGCTTCTGTTGTGGCTACTTCATTCATAAATTGCAGGAATGACTTCCACATTCTTCCCGTTTCTTCACCATAGCCCGAGAAGTATGCCGCTCCATTGGATCGATCTAGTCCTTCTTGTGCCAACGATTGACAAATAAACTTACCACCTAATGTAGAGCCTTCAATGACATACAATGCTCCAGTCGCCTTCCAGATAGAATCTATAACAGGCAAAGATGTCTCTTGGTTTGATGTTGCAGTGAAAATTCCCTTATTTATATTCTCAATATCTTTTTTTAAAACATGTGCCCTTTGGCGTTTATCAATCTCAAGTAAAGGATGGTCTAAAAAGAATGGAACATATTTTTTTTCTAATGCGCTATAATAAGTATAAAGCTTATTGAGTAGCACGCTATAATTCTGTTCTTCAAATCTTCCGTTGAGATTATGAAACAAAGGATGACTTTCCAATTGACGATGAGCAGAGACTGTTTGCTCTTTAACTTTAGTCGATAACATGCTGATAAGGTAAAATGACGTATTTATCCACCAGATCACAAACACTTTTTATGATTTGAACGATCACATCAAAATCACTCGGTTTGGTAATAAATAGATTTGCCCCATTGCTATAGCAAAGATTCACATCAAGGTCTGAATTTGATGTGGTATAGATGAAGACCGGAATCATTGCGAAAGCAGGATTATTTTTTAATATTTTGAGTGTTTCACGCCCGTCTTTAACCGGCATATTCAAATCCAGAAAAATAACATCCGGAAGCCTTCCATACTCGGATTTTTTAATCACACTTAATTGTTCCAACAAATCATTTCCATCAAAAGCAAAACGCAATTCATGTTCATAACCTGATTCACTTAATGCATCTTGAAAAAATGACCTGTCATCATCATCATCATCTGCCATGAAAATAAATTTCTTCTTGCTTTCTTTCATAGCTCGTCAATTCTACAAACACTAATTGCAATATAAATATTCAACATATGGGATCAAAAACACTTCGTCTATGCGATTGAAGCTTCTTAAATGACTAGTGTTTAATTTCTACATAATTATCCTAACAAGAATCATGAAAAAAAATCCTAAAAATGTATCATTAAGTTTATCAGATATTTGGACTGCTTTAACCGGCATAAAAATGGGTATAAAATTACACCTATGAAAAAAAATCCACAAAATTCCACATTTGATTTGCAGTTAGTTTTTAGCCCCAAATACTTTGTCAAAACCCTTCTTTAAAAAGCCCGGAGCTTTGAAACGATAACCCACTTCGAATCCGATATAGCTGTATTGAGTAGTCAAATTAACATGGTCTATTTTTGCACCACGGCTATCGCCTTCGTACCGAAGTCCGATGTAAAATCTTTCCGATTGATAACCCAAACTTGCACGCCCGTCAAAAACAACCACGAAGCTTTCTCCACTTTTAGAAGAGCCGTCGCTGAAACGTGTGTACTTGTAAAAGTATAAATCATAGGCAACAAAAACAGCCGCTGATAAATACATGCGTTTAAAAAAAACCAAATTACCTCCAAAACCAACTGCCGCCTTGATAGAGACACCACTCAACTTACGAACATCACTAAACTGTTCGTAATATGGTCTCTGCCTTACACTCACAATAGCGGAGTCTGCAGACAGCTCATTATAAGACAAACCTGATTTCAATAAAATACCGACATGACTTTTAATCTGACGTTGCAGAAAAGTAAGAGGCGCTGTATAAGAATATTTTCTCCAACTGAAATTATAGATCCCTTCAAACTGGTAATCGGTACTGCTGATGTCACCGCGGCGTAAATATTTAGAAAGCGTATCTTCCGGATTGTGGTTTGCGGTGTTTAAATCTGTAAATCCTTTTACACTGGAATAACGCAATAACAAATAATACACAGGATGTCTCAAGCGAACAGTTATGGTATTGTACCTGCTTTTTGCATACTCCTCATTCTTCTGATCTTTAGAACCCACTTTAAAACCTACTGCGACATTTATCCCGCGATAACCGACTGTAAAGCCAAGGATATTGGAAATGTTTGCTTTGAAATCAGAATTGACTTTTTTATCTGAGGCTTCTTTAAGCTCAGAATTGAGTTTTAAATTAATCGTCGGAGCAATTGTAAAAATACCTATCGATAAATAACTCGGATAAGACTCAATGTATTTTCTGTCTGGCTGAAATCGCTTCTTTTTAGTTTGCGCATTCGCATTCATGGTGCTTAATGAAGCAACAAGAATAAAAAAAACTGCTGTATATGATTTAAAAAATTTCACGCTTCGTTATTAAAATCCCTGTGTATATGTACAGTGCAATTCCTTTTTCATCCTGTTGCTTTAATTTTTACTATGTCCTGAGCATGGGCACTTGTATGCCTGGCAAGAGTCGGGAGCAAAACAGAGAAGAACAAAAAGTACTTTCCCTTCATGAACAGTAAGATTCAACTTAAAAAAAGCGATTTTTAGGGAAGTAAACAATAATTAAAGAGGATAAAAAAAGAGAGCGAAATTCGCTCTCTTTTTTTATTGATATCTTCTTTGGAATTTAGGGCAAGGAGCGCTTCTTCCTCTTTTAGCCTTATATTTGACAGGCTTAAATTCGTAGATCAATGATAATTCATGCACACTTCCCGCTTTCAATTTTGACAAGGTATAATCATAACTATATCCTAACGTAAAGCCCTGGTAATATCCTCCTACCATAAACACCAACGCTTCACTACCGCCTAATCCCGTACCGTGTTTGGAAACCGGAATACCACGGTACCACAATCCTACCATCAAAGGTTCATAAGTTACATAAGCTCCCAAATCCAATTGACTGTATACACCTTGCTGCTTAAATAAGAAAGTAGGTGTTACACTAAATTCCGGATCTGAATTTTTATAGTTTTTGTATTTCGATTTTCCTCCACCTGAGACATAAAACTTATAGCCACCTTGCGCGGAAAACTTAACAGGTAAAGGGACATAATCACCTTCTGCAAAAGCTTGGTTGGGTCTATTGAGGTGATGAAAAGAAAGTCCAAACCAGGCATTTTCATTAAAGGCTATTGCACCTGCAGCGATGTCTCCATAGGTTCTTCCTTTCGTATTGGCTAATGGATCACTCGTAGCACTACCTGTATTTCCCGCTGAAGACAACTGGTCGGCAAAAATCATAGAGGAATAGTTGGCATCGCGCGAAACCATCCCTGCCTGAATACCGGGCTTGATGACCCAATCGTCGTTGACATTAATAGAATAGGAATACTGTAAGCTGATTTCATTGGTGGTTAACCGGCTATTGCCTTGTACATCCCGGAAGTACAACAAGCCAATCCCGCTATTATACGACTCGATATTATGGTCAGCCCATAAACTAATCGTATTGAACGGTTTATCAATCCCACGCCATTGCGTACGGTAATTTAAACCGACTCTGGTATTATCACCCGTGCCGGCAAATCCTGGATTAAGATAAAGAGGAGCGTTGTAATACTGTGAAAGTTGAACATCCTGCCCCATAGCTGTGTTGAATAGAACTAAACAACACGTGATTGATAATAAAATTTTCCCCATTTTCATTTGTACAAAACTAATAAAAAACTAAATAAAAGATGTTAATTCGGGTAAAAATTCTGATATGATTACTTGGGAAATCACAGACCTGCATCTCAAACTATTGTATGAATGGAAAATTGCACGCAACAGCAGTTCTTCTAAACATAACCTCCTAATTACCATACGTTCCGGTAATTTTACAGGACAAGGAGAAATTGCTCCGAATGTCCGTTATGGAGAGTCTGCAGAGCTTCTGCACAAACAGTTTTCAGAGATCAAACCGTTACTCCTACGCAACAGTCATCTTTCTCCCATTGAATTTTCTTCTTTCCTGCATAGCCTGCCCCTTGCCAACGCTTTAAAGAATGGATTGGAAACAGCTTATGTCCATTTATACTGTCATGAACACCACATGCCGGTATTCCAATTACTAGGTATAGAAGCTCCTGATGCACAAGTCTATACTTCTTACACCTTACCCATCATGCCGGCTGAACAAATTGGAGAGTTTATCGCCCAACATGGCCTCACACGATTTAAAAGTTTGAAAATCAAAGTCAATAAAGAAACGGCTGTTGATCTGGTAGTGGAAACCCTGAAACATTATTCCGGCCCTGTAAGAATAGACGGAAATGAAACATGGACGAATGAAACAGAAGTCCTGCATTTTTTTGAGAAGCTTTCCACAGATCGCATTGAATTTATGGAACAGCCCTTACCAGAAAAAAGCGTTATCGAATACAGAAAACTCAAAAAGATATCCCCAATTCCCATTATCCTTGATGAATCTATCACGGACAATCCTAACTTTGATTTATTGGCAGAACAGTGTCATGGCATCAATATGAAAATGATGAAAGCCGGGGGGTACTATAACGGATTAGCCATTTTAAGAGAAGCCCATAAATACGACTTATCGACTATGATTGGATGTATGATTGAGACCACTTTAGGAATATTTTCTGCTATTAATTTGAGTAATAGAATAAATTACCTAGATTTGGATGGTTTTTTTGTCATTGAAAATGACCCTTTTACTCTTGTAAAAGAAGAAAACGGGGGATTGATTGTAAACAAGGAAATTTTTTAAAAAAAATGGCCAAAACAGTAAAAAAAACTAAATCCGTCCCAGCAAAAAAAGCTGTAGCGGCAAAAAAAAGTCCAGCTCCGAAAGGAAAGACAGTAAAAGCCAAAAAAGTTGCTGCTAAACCTGCTGCAAAAAAATCAGCTAAAGCTACTCCGAAATCTAAAATTGCTCCTAAGGCGAAAGCGAAAGTAACGTCTAAACCGCAAGCAAAATCAAAGATATCTGCCAAAGCTAAACCCGCAGCGGCTAAAAAAACAGTTAAATCGGCTCCCAAACCTGTTACTAAATCAAAAATAGCTCCTAAAGCTAAAGTTGCAGCGAAAAAAGCGCCCAGCAAGCCCGTTGTTTCCCAAACGAAAATCGCCGCTAAACCGGTTATAGAAAGCAAAAAGGTACCTGTTACAGGTAAAGCAGCTAAAGCGGTTGTGGTAAAAGAAGCTCCTAAAAAAGAGCCAAAAGCCGTTAAAGAGCCTAAGCCTGCTAAAGAAGCCGTAAAAAAAGCTGACCCAGCCAGACCAACCAGACCCATGAAGGATCTTCCGAGAAAGAAGGTTCCTATGAGACCGGTACCCAGCAATGAGGTTTCTTTTGATATGCCGGCTCCTAAAAAGAATCAGGAATTGTTGATTTCTAAAGAGGACAAGCTAAAACTAAAAAGAGCACTGCTCAATAAGTGCATCGAGATACAAAAAAATAACGTCACCAGGTCCAAAAAGGCCATGGAAGATGCTCAGGACAGTGCCAATCAGGAAAAAGGCAATTCTGAAGATCAATCAGACTCTTTCAGAGAAAACATGCAAGCCACTCGCGACATGTATGCGCGTCAGGTACATGAAGGTGTCAATACATTGGCTCTATTGAATCGCATTGTTGTTCAGGAACATGAATGGGTGAAATTTGGCTCTGTCATTTTCACTGACTACCAAAACTACTTCATCAGCAGTGGCTTAGGAGAAATAAAAATGAATGAATTATCCTTCATTACCGTTTCCACCTTGTCTCCCCTGTTCCAGATATTAGCCAGTAAGAAAAAAGGAGAACAGTTTATGTTCCTCGACAGAATGTACAGAGTGGTTGACGTCTTTTAGTCCATGATATACTTTTCATAAAAAAGGCCCGTTCCAATGAACGGGTCTTTTTTATGATAGCCAATGACTGTCGTGTCGGTTCGAATCCCCTTCCTACAGTATTAATATTTCCTTTGAAAAATCTCCGCTGCAATAAAAGTCCTTTTCAGATTGGCTTTATCTTTTATCCAATCCAGGTTCATCTTTCCTTTAGAATGATCGGTATAGGGATCCAAGTGCTCATCAGCCAATGGCTTACGGTCTTTGTTTAATTCTTTTACCTGTATTTTTCGTTCTTCTAAAAGAGCTTCTGCCATCAACTCTTCGTCAGCAACAGGCTTATAAACAATGGGTTTGTGTTCGACTTCTTTTTGAGAAAAGATAGCTTTCCGCTCTTTGGCCTTCATCTCTCTTTTGCCTTTGTAATCGAATTCCTTTTTAGAAACCGGAACTGCAGCTTTAGTCACCACCGGTTTTACAGGTTGAGGCTGAGTCGCTTTTTCCTCCTCAGCTTTCTTCTTCATCTTACGCACCTGAGAGACAATGTATATCACGAAAAGTACGGCGTAAAAGACAAATTTTAGATACTCCATGTGTCAGATTTTGATCCAATATAAGGAAAAATAGCTAAAAGCAACTGTTGATAGTTCGTTGAAAAGTTAGCCTTGGCTAAACTGTGAATAACTCACAGACCTCCTATCTTTATAGTCTTGTAGGAGGCCGAAGCCGGGAAATCCTGGCTTCGTCTGGTCATTATTTGAAAGGGAAATTATGCAATTAAGCAAATTAGAAATCAAAGGGTTTAAGAGTTTTGGAGACAAGGTATTAATTAACTTTGACGAAGGAATTACCGGTATTGTAGGACCCAATGGTTGTGGAAAATCAAACGTTGTCGATGCCATACGTTGGGTATTGGGAGAGCAAAAAACCCGTGCCTTGCGTTCGGATAAAATGGAAAACGTGATCTTCAACGGAACACGTAACCGCAAGCCTTCACAAATGGCTGAAGTTTCTCTTACATTTAACAACACCAAGAATATCCTTCCTACCGAATATTCTCAAGTCACGATCTCTCGGCGTTATTACAGATCAGGAGAAAGTGAATACCTTTTGAACAATGTCACTTGCCGTCTGAAAGACATCACCAATTTATTTTTGGATACGGGTATCGGTTCTGACAGTTATGCCATCATCGAATTGAAAATGGTGGAAGACATCCTGAACGATAAAAACAACTCCCGTCGTGAATTGTTTGAAGAAGCTGCAGGAATCTCTAAATACAAAGTGCGTAAAAAAGAAAGCTTGAATAAACTTTCTGATACAGACAAAGATTTGGAGCGTGTAGAAGATTTACTTTTTGAAATCAATAAAAACATGCGAAGCCTTGAAAAACAGGCGAAGCAAACTGAAAAATATTTCCAGGCCAAAGACGAATACAAACAAATCAGCCTTGACCTGGCAAAAGTGAGTGTATCTACTCAACGTGAAGACTTGTTGAATTTACAACAAGAAGTAGAGCAAAAGACTGATTTAAAAATGCAGTTGAGTGCAAGCATCAACGAAAAAGAAAGCTCGATCGAAAGTACGAAGCTACAACAAGTAGATCAGGAAAAAGTATTGGCCAGCAGACAAAAGGCGCTCAACGAACACGTTGATAAAATCAGAAAATACGAAAGTGAGAAAACGATCAAAAATGAACGTCTGACTTACCTGAACCGCGCCAGTGAAAAACTAACAAACGAACTGGAACAAGACCAGGAACACAACAACAGAGCTGGTTTTGCAATTGATTCCATCACACGTGAAAAAGAAAGTTCTGAAAAAATATTAGCCGAAACAGAAGTTCGTGTACAGCAATTGAAACAAGAGTACGAAGACCAAAAATCTCAGTACCAACAATTGCAGGAAGAAGCAACAGTCATCAACAACCAGTTCAAGCGCAAGCAAGAAGAAGTTTTCAATCTTAACAAGACGATTGAAATCAACCAAATCCAACTCAGCACCTTAAAGCAAGAGTTGGAAAAAACTACTTCTGATTCTTCTCAACAAGAAGCAAGCATGCAGGATTTCGAGACCAAGATCAACGAGGTGAACGCTCGCTTGGCAGAGAAGGCAGAAGTCCTGTCTAAAATTGAGGTCGAAGAAAATAAAATACAGGCACGCATTTCTGAATTGGAAAAAGAAATTGATGCCAGCAAGGAATTGCTGACACAGTTTAACCGTTCATTGGATGCGAAACAAAATGAATTCAGCTTAACCAAATCCATGGTAGAAAACCTGGAAGGTTTTCCTGAAGCGATTAAATTTTTAAAGAAAAATGCCAGCTGGGGCAAGAACGCTCCCCTGCTATCGGACGTGATTACGTGCGATGAGAAATACAGACTATCGATTGAAAACTACCTGGAGTCTTTCATGAACTACTACATCGTAGAACAAGAAAGTCATGCTTACCAGGCCGTCAATTTATTAAGTGATGCAGCGAAAGGCAAAGCGAACTTCTTTATCCTGAATAAATTCGAATCGTTCAAACCGGCAGCAAAGAAAAGTGTACCCAATGCCATATATGCATTGGACATTGTAGACGTAGACAAAGAATACAGACACCTTGCGGAGTTCTTGTTGAACAATGTCTACATCGTTACGGAAAATCAAGACAACCTTACAGATCAGGGCGATGCGGTACTGATTACTGTAAACGGTAAAATCAGCAAACGTGAATTCTCCATCTCCGGTGGATCGGTAGGATTGTTTGAAGGTAAACGTATCGGTCGTGCGAAGAACCTGGAGAAATTGGAAGTTGACATCAAACAACTGACACAACAGATCGAAGCCGTAAGAGCGAAACTGGATACTCAACAACAAGAATTCCACCGCTTAAAAGCAGCGACACGCAAACTGGAAATCGATAATTTACAAACTGAAATCAACCTGATCAATCAGGAAATGGTAGCGGTCACGTCGAAGAAAGAACAGCTGGCCTCTATGTTGTCTAACAACAGCATGAAGAGCGAAGAGATGCTGGAGCGTATCGCCAAACTGGAAGAAGACATTACGCAAAAGCAACCTTTGTCTGTTGAAGAAAGAAGTAACCTGGAAGCACTGGAAGAAAAACTGGTGTACATGAACGAAGCTTTGCAAGAACAAAACGAAATCTTGTCCAACAAGTCTTCTGTCTTCAATCAGGAAAATATCATCTTCCATCAGCAGCAAAATAAACTGAGTAGTTTGGAACAAGAAATCAGTTTCAAACAAGCTTCCTTTGATCAAAGCAAAGAACGCATTGACAACAACACCAAAGAAGCTGATCGCATTAAAAATGAGATCCAGGAATTGCTCAGCAGAACAGATGTCAACGAAGATGAGCTGGTAGAATTGTACAAAGAAAAAGAACAAATCGAAGCCGGCTTACAGGAAGCGGAAAGATCTTATTATGGTCTACGCAGCCAGACAGACGGCATCGATAGCGAGATCAGAGAAATCAGAAGAAAAAGAGATGAAACAGAAGAATCACTGTCTTCTATTCAAACTAAATTGACGGAAACGCGTTTAGGATTGACCTCTTTGAAAGAACGTCTGGCAGTAGAATTCGATACAGACCTCGACGAATTGCTGAATCAGCAAGAAGCGGAAGACAAGCCGCTTGGAACTCTGGAAGAACTGCAAGAAAAAGTGGTAAAGATAAAAGCTTCGATGGATCGCATGGGACCAATTAACCCAATGGCGATGGAAGCATACCAGGAAATCAAAGAAAGAGGTGATTTCATTGGCGGACAAAAACAAGATCTTGTCAATGCGAAAGAATCTTTATTGAGTACCATTTCTGAAATAGACAACGTAGCCAAAGACACCTTCTTTGTTGCCTTTGAACAAATCCGTGAAAACTTTAAGAACGTATTCCGCTCCTTGTTTACAGAAGAAGATAAGTGCGACTTAAAACTGGTTGATCCCAGCAATCCATTGGATTCGGAAATAGAAATCATGGCACAGCCAAAAGGCAAGCGTCCATTGACGATCAACCAATTGTCAGGAGGAGAAAAAACATTGACAGCAATCTCATTGCTCTTCTCTATTTACTTATTGAAACCCGCTCCATTCTGTATCTTCGACGAGGTGGATGCACCATTGGATGACGTGAACATTGACAAATTCAATAACATCATTCGTAAATTCTCTGGGGAATCACAATTCATCATCGTAACCCATAACAAACGTACCATGTCAAGTACGGATGTTATTTATGGCATTACAATGATTGAGCAAGGTGTTTCAAGACTCGTACCAGTGGACTTGAGAGAATTAGCT
>Ga0247808_10000342_pt1 | contig 23692 bp, 43 predicted proteins | sample UWRJL089202R1_FD_179914 | JGI IMG/M metagenome (GOLD analysis project Ga0247808, IMG submission 179914) | Plant litter microbial communities from Arlington Agricultural Research Station in Wisconsin, United States - UWRJ-L089-202R-1 | ecosystem: Environmental > Terrestrial > Plant litter >... | reverse complement strand
AATGTCGAGTTCTCCCGCGCTGAGTACGAGGTGCGGTTCCTGCTCAGGCTATGGGACTACATGCCCCTGCCGCAGTTGGTTTCCTTGTTGCGGATGGGTGTTACAGAGCCGATGGTTGAAGCTCACATCGAGCACAATGTGGACATCGAGCTACTGCTGACGCTCTGACAGCTTTCGCTCGTTCAGTTCAGCGATGCTGAGTCCGGTGATGATGGAGGCGCACTCGCGGCAGTAGAACCATCCGTCGTGCTCGTGGCTGAGTCCGTTGAGAACTTTGTCGGCGGATGCCTCTCCCTTGTCGTCAAGGGGCTTAGCACCACAGAGAGCGAGTCCATCCTCCTGTGAGGTGGAGCGGATGTGGAAGGCGTATCCGAAGTAGGCGCGGCATTCAACGAACTCGGGAGTGACGATCTCATTCTTCTTCGACTTGATTCCGAACATGATGTCCTGCTTCCCTAGTTGGTGCCGATGCGGATACTTGTAAGTCTAATCTGACTTTGCTGATGCTGTCAAACCAAATCGTACATTGCACAATACGCGAAGAGCTAGTAGGCTGTGGATATACAACTGTCACTAGAGGAAGGTTCCATCATGCGTAGCATCGCTCGTGATGTCGAGCCGTTCCTTCATATGACCGCTAAAGAGTTCATGGCGGCTGTCAAGCCCGTCGAGGTGAAGACCGGTCGTGACCTCATGTATGAATACTGCACTGGGTACTACCCCAACTTCGCATTCCCTGACCGTCGCAATGTCGAGAAGATTCTTCAGCACGTTGATGCTCCGACCACGTTCAAGCTCGGCACCCCCATCTACACCGAGGACGAGAAGCTCATCATTCGCTCCACCCGCTTCTATTCCTCACTCCCGAAGAAGTCGGCACCGCCCTCTTCTAATTCGAAGACCATGTACTACGACAGGCGTAACAAGGGATACAGCAGCCTGAACGAGAAGGAAGCTCCTGTTCCCGCTCTCACCGATCTTCTTATCTGGGGCGGCGATGACCTCCTTGCTGTTCTCACCGAAAGAGGGCATGGCAAAACCTACTACATGGATGAGGAAAAGCGCGCCAAGCTTCTCGCTTCCTCATGGCTGATGGACTCACCAATCACCACCATCGAGCTTGTTCTGGTTATCGCTCACCTATGGGGTTCCTATGAAGACCTACCGTTCACCATTCGTGAATGGACGGTAGCGCTCTCATCCCAGAACATCCGAGCTATCGCGGGTATGAAGATGGGCAAGCAGTCAACATTCACGACGGATGTACAGAAGGATAGAGCCGTCAGATATGTGCATGAACGCTTCCTGTCGGCTAAGTATCCCGAGGACGAGAGGCTTCTCTGGCTCATCCTCGTCATGTACCCGATCATGTCCAACGCTGAGAACGCGAATACCTCCGAGAGCCTTGTCTATCTGAAGTCGCTGTCGCGCAAGTACACGGCTACCGAGGTTGCGCCGTTCGTTCTTGATGGCTTCGCACCGAAGCAGATTGGCTACGCAATGGATCACGGCATTGACCTAAGCCTGATGGATTCTCTCTTCGCCGGATAGCGGATATCACCGAAACTTCATCTACCGGATTATTTGTCACTATGATTTCCCACATGAAGAAGATCCTCGCCTCTATCGCCGCTGTCCTGTTCATCTCGCTTGCTCTGACGGGATGCGTTGGCGGCTCCAAAGTGTTCAGCGCCAGTGCTGATGGCGGGTCGAGTCTGGACAACCCTGCACCTGCTGGAACGACAGTTCGGGTGGAGGGCGTGAGCTATGACTTCGATGTCCAGTTCGGTGAGGTTGTCTGGAACGCCAATCCCGAGATTTCCGCTGAGAACCAGTTCAACACACCACCGAGCGAGGGATACCAGTTCCTCATGGTCAATGTCTCCGTTAGGAACAACACGGATGCAGAGGTTATGCCAACCGTCCTCATCTACGATGTCCAGTTGATTGCGCCGGATGGTTCACTGTCCAAGAAGGGCTACAACGTCATTCCCAATGACCTCCTGCTCGCTGGCGATCTGGCTCCGGGCGATTCCGTTTCCGGTAACGTCGCCTTCGAGGTTCCTCGTGACATCACCTCCGGTACATGGCTCATTACCATTGACGGTGAAGAGTTCTACGTCACCGCGTAGCTTCATGGCTATTTGACTTAGCTTTGATATAGGGCTACCGTTGAAGCATGGCGCTCTCCCCACTCGCGGACACACTGGATTCTGAGGAACTCCGTTACTGGGCGCGCCGTATCGACACCGACTTCGTTCAGGACTTGATGCTGGGTATGGTGAGTCATTCCGAGTTCATCGTTCAGGCTTCTGATGTACCTGTCGGAGATGTCGCTGAATGGCAGAAGACCTTCGGTGTTGACGGACTCAACAGGCTGCTGGGTGAGAAGGCTCGGTACAACAACCTGACCCAAATCACTCTCACATCGGCAAAGCAGAAACTCGCTATCAAGATGGCGCGGGAGCTTGCCGGGGCGTTTCGCGTGGGGGCTTATATCGACTCACCGACAAGCAGCTTCGCTGTTCTTCTGCTCCTGTGCGGTGTGGGCATCGAAACCGTTGTACGGTGGGGTGATGAGGGATACGACCTCCGCAACGCTATGCTGCTGGTTGATGCCGGGGTGAGTGGAGCAACGTTGGAGAATGCTGTATCTGGCGGTGTGGATATCGACATCCTCACCTCTGCTGCGAAAAGGTTCTAACCGATAAGGCTGGTGATTAGCTCGGGGTCGATGTCGTTCTCCACGATTGATAGAGCGAGGCTCCACGACTTGCTCTTGCGAAGCTGCTGGCTCATCGTCACGATGGGGATGCCGCTCTCGATTACCTTGTAGAGTTCGAGGTTCTCTACCTTGTACGCATCGCCTATGATTGCCCAGCCGTAGGCGAGGTTGATATCCAGTCCGCACGCTTGCAGCCATGTGACGGTGATGATGAAGTCCACGCCGAGATTGTTGATGTCATTGATGAAGATGTCCGAGTCGTCCTTCTTCAAAGCGCCATAGGTTGATGCTGGCATGGTGAGCGCTATGTCGGGGTTTAGTCCGCGCTCGCGCAGTGTGCTGATGATCTCGTTGGCGTTGCGGTAGACGGGTCGGTTGATGAGCTTGTTGATGCTCTCCCACTTGACCTCGGCAGTTTCCATGTATCAATAATAGCCGAGTGGAAACCGTATGTCGAGTACACAGTGTGTACATTGGTGGTGTAGTGGTCTATGATGCGGTTATTCCGATACCGGGGAAATAACACCGATATTCGTGAAATACTGGATAAGAAGTTGGAAAAGTCATCGCCAACCGGCGCTTGACCCTCAATGTGGAGTGTGTCTTATGAGCAGAATCGCAAGAATCCGTATCACCTCGGCAGCGCTGAGCGTTGTGGCATCAGTAGGAATAGTAATGGGAGTGCTTGTAGCACCTCATTAATTTCTAGAGTCCATATCCTACCAAGCCGTACCGTTTGCGGCGTCCTGTCAGCACTTAGCTGTAGAGGACGTAGCGCTGGGTCGGCTCGTCCCTAATGGTGTAGTTCGGGGTTTCACAGGTTACAACCGAGCCGGTGGGCGAGATGAACCACCGGCTGATGTGGTCGCCATCCTGAACGAACGCCTCGATTCCAGCATCGCCGTTGTCCGACTGGGAGAAAAGCTGGTGCGGGAGGTTGAGCGCGGCGATGCGACGCTCCTGACCCTCGGTGAACACTCGCTTCTCTGTTGCTACGGCGGTCATCTTTCCTCCATGTCTGGCTTGCTATTACAACACTATAGGAGTGGATGACTCTTTGCAAGTTGACATCAACAGGATGACCGGGTAGTTTCCCCACATGAGGGAATGGTACGCTCCATATGACTACGCAGAGGATCTGATGAGTGTCATCGATCTTCCTTTCGTGTCAGATGAGTTCATAGCGACTCTCAACCATTACCACAATGAGAATTCCTATTGGGACGCTCAACCCTACACAACGAGCCTGCTGGATTTTGATGCTGCCTTCATGGTCATCATTAAAACTGACGGGGATATGCGTGTAGCGCCGACAATACCTTCGGAGATGATGGATGAGGACGACTTTACGACAAAGGAACTGGCTTTCGCCCTAACCCGCACTTCTTCAGCTTTGCACAGCGAGATGAAAGCGCTCTACAAGTCGTGGCAACCGCTGTTCTTTTGGAAGAGACTGGTGCCACAGGTGCGCGCTATGGTTCCCGAAGGTGAGGCTTTTGCTTGGTGTCTGCTGCTCACTGATCTCAAGGTTGTGGATGTCAGGCTCCTAGAACTTGCGCTGCCTTACGGATTCGATCATGTTGCCGCACTGTACGCCAACGGATGCACGACCGATAGGGCGATGACCGCCGCTTTGCAGAACGACCTCGATATCACCTTGGTAGCCTCGATGCACGACTGAGTGGCTTGTAATTACAGTGTTTTTGCCCTATTCTGGAACCATGTCTACTGTCAACAAGCTAGCGCTCGCACGGGTCACCGCAGTTGTCGCCATCACAGCAGGTTTCGTGCTCGGCTTCGCATCCCCGGCTTTTGCCGAAACGGGAACACCGTCACCGGTCATTGACAACGCTGGCATCTTCACACCTGAGCAGGAAGCCAACCTCGTCTCCGAGTTCGCTCGGGAGTTCGATAGCTCTGGCGTGGTGTTCGTTGTGGAGACTGTGGATACCGTGGGCGATGACACTGTTGAGGCTGTTTCTCTGCGACGCGCGAACGAGCTTGGCGTGGGCGATGCGGAACTCAACAACGGTGTGTTCTTCTTCATCGCAGCCGAAGACCGTGACTTCTATATCCAGACAGGTGAGGGTGTCGCCGCCAAGGTGAGCGATGCGGTTGTTCAGGATGCCATTGACACCATCGTCATTCCCAACTTCACAGAGGACAACTACGAGGCTGGTGTTCTGGGCACGGTAGCCTACATCGGTGATGCGTATGCCGGTACCCTTCCGGTTGCCGAGCCTGCTGAGCCTTTCGACTGGTCACCTGTGGGAGATTTCTTCAAGTGGGCTGGCATCATCGTAGGCGGAATCATCGCCATCATCGTCATCGTGAACGTGTGGAGGATTATCGCTGAGGCTGTTGGTGCCTACCGCGACCGCAAGGCTGATGAACTCGCCTATACTCGTGAGCGTATCGTTGAACGCGCTGTGGACGGCGCAGAAGCCGACACTGAGTATGACAGGAAGTTCAAGGCGCTCCCTGATGACGCGGCACGACGGAAGTACAGCGAAGAGGCTCTGGCTCGCGCTGCCGGTAGTGACTTCGGATTCCTTCCTGTCATCTACGACAGGTTCTTTGAGGCTTACCTGATGAGGTATGTGGAGTGGCTTGCGCGGAGCAAGGGCGTTGACATCGATTACTCGCGTTCTTCACAGATCAAGAGCATCATGTCTATGGCTAACCCCTCCAACAAGAGCGTGGAGCAGGTTATCGCCATCTACAGCGAGGTATTAGATGCGTGCAAGGTCGATCAGGATAACCAGAGAGCGATTATCGCTGCTCGGGAGAAAGAGCGTGTGCGCCTTGCTGCTCTTGCCGAGAAGGAACGGGTAGAGCGAGAGCTTCGCAACCAGAAGGAGGCGGCTAAGCTCTGGAACAGCCTTGATGAGCAGCAGCGCGATACGGTGAACAAGGCGCGCACCAAGAAAGACAAGATTCGCGTTCTCGATAACTACGCCAGTCTGTCCACTGCGTCACGCGGTACGGACATGAACGTTCTCTTTCCGGTTCTCTTCATGCTGTACGGCTCTGAGGTGGGAAGCCCTAAGAGCGATGACTACCACAGCGGCTCGTCCTCTTCTGGTGGCTCATCGCATTCTGGTAGCTCATCAAGCAGCTACACCCCGCCGTCCTTCGACTCCGGTGGTTTCAGCGGCGGCAGTTTCGGCGGCGATGGCGGAGGTGGAAGCTACTGATGCCATGCTCTCACTGTGAGCGTCCGTCGTGTCTTCCAGAGGACTATGTGCCTCTGTGCTCCCGCCACTACCTCATTAGCATCAAAGAGGCTCAGCAGGCGGCAGAGGCTCGTTTCCGGGCGCATATCGAGCATCTCGTCTCCGAAAAAGAGAAAGCTGTCAGTCTTGGTTGACACTGAGAGGATGCGTCGCGCCGAAGCCATCTTCTTCAAGCTTGACTGGCATATTGTCCGAGTGATCGGGCATGTCTGCAATGGCGCGGGTCAAAAGATTGGGGTAACCGGTAGCGTCATCGACAAGATGGAGGCTCTGGGTTGGTTGAGCGACGAGTGGGAGGATTCCGAGCTTACCCAGTATATCGCGCGTGGTGATCAGTTGAAGTTCCGGCGAGACATTGACTACATGCTCAACCTACAGATGTACTTCCCCGAGGATGTGCTTGTGCGGTTCCGCGCAGCGGGTCTGAGCGAGGATGCTGTCATGCGGTTCTATGACGGCGGTATGGACGCGGATCTGGTGCTCTCGACAATGGCGGACAACGGCAACTAGTTTCGTCACAGTCACGCACTTCTTGCCGTATGTTTGTCACATGAAGAGGAACACCGAGGTACTTATCTGGTTGGTAATCTTCACCGCTCTCGTAGGGACGGCGGCTCTGTTTCTCCAACTGGCATTCGCAATGGATACCACGGGCAAGAGCAGTGAGGTGTTCAACTCATTTGCGGATATCGTTATCTTCCTGCTGGCTATCGCCTCGCCGGTAGTCATCATGCCTATTGCGATATTCGGAATCATCAAGAACCGTGGAGTTGAGAGGGTTATCGCAGCCTCATCTCTGGTGATAGCGATATTGGCTCTGGTGATATTCACCGTCTATCTATAGACGAGTTAAATGAGAAAGCCCCGGTGAGCAAATCTCACCGGGGCTTCTCTATCATTAAGTGTTTATCAAATTAGTATGTACGAGCCGTTGGCGTTACATGATCCTCACTTACTCCTTAGATATTATCTAAAATTTCCTTGGGGCTGATTGCCTATAACTAATGTAGTACACATCAATAGCTAATGTCAACTCGAAACACCAACATTTTCAAAATTTCTCATTCGAATCCGATTGCCTTATCCAGCCGGATGAGGTTATCCAGCTTGTCGCGCAAAGCCTTCGCATCTTGGGCGTTCATCACTCCGCCCTCGATATGAAACGTGTGGGTGATGACATCTACCGTTATTTCCAGCATGAACTCTCCTTTGTTCGGACGAATTTGCCCTCTACTACAGATATGGCGGTTGACCACCCCATTTTTCTCACTTCGGCTGAAATCGGCTACAACATATTTCGTAGACCTGCCATCGTGATAACCTGCTTGCACATAAACGTTAGGCTCAATAATGGCTCGTACCGCTCCTACTCAGGAAAGCACCATCCGAAGCATCTGGACATCTGCTGTCATTATCGCGTTTATGATCGGCGGCTTCGGCGGATACTTCATCGGGACATCTTTGAGCAAGGTCACTGTCGAGGCGAATGTGCCGGTTATCACTACTGGCGACCCAGAGAAGGGCGTATACCCTCGATACACCGAGACTGGTCTGGTTGAGTGGAATCAGGTTGATGAGAAGTACCCACAGGTACGAGCCTATGAAGCTGCGTTTGCCGATCAGTTCCCGCAGTTCGCTGATGAGTACGATCCGAATGCTGTCGGCTTCGAGCCGCGTTCATCCGGTCAAGCTGCTGTCACATTCTGTTTCGCTCTGGGTGACCTGATGCGACCGGACGATGAGGCTATCGACCACATCTGGCTGGATGAGGAAAACCCCGAAGTGGAGAAGCAGGTGGCTAACCTCGCTATCGACATCATCTGCCCAGAGTTCATCGAGTACCGCTACTAGCCGCTAGTTGACATTGCAACCTGTTCGGGCTTATTGTTGATGTATGACTATCACCCCATTTGCATCCCTCGATGAGCGTGCTGCGTGGGTAGCCAACACTCCGAACCGAGTGGCTACGTGGAGGGTTATCAGTCACATCGGCTGGGTTGTCTATAGCGAGCCGGAGATGCACGTCTACACTGACCGTGAGAAGACGGTTTCTGTAGCTCTCATGGAAGACCTCATCCCGGTGATGGCTGCTCTGGGATGGCTGCACATGGATGACATCTCCGACATTCCTCGCGCTGATAATGCTCTGGCTACCGTTCGGTACGTCATGGGGCTGATGGATGTCATGTCCGTCACCGAGATCGCCTCGATGAACGCTATGGGTCTTTCGGCTGAGGAAGCCCGTATGCTGGGTGTCGAGGGTGTTGACTCGGATCTGATGAAGTCTGTCATCGCCGGTCAATCCGCATGACCGAGATAACCAAGCGCGACCGCAAAAGGGCTATAGATATAGCTCACCATTTCGACTGGGAACTTTGGTCACTTCCTGCTTATCCCGAGGACATCAGGGTGAGCGTGGGCGTGATGGAGGAAAACGTCACCTTTGGAAAGCTGGCTGATGTCGAGGTCTGCATGAGGGAACTCGGCTGGTTGGATAAAGGTGCGATACTGCCCCGACCGAGCACCGCTCTTGCTGAGGTGAAATACCTGTTGACCCTCTGGGACGTGTTCCCGTTCCCTCGTCTCATCGAACTTATGCGTGCCGGTCTTTCTATGGAAGCGGTAGTGGGACTTTCCAGAAGCGGCGAGGATATCGACCTAGACCTGATGACTGCTGTTGATCAGGGAACACGCTAGGCTAACTTGACACCTGCATCAGTTCACTAGTAGGATTGATGTATCTGTTCGGAAGGAGAACGCTCATGTTGACCAAGGCTAACCGCATCAACACACAGGGTGACTTCCGACGTACCATGAACAAGGGAAAGCGCGTCAACTCCGCCAACCTGTTCATCACCATTCGTCCGACCAAGGATGAGGCTACCCGCTTCGGGTTCGTCGTCTCCAAGGTCGTTGGCAACGCTGTCGCTCGCAACCTCGTCAAGCGCCGTCTCCGCGAGATTGCGGCTGAGGTCATCGCTGAGTTCCCGACTGGTATTGATGCTGTCGTCCGTCCGGGCGCAACATCTATCAACGCTTCTTTCGATGAGTTGCGCACCGAGGTCTTCGCAGCGGTTCGCCGTGCAGTCCGCTAACTCTATGGACTTCGCAGAAGGCTCGATGCGTGAGCTAAGCGCCCTGCTCTACCTGCAATCCAGTGACGGTGATAGCACCTCTGCTCGGTCGGTCGTATCCGACCAGAGGGGTACGGTGGTCGGCACAGCCGAGGAAGTATTCACCGCTGCTCTGGCGCTGGGCTATGTCAAGAAGATCAGCAACTTCCATCACCGGGAGTTTAGGTACGAAGTGGATAAGTATGTCATGCCTCACAAGGCGACCCAGCGGTTCCTCTCGGAGCCGGACTACGACCTCATCGTAGCGCAAGTCTTCTATGTCATCAGCATCGGTAGGCTGTGTGACTATCCCACCGCTCTCGCCTATCTACGGCGTGATGTGCCGCTGTTCACAGCATTTGAGATTGTGAGCAACGATATTGACTACGATCTTGCCTTGGAGCTTATGCTGCGGCAGGACTAGCTAGCAACTTGCGTTCGCTGTGGTTATGTACTAAGGTGATTATATTGACCATCTCAGCAAGGGAACCTCATGCGCAAGCTTTTCACCATCATCGCCGTAGTTGTCGGTTCGGCGGCTGCAATCTGCTCGTTCGTCCTCGCTACCGAGTCCGTTATGAAGCTGGGTTTCATCCCCACGGTCGTCATGTTCGTCATTGACGGTCTTATCATCACGGGTGGCGCTATCTACGTCTTCGCGCCTCGTCGGGTAGCAACCAAGTAGCCTTTGAAAGCAAAGAAGCCCCGCTCAGTATGTCGAGCGGGGCTTCTTTTATATGGTTGGGTCTACTCGAAGCTGTAGTCGATGTTTTCCTCGCCGTACATCTCCTTGGCGAGTTGCCAGATAGCTGTCCAGAAAGGACTGCCCTCCGCCTTGGCAAGCTCCTTGATCCGCTTGCCCTGCTCGTTCTTCAGCCAGAGCGTGTAGTAGTGCTTGGGTGCTTCGATGGTCTGCTCGTCTTCGTTGTCCATGTTGTGTCCTTTCGGGGGCTAGTTGAAGAAGCCCATTGTGTGAAGTGTGTTGTGGGTGTTGCGACGGCGATCCTCGTCATCACGACGGCGCTTCTCGTCTTCTTTACGACGTTCCTCGTCCCGCTTGCGCTGTTCATCGCGGCGCTCATCAGACTCTCGACGCATACGGTCGGAGAGGCTTTCATCGAATCGATTTACCATATATCAATTGTATTGGCATACCGGGTCAGATTGCAAGCGCACACCGCTTAAAAGACAAAGGCTCCCGAGTTTCCCCGGAAGCCGATGTGTGAGTGGTTGTTGTCTTAGGCGATGTCGAAGACGCTGATGCCGTGCTTCTTGTAGAGGCGCGAGTAACGCTTTGCATCGCGGATAGCGCGGCGCTGTACGTTGGACTTGGTGGTGGCTACCACCTCTCCGCCGTTGAACACCGTGGCGACAAAGAAGTCACGGGGGTAACGACCGAGCGGCGTGTGACGCTGGACGGTGATGGTGATGTCACTCTTGGTCTTCACGATTCCTCCTTGTTGGTATAAATTTACCTTAGTACATGACTGGTGAACATGTCAAATACATGCTCTGAGTCACCGAAATCAGCAAGAAACTCAAAATTCCTTTGACCCAATTCGGGGGACAGCGAGCGCACTACTATAAGTATCGCAATAGGCATGAACGGCGACCCCGCTACTCCCCAGTGATCTACTAGTAGGATCAAGATCGTCTTGCTCGTTATCTGTTCGTTATCAAGCGTCATGTCATCCGCAAGAATGACTCCATACATCCCTGTGACCATTTCTAGTCTGAAAAATGCCGCCTGATACATGATACGGTTTTTATTCGTTTGCCGCTGCCGTTGATGTCGCGCGTAAGTCAAACTGACTCCACCGATCTTAGGAATTTATGCTTTTAACTGTGCCCCGTGAAAGAACTCTGCGTGCTCTGAGAGCGCTCGCGCTGACTCTTGCCGCTGCTGTCGTCGTTATCGTCGGTGTGGCTTTCACCCCCGCTCCGAGCGCCGATGCCGCCAGCTACCAATACTGCAAGGGGTACTCCAACTGTGCCAAGCAGTCGAAGTCGAATCACTCCTATTCTTCCAAGAAGCACAAGTCCTACTGGGGAATGTATGCCGGACACAACTGCACCAACTACGCCTCCTACATGATGGTCAAGGCGGGTGCGAGTAGCAAGCGTCCAGCCGCTCTCACCTCGGGTATGGGATACGGCTGGGGAACGAGCTTCAAGGACAAGACGGACAAGTCACCTGCTATGGGTTCAATCGCATGGTGGGGCAAGAACAAAGGCGGCTACGGCTCCACCGGTCATGTCGCTTATGTCGAGCGTGTTGTGTCATCCAGCGAGATAATCGTCTCGGAAGAAGGAAGCCGTGGATTCCGCTGGCGCAAAGTCACCAAGGGCGGTGTCGGCTGGCCAACAGGATTCATCCACATCAAGGATGTCCCCGAGTACAAGGCTAAGGTGGTCACGCACAACGTCTACACGAACAAGACATTGAAGACCAAGGCTACATCCACCAACATCAAGCAGGGTTCTACCGCATGGGTGAAGCTCACCTACAAGAACGTCGGGGCTAAGAACTGGAAGGGTGCCCACGTCATCACCTCGGATGACTCGAAGCTGGCTACGGAATCATGGGTCAACGGGACTCATCCTGTGGCAGATAGCGCGAAGACATACAAGCACGGCAACTCAATCTCGTTCGTGTTCCCAATCACCGTTCCTGACGTGAAGGATAAGACCGCTATCTACGAGTCGTTCTCACTGGTTCAGGGCGGGGATGACAAGGCTGTAAGCAGTGGTACGGCGAAGGTAGGGTTCCACGCACGAGACAACGTGTTCTCCCAGAAGCCCGTAACCGTCGTCTCCGGCGATTTGGTGGAGGATGCCACACTCACGGCGACTGCGGGTGTATGGACTCCCACAACGGCTCTGGTGGAGTTCCAGTGGCTTCGTAACGGCGTTGCCATCGAAGGCGCTACATCAGATAGCTATATTCTCACCAAGGATGATGTGGGAGCGATTGTCACAGTCCGCACGACAGTATCAGCACCGTTCTATACCACCTACTCGTCAACGACCGTGAACACGACGAAGGTGGCTCAGGCTGTGATACCCGATCCGCCCGTGGATGAAGAGGTTGACGGCTAGCGCCAATCTGCCTATTGTCGTCAATGGCTAGTTGGGCTATGCTCTCGCAATGACTGAGCAACGTTCACCCCTTCTCGACGGTCTGCGTGTCGCCATGCTCGGCACAACAGATGGCGATTTCATAGAAGGCGACTCTGAGGTTCCGGCAGGCGAGATGTACCGCCTAGCCGCTGACTACATGCAGGGAATCCTCGATGCACAGGATGATGTGAAGACCTTGCAGTACGCACAGGGTCTTCTTCGAGCACCCACTGAGCCGTTGACGGATATCGAGTCCCTTGTGCCGGATCTGGTGAATGCCCTTCATTCGTCTGTCATGCGCAACTACGAGTACACTCGGCAGACTCCACGAGATGACCCGGAGGCAGGCAAGCTCGCAACGCTGTTGTTGGAGACATGGCAGAAGAACGATCCGAAATCCGGTGTTGCCAAATATCCAGCCTCGTATATGGAGACTTTCCTTGATATGGCACGCGCGGTTATAGACAGTCGCAAATACACGGACAGTCGATAAGTCACCTCTTGGCTTGACTTGCAGCCCTCCTTGCCACTAGATTAGTATTGGCGATTGCCTACAGCGACAAGGGAGAAGACATGAACAAGCGAGTCATCAGCTTCGCTATTGCTCTCATTGTCGCCGCGCTCGCCACTTTCGGCATCGTGCAGGTGCGAGGCGACGAACCCACTAACATCATGCTGGTCTTCTACGGCATCCTCGCTCCAATGGCTCTCATCATCAGCATCTCTATCCTCGCTGATATGTTTATCCCGTCAAAGAAGGACTAATGAACACCACGACCCGTCTTCGCGTTTACATGCAGTTCTCGAAGTACACATGGCAGCTTGTCACTCTCAATGAGACAAGCCTGTTCCGTGTGCGCTCCTATGACGAGCCGTTCACCGAATGGGCTGCTGCACCCGCAGCGCTCATCGAGCTTCTCGACACACGCGCTCTCGAAGACACCTTTGACGGCGAGGTCGAGGCAACTGAGGATGAGGCAGTTCTCATCTGGTCAGGTTTGCTCGTTCCTGAGTCTCTCATGGAACGCCTCGAAGCATATCCCGGTGCTATCTGGGCTGATGACCACGACTACAGCTAGCCGATAGGGTCACGTAAACGATCCGTTTGTCAGGCTTGTGGCAATAGAGAAGTCGATGTTGTTCTCAACGAATTTGTTGATGTCAGCGATAGTTAGTATTCCCACGTCCATAAACTCCCATGCGCGTTCTGGCGTGATGTATTCACTCAGCTTAGCCAACTCATCAACGGTGCCTGATGCGAAGTAACCAACAGCAGCCCACTTGATGAGATTCATCTGACTCACCCGTCCTCGCAGACCTTTGATGAGTTCAGCGAACTTGGCGGCTCCCTTTTGCTGCTCTTCGCCTGCCATCATGTATCGAGGCATGTAGTCCCGCATAGCATCCCATTCAGGTAACACGGCTAGAAGCTCGCCATAGGTAACCTCACCGAGATAGCAGGCTTCGAAAAGATGCTCATTGGCTTCGTAGAGGAAGTGGGTTGCCTGTAGCGGTGTGAATTCGTGGCTCTCTGGTAGCACGGGGAGAAGAAGCGCGATTGATCCTAGCTTATTTCTTTCACGGATATTCCCCTGTGGGTCTTCCAGTTCATAGTGCTGATCGTTGCGCATGAAACCCAAGTCCCATATCTTCATATCAATGAGTTCTTGAGGACTGAGCCTGATGCGCTTGTAGCGGTTAGCATCACGGTTCTCTATGCGGTGTACTGTTCGGTCTGGGAATGTCGCATCATGTGTTTCCATGCACCCGTAGAAGTAATTTATCCAGTCGGAGTGGATGGGGTGGGGCTTGGTAGGTGTGTACCCACCGTACCCTAGTGCGCGTATAGCTGTGGTGTCTTCACTGCCGTACTCTATGAAAGACATTATCTCGTTGTAGTTCGGAACAACCATGTAGATGTCGTTAACATCAGCGGGGAATGTGCGCCGCCAGCCGGAGTTCGCGGTCATGGCAGTGAGTGTGGTATCCAAGAGGTCGCGCGTATCCTTGGTCGCGCGCAGATGGATAGGGACAGTCATAGGTTTAGAATACGGCAATATTGGACACATAGCAATCTCGAAAAAGTTCATATCCTACCAAGGCGGGGTCGATGAGGTGTAAACCCCACCGACCCATAGGACTATCCCCTAGCCTTGCGCTTGGCTACCATCTCATACTGGCGCTCCAACGCCACGATCTCCAATAGAGCGGCACGCATGAGATCCTTGGTCATGCCGAGTTCCTGAGCGGTGTAGTCGCTCTTGATGACGATGTGATCACCGATAACCCTGATGTTCACAGATGTTTCCTGCTTGCGTGCGGCAGGAACCTTACCGAGGTGGATGCTAACTGACTTTGACACTTTTATCTCCTTATATCCGAGAACGCCAAAGGCGGCGTTCTGACGGATTCAAAGAAGTTGGTCTGTGTTATCGCATGGGACGATAGTAGCACAACGTCTCTGTGTTTGACGTATCTCCTGTCAGGGTTTAGACTTGTCCTCTACGGGAGGACGGTTCATGGACGGCGATATGCGTCTCAAGAGCTTCGGTGTTCTCGCCGCTTCCGGCATCATGGAGGCTGTCAAGGCGTACCCGGTGACAGCCGATGACGTGATGGAGGTGGAGAACTGGTTCACGGCGAAAATCTCCGACAACTGCGGTTGGAGTATTCTCGAAACGCTTGACTATTTCGTACCTCACCTCTGGACGCGGGAAGGTGCCGACTTCATCGCCCGTCTCTCCATTCTCGGATATCTGGAACGCCATTGTGGTTTCAGCACTCCCAAGGAGCATCCGCTGAAGTTCTATGCCGAGGTTGACGGTATCATCGAGTCTATCGCGGATATTGAATGGCGTGATGCCTACCGCATTGTGAACGCGGTCGATAGGGTTTCAGGCGGTGATCCTATCGCGTCATACGACTACGCCGGATGGTTCAGGGAGGCGGGTATCACCGCTCGGGAGGTCGGTGTTGATGTTGTGGTGGAGAACGCCGCCTTGTTCGTTCGTGGTCTGCCTGCAAGCGTGGTGACTCCTGTTCTCGCAAACGGTGTGGACAGTGAGCTTCTTGACGCGCTGATTAATCCGACAGAGCCGGTTCATTAAACAAAGAACCGCCCCAGCGTGTGCGGAGGCGGTTCTGAGTTCTTCTGCTTAGTAGCGGCTGGATGCCTTGTGCGCCTTGCGGAAGCGGTCGAAGTTGGTGACCGGCGACTGGTTGTAGATGCGCGCGGTGTTCATGTCGATTGCGATGCTGTCCGTAGCGACGATGCCGGTGGGCTGGACGATGAGGCGAACGAGGAAGCCAACGTTGTCGAGGTGCCCGTTCTCGTTGGCGGGGACGATGCCGTTGAACATGCGCTTGATGTCGTAGTAGCTGGCGTTCGGGAGGGAATCGAATGCGTAGCCGCCGACCGAAACCATGCTCGGCACGTCATCGAGCGCCTCCTGCTTCTCTTCGGAAGCATCACGGTACTCGGCGTTGGGGATGATGACCGCTGCGCCGTAGTCGAGGGTGTTGAGAGCCTTGATGGTGGAGTCCAGCGGGAGGAAGGGAAACCATCCGACGACTGCTGAGCTTTCGTAGATGAAGCTGTCGATTGCGTCTACGTCTACTGCAACCGGGGTGGTGAGCGTCTCCATGATGTTTCCATTCTGTCTGGCGGACTATGTTATTACGATTCTAATATTGCTTTGTGCTTAGTGTCAAGTCATCGGGCTGGTTGTTCAGGAATCTTTTTGTTGGTAGAGTTGTATCTCTGAACAGAAAGAACCCCATGCCTAGAACCGTTACCCAGCAGATCCAGCTTCAGAAGCGACTCCTGAAGTGGCGCAAGGTGTTGCAGTGGATTGGCGCTGCTATCATGGTTCCGGCTGTCGTTCTCGGTATCACTATGAACATCGGTTCAGCCATCAACGTAACGCTCATCCCTCTGTTCCTCGCAGAGCCTCTGCTCATCGCCATCGGGGTCGCCATCATCCCGCTGCTCGGCTCCATTGCATGTACCATCACGGTGAACAAGCTCCGTGAGCGCAACTACAAGAAGAGCGTCCGCAAGGTGACCGATCACATCAACGCATCTGCTGAGGCGGCTAAGCGGGAAGCCTCCTAGCATGGATGTCAGCTTCCATGAATTCAGCATTATGATTCCGGGTGACTTCGACCTGAGTGAGTCAGAGGACGCGATGGAAGCTGTCTTCATCGACCTGAATGACGATGCATCCGTGTACTCCATCGACGCTTCGATGAATGGTGCTGACAACTTCTCTTTCCTTATCGGTGCTGAGGGAGTAACCTACGAGTACCTGTGGCACAGTGTCACCAATGTCCTCGACAGACATCTGGGCGACCGGTTCATCCTCATCTGAAAGGCAAGACAATGGGCAAGACACATCGTGAGGTAAAGCCGGGGCAGGTGTACATTCAGGCTGGCACGGGGGAAGTGAAACCGCGCTACAAGATCGAGGAACACCGCACCAGTCAATCTCAGGCGCGAGAGAACGCCAACCACCGAAACGCCGTTCGGTCGGAGCGTCAGGAAACCAAGAGGGAACTTCGCGCGGAAGCTTGATAGCTCTGGTTTGATGATGTAGGCTCCCCACATGGTTTTGTCATATCAGGGTGTTGAGTTCGCAATCGGTGACCGTCTTCTTTTGACGTTCGAGGATACAGAGTGGATCGTATTCGATGTTCCGTCCATCTGGGATGGCAAGGGGATTCCTCTTGACGACAGTGGCTTCCGTATCATCGATGAGGTACTCTTCCCTGATTCGGTGGAGGTTCTTCACGGTCGGGACACCGGCTTCTCCCTCGACAACATCATTCCTACCGAGGACACCGATGAGCTTCGCCCCGGTATGAGTGGTGTGGCGACCCGCGCTGACGGAACCATCTACCGCTTCAAGACCAAGTGGACTGATGATGAGGGTCTGTACACCACAGAGGTACTCGACATCGACCTTGACTTCTACGGCTCTGGTAACGGCTGGCGCTTGCTTGGTGTGTTCCCGCGCTGAGCTTTGACATAAAGCCTGATGAGGGCTAGACTGTAGGCATGACCACCAAGCCGCTCTATGTCCTCAAGTCCGCTGTCGAAAGCCACCGCAACGCACCGGACACATTCTGGATTCCCTCCGACGAGGACAAGGCTGCTATCGGAGTCGGCTCCATCGTCAAGATGATGTTCAACATTGGCGATGTCGATGAGAACGGCGTTGTAACCGATGGTTTCGTGGAGCGCATGTGGGTCGAGGTCACTGCTATCGAGGGCGAGAACCTCACCGGGAAGCTCTTGAACCAGCCGTTCAGCACGGATGAAGTCGCCCTGCATGATGTCGTGCATTTCACGGTTGACCACATCACAGATATCGCAGAGTAACCGCTACTTTTACGTCTCATAATACGTCCGACCTTTATCGGCAAAGCAACCAAATAGTTGCATATGGGTAAGTTTTTAGCTGATGACGGCTATTCTTTAGTAGAACCCGCTACCAAGGAATCCCATGAATTTTGCACGCCTGCTGCGAAGTGATAGAGCCGAAAACTCGATCATGCAGACAATTACCATTGCCGTATCCGCCATCTTGATTGCCGCTGGACTGGTTACAGCCCCCGGATTGATAAACAATGCACGGGACAACAACGCCCGTACTGACCTCGCTAATATCGCGTATGGTCAAGAATTTGCATTGTCTGATGTCGGTCACTACTTCCGCTATATCACGCCCGAGGCAGAGCTTGCTGCGACCGGCTCTAACGTCGGCAACAACCTTATAGAAGCTTTGGGTGGAGGTTCTGCAACCACTATGGACGGCGCACAGGGCGGATTGAAGTTCACCCTTTCGGGGAATGTCACCGGACATCAAGCTGCGACCTGTGACGAGTCATCCTTCTATGTCTTGAAGGCTCGTTCCTCATCAGGCAAGTGGTTCTACCGTGCCAGCGGAAGTGGCGCAACCTCACAGAATCTCTCCGACCTCACCATCCCGGCTGAGGTTATCGCAGCCTGCCCGACCATCATTGATGACTTCGAGGAAGACCCCACCGTGGTCACGCCTCCCGCCAACACCGCTGGCGTAGCAGTGATTGATGACAGGGTGAACAACACCGGCAGCATCATTACCGGTTACGGAACTCTTACCGAGGCACAGGTTGAGAGCTTCGGCGGTGGAGACGAGTGGTACACGGCGGAGAACAGCGAGGTAGAGCTTTCCTATAGTGATGGCGCGGGAGGGTTCGTTCCCTTCTATACCTACATTGACGACTGGAGTGGCTCGTTCATCGAACTTAGATACAACGAGGCTACTGGTCAGTCATTCAGCTATTACAACTCTGAGACTAACGGCACATATGCAGATGAGTTCCTAGAAATCTACAACAATGGAGGAAGAATAACCTTCACCGCTGATGTTACGGGCGCGGAAATCACTGTCCTGTGGGCACCTGCAATCGGAGACACCCCGACCAACCAGCCTGTATGGAATGATCCTCCCAATCCGGGTGACGGAACCACCGGAGACAACGGCGATGACACGACCGGTACTCCTGTAGGCGCTGATAACTACTACAGCTTGGGATTCTCGGGAAACTGGAATGATGTAGGCGACGCTCCCTACAACTACTCAATTGGAACCCTTTACGGTCAGTCAATCGATGGTGTAGATGTCAAGCAGCTATCAGAATTCAGAAACGAAGTAAAGGCAGATGGTGGCTTCACAACCGAACCGAGAACATGGTCGGGTAACCATGTCTACCTCTATGGCTGGGTTGAGATTGAAGACAATGACCCAGATGTAGACAACGAATGGGAAAAGGTTGTCTACGCTACTGCCGACAAGATCACCCTCACTCAGATGGAAGAGTACGGCACTGTGAGAGTCGCTATGGAGGGGCTGGAATTCGTTGGTAATGCCGGTGTTGACTATGAAGAGGATGGCATCGCGGCTTGGGCTGGAATCTCATTCTCCAGCGGTGGGAACTTCATCAACATGACGAGAATCAACGAGAACTAACCAGCTATCGTTGATAGAACACCTCCCGGTTACTACAGTCGGGAGGTGTTCTCCGTTAATGTGTGTCGCATCGTATCGATATGATTGATGTATAAGCCGAGCAAGGACAAGCAATGAATACTGGTTCACCCAAGGTTCCTACGCCAATCACAGATAAGAACGGCAAGCAGACGACCGTTCACAAGAAGGTGGATGGCGCTTCTGCGTCAACAGACCGTTTGAAGAAGCTGGCTGTTCCGACTGCGCCTACAACCAAGGTTCGTGAGCCTCTTATCGACACCAACCGAATCCATGTTGATACAGGTTCGAGAGGCTTCCGTTTCTATGACGATGATGACGAAGACGGTGACAACTACGTCAGCTATGACAGGGTTCCCGGCGCTCACGCAACATACGGCGGCTACAACTGGGGTGTTACATACTCGGATAGCTGGAATGACTGGCAGGTCAACCACGGCTACTTCGGAAGCAGCAGCGTTGAAGGACAAGACATCTACATTGACGGTTCTAAAGTTCCGCTTGCGGACACTGATGTTATCTGGACTGCCGATACCAAGACAGGTGCGGATGCTGCCGTTCTCTGGCAGTACAGAGACGAGATCAACGCTGCTCTCATCGAGAAGGGCTATGGCGGAACAAAGAAGGTAAGGATTCGCGCGAAGATCACTGACGATGAAATCGCTTTGAGTGAGTACGACTTCAGCCGTTGGGATGATGTGGTCATACCGCGCGACTAGCGTGTCACTTTGACATATAGGTAGATTGGGGTTAGAATACCCCCATGACTTTTGATTACGAGATCAATGCCACATTCCCCGCACCGAAAGCGAACAGCCTCGACAAGATCGCTGCTGTTGTTGACGTTGTGAATGTCGGCTGCGACACGGGCGAGGCTATCGCTGACGCGCTGGACATCGAGAACCGTGAGGGTTCCTACTACGGTGACGCTGCTGGCTACCTCGGGCTGGTCGAGTCCGTATCCGGTGAGGCTGTGAAGACCTACGCGCTCACTCCCTCTGGTCATATCCTTCTGGCTCTCGACCCGCTCTCACGGGTGGACTACCTTCACGAGCTTCTTCAGCAGACCCCGCTGGTTCAGGTCTACGCCGAGTCCGGTAATGATGGCGTGATGGACTCGCTCATCAACGACTACGGCTATGCGGAGGACACTTCCGTCCGTCGTGCTGCCACAATCGCCTCATGGCACCGTCAGGCGGCTTCTGGCGCTACTCTGGGTGCTTCTGTAGCTCTCACTGTGGGATTTGCCAATGGGCGCGCTGGTGCTGCTGCTAAGGCTGCTGCCGAGGCACGCAAGGCTCGCATTGCTGCCGCCGTTCCTGTCATCAAGAGCTACGGCATCTGCACCGATTGCTTTATGGACAAGTCCGCTGCTGGCACCTGTGGCTGCTAGCCGGAAGAGCTACGATGACCATAACAGTAGCGCCAACGAAATCGGTGAACTACCTTCTGCCTATCGTTCTTCCTGTGTGGATGCGCGGGAGTCGTCATCAAAGGGTTACCGCTGGGGTTCTGGACGAGCGTTCTGAGAATGCCTTCACTCGTGGGCAGTGCTTCTCGATAGCCTATGCTCTGATGGAGTCTCTGAATGAGGAAGACCGCGCGCGGCATACAGTGAGCTTCATCACCCAAGTCAACCGTGCTGGGGCTACGCATATGAAGTCCGGTGAGTTTTTCATCCACGCCTACCTTGTAGATGACGATGGCATTAAGTTCGACATCATGGGTATCGAGTCCGAGGAAGAGTACATCGAGTCATGGTCGAGCAAGTATTCCGATGACACCGAATTCCGCATCGAGCGAGCAACGTGGGATGAGGTTCGGAACTGGGAGGGCAACCACATAGCTCAAATCATCAACGGTGTCCCGAAGCAGAGGATCAACGCCGCACGATCATTCACCGCTGCCATCTGGGACAGGGTGCAGCTACAGGCTATAACACTGGGTGGTCATAACCGAGTCTGGTGGGAGTAGTTGAGACTGCGACCGAGGTTCTGGAATACACCGCTGGATATCACCGACGAACTTTGGGGATACCGCAACGCCCCGTACATGAGTTCATATCTATCCAGCGAGCGTGCTATCGCTATGGCGTGGAACACCCGCCGTACAGTTTTGCCAGACACTCTGACAGCGAACCGGTTTGTTGAGCAGTTCGGTGAGGTTCGTGTGGACATGGAGAACAACAAGGATGTCAACTACTTCCTTTCCGTTTCCGAAGGGAACATTCTCCACCACTGGGATGTACTTGTGGGCGAGCTTGTATTCGTCGTCCGCCGAGGTCATAGCATTATCGACCAGTTCACCGATAATGTGACTGAAGGGTATCTTGCCTTACGGACTGCTGTTCCCGAATACTCCGCAGTGGGCTGGGCTTTGCTCCTTGATGAACTGGGAGTGGACTCCGCCCTTGCGATTCAGGGATATCAGAGGGTGACAGAACTCGGTCTGGAGTTCGATAATGCTGCTGGTTACGTCAATCACGGTATCGGGAGCCTGACCGCTCTGGAAGATGTCGTAAGCAACACCATTGACGACGATCTTCTCCGCGCCGTGGTGGAAGGGCAGTAGAGCGCCCTCAGTTACTCGTACACTTGTGGTACGGCAACTTTTGGAGCGCGCATGTTCCACCTCACACCTACACAGGTAGTTGATAGGAACGGTCATCTGACCACACGAAACAAGAATCTCAGAACATGGAGCTTGCGGATAGCTTCGTTACTGTCGCGCTGAACTCCTAGTCCTTCTTCGGAGTTCTCGGTTTTCTTGGCTTTGGCTTTGCTGGCTTCGGGGTCTTCACTGTCGCCACAGCCTTTCGTACCGCGTCCTCATCTGGCTTAGACCAGTCGAGTTGCTGGTTCGGGTCGCCCTCTGTGGGGATAATCGGTATGGCTGATGTGAGTATCCTGCCCACGGGTGAGGGCTTCTTAGGCTCTATCCGAACCATCGGCACATGCAGCTTGAATCCGTAACGGGTGTCTGACGCTGAGATGTCATAGATTGCGAGACGTGCTAGTTCATCAGTGGGGATATAGGCTGGAACATCTGCGACATGAGGAAGCAGTGACGCTCGGGTAGCGGTCGGATGATCTAGCCGTCCCATCTCCACCTCATAGATACTGGTCGGGCGCGGGAATGTCCTATTGACGAAGATTATCTCGTCATAGAAGACGCGGATAGCCTCGGTCACCAGTTCGGATGCCGCCTCTCGCATGAATATCTCATCGGCGGTGTTCTCCGGGTTGTAGAACATGACAGTGGACATCAACGACTTGATGTAGTTGATACCATCACCGACGCTGGCTAGTCGGATTCCCTGTGAGCCGTCCTTGCTGTAGAAGTGCGGCACGTCGAGCGCGGCTAACGGCTGCGAGTCGTCTATGTAACCCTCGACATTGCCTAGTTCCGACTGTGAGCCGTAGCCGATGAGCCTCCGACCGTGCAGTGGCGTTATCTTGATGCCGTTGTGATGGCGTGACATGAGCGTTCTGTTGTATTCAAACTCGATGTCTTCTCGCCTGATTGCTGTGAGTATCTCCGTGTTCATGTAAGCGTCCTCCTGCTGAATGCTTCCTATCTACACTACGCCTCTCAATTGACAGGTTGGCTGTTTTCCCGTAACGTGGTTGTATGTCTAACTTTTTCGACCGGTCACGATGGGAAGCTCCCATCGCCGTCAGTGATGAGTTGACTTCCATGTATGACGTGGAGATGGATTGGAACAAGATACTTGACTACCTCGAACGAGGACAGGAGTTCTACAAGATAGGCTCTCCGAAAAGGAAGAACTTCGTCATCGACTACTCCGGCTGGGACGAGCAGCTTGCCGTCGATGAGGTTCTCACTCTCGATATGTTCGAGGAAGTGATGAGCAAGAACAGCTATGTCATCATGCCTGCATTGAGCGACAATATGAGCTTCACCTTTGGTGAGCTTGTCGAGGTGGTGCGTCGGTACCCGCGTGTCTTTGAGAAGATCCGTGACGACGAATGGCTCAGCAATGCGGGATTCTTCCGCAACCAGTTCGAGTCTGCTCGTAGCGTGACCGATTCACACGTCCATTCCTTCCTCTGGAATCTGGGCGAGTATTTCCCTCAGAAGTGCAACTGGTGGCAGGATTCGATTCCTTTCGTCAGGGAGGCAATGAGCATTGGTCTGGGCTTCGATGAGGCTATCCCGTACACGTCATTGGGTGTACACGATGCGTCTGCCATCAAGGAAGCGATTCACAACGATGTAGACCCGGAGCTTATGCAGTCCGTATTCAAAAGGGCGGCGTGATGAAGCAGCACTACATATCCGTTTTCCATCTTCTTCACTTCAGCAGCAAGAAGCGCCGGGGACATGCGCGTATCGGCAAGGCGAATGTATCTGACAGCGGAATGCTGGAGAACGCAAACACCGCCCGTATCGAGACTGTCGCCTCGGAGACTGACCTGTACGAGAGGTACAGCCTTACCCCGAACA
>Ga0247808_10000340_pt1 | contig 23713 bp, 14 predicted proteins | sample UWRJL089202R1_FD_179914 | JGI IMG/M metagenome (GOLD analysis project Ga0247808, IMG submission 179914) | Plant litter microbial communities from Arlington Agricultural Research Station in Wisconsin, United States - UWRJ-L089-202R-1 | ecosystem: Environmental > Terrestrial > Plant litter >... | reverse complement strand
CATTGATCAGCGATCAGGAATTACCGAAAGCGATCAAACTAATGGAAAAAGCTGACCTGACATGCCCCATCAAAAATGCTTTAAACTTAACAGTAGAAGTCCATCCGCAATTTGAATTTATGAACAGTGAGGAAAGAGTGAATGTATAACATTCAATAACCAGTGAAGCCATGGAAATAACTACCAACATGGGAGCCATGACGGATCATCAGATCACTTTTTGCCGTATTAATGATTATACAAATAATAAGTGACATTTAGGAATTGCTCTTGCTTGTATTATCCATCCCTCTTTTTCCTCTCGAGCTCCATTTTGCTTTGTCCTTTATACTTGCCCTTTCCTATCAGCACCAAAAAGAATAAATAATTAGTACAATACCTGAAGCTATCACATATTATGACGTCAGTAAAACCTATTTATAAGGAAGACATTCAATCAGTATCGAACTTATTGGATAGTTCGATAGATAAAGGCTTGACAGAGGACACCTCTCATCAAAGACTATTGCGTGATGGAACAAATAGTATCAAAAAAAGTAATCCGAACAGTTTATGGCGTAGATTTTTTGAGCAATTTACCAACCTGCTTGTTGTTTTATTAATTGTAGCTGCTGGACTATCCTTCTACCTGGGTTCCTACCGGGACGCCTTAGTCTTATGTGCCATTGTACTGGCTAATGCTTCCATAGGCTTTTACCAGGATTGGAAATCTGAAAACGTATTGTCTTCTATTGGCCATCTCCTGGTAGAGAAATGTATTGTTATAAGAGACAGCATTCGAAAAGAAATCCCGGTTACGCAATTAGTAAAAGGAGATTTAGTATACTATCTGAAGGCGATGGCGTCCCTGCTGACATTCGGTTAATTCATAGCGTGAACTTATTCACCAATGATTTTATCCTGACAGGGGAATCTATGCCGAAAGAAAAGGATGCTGGTGTTGTATATACAGAAGATGTATCATTATCCAACCGGGACAATTGCATTTACATGGGTACAACCCTTGCAAAAGGAGAAACCTTCGGATTGGTATATGCAACAGGCATGGACACAGAGCTTGGCAGAATAGCGGGTAGTTCCATGCAAATAAAGACAGACATTTCACCTTTACAAAAAGAAATCAACAAGCTCGCGTTTAAAATTACGCTGATCACGCTTGCCATTGGAACAACACTTTTTATTGTTCGACTGTGGCAACAGGACAGCCTTACCGTTTCACTCGTCTTTGCCATCAGCATAGCAGCAGCCATGGTGCCAGAAGGTCTGCCCGCTCAAATATCCATTGCTCTTTCACTGGGCGTGCAGCGCCTGGCCAAACGCAAGGCTGTGGTTAAAAAATTATCTTCCGTGGAAACACTGGGGTCGGCGACTGTGATAGCTTCTGACAAAACAGGTACCATTACGAAAAATGAAATGACCATTACCTTTTGTCATTTTGATGGTCATGACTACAAAATAACCGGGAAGGGATTTGAACCAAAAGGAGAAATCTTTGATATCGATTCCAATACCTTGAACAGGCAAAATCTCGGGGACAGAAAAATTCAGTTTTTATCCGGTTACCTGGCTTCCACTGCCAAATTAAATCCACCGGATGAATTTCATAACAGCTGGTATACCATCGGCGATCCCACAGAATCAGCCTTTGCCACCTTAGCCATTAAAGCTGGATATCAATTAGAAGAAATAGATAAGGAGTACGAACAAAAACAAATTTTTCCATTCGATTCTGTTCGAAAGAGAATGTCTATTGTTCGCTCGCATAAGCAACAAATCGTGTCTTGCGTGAAAGGCTCGATAGAATCGATTCTACAAGCCTCTACGCATCTTTTGGAAAAAGAGCAAATTGTACCTATAGACGAAAATCACAAAAATCATTTGCTGGAATTGTCAAAAAGTTATGCAGCCAATGGACTTCGCATCATTGCTATCGCTTACAAAGACCTCCCTCCAGAGCAAGTGGAATATAGCCAGGAAGAAGCAGAAAACGGGTTGATCTTCTCTGGATTTGTATCGATGATGGATCCTCCTAATGATGCAGTAAAAGAAAGCATTGCAGCTGCTTTTGAGGCTCACTTACGCATCATCATGATAACCGGTGATAATGAAATCACAGCGGCAGCGATAGCCAACCAGATCGGTATAAAAAACGCTGATGAAAGCTTACCTGAAATCATTAATGATACGGCGCTTCGAAACCTCTCTGATCAAGAGCTGACTCTAAAACTTACGCAACGTTCGCTGATCTTCTCCCGCGTATCACCGGAGGAAAAACTTAGGATCGTGAGCTTATTAAAAAACCGGGGCGATATTGTGGCCGTAACAGGAGACGGTGTGAACGATACACTGAGTTTGAAGAAAGCAAACATCGGCGTAGCCATGGGGCAGAAAGGTTCTAAGATTGCTCAGGAAGCAGCGAGCATGGTATTGCTGGATGATAATTTTTCTACCATTGTCTTTGCCATCGAAGAAGGACGAAGCATTTATAATAACATTCAGAAAAATGTGCAAGCCACTTTGTCATCCAACATTGCAGAACTGACTTGTGTATTATTCGGTGTAATCGGCATTTCATTTCAATTGCCTGTAGTGATACTCGCTATTCATATTCTTCTTATTGATCTGATCGGAGAGATGTTGCCGTTATTGGCGCTGAGCTTTGACACACCAGAAAAGAACCTCATGCAAAGACAGCCCAGAGTACAAGGTCAGATGATCAATAAAAATATATTCGGGAGTGTATTTTTATCTGGTATCACCAGAGGAACTATTGCCATTCTGGTTTTCTTTGCGATGTACCAAACCAATGCAGGTCAAGTATTGCAACACGATAAAGCCGTAACGGCGACTTTCATCACCATCATTATAACTCAATTTGTTCATATATTCTGTATGAGAACAGAAGGCTTTGTATTCAATAAGTATTTATTCAATAACAGCTATTTGCTCGGAGGTTTAGCATTATCAGCCTCGCTCATGCTATTGATCATCTATCTTCCTACAGCCAATCAATACTTACATACAGGCCCTCTAACGCTCAGAGAATGGCAATATCCTTTATTGGGAGCTATGGCTTACTTAGTTTTATATGAAATATCAAAAATGCTCATAGCAAAGAGCATAATGAGGAGAACATAATACAGAATAATAACTATCTGAATAGATCCTAAGGCATTTCTGTATTTGCGTGTTTCTTAGGAAAGACAATAGCAGCATCTTTAGGAGTTTTTTAGCTTTGCATAAAAAAATCTTTAATTTCATATTAAGTAGAGCAATTGTAGAGGAATAGTACTTTTTACCGGAGTATGCATCCGTTTCTCAGCCAATAACTCAGCTTGAATATCTCAAAGCCCCGTAAACAAAGGACATTCATGGCACACACTGTAATCATGTGGAGAATATCTGCGTGTTGAATCTCCGTTAAGTTACTAATTATATTAACAGTATTGAATAAGTTTTGTACCCAGCTGTTTTTTTTCAATTGGGCTTACATTTTTCTAAATACAAACACTGAATCATCGAGAAATAAAGACTAAGGTTCAGGGTGGACTTAGTATAGAAATAGAGTTACTAACAACGATTGCATTTATGTAGATTAAAAATCCTATGAAATGGCAAATACTGGTATCAATAATGCCGTTATGACTATCAGCATCTTATAAGATCAACGCTATCAATTCATCTATTCATAAGGCTTTTAAAAGGATTTTGTGTATTTTAATTTCAAAAACCATTTAGATGATTAACGGTATTTTCAACAAATTTTTTCACAGCGAAAAATCAGGAGGCATTCTATTAATTGCCTGTACATGTCTTTCTCTTATCATTAGCAACCTTACTATCGGTCAAGACTACATTAGTTTTTGGAACATAGACCTTTTGGGAATGTCTCTCTTGCAATGGATCAACGATGGTTTTATGACCATCTTTTTTCTGATGGTAGGTCTGGAACTGGAGCGTGAGATTTTCATTGGCGAGCTTTCTTCTTTTAAGAATGCCATTGTGCCTGTCACTGCTGCCGCAGGTGGCATGCTGGTACCAGCCTTATTTTATTTTCTATTCAATCAGGGATCGGTCTACGAGAAAGGATTTGGTATTCCTATGGCTACTGATATTGCTTTCTCGCTTACCATTCTGTCTCTGTTTTCCAAGCGTGTGCCATTTGGTTTAAGAATCTTTCTTACAGCTTTAGCCATAGCAGATGACCTCGGAGCCATTCTAGTCATTGCTTTGTTTTATTCCACAGACATTTCATGGATGTACCTGTCTCTTTCTTTGGGACTATTCGCAGGTATGTTTATAATGGGCAAATTGAAGGTATATGCCTTATGGCCTTACATGATCGGTGGAGTATTGATGTGGTATTGCACGCATCATTCAGGCATTCATGCGACCATCTCAGGTGTTATGCTCGCTTTTGCGATTCCATTTGGCAAAGGAGAAAATGGACCTTCCTATAAATTACAATCCTTTTTACATGTACCGGTTGCCTTTATTATACTTCCTTTGTTTGCTCTGGCTAACACTTGTATCAGCATTACTGAAATAGCATTAGATGACATGTATGTGGCTGGAGTATACGGCACGATTGCCGGGCTGGTGATCGGCAAACCGGCAGGTATCTTTATTTTTACTTATCTGAGTAAAAAACTATTCCATTTAACACTTCCTTCAGGAGTGAGCTTCAAACATGTATTAGGTGCGGGGATAGTAGCCGGTATCGGTTTTACGATGTCTATATTCATCACTGATCTTGCTTTTAGTAATGACTTTTACATCAAACAAATCAAACTGGCTATTCTTCTTTGCGCCTTTGTTTCTTCCTTCTGTGGAATACTTTATTTCAGGTTATTTATTCCTAAAACAGAAGCAGCAGCATAATTAATAGTGCAATCGACCTATTCAACAAAATACCATGAGAAGAATACTTCTGGCTGTACAGGATTTTATTTCTGAACGCTTTAACCTGCATTCCGACAAAGAAGATGAAACCTTGATCATAGAGTCTATTGAAAGAGACACACATTTCAAAGGGACGAACCTTTGGACATTGATATTTGCCATTTTTATTGCCTCTATCGGATTGAATGTCAATTCTACTGCCGTGATCATCGGTGCCATGCTGATTTCTCCGTTGATGGGCCCGATCATGGGAATTGGTTTGGGTATAGGAATCAATGATTTTGATTTATTGAAACGTGGCATTAAGAACCTGGGCATAGCAGCGATATTCAGTATTGCTGCTTCTTCACTCTATTTTACCATTACACCTTTACAAGATGCGAGTTCAGAATTGCTTGCACGCACCACTCCTTCCATATGGGACGTCTTCATTGCTTTCTTTGGTGGTCTTGCGGGCGTCGTAGCAGGTACACGTAAATCAAAAAGTAATGTCATTCCAGGTGTCGCCATTGCCACAGCATTGATGCCACCGTTGTGTACTGCGGGATATGGCATCGCTACGGGGCAATGGTTTTATTTCCTGGGCGCTATTTATTTGTTCTTTATCAATAGTGTTTTCATTTGCATTGCTACTTTTTTAATTGTTAAACACCTGAAGTTTCGTAAAAAACAATTCGCTACGCCGGAAACAGAAAAACGTGTTTCCCGCTATATCTATACAGTAGTTATCATTACGGTTTTACCCAGCATTTACATGGCCTACCGAATTGTTCAAAAAAGTATTTTTGAAACCAATGCACAGAAATTTGTCCAGAATGAATTCCATTTTACTAAAACGCAAGTGCTGACCGCCAAGTACCATTATAAGGGTGATAAATCTTCTATCGAACTCTTTCTTGTAGGCCAGCCATTGGATCAACCAACAGTAGATTCATTAAGCAAGCACGTTTCAAGATATAAATTATACAATACCAAATTGACTATTCATCAGGGAATAGATGCTACGAAAAAAATAGATCTCTCAGCCATCAAAGCCAGTGTATTGGAAGAAGTATTTGCTGCTAATCTGACTCAAACTGTGAAGACCGATACTTTAACGAATTCCATGCAGGATGTAAAAAAAGAATTACAGATACTCTATCCCAATCTAAAAGAATATTCTTTAGGAGAAACGATACTTCACCATGATGAATCAATACCCAACGATACTGTTCTGCTCTTTACAGGCAAGTTTGCTAAACCCCTTTCAGCAAAAGATAAGCTTATTCTTCAAAAGTGGATCAAGCAAAGGACGCATGCAGATCAATTGAAATTGATCCTGGAATAAGTTTAAAAACTATGTCCTGCTTCAATGTTATTTTTCTTCATAAATTCTTTCCGAAACCGATCCGGAGATAGTCCGGTTGCATTTTTAAAATACTTTCCGAAGTGTGACTTGTTTTCAAATCCAAGCTGGTCTGTAATTTCCGATATCGTTAATTGAGTATGTATAACCAGACGCTTTGCTTCCAGAATAATCCTGTCACGGATCAATTCTCCGGCAGGCTTACCTGTTAAAGCTTTGCATACGCCACTGAGGTAATTAGGTGTCAAATGAAGCAGAGCAGCATATTCCTTAGGTGTCTTATAGGATGTAAAGTTTTCGTTGATTAGTTCTTTGTACTGAGTGATTAAGTCGTGCCTTCTTTTTAAAGGCTCACTATCGGAATAATCATTCTTAGAAAGTCTTTTCAATTTGATAACGACTGTTTTTAACAAGAGGCAAACAATCAATTCCCAATCTGCTGACTGTTCCTGGAATTCAGTTTCTATTTGTTGAAACAATGTTTCCCATTCTTCGATCTTTCCTTTTTGAGTATCCGTGTAAAGTGAAAGTCCGGAAAGCAACTTATCGCTTTTAATCAGTTCGTTTCCCGTATAGATACTGTTGTAGAAATCATCCGTAAAAAGCAGTACATAGCCTTTCACACCCTTTAACGTTTTCCAGGCATGTACTTGTCCGTAACTGATATAAAAACACCTGTTGGCTTTCAACTGATAGTCAACAAAGTCAATCACATGGGATCCGCTGCCACCGGTTACAAATATGAAAGCATGGAAGTCATGACGGTGACTTTGTTTCAAATGTTCGATGTCCTTTGCAAAATATTCAAAGCGAAAGAAATCAAAGTCTTTCCCCTTCATTTCTCCTGCTTTGATATTCTCTATGGAATAATTTATTAGCTTTTTTTCTTTCGGCATAAGAGATGTCTTCTGCTGATGAACAAGATGATTGAATTAATACATAGTATAACAATAACTCGATAAAAAAACTAACATGCGTACAACTTTCCTGTTACCGCAACTGTGACAGGAAAGACAATACCTGTGGAACGCCGTCAAATCTATGCTTAGCAATACTATGTCCTTTCCCGACTTTGATTGTAATGCCATCCACCGCATTGACTACATCAAACATTTCCTCATCTGTTTTATCATCGCCAATGCAAATGCAGCAATCGTATTGTGTGAAATCAAAAAGCTTTTTGAGGGCATGTCCTTTTCCTGCCTGAACAGGTTTTACTTCGATCACTTTATGACCATCCAATATATTGGCGTTAGAGCTGATTAAAAAATCACTTAACAAATTGATCAGTTCACGAGACTGAGCCAAACTCGTTTCCGGATCGGCTTGCCTGTAGTGCCAGGATAAAGAAGAACTCTTTTCCTCTACAAAAGTATTGGCACAGTTATCCGAAAATTGCTGCATGATCCTTTTCACATCTTCCTTCCAAGGCACCGTATCAGTAAGCAGGTTTTCCCAATGGGTTCTTTTGAAAAAGATGCCATGTTCAGCAATGAGTGTTGCCTTCAAGTCTCCAAACCACTCCTCTAATGATTGCCTGGTTCTGCCACTGATAATGCAAATTTCATTCTTCGATTTATGGCTCAATTCTTTCAGCAGTACTTTCAAATGATCATTAGGATATGCCAAATCCGGATGAGATTGCAATTCGGAAAGCGTTCCATCGTAATCCAGCAACAGCAAACATTTCCTGGCGTGTTGGTACTTATTCAATACGGAGATACGATCCATATTTTCAAATCGCTTGGATAGATTCAAATTGATTTTTACATTCTCCAAGGCACTAAGGAAGCTGTTACTCCATTTAAATACATTGTGTTTGCTGATTTGCTTTTGCATCCGTTCCATGCGTAATTCCTGTTCTTCTTCCGGCATAGATAATGCCCTCTTTATTTTCTGAGAAATTTCTGATTCATCCAGTGGATTGAACAACAAGGCTTCTGTAAGCTCCTTCGCTGCTCCGGTCATATCACTGAGAAGCAACACTCCCCTTTTGTCTTTTCTGGACGCTAAGAATTCTTTGGCGACCAGGTTCATTCCATCTCGTACCGGCGATATGAGTGCCACGTCAGATGAGGTATACAGCCCCGCCAATTGATTAAAATCGACGGAGCTGTATTGGTAGACAATCGGAGACCATGTATAATTGCCATACTTACCATTGATGTGTGCGATCAGTTTTTCTATGATTTCTTTTCGCTCTTCATATTTTGAAATATTGTCTCTGGAAGGAACAGCAATGAGAATGAACACTACTTTCTCTTTCCATTCCGGATTGTCATCCAAAAAATGTGCATAGCCTTGCAATCTGTATTTAATGCCTTTCGTGTAGTCTAAACGGTCAACAGAAAAGAGGATTTTTTTTCCTTCATACAGGTCTCTTATCTTTTTTCTTTCTTTTGTGACTTCTTCCGTATCAAACGCTTCATTGAACTTTTTAAAATCAATGCTGATAGGAAATGCTTCTATTGTAATCGTTCTGCCATCATGTTGTAATTTAAAATTCTTATGCTGAATGCCGGCAATCATTTGTACGGTAGTGACGAAGTGCTGCACATAATCATAGGTATGAAATCCAACCACATCAGCACCCAGCAGATGAGTAGCTAATGTATCTCTGCAATCTTTCGGAAGAATCCGAATCAGTTCATAAGAAGGAAATGGGATGTGCAAAAAGAATCCGATCCTGGCTTCGGGAACCAATCTTCTAAGATAGGCTACCAATGGGATCAGATGGTAATCATGTATCCATACCACATCATCTGGCTTTATAAGAAATTGAATCTTTTCTGCGATCAAGCGGTTCACTTCCAGGTAGGCATCGAATGCTTCTTTTTTATATTCTACGAAAGAGGGGAAGTAATGAAACAAAGGCCACAATACGGAATTAGAAAATCCATTGTAATATGCTTTGTAAAGCTGGTCTTCTATAAAAATGGGATGCAAGGTAAAATCACCTGTATAACTTTCCTTGTTCTCCAGCCAGTCCACTAAAGTAAAGTCTGCCACTCCCACCCAATGCAGGTCATTCTCTTTACAGCCCAATGACATCACGGCACTCACTAAACCTCCCGATGAAGTTTTAATCGTGGTCGTGGTCGTGTCTTTGATAAGAGAAACAGGTAAGCGGTTTGAGATGTTTATTATTTTCATAGTGTAATAAGTATACATGTGTAACTCATGTACACATGTTAAAGCCAAAGATGATCGACAACAGAACAAAGTGGGGATTTATTTTCTCGTCTTCCCAATTGAACTATTACAGCGTGGCTATATGGGACAAGTCTTTCAGACGCCTTAACAGCTGCTTAGTAGAGGCACTAAGGTAAATCATACAATCGGAAATAGGAATGTACATTTTCATGTATTTATGTTCCATTTTACTTATTGCCCGATGGCCTTATCAATTCAAATCTTACTCATACTTTTGGCCTTGGTAAAATAAGTCGTTACATTTCGTTGAGGATTATAAGGCTCTGAGATAATGAAGTCGAATTATATAAAGTTTATCAACACCATTCTACTAAGCATACAAAATGCATTATCGCCCAAACAGTTTATTCTGTTCTCAAGTGTATTAATAGGCATAGCCTCTTCATTGGCTGTGATTGTTCTTAAATATTTTGCCAGCTTAATTTTTACTACAGCCAGTACCATTCACTATAACAGTCATTCAAAATACTTGTTGATCGTATTACCGGTAATAGGAATCTTATTGACTGTACTCTATACACATAAAGTATTACGAAACCGTTTTGACAAAGGCACGTCTAAAATTCTCTATGCTATCGTTAGGAGATCCAGTAACGTACCCAAATACCAGATGCATGCACAAATTGTTACCAGTGCACTCACGGTAGGCATGGGAGGATCAGCAGGACTGGAATCACCTATTGTTATTACCGGTGCAGCTTTAGGCTCTAATTATTCACGTGCCTTTAACCTGGATTATAAAACCAAAACATTACTGCTTTCCTGTGGCGTAGCTGCGGGTATTTCAGCTGCATTTAACGCACCCATTGCAGGAGTTTTATTTGTTACTGAAGTGTTATTGGTCGACATCACCATCTCTGCTTTTATTCCTTTGCTGATAGCAGCAGCCACAGGTGCGTTGATTTCTACGATTATACTTGATGCGAGTATATTACTCTCTTTCAAACAACAAGAACATTTTCATTACCAGAATGTTCCATTTTACATTTTGCTTGGAATTTTATGTGGATTAACAACGGTTTATTATTCCCGGGTTTCTGCACAAATCGAAAGCTATTTTGAGCATCATAAAGTAAATCGGTACATCAAAGCATTGGTCGGTTCTTTTATTTTAGTAGGATTGATTTACCTGTTCCCGAGTTTATTCGGTGAAGGTTATGAAAGTATCAAAACATTATCCTTGCCTGATCCTGAGAGATTATTAGAACACACCTTATTTGATGATCTTCAAGACAAGCAATGGGCCTTGCTGGTATTTGTTGCTGCTGCGATGCTGTTGAAAGTATTTGCTACGGGCATTACCTTAGGTAGCGGTGGTAATGGAGGAAGTTTTGCGCCTTCCTTATTTATGGGTGCTTACCTGGGTTTTGTCTTCTCCCGGTTAATGAATGTTTTCAATTTTGCACATCCGCTACCCGTGAGTAATTTCACCATCGTAGGCATGGCAGGTGTGCTCAGCGGTATATTCCATGCACCGCTCACGGCTATTTTCCTGATTGCTGAAATAACCGGCGGTTACGACCTGATGGTACCTTTGATTATTGTTTCCTCCTTAAGTTTTGCAATATCAAAAGGATTGGATCAACACTCTATGGAAATAAAGCTTCTTGCAAAAATGGGACATATTGTAACGGGTGATAAGGACAAAGACATTCTTTCCAACCTTGACATTTCTACTTTTATAGAAAAAGATTTTAAGTCTGTAAGACCTGAGAATACATTGGGTGACTTAGCTGAACTGATATCGCTTTCCGATAAAACGGTCTTTCCTGTTTTGTCAGACACACAGCAACTTTTAGGTATTGTATACCTGGAGCAGGTGAGGAAAATAATATTTGATAAAGATCATTACGATGCCATGTATGTTAAAGAATTGATGACACCTGTTGCTGTAATTATTTCTCCTACTGATAAAATGGATCTGATCATGCAAAAATTTGATCAGTCCAAGAAATGGTACTTACCGGTTGTTGAGAATGATAAATACATCGGTTTCATTTCAAAATCAAACTTACTGGATACCTATAGAACACAACTGATCACATCTACAATCGATTAGTAATGTTACAATAGCCCTCGCTCAAAATTCCTTCTGAACTCATTATAATACCCAGGATTATACACCTGCAACCATTTCAAAACTTCTCACACAAATACCTTTAGCACTCTTCCCGAAAGAGCTTTTATGATTTTGAATCCATGCCTCAGAACGACCGCATAGCATTGCAAGACAGGTTTTGCTCATTCTTGATGATTAGTCAAACTCCTCAATAAAATCAGTCCTGTGAGGCCGCTCAGCTATTGTATTCGTCATTCCATCTCCTTTGTTCTTTCTTGCTATAGCTGTAGTATAGACTCGCTTCAGGTTATTATAACCGGCTTCTATTTTCTCAATGTTTGAACCAAGCTAATCCATCACCTGAGTGATATCCTTTTCAAAATCGCTTCTTTCAACCATCTGTTCTATTAGTCTTTCAAACTCAATGATCCGATCCTGGTATAATTCTTTATACTTTTGCATGTCTTTGTTAGTTTCGTATAAAGGTTATAGTATGAGATTGAGGAAAGTTTTAGCTTTGAATGAAAAAAATATCTATTGTGTGTTGGTGCTTCGTTAAATTTACGCCCGATAAGTAAGTAAACGCATTAAATAACGCAACAGCATTGCAAACATGCAATTCCCCAGGTCAATTTGGGATTTTAAGTTAATTCTGATATGTTTGTATAAATGAGGATCATCGTTTTCATATTCAGTTTCTTTATCATGGGATTAGCAGTAATGCCCTGTTTAGATTCTACTACATGTAAAGATGAAACTTCTTCTCTTTCCAAACAGGCTCATGATCATAGTGAGGATGAAGGAGATTTATGCAGCCCTTTCTGTAGCTGCACGTGTTGCGGATCTATCGGATTCGTAGCTTATAACCCAATATTCTTTTCTGAAGAGGTAGACAATCCCATCAATTCATCCGTATTGATTGCTCCTTACCAATCTACTTTCGTTTCTTCTTATTTTTATTCCTTCTGGCAACCGCCTAAAATTTAATTCCTTTTCAATAATTCTTCTTATTAGTTATTATCAAATCATGTTGTGTAAAACACACAATGCGTTTGCTATTATTTATTCTACTCATGACAAAAAAAGAGTAGTCAAGATTATTGCTCTTGGATTGGTATGCGCAGTATATTATGAGCAACGGTGTCGAAGACCTGGCATCATATAATGAAACATTTAAAGTAAAATACATGCTTGATAAAATCATTCATTTCTCCATAAAGAATAAACTGATCATCGGAATCTTTACCGTTGCTCTGATCATTTGGGGATGCTGGTCAGCAACCAAGCTCCCGATAGATGCCGTGCCTGACATCACCAACAATCAGGTACAGGTGATCACTGTTAGTCCTTCGCTTGCTGCACAGGAAGTAGAACGACTTATTACCTTCCCGGTGGAGGTGAACATGTCTAATATTCCAGGACTGGAAGAGGTTCGTTCTATCTCTCGTTTCGGCTTGTCTGTAGTGACCGTTGTATTTGATGATGCGACAGATATCTATTGGGCAAGACAGCAAGTAGCAGAACGATTAAAGTCTGCTACCGATCAAATTCCACAAGGTGCAGGCGTTCCTGAAATGGGCCCTGTCAGTTCTGGTTTAGGGGAGATCTATCAATATGTCATCCATCCTAAAAAAGGTTATGAAAAGAAATTCACTCCGATGGAACTCCGCACGATTCAGGATTGGATTGTACGAAGACAATTGTTAGGAACGAAAGGCGTTGCGGATGTCAGCAGCATGGGAGGTTTTGTAAAGCAATATGAAATCGCCATCAATCCTGACAAACTCCGGAGCATGAACATTACCATTGCGGAAGCGTTTGCAGCATTGGAAACCAATAACCAGAATACAGGCGGTGCATACATAGACAAACAACCGAATGCCTGGTTCATCCGGACAGAGGGCCTAGCCAATGGCATTGATGACATTCAACGAATGGTTGTGAAAAATACATCGAATGGAACTCCCATTTTAATCAGAGATATAGCCACCGTTCAATATGGGAATGCTGTTCGATACGGAGCTATGACACGCAACAATGATGGAGAAGTCGTAGGTGGAATCGTCATGATGCTTAAAGGAGCTAACTCTAATGAGGTCATAGGTAACGTTAAAGAACGCATTTCTCAAATCAAACAAACACTACCTGAAGGCCTAGAAATAGAAGCGTTCCTTGACAGAACAAATCTCGTAGACAGAGCCATTTATACCGTATCTAAAAACCTGATTGAAGGAGCGCTTATCGTGATCTTTGTATTAGTATTATTCCTCGGCAACCTGCGTGCAGGATTAATAGTGGCTTCTGTTATTCCTTTAGCCATGTTGTTTGCCTTAGCCATGATGAATCTCTTTGGGGTATCCGGCAACCTCATGTCATTGGGTGCTATTGACTTTGGATTAATTGTAGATGGCGCCGTAATCATAGTCGAAGCGACCTTACACCATATAGTAGGTAAAAACTATACGCATAAGCTTTCACAAGATGAATTGGATGAAGAAGTACATGAAGCAGCTTCAAAGATAAGAAGCTCCGCTGCCTTTGGTGAAATCATCATCCTGATTGTATACTTACCCATTCTGGCATTGGTGGGCATAGAAGGTAAAATGTTCAAACCGATGGCACAAACGGTAGCCTTCGCTATTCTCGGAGCATTTATTTTGTCGCTAACTTATGTACCCATGGTTTCGGCTTTATTCTTAAGTAAGAATCCTTTTCACAAAAAGAACATCTCTGACAAAATCATGGACTTCTTCCAAAGAATCTACACTCCGGCCATACACTTCGCCATCAAAAGAAGAATGGTTGTTATCCTAACTTCTTTAGCCTTGTTTGCTGTCAGCTTATTCGTCTTCCTAAATATGGGAGGTGAATTTATTCCAACATTGGATGAAGGTGATTTCGCTATTGAAACCCGTGTGCTTACAGGTAGCTCGATGATGGAAACAGTTAACGCCTCACTAAAAGCGGGTGAAATTCTAACGAAGCAATTTCCTAACGAAGTGAAAGAAGTAGTCGGCAAAATCGGTGCCGGTGAAATTCCTACCGACCCTATGCCTATTGAAGCCTGTGACTTGATGGTAATTCTGAAAGATAAAGACGAATGGACGGTTGCCTCCGACAGAGAAGAATTGGTGAATAAAATGCAGGAAGCTTTACAAGAAATTCCTGGTGTGAACTTTGGATTTCAACAGCCGATTCAAATGCGTTTCAATGAACTCATGACAGGTGCAAGACAAGACGTAGCCATAAAAATTTACGGAGAGGACTTAGATGTTTTAACGATGCAAGCTAAAAAGCTAGGGCAAATCATTCAACCAATAGCCGGTGCGAAAGATTTGTATATAGAGGAAGTAACCGGTCTGCCCCAGATTGTCGTGAAATTCGACAGAGATAAAGTGGCTCAATTTGGATTGAACATTGAGAACATGAATAGAATTGTCAGCGCGGCCTTTGCCGGAGAAACAGCCGGTCTTATTTATGAAGGTGAAAAACGTTTTGATCTGGTGGTACGATTGAATAAAGAAAACCGCCAGGGATTAGAAGATGTACAAAATCTGTTTGTCACTACTGCAACGGGACAACAAGTACCATTGAATCAAATCGCAGAAATAGATTTCAAAGTAGGTCCCAACCAAATTCAGCGGGATGATACCAAGCGAAGAATTACAGTAGCCTTCAACGTAAGAGGTCGCGATGTGGAAAGTATTGTCAATGAGATTCAGCAAAAAGTACAAGGTCAGTTAAAACTTCCTCCGGGATACTACCTTACTTATGGTGGTCAGTTTAAAAACCTGATGGATGCAAGAGCTAGACTTTCTGTTGCTGTTCCTATAGCCATGGCTCTGATCTTCCTATTGCTCTACTTTACATTCGGCTCTATTAAACAAAGTATACTCATCTTCACAGCTATTCCGCTTTCAGCGATTGGAGGTGTCCTTGCTTTATGGTTGCGTGATATGCCCTTCAGTATTTCTGCCGGTGTAGGATTTATTGCCTTGTTTGGTGTCGCTGTATTGAATGGTATAGTATTGATTGGGGAGTTTAACAGCCTGAAGAGAGATGGACTTACAGACCTTAAAGAAATTATCCTAAAAGGAACACAAACCAGGTTACGGCCGGTATTAATGACGGCCACGGTTGCCTCACTCGGCTTTCTTCCTATGGCCTTATCACACGGTTCAGGTGCCGAAGTGCAGAAACCTTTAGCAACAGTAGTGATCGGCGGTTTGCTATCCGCTACGCTGCTTACCTTGTTGGTTCTCCCTGTACTTTACACCTTTTCGGAAACAGGTTTTAAAAAGCAGTTACCTAAAGTTCTTGCGGTAGTCATTCCTTTGCTGCTCATGCTGACAGGAGTTAACAGCTATGCTCAGACTGCTCCGCAAGTGATCAACCTGCAACAGGCCATCCAAATGGCACAAGGGCAAAGTAATCAGATCAAGTCTGCCCAATACCAGGTAGATTATAATCAATCGCTTAAAGGTACGGCTACAGAGTTAGGAAAAACGAATGCTACCCTTATGTATGGTCAGTACAACAGTTACTATTCAGATAACAACTTAACGGTTAGTCAGAGTATTCCATTCCCGACCACCATGCGTCGACAGGCACAGTATTATAATGCCACAACTAAAAGTGCGGAGTATAATCTGGCAATGACTCAGAACGAATTAAACTATAAGATAAAGACAGCCTACTATAATCTTCAATTTTCCAATTCAAGGAAATTGCTATTGAATCGTCTGGATACTTTATATACCAAATTTCTAAAGGCAGCTGAGGCCCGTTATAAAACGGGTGAAACAGATGTGTTGGAGAAATCAGTGGCAGAAAGTCAGTTGTTTGAAATCAGATCACTCCTGGCGCAAAATGCTTCCGATATTCTGATTTATCAAAAACAGCTTCAGACTTTGCTTAATAGCCCCACAGCTGTGAGTATAGGTGATGAAGGTTTAGAAAAACGCCCGCTTAGTATGGTGCAGGATTCATCTATGATTACGGACAATCCTGCTTTACACTATTTTAAACAGCAGGTAGCCGTAGCCAATTCCAGCAAGGAGCTAGAAAAGTCCAGATTGATGCCAGATCTGAATGTTGGGTTCTTCAGTCAAACATTGTACGGGACAGTAAACTACAACGAGCCTGTAGAGGTATCTGGTGCAGGGAAAAGATTTCAAGGGGTATCGGTAGGTCTCTCTTTCCCTTTATGGATCAAACCTCAGTTGTCTAAAATAAAAGCAAACCAGGCTCATGCCAACGCTGCACAAAGTCAATTCCTGGCCTACGAGAAAAATCTTCAAGGTGAATATGAAAATGCCTATGAGCAATACATGAAGTTCAAAAACAGTCTGGAGTACTATGAAAAAAATGCCTTGCCCACTGCAAAAATCATTGAGCAGCATGCGTTGAAAAGCTATCAATATGGGAACATAGGATACATGGAACTTTCACAAGGTCTTAGCAGAGCATTGGCTACTCAGCAAAATTACCTTGACATACTTAATCAATACAATCAATCCATTATATACATCGAATACCTGATCGGTACTAAATAATTGAATCTATGAAAATCCTACCTTATATAATCGCATCCTTAGTATGGCTGCAGCTGACCGGATGCACGAGTAAAGAAGTTGAAACAGCCGTTGAAGAACATCATGGCGAAGAGAATAGCGTAGAGTTATCCGAAAGTCAATTCAAGTCAGCCGGCATAACGTTTGGAAAAGTAGAAATGAAAAATATCAGTTCTACCATTCAAGCCAATGGATTATTGGATGTTCCTCCTCAAAACCTAATCACCGTATCTGCCATGATGGGTGGTTTTATAAAAACGACGGAACTGCTGCAAGGTATGAAGGTAAAAAAAGGAGAAGTAATCGCTACGATTCAAAACCCTGATTTCATTCAAATACAACAAGACTACCTGGACAATAGCAGCAAACTAAAATTTGCAGAGCTTGAATACCAACGTCAGCAAGAATTAGCAAAAGAGGATGTTTCTTCTAAGAAAATATTTCAACAGGTGACTGCTGAATACAACAGTTTAAAAGCTGTACATGGAGCATTAGTAGAAAAGCTTTCCATTATTGGTATCGATGCTAAAAACGTGGAGAACGGGAACATCAAGAGTATTGTTTCTATTAAGTCGCCGATCAATGGATACGTAACGGCTGTCAATATCAACATTGGTAAGTTTGTCAATCCACAGGATGTTATTTGCGAAATCGTAGACACAGACCACTTGCATGTAGAACTAACCGTGTTTGAAAAAGATCTGTCTAAAATTAAAGTGGGGCAAAACGTAAGATTTGTTCTCACCAATGAAAGCAATAAAGAGAGAACAGCTAAAATATACCTGATCAATAAAAAAATTGCAGAAGATAGAACAGTCAGAATCCATGCTCATTTAGATAAAGAAGATATTACTCTTGTCCCTAACATGTACCTTAAAGCATCCATCGAAGTGACAGATAATAAAACAACAGCCTTACCTGAAGAAGCTATTGTGTCGGCAGCGGGCATTTTTTACATCTTCATCAAAGATGATGGACACGGTCACGAGCATGCAGGAGACAAACACGAAGAGAAGCCAGAAGGAGCCGAAGCAAGCCATGGCGAAGGGCTTACCTTTAAAGCTGTTGAAGTAACAAAAGGTGTTACGCAAAATGGATATAGCGAAGTCATATTACCAGAAGGATTTGAAATCGATCATGCAGAAGTGGTGATTAAAGGAGCCTATGCCTTGCTTTCAAAAATAAATAATTCAGAAGAAGGCCACTCTCATTAATACGTAAAGACAGAAAATGAATTCTAAAGTCATGGATAAAGGATCACCGGAGGAAGTTGATCACGAAGAACAAGGCCAGGAAGGCCAGGATCATGATGACATTGAAAGTACTACTACTAAAGAAGTCAACGGATTCAAAAAATACATTCCGGCGGTTATTTCTTTTGTCTTGCTCATAGCTGGTATAATAGCCGATAATCAGGTAAGTAAACATCAGAACCTTGAATTTTTTCAAGGTTACATTAGGCTGGCTTATTACCTCATCCCTTATCTGTTGATAGGATTACCGGTATTAAAGAAAGCCTTTCGCTCTATTCCTCGTCATGACTATTTCAACGAGTTCATGCTCATGAGCATTGCCACCATTGGAGCATTCTATATCAAAGAATATCCTGAAGGTGTAGCAGTTATGTTATTCTATCAAATCGGTGAATTGTTTCAGGATGCAGCAGTACAAAGAGTACAGCGTTCCATCAAAGCTTTATTAGACATTAGGCCAGATAAGGTAACTGTTTTGCGTAATGGCAAAGCAGAGACTGTTAATCCCTCAGAAGTTACTATTGGAGAAAGCATACAGATAAAGCCAGGTGAAAAGATAGCTCTCGATGGAGAACTGCTTTCAGAAAAAGCCTCGTTTAATACCGCAGCATTGACTGGAGAAAGTAAGCCTGACAATAAATACAAAGGCGAAACAGTTTTAGCAGGAATGATCAACCTGAGCACGGTTGCAGAGATTAAAGTAACTACACTTTTCAAGGACAGCAAGCTGTCGAAGATCCTGCAAATGGTTCAGAATGCTACCGCACGAAAAGCGAAGACTCAACTCTTCATTTCTAAGTTTGCCAAAGTGTATACACCTATTGTAGTTTTTCTTGCTATAGGTATTACTTTAATTCCTTTCTTCTTTGTTCAAGAGTACCAGTTTCATGATTGGTTGTACAGGGCATTGGTCTTTCTTGTGATCTCATGCCCTTGTGCACTGGTTGTATCTATTCCTTTAGGGTATTTTGGGGGCATTGGTCTGGCTTCACGAAATGGTATTTTATTTAAAGGGTCGAATTACCTGGATGTGATGACAGAAATCAATACAGTAGTCATGGACAAAACAGGTACATTGACTAAAGGTGTATTTAAAGTTCAACAAGTAGAAACAAAAGGAATAGATAAAGATACTTTCCTGAAATTTACAGCTGCGATAGAAAGTCATTCTACTCATCCGATAGCTAAGACTGTGGTTGATTACGCAGCCATCAAAGATTTACCTTCTGTCGAAAATGTAGAAGAGATTGCCGGTCATGGATTAAAAGGACATGTTGATGGTAAAGAAATACTGGTGGGCAATTTGAAACTATTGCAGAAATTCAATATTGCTTTTGATGGAAAAATCAGCACCATCACCGATACCATTGTAGCAGTGGCTATCAATGGCAGCTATTCAGGGCATTTGACTATCTCAGATGAAATCAAAGAAGATGCATTTGAAGCCATCAACGCATTGCACAGCCTGGGCATCAAGACAGTGATGTTATCAGGAGATAAGCAAGCGGTAGTGGATCAGGTAGCAAAAGCATTGGGCATAGACAATGCATATGGAGACCTTCTTCCGGAAGGTAAAGTAGACAAGGTCCAAAACCTGAAGGACGAAGGCAGGAAGATTGCCTTTGTTGGCGATGGAGTAAATGATGCCCCTGTAGTGGCTTTAGCTGATGCCGGAATTGCTATGGGAGGATTAGGTTCTGATGCCACCATAGAAACAGCAGACATCGTCATTCAAAACGATCAGCCTTACAAAATATTCTCAGCCATCAAGATTGGTAAAATTACGAAGCGAATTGTTTGGCAAAATATCAGTCTGGCATTCGGTGTTAAAGTGATCGTATTGATTCTGGGAGCTGGTGGATTAGCCAATCTATGGGAAGCTGTTTTTGCTGATGTTGGTGTGGCGTTATTGGCTATTCTCAATGCAGTTAGAATACAAAAAAGTAAGGTATAAAATTGAGAAAACGTTTAACGATATTTAAAAAACATCTTAGAGTTAGATAAGCCTTACAACTAAGTTATTACCAGGAAGACCATCGTCAGAGAGTCTTTCTGGTTATCCTCCACAAAAAAAAGGTCTATAGATGGTAACTAAATAGCAGTTTTCTTTGTTTAAATGATATAAATAAAAACTTAAAAATAACACTATGCAAACTTGCTGCGAAGAGAATAAGGTATCATATATTGGTAGAATTGTTAAACTAATCTTGACAGTCATCATACTTGGAACTCTATTATTCTTAGGTTACAATGAGGTTAGTTCGATGAACAATAATATTGCATTAAGCAATGCAATACATTATGCTCTATAATTTTTAATTACCCCATCCATTTCCACTTTCTCAACTCATCGTATTTTTTCCTTGTGTTGCACGAATCGGATCAATAGCATTCTTTTTACACCAAATGAAATGATAAACCGTTCCTAAGCCCAAAAGCTGACTATACCATGCTAACATCCCGTAAATAAAAGGCTCCCATACATTCCAATTTAATCATGTGGAGAATATTTGTGTGTTAGCACTTCGTTAAATAGTTTAAGATCATTTAATCCACTACATTCAAACACCTTCCCCTGTGTTTTATGAAAGTAGCCATTTACAGCACCAAACCTTACGAACATGCTTACCTCGAAAAATCTAACCAGGGGAAACATGACTTTTTGTTTATTGAAGCAGCCTTATCGCCTCAAACCGCTGAACTGGCAAAGGGTTACAAAGCAATCAGCATTTTCACCAACGATGATGCAAGTACTGAATCCTTGCAGCAATTGGCGAAGCTCGATATACAATCCATCGCTACACGCGCAGCAGGTTATGATAACATTGACCTTAAGGAAGCTAATGCATTACACATTCAAGTAGCGAATGTGCCGGAATATTCTCCTTATGCCATCGCAGAACATACCATTGCCCTGATTCTTGCCCTAAACAGAAAGATTGTACAGGCAGACCATCAGGTTAAAAAATATAATTTTGCTTTAGACAAATTAATTGGATTTGATCTTCATGGTAAAACAGTGGGCATTGTTGGCCTTGGTAAAATTGGAAGCATCGTAGCTAAAATACTCCATGGTTTCGGCTGCCGGTTGTTGGCTTATGATGTAGCAGAAAATGCAGCGTTGATTGCCAGTTACGGGATTGAATATGTTTCCTTAGAAAAACTATGCACACTTTCCGATATCATTACCCTGCATTCTCCATTGAATGAGCAGACGCATTACCTTATTAACAAACAAAAAATAGCGCTCATGAAAAAAGAGGTGATGATCGTCAATACCGGAAGAGGCGGTCTGATCGATACTTCAGCTGTTATAGAAGCGCTAGAAACAGCCAGCATAGGCTACCTGGGCTTGGATGTGTATGAAAAAGAAAAAGGATTGTTTTTTTACGATCACAGCATGGAGATTCCACAAGACAAACTTTTCGCTCGTTTACTAACCTTCAACAATGTACTCATTACCGGACATCAGGCTTTCCTAACGGAGACTGCATTAGGAAATATTGCAGATACCACGGTCTACAATTTAGATTGCTTTGCAAAAAAAGAACGCTCTGTTCATGCCTTAACAGAAAAATAGATTTACCAACCAGATGACACGGTTTCTTCCATACTGATTTCAAAACTCATACTCGTTTCGCTCAAGTATTCAATTTGAAAATGAGTATAGTAGTTCGTGACAATTTCGTGGTCTGAATAATTGGTCTTCCCTACTCCTTTTTCTCCCCCTTCAATGGTTTCGTATTTCATGATGCGAAAAAAATGGAATTCATTTTCTTTAATTGCTTTGATGCTTACATTTTTTCCAATGGTATATAGCATTTCTGATTTCCTGTTTACATTGTCTAATGTGAAGCTTTTGGTGTTTATGTTAACAGGCATCTCTCAATTGGGAAATAGTATAGACAAAGCTACTCTAAAGCCTCATATCGCGTAATGAAATCCCCATTTATTATCCTTATTATATTATAATTCACCCAATATGAGCCCTTTGCCTAAGGTATAATACTTGTTATGTCTCCGATTATATTTTATTATCCTACTTGTCCTCTTTAAACTGAATCAAACATGCTAAACGGAATCATGATCCAATTTTTTCACTGGTATTCCCGTGATAATGGAAGTTTGTGGAATTATCTTAAATCAGAAGCCCCGCGTCTGGCTGAGCTTGGTGTGACGGCAGCCTGGTTACCTCCTGCCTTCAAAGGTATGGATGGAGACAAAGCTCGTGGATACGATGTCTATGACATTTATGATTTGGGAGAATTCGATCAGAAAGGTTCTGTCAGTACACGTTACGGCACCAAGGAAGAATACCTGGAATGCATCAAGGCTCTGCAGGAAAATGGCATCACCGCCATTGCTGACATTGTACTCAATCATATGGGTGGTGCGGACGAAACAGAAAAAGTCTGGGTGAAGAAAGTAAATCCGGATAATAGAAATGAATTCATCAGCGATGCCTACGAGATTGAAGCCTTTACAAAATTCACTTTTCCGGGCAGAGGAGGAAAGTATTCTCAGTTTGTATGGAACTCGCAATGCTTTAGCGGAGTCGATTACGACAACTCCCGTCAGGAAACGGCGATCTTCAGTATACAAAATCAATACGGAGATGGATGGGAAGAAGTAATTGATGCGGAGAAAGGAAACTTCGATTACCTCATGAATTGCGACATCGAATACAGAAACGAAGCGGTGCGTGAAGAAATCAAGCGATGGGGTAAATGGTATTATGAAACTACGGGTTTCAACGGTATGCGTTTAGATGCCGTTAAACATATTTCTCCACGATTCATCAATGAATTCATAGATTACATGAGAAGTTTAAATCCAAACTTCTTTGTCGTAGGCGAATATTGGGCTCCCGGCGATTTACCTCTTATGGAAAAATTCCTGGCTTATACAGATGGACGCATGAGTCTTTTTGATGCCTCTCTCCATCATAATTTGTTTGATGCTTCGCATAAAGGCAGGGATTACGACATGACTCAAATATTTAACGGCAGTCTGGTACAGGAAAATCCACAGCATGCTGTTACCATTATAGACAACCACGATACACAACCTTTGCAAGCGCTGGAAGCTCCGGTTAACCCGTGGTTCAAAGCCCTGGCTTATGCCTTGATTCTTTTAAGAGAAAAAGGATACCCTTGTGTGTTCTACCCTGATATGTATGGCACTTCTTATAAAGACAAAGGCAAAGACGGAAACGAATACGACATCTACATGCCGAAGTGTGATGAACTCGAAGCGTTGTTAAAAGCACGCAAAGAGTTTGCCTACGGTTACCAAAGGGATTACATCGATCATCCCAACTGCATCGGCTGGACAAGAGAAGGAAAAGAAGACGACGACAAAACAGGCT
>Ga0247808_10000339_pt1 | contig 23824 bp, 18 predicted proteins | sample UWRJL089202R1_FD_179914 | JGI IMG/M metagenome (GOLD analysis project Ga0247808, IMG submission 179914) | Plant litter microbial communities from Arlington Agricultural Research Station in Wisconsin, United States - UWRJ-L089-202R-1 | ecosystem: Environmental > Terrestrial > Plant litter >... | reverse complement strand
CAACATCGAGGCGTTCGATGTGGACAACGGCTTCGTGTCGCTGTGGGAGAAGACCAGCCGGGCCAGCCCGCGTCAGCTCGACGCGGACTCCACCAACGGGCTGCTCTACGTGGGGTACACGGGAACCGGTGCCGGTATGGGCGGGTTCAGCGTGCACGACCCGAAGACCGGTGAACTGCTGCTCGACAAGGCCGACCCGGCCTTCGGCAAGGACGGCTACGGCATCTCGGTGGACGAGGAGACCCAGCGGGTCTTCGTGTCCAACCGCGACTTCCGGCTCAACCCGCCCGGCTCCGAACTCGACGCAGTGGCCGTCACGGTGTCGCAGCGCGTGGGCGTCACCACGCCGACCGACCCGACCGACCCGACCGACCCGACGGATCCGACGGACCCGACCGATCCGACCGATCCAACGGACCCGACCGATCCGACCGACCCGACGGACCCGACGGAGCCTGAGGCACCGTCCGGGCTGAACTACACCCCGGTCGCCCTCACGGCGATCGCCTCGGCGGCCGACAACCCCGACGCCGACACCAAGCCGGTCGGTTCGGTTGTCGACTCCGACACCGGGCACCTGTTCGTGGGCAACGAGCAGCGGCCGGCCCGGGTGCTGGAGATCGACCCGGTCACCGACACCGTCGTGGCGACGCACCTGATCCCGGGCGGCACCTCCGAGGGGGTGCGTGACGTGGCCATCGACACCGCGAAGGACGAGCTCTATGTCGCCTACGGTGCCGCCTGGGCCGTCGTGAAGCTGAGTGACGACACCCTGGTGCGCGGCCCATTCGCCTTCTCCGGCAATGTGCGCGGCCTGGACGTCGACCTCGCCAACGGGCGGGTCTTCGGTACCACCCGCGGAACCGGGTTCGACGTCATGGACGCCACCACGGGCGCCCTGATCCAGACGGTGACGACGGACGGCGCCAACTGGCGCTCGCACGGCATCGCCTGGGATCCCGTCGCCCAGCGGGTGTACGTCAGCAACTCCGACGTGTCCGGGGCCACGGCATCCGTGCGGGTCTACGACCCGGCCACGTTCACGGTGGAAGCCGAGGTGCTGACGTCGGCCGCGCCCGACCTGCGCAGCGTCGCGGTCGACCCGATCGCCAAGCGCCTCTACCTGGGGCACCAGAGCGATGCGTTCGACGCCAGCGGTGTGCTGGTGCTCTCGAGCACCGACCTCACGACCATCAAGGACTACCCGAAGACCGCCTACGGCAACAAGGTCTACGGCGTCTCGGTGGATGCGGCGAAGGGCGTGGTCTACGTGTCCGCCCGGGACCGGTTCCCCACCGGCCTGATCGCGTTGCACCGCTCGGAGAAGTAGCCCGGCCGGCCACCGCGGCCACAGAACCCGGGTCCCGTCACGCAGGTGGCGGGGCCCGGGTTCTCCGCATCCGGGCCGTGGCCTTGACCCCGCCGCAACGTCATAGTTTTGAGTTACAGCATGAGACCCGTTCCCGTGCTGTACCTCGCGTCGTACACCCTGTCCCTGCTGGGCAATTCGATCGCCGCCGTCGTCTTCCCGCTGATCGTGCTGCAACTGACCGGCAGCCTGATGTCCACCGGAATCCTGGTGGCCGCCACGGCCCTTCCCGCGTTCCTGGCCGGACTGTTCGCGGGCGTCGTGATCGACCGCGTCAACCGGCGTACCTCCTCGGTGGTGGCCGACCTCATCTCGGCGGCGTCCATCGCTGCCCTGCCGCTCGTGGACCTGATCACCGGGCTCGACCTCGGCTGGTTCATCCTGTTCGGCATCATCGGCGCCTTCGGCGACGTGCCGGGCATGACCGCCAGGGAGGCGATGCTGCCGGCGATCGTGCGTCACTCCACCCTCACGGCCGAGAGACTGATCGGCCTGCGCGAGAGCCTGTCCGCGCTGGTGATCATCGTCGGGCCTGCCGCCGCCGGCACGCTGATGGTGCTCTTCGAGGGAACGACAGTGCTCTGGATCACCGCCGGCACCTCCCTGGCGGCGGCGCTGTTGACGGTGCTCATTCCGCGCCGGGTGGGCGCCCAGCTGCCGGCCGGGGCACCCGGGCATCCGGATGCGTCCGCGGTGCTGTCGGTCTGGGCGCAGCTGATGGCCGGCTGGCGGGTGCTCTTTCGCAGCAACCGGTCCCTGCGCGCCGTGACGCTGCTGAGCCTCGCGATGGTCGCGGTGCTCACCGCTCTGCAGGGCATGCTGCTGCCCGCGCATTTCGCCTTCATCGCCCAGCCGGGGCTGCTCGGGTTCGTGCTCACGGCGATCGCCGCCGGCACCATCGTGGGCGGCGGCCTCTACGCCGTGTTCGGGGCCAGGGGCCGCCGGCGCAGCTGGTTCGCCGTGGGACTGACCGGCACGGTGGCCGGCATCGGCACCGTCGCCGTGCTCCCTGCCCTGCCCGTGCTCTTCGCCGGCGCGTTCCTGTTCGGATTCTCGTCGGGCCTGTTCGGCAGCCTGATCGGGGTCCTCATGCTCGAGGGCATCCCCGAGCGGATGCGCGGCCGCATCATGGGCACCCAGAACTCCCTGATGATGATCGCCGCGCCGGTGGGCATGGTGGCGGTCGCCCTCCTCGGTGAGCAGTTCGGCCTGCGTACGGCCGGCGCCTGCGTGGCCGCCGTGTGGCTGGTCGCCGCCATTCTCGCCCTAGCCGCACCCGCGCTGCGTACTCTGGAGGCACCCGCACCCGCCGCCGAGAAGGAAGGGACCCTGGTCGATGAAAAGCCATGACCTGGCCACGCTCGCCCAGGTGAGCGTGCGTACCCTGCGCCACTATCACCAGGTGGGCGTCCTCCCGGAGCCCGAACGCACCCGCAACGGTTACCGCGAATACACGGTGCACGACCTGGTGCGCCTGCTGCGCATCAAACGGCTGGCCGCCCTCGGTATCCCGCTCGAGCGGATGCCCGCCATGTTCGAGGCCGACCCGGCGGATCAGGCCGCCACGCTGCGGAAACTCGACGCCGACCTCGACGCCCAGATCGCCCGGCTGCAGGCGCAGAAGACCCTCATCACCCTCATCCAGGCCAACGAGGGCGCCGCCGATTTCCCGCCGCAACTGGCCCCCGCGATGGCGGTGTTCGCGGCATCCGGCGTGTCATCGGCGATGACCATGATGGACCGCGACCAGGTGATCCTGCTCGCCCACCTGGTGGGGGAGCAGGGCCTTGAGCGGCTGGTCGAGCTGTACGACCGGATTGCGGAACCCGGCATTCAAGCCGCTGCCCTGCAGGTCACCGTGCGATTCGACGCTCTCTCCGCGGAGGCACCCGCGCCGGAGATCGAGCGGCTCGTCACCGATTTCATCGGCCTCTTTGCGCCCCTCCTCGCCGAGCTGAGCGCCGCCCCCGGCATCGCCTTCCTCGACGAGGCGGCGGCGACCTCCCTCCTCGACGCCTACCAGAAGGACACCCTCAACCCGGCCCAGCGCGCGGTGCTGGCGCGCCTGACCGAGCGGCTCGGCTGACCGGTCAGGTGTCGCGCGAGGTGCCCTTGGTGAGGGTCTTTCCCTGGAAGAACGCCGGGTCGACGGCCCGCATGATGAACATCAGCACGATGCCGGCGATGAACAGCACCATCGCCAGGATGAACACCAGGCCGACACCACCGATCTCCGACCCGCTGCCGTACTCGGGGTTGGTGCTGTCGATCAGGGTGGTGGCGAAGATCACGGCGAGGATGATGCCGCCGATGAGCGGCGCGAGCAGCTTGAGCAGGAACGCCCGGGTGCTGGAGAACACCTCGCGGCGGAAGAACCAGACGCAGGCGAACGCCGTGACGCCGTAGTAGAAGCAGATCATGATGCCCAGGGTGAGGATGGTGTCGGTGAGCACATCGGTGCTGAGCACCCGCATCACCGCGTAGAAACCCCAGGCCACGACCCCGGCGATCACCGTGGCGAAGCCCGGCGACTTGAACCGCGGGCTGATCGCCGCGAAACGCTTGGGGAAGGCCCGGTAGTGGCCCATCGAGAGCATGGTGCGCGCCGGCCCCACGAAGGTGGACTGCAGCGACGCGGCAGAGCTGGACAGCACGGCCAGCGACATCAGGATCGCGAACGGGCCCATCACCGGCCCGGCCAGCGCCGCGAAGACATTGCCCTGGATGTCTTCGTTGCCCAGGCCCAGCTCGCCGGTGCCGACGCCGGAGAACATCAGCGCCGAGACCGAGACCAGGATGTACAGCACGAAGATGATGCCCACCGTGAGGGTGGCCGCCCGTCCAGGGGTGCGCTCCGGGTCCTTGGTCTCCTCGTTCATGGTGAGGGTCACGTCCCAGCCCCAGTAGATGAAGATCGACAGCGAGACCCCCGCGGCGAACGCGGAGAACGACGGGGTGAGGAACGGGTTGAACCAGCTGGCGCTGAAGCCGAGCGCGTCGAAGGCGGTGCCGTCGGCGAAGTGCACCAAGGCGGCCACGCTGAACCAGATCAGCACGAGGAGTTGGAACGCGACGAGCACGTACTGCACCATCTTGGTGGTCTCCATGCCGCGATAGGAGACATAACAGGCCAACACCATGAACACCAGACAGGTGAAGATGTTGATCCACACGTTCGCGGCCAGGTCGGCCAGGCCCGGGTTGCCGAACAGCTGCGCGAGCATGAGGTAGAAGAAGTCCACCGCCACCCCGGCCAGGTTGGAGAGCACCACCACGGTGGCCACGATCAGGCCCCAGCCGCCCATCCAGCCCAGCCAGGGGCCGAACGCGCGGGTCGCCCAGGTGAAGGAGGTGCCGGCATCCGGCATGGAGTTGTTGAGCTCACGGTAGCCGAGCGCCACGAGCAGCATCGGGATGAACCCGACCATGAAGATGCCCGGCATCTGGGTGCCCACCGCCGCGACCGTTGGGCCGAGCGAGGCCGTGAGCGTGTAGGCCGGGGCGATGCAGGAGATGCCGATAACGGTGGCGCCGAGCAGGCCCACCGAACCGGCGCTGAGCCCCTTGGCGGAGAGACCGCCGGCGCTCGGAGCCGCTGCGGGCGTGGCATTCGAAGCGGATGACTGGGCCATGGTCTCGTCCTTTGTTCGGATCGAAGGGGTGCGGGTCAGCTGCGCAGCGAGGTCGGAACGACGACGAGCGGAACCGGCAGGGCATGCAGCATGCGGTGCGCGGTGATGCCGAGGAAGATCGTGCGCGGCGCCGCCAACCGGCTGGAGCCCACGAAGGCGATCTCGTCGGTGCGCCAGTCCAGCGCCTCCACGGCCTCTTCGACGTTCTTGCCCGTGCCGACCTCGGTGGTGATGGTGCCGTGGCTGCGGGAGTGCCGTTCGTAGTACGCCAGCACGGCGTCGAGGTGCGCGGTGCTGCCGGCGGCGGCGGGGGACTGCTTCTCACGGCTGGCGTCCACCTCCACCAGGGTGACGAACCGCAGGCTCACGTCGAGGTTCTCGGTGAACGCCACGAGCGAGTCCAGCAGGGCCTCCCAGCCGGGCCGGGTGCCGATGGCGCAGGTGATCCGGCTGAGCCGCGCGGGGGCGCGGTAACCGTGCGGGGCGAGCGCGACGGGCACCGGGGATGCGTGCAGCAGCGCGTTCGCGACGCTGCCGATGGTGAACCGGTTCAGGATGCCGCCGCGGGCGGCGCCCACCACGATCCGGTCGGAGTCGAGGTCGTCGGCGGCCTGGATCAGGCCCTCCGAGGTGGAGTCGGCCCAGAGCAGGTGGGTGGAGGCGGTGACGTCGGCGGGGACCCAGCCGGCGGCCTGCTCGAGCCAGGCCTTGGCCTGGTCGGCGAGCAGGATCTCGTAGTCGCTGCTCGCGGCGTGGATCTTCGCCGGAGCGGCGCTGACCCGTTGCAGCACCAGGCAGATGCGCAACTCCGCCGCGGTGAGCCGGGCCATGGCGATGCCCAGCTCGAGGGAGTCGCGGCCGTGGGCGGTGGCCTCGTAGGCCACCACGTAGTTCGGTGTGCGGGTCACGCTGTTCTCCTCGGTTCGGTGCCGGGCGCATCCGGCTCATGGCTGCCGTGCTCGTGCCCGGCGTGATCGTGCTCGTGCTCGCCGTGGTCGTGCCCGGTGTGGTCCATTCCCGGTGCGCAGTGCGCCGGGCTCGGCTCCACGTCGAGCGACGGGTTGCGGTCGAAGAAGCCCACGGGCTTCAGCCAGAACGACACGATGTCGGCCGGCATCACCGGCCATTCCTCCGGCCGGGTGATGTGGTGGATACCGAAGGTGTACCAGAGCACCACATCGGTGTCGCGCACCGACCGGCCCGCCGTGATCCATTCGGGCAGGCCGTGGTCGACGCCGCTCTGGTTGACGAACTCGCCGCAGGGCCAGCGTTCGCTCTCGTCGTTGGGGGTGACCCACACCGTGTGGCCGATCACCTGCGCGCGGAGCAGCGCGGGCGCGGTGGGGTGGAAGAACGACGGGATCGCGCCGCCCGGCACGAGCTTGTACGACACCGGGGTGCCGAGCCCGTTCAGGGTCTGCTCGTTCACGACCTTCCAGGCCCGCTGGGTGTTCCAGTCGAAGTCGTCGAAGCCCTCGGTCTCGATCGGGGTGTTCTGCTGGGTGATCGCCAGCCCGAGCGGGTTGCCCTCGTCGATCGGTTCGATGCGCGTCTCGCTGCGGTACACGGTGTTGGCCGGTCCGTCGATGTCCAGGTCCATCCGCGCCACCAGGAAGTGCTGGTGGAACGGCGCATAGGTGCGCTCGTCGACGAGGGTGCCGTTGGGATGCGGCTGGCCGGGTTCGAGGTGGGTGACCACCATGATCCCGGTGGCGCGCACCTCGCACTCGATGTTGCCGTCCTGGTAGAACCGCCAGTAGACGAGGTACTCGTAGTTGGCCACGGTGACGTGGAAGGACACCACCAACCGGCGCATCCGGCGTACCTCGGCGCCGCCGTCGTGGTCCACGTGCTTCCACAGCACGGCGTTGTCCTCCTCGTGGATGCAGAACGCGTTGGGGATCGCATACGGCTCGCCGGCGCTGTTGTGCAGCACGGCATCGAGGTACCGGATCTCGCCCAGGCAGTCGCAGCCGAGCTCCAGCGAGGTGGTCATGAAGCCCAGGCCCCACTCGCCGATGTCGAACGCGGTGCGGCGGAAGTGGTCGACGCTCGGGTCGCGGTACGGCACCACCATCTCGGCGAACGACAACCGGTTGGCGACCGTGCGCTCGCGGCCGGCATCCGTGTAGGTCACCCGGTGCAGCGTCATGCCCTCGCGGTAGTTGAAGCCCACCCGTAGCGACCAGTTCTGCCACTGCACCCGGTTGCCGTCGACGGTGAAGCTCGGGCCCTCCGGCTGCACGATGTCCAGCGGCTTCAACGGTGGTCGTGTACTGGCGTTGCGGATGCGCTCCGGTACCAGGTGCGGCACGTACTCGCCCATCCCGTTCGGCGGATCCACCGTGAAGGTGTCCTCGATCTCGAGCAGGTTCATGGTGTTCACGTCGATCACGAAGTGCAGCCCGCTGACCGGCCCTGCGTAGGGGTTGGCCCCGGCCTGAGCGCGCACCCAGACATCCGCCCAGCCGAGCCGCAGCCCCTGGTAGACGTCGGGGATCACGGCATCGCCGTAGGTCCAGGTGTCGATGAAGACGTTGGTCAGGTCCGTGATGCCGCGTTTGGCGAGGGCCGCCACGACCTCCGGATGCGCCCGCAGCGCGGCATCCGCCTCCTCCCATTCGTCGACCGTGAAGTTGGCCTGCACTCCGGGAACCTGCGCCCACTCGAGCAGCGTGTCGCTGTCGAGTGACACCACGGCCACCCAGGTGCGGTTCTCCGCGCGATGCAGCACCACGAGCCGGGCGCGACGCTCGGGGGCCACGCCGGTGGTCTCGAACGCGGCGACGGCGGCCTTGGCCGGTTCGACGAGTTCGATGGACGCGAAGCGCCACCCCTCGCCCACTCCGTGCTCCCGGGCGAGGATCGCGGCGGCCTGGGTGAACTCCGCCCCGGTGAGCGGGTCGAGCGGGTGGAAAGTCATGGTGTTCCTCTTCTGGTCGGCGGGCGCACTCATTCGAGTGCGCTCATCACGTGCTTGATGCGGGTGTAGTCCTCCACGCCGTACATCGACAGGTCCTTGCCGTAGCCGGAGTACTTGAATCCGCCGTGCGGCATCTCGGCGGTGAGCAGGATGTGGGTGTTGATCCACACCGCGCCGAAGTCGAGGTCCCGGGAGACCCGCAGCGCCCTGGCATGGTCTCGGGTCCACACGCTCGACGCGAGCGCGTACCGCACGTCGTTGGCCATCGCGATGGCCTCGGCCTCTGTGCCGAAACTCTGCACGGTGATTTGGACCGAAAGTCTCGTCCTGCACGATCGCATCCCGCTGCCGCACCTGGGTCACCACGGTGGGTTCGAAGAAGAAGCCGGCCTCGCCCACCCGGTGGCCGCCCGTGCTGATCACGGCGTGGGCCGGCAGGGCCTCGACCTTCTCGACCACATCGGTGAAGTGCCGCGCATTGTTGAGCGGGCCGAAGTAGTTGTCGGCGTCGTCGGCCGAGCCGGTGGTACGCAGCTCGGCCTCCGCAGAGAAGGCGTCCACGAACCTGTCGTGGATGGTCTCGTGCACGAGCACCCGCGTGATGGCCGTGCAATCCTGGCCGGCGTTGTAGAACGCGAAGTCGGCGATGGCGGAGGCCACCTTGGCCACGTCCACGTCGGGGAACACCAGGGCGGGCGCCTTGCCGCCGAGTTCGAGGTGGGCGCGTTTGAGGGTGTGCGCGGCTCCGGAAGCCACGGCCATGCCCGCCCGTACGCTGCCCGTGATCGACACCAGGCCGGGCACCGGGTGTTCCACGATGAACGCGCCGGTCGTGGCGTCGCCGAGCACGATGTTCATCACCCCGTCGGGGAGGATGCCCTGGCTGATGCGGGCCAGCTCCAGGGTGGACTCCGGGGTGGTGTCGCTCGGTTTGAGCACCAGCGTGTTCCCGGCCGCCAGGGCCGGCCCGATCTTCCACACGGCCATCAGGAAGGGGAAGTTCCACGGCGTGACCTGGCCCACCACCCCGATGGGCTCCCGGCGCACCCAGGAGGTCATGCCCTCGAGATACTCGCCGGCCGATCTGCCCTCGAGCAGTCGGGCCGCGCCGGCGAAAAAGCGCAGCTGATCGGCGCCCGCGGCCACCTCGTCGGCGGCGATCGTGGCCCGGGGTTGACCGGTATTGCGGTGCTGGGCCTCCACGATGGCATCGCTGTTCGCCTCCACGGCATCGGCGAGCAACAACAGTGCCCGCTGCCGGTCGGACGGGGTGCCGCGGCCCCAGGCCGGGAACGCGGCCGCGGCGGCACGCATGGCGTCGTCCACGTCCGCCGCCGTGGATATCGGCGCCCTGGCCACGATGGTGCCCGTGGTCGGATCGATCACGTCGAGGCGCGCGGTTCCGGCCGGCGTGACGAATTGGCCGTTGATGAAATTGGACAGGATCGGCGTGCTCACGGTGCTCCTCATCGACAGAGAAATCGTGTCGGTGCCGCGGTCTCCCGCAACACCGCAGGCAAGACATTTCTCGGCCAGTATGGCACCTGGCCGGGCAAAAAGGCAGGTGCCTTTCTGGCCGGCCGGGCGGGCCCAACCGAAGGATCTTGCATGGCGGCGCCGCTGGCCGGGCGCAAAACGCAGATGCTTCGGCGGCGCCCAGTGTGACGCCGTGTTTCATGAAGGGATGTGCCCGGTCCGTGAAAACGTGAGCATAGGTCCATGCCCAGACAGATCCGCTTCAACGCCTTCGACATGAACTGCGTCGCCCACCAGTCCTCCGGCCTGTGGCGCCACCCCGACGACCGGTCGCAGAGCTACACCGACCTCGCCTACTGGACCGAACTCGCCAAGCTTCTCGAGAAGGGCCGCTTCGACGGCATCTTCCTCGCGGACGTGCTGGGCACCTACGACGTCTACGGCGGCACCAACGAGGCGGCGATCCGCAACGGCGCGCAGATCCCCGTCGCCGACCCGCTGCTGGTCATCCCCGCGATGGCCTACGTCACCGAGCACCTCGGGTTCGGCGTGACCGCCGGCACCGCCTATGAGCACCCGTACCCGTTCGCCCGGCGCATGTCGACGCTCGACCACCTCACCAAGGGCCGCGTGGGCTGGAACGTCGTGACCGGCTATCTGCCCTCCGCCGCGCGCAACATGGGCCAGGACGACCAGCTCGAACACGACGACCGCTACGACTACGCCGACGAGTACCTCGAGGTGCTCTACAAGCTGTGGGAGGGCTCCTGGGAGGATGACGCCGTCGTGCGCGACACCGAGACCGGCGTCTTCACCGACCCGAGCAAGGTGCACTCCATCGGACACTCCGGCAAGCACTTCCAGGTTCCGGGCATCCACCTCTCCGAGCCGAGCCCGCAGCGCTCACCCGTGATCTACCAGGCCGGCGCATCCAGCCGGGGCATCGCGTTCGCCGCGGGCAACGCCGAGGCGATCTTCGTGGCCGCGTCGACCAAGCACGTGCTCAAGGACACCATCACCAAGCTGCGCGACGCCCTCGAGGCCGCCGGCCGCGACCGCTACAGCGCCAAGATCTACACGCTGCTCACGATCATCACCGACGAGACCAGCGAGAAGGCCCAGGCCAAGTACCTCGACTACCTCAGCTACGCCAGCGAAGAGGGCGCCCTGGTCTTTATGTCCGGGTGGATGGGCGTGGACCTGTCCGCCTACGCGCTCGACGAGCCCATCGGCAACGTCAAGAGCAACGCCATCCAGTCCACCGTGGCCAACTTCCAGGCCGCGAACCACGACGGCTCCGAGTGGACCGTGGGCGACATCGCCCGGGCCGGCGCCATCGGCGGGCTGGGCCCGTTCATCGTGGGCTCCGGCAGCGAGATCGCCGACCAGCTCGAGGAGTGGGCCGACGAGACCGATGTGGACGGGTTCAACCTGGCCTACGCCATCACGCCGGGCACCTTCGAAGACGTGGTCACCTGGGTGGTGCCCGAGCTGCAGAAGCGCGGCGTGTACCCCACCGAGTACACCGAGGGCACGCTGCGGCAGAAGCTGCACGGCCGCGGCGACCGCCTGCCCGACGAGCACCGCGGCGCGAACTACCGCGTCGGCGTGCCCGTCGCCTGACTCGCCAGCCCACCCATCCGCTCGACAGGAGCCCCGCATGATCAGCCTCGAACAGCTGACCAAGGTCTACGGCCACGGTGATGCGCAGACCGTGGTGCTCGACCGCCTCGACTTCAGCGTCGACGCCGGCGAGATCTTCGCCGTCGTCGGCCCGAGCGGGGCGGGCAAGAGCACCCTGGCGCAGTGCGTCAACCTGCTTGAACGACCCACCAGCGGGTCGGTGCTGGTGAACGGCGAGAACCTCTCCCAGCTCAGCGAGAAGGCGCTGCGGGTGGCGCGCCGGCGCATCGGCACGATCTTCCAGTCGGATGGCCTCTACTCCCGGCGCACCGCCGCTGCGAACGTGGCGCTGCCGTTGGAGTACCTCGGTGTCACCGCCGCGGAGACCCGCGCCCGGGTGTCGGAACTGCTCGACCGCGTCGGGCTGTCGAACAAGGCCGGGCACTACCCGCACCAGCTCTCCGGGGGCCAGCGGCAGCGGGTGGGCATCGCCCGCGCGCTGGCGCTACGCCCGAGCGTGCTGCTCAGCGACGAAGCCACCTCGGGCCTCGACCCCGACTCCACCCGGTCGATCGTGGCGCTGCTCAAGGAGCTCCGCGACGACCTGGGCCTGTCGATCCTCTTCATCACCCACGAGATGGACACCGTGTTGCAGGTCGCCGACTCCGTCGCGCGCCTCGACCACGGCCGCATCGTGGAGAGCGGCCGCATCGTCGAGCTGTTGCGCGATCCCGCGTCTGGGCTCGGCCGGGCGCTGCGTCCGGCGCGCTCGCACGAGAGCGCCGCGGCCGACGCCACCGAGTGGTTCGTCAGCTACACCTCCGCCGCGGTGCCGGCCGACTGGCTCACCCGGCTGGCCGACCAGCTCGGCACCACGGTGTCGCTGCTCGGCGCCTCCATCGAGACCGTCGACGGCGCCACGGTGGGGCACGCGAGCATCGGCGTCACCGGCGCCGACCGGGAGCACCTCATCGCCGTCGCCCGCAGCCTGGGGCTCGACGCCCGCCCGGAGCCGACCGGGGAGTCTCTGCCGGCCGAGATCATGGAGCAGGTCGCATGAGCATCCTGAACGGCGCCGTGCACCTGAGCAGCGTGCACCTGAACAGCGTGCACCTGAACAACAACGTGCCGCTGGCCGAGATCCCCGCGCTGGTCTTCCCCGCGCTGCTCGACACCCTGATCATGGTCGGCATCGTCATGGTGATCGTCGTACTCGTCGGCATCCCGCTCGGCGCCCTGGTGCACAACCTCGCCCCCGGCGGCCTGTTCGAGAATCCCGCCCTGCACACCACGCTCAGCTGGATCGTGAGCATCGGCCGCTCGTTGCCGTTCCTCATCCTGATGGCCGCGATCGTGCCGTTCACCCGGTTCATCACGGGTACCAACATCGGCATCGCGGCGGCCGTCGTGCCCATGTCGATCGCCGGAATCGCGTTCTTCACCCGCATCGTGGAGAACTCCCTGCGCGGTGTGCCGCCCACCCTGGTGCGGGTCGCCAAGGCCTCAGGGGCGTCGCCGCTGCAGATCATCCGCACCGCGCAGCTCAGCGAGGCGCTGCCGTCGATCATCGGCGGCCTCACCATCAACACCATCGCCATGATCGAGTACTCCGCCATCGCCGGCACCATCGGTGCCGGCGGCATCGGCTACGTGGCAGTCACCTACGGCTACCAGCGATTCGACAACACCGTGATGCTCGCGACCATCGTGATCCTCGTCGCCACGGTGGCGACGGTGCAACTGATCGGCGACCGGCTCGTGCGCCTGACCACCCCGCACAGCCGCACGCAATCCCGGCTGCCGCGCGCCGCCCGCCGCGAAGCGAGCCTGGTGTGAGCCGCCGCCCAGTGCGGATGCCGCCACGCACGTCCGCGTCGACGCCGCGTCCCCTGTCGTGCCGAATGCCGTGGGCGAGCTGTCCGGCCTGACGCGCATTCCTGACGCCTCGGCCTGACTCGCCCAACCACACCTGACCCGCGCCTGCTCGCGGGCGGGACCTCGCCTGCGCGCGCTGCCTACGCCCGCCCGCTCCTTTCCCGCACGTTCTCGCCCTCCCCGCACCTCTGCACAGCACGCAGACCACTCCCCGAAGGAACCCCCATGTCTACGCCCAGCACCCCCACCCCCTCCACTCCTGCTGCCTCCAGCGAACCGCACGGCTTCGAGCTCAAGAAGCGTCGCCGCTGGCCCTGGATCGCCGGCATCACCGTCGTGGTCGTCGGCGCCGCCGCAGCCATCACCATCCCGCTGATCAACCCGCCCACCTCCGCCAACGCCACCGAGGGCGCCACCCTCATCGTCGCCACCGCGGAGGGCAACGCCGCCGAACAGGCGCTGGTGAACTTCGTGGCCGAGGAGGTGGCGCCCAAGTACGGCATCACCGTGAAGTTCAAGGGTCTCTCCGACAGCAACACCATCAACCGCGCGGTGAGCGAGGGCGAGGTGGCCGGCACGGTCTACCAGCACAAGCTCTGGCTCAGCCAGGTTCTCGAGTCCAACCCCGACTTCAGGGAGACCGCCGCCGCCCCGGTGTTCCGTTGGGGCTTCGGACTGTGGAGCGACAAGTACACCAGCGTCGACCAGGTTCCCGACGGCGGCACCGTGTCGCTGTACTCCGACCCCGCCAATGAGGCCCAGGGTCTGTGGCTGCTGCAGGAAGCCGGGCTCATCACGCTGAAGGCCGGCACCACGGCCGGCACCGCCACCCAGGACGACATCGCCACCAATCCGAAGAACCTGAAGTTCACGCTGCTCGACTTCGCCGCGCAGTCCCGCGCACTGCCCGACCTCGATCTCGCGGCCGGCTACACCGAGTACTACCTGGCCGCAAGCATCCCGATCGAACAGCAGATCTTCGCCCCCGCCGCGCCCGACGAGTTCGCCGGCCAGCTCACCATCGGCAGCGACTTCGCCGACACCGAGAACATCAAGAACCTCGTCGCCGCCTTCACCGACCCGGCGGTGCAGGAGTTCCTGGCCACCGACCCCACCGTGAAGGGCATCCTGCTCCCCATCGACGCAAAATAGCCCGCGGAACTAGTCCCGGCCCGTGCCGGCCTCGCGGCCGTAGGCGCGGAGGAAGGCGCGCACTCCGTCGACGATGATCCGGCGCGTCTCGGCCGGCGGCCGGGCGGTCGGGCGGCCGAGAGAGTACACGGAGGGCGACAAGGCCAATGCCACGAAGTGATCGGCCGCCACTCGGGGCTGGGGGGTCCTGAGCAGGCCCTGGCGGTCGAGCTCGACGAACCGCGCTGCGACGGCGTCCTCGGGTTCGACCCCGTCCCAGTGCCGGTCGCGGAGCTCGGGCAGATTCTCCGACTCAGTGGAGAGCAACCGCATGAGCGCGCTGTAGTCGGCCGAGCCGATCGCCGTGGCGGTGATGCTGTCGGCAAAACCGATCAGGGCCTCCTCGACGTCGGTGACGCCGGTGAGGTGCGTGTCGATCGCCTGGGACACTGTGGTGCCAAGCGCCTTGACCGCTTGCTCCACGACGGCGAGGAGCAAGGTGCGCTTGTCACCGTAGTAGTCGTAGACGGTGCGCTTGGACACCCCGGCCGACGCTGAGATCGCGTCCATACTCGTGCGGTCGAAGCCGTCGGACAGGAAATGGGTGCGCGCCGCACCGATGATGGCTGCGCGCTTCTGCACCGAACCCTCACGAATGGTCTTGCCCACGACGGCTGCCGTCATCAGTCCTCCCGACTGCGTAGAAGTCGATCTTACTCCCCGGTGTACTTAACTACACTGCACCGTGTAGTGTCGCTGCCATGTCATCAATTACCTCACCCGCGCCGGTCAGCGCGCGGCGGCTGAACCTCATCAGCCTCGTCCTCGTGCTCGGCGTCATCACCACGATTCTCGACACCACGATCGTCAATATCGCCCTGGACACCCTGCACTCCGTCTTCCACGCCACCGTCGCGGATACCCAGTGGGTGGTGACCGCGTACCTCCTGGCCTACGTGGCCGTCATCCCGGTGTCCGGCTGGGCATCCGAAAGGTTCGGTACTCGCCGCGTCTGGATGGTCGCGCTGGCGGTCTTCATGAGCGGTTCGCTGCTGTGCGGGCTGGCCTGGAACCTGCCGGCGCTGATCGGCTTCCGAGTGCTGCAAGGCATCGGCGGTGGCATGGTGCTGCCCGTCACGCTCACGATCCTCACCCGCGCGGCCGGCCGGAACCGGATCGGCCGCGCCATCGCGACCATCGGGCTCGTCGGCCAGCTCGGCCCGATTCTCGGCCCGATCCTCGGGGGCACGATCGTCGATTCGGTGGGATGGCACTGGCTGTTCTTCGTGAACATCCCGATCTGCCTGGTGGCGCTGGTGCTCGCCCCGATCTTCCTCCCTGCGGGCGAGAAGGATCGCTCCCACCCGCTCGATTTTCTCGGGTTCGCCCTGCTGACCCCCGGAGTGGTCGCCCTCGCCTACGGTCTCAGCCAGGCGACCGGAGCGGACGGCTTCGCGGCGACGGAGGTCTGGCTGCCGATGGCCCTCGGGTTCGTCTTCCTCGCTTCGTTCACGATCCGGTCGCTGCGTGCCAGGCGTCCTGCTCTCATCGATGTGCGCGTGTTCGCCCGGCGCAGCTTCGGCATTGGAAGCGTGATGACGTTCGTGAGCGGGTTCTCGATCTATGCCCTGATGTTCCTGCTGCCGCTGTTCTACCAGCAGGTGCGCGGCGAGTCGGTCTTCACCACCGGATTCCTGCTGATCCCGCAGGGGGTCGGCACCATGTGCTTCATCCTGGTCAACCGATACCTCGCCGGGCGCGTCGATACCCGCTTTGTGATCGCGGGGGGAGTGCTCCTGACCATGGCCGGCACGTTGCCGTTCGCGCTCGCCGGGGCCGCCGGCGGCGAGGCCCTCCTTCTCGCCGGGCAGTTCTTCCAGGGCTTCGGCATGGCGGCCGTGTCCCTGCCGGTGATGACCCTGGCCTTCGCCAGCCTGAGCAACGCCGAGACGCCCAGGGGCAGTGCCGCGTTCAACGTGGTGAAGCAGGTCGGCGCGCCGTTCGGTGTCACCGTGATCGCCGTGGTGCTGCAGAACAACCTCGCCGGTGCCGTCACCGCGACCCAGGCGCTCGCTGCCTTCAACGCCTCCTTCTGGTGGGTCTTGGCTCTGAGCGCCGTCCCGCTGCTCCTGGCCTTCCTGCTGCCGGCGTCGCCGCGACGCGAGGTAGCCGGGGTTGCCGATGTTGCCGAGGTGCGAACGGCCGACGTGCCCGGCTAGAACGGCGGTGTGGTCAGCTGCCTGCGCCGGAGTGCGGGTGGTTGCCGTCGGCTCGGCCCTCGAGGACCCGCAGCAGCTCGCCCTGCTTGCCGGGCTCCTGCACCGCACAGATATATAGGGGAGCCTCGCTCAGCTCCGCCCGATGATGCCGATGATCAGGTTGACGACCCCGATCGCGGCGATCGGGTAGGGCCAGAAGCGCATCGGGATGAAGAAGAACGTCGACGACGGACGCGTCCAGATCTGCTGGCCGGTCTCCTGGTTCACCACGGCCACCGGTCGGTGGGTGACCTTCACGCCACGCTCGTTGAGCGCGGGTTCGGGCAGCTGCTGGTAGACGAACGACGGCCGGGCCTTGTCGAGGCGCGGCAACACGTACTTAGAGAAGGCCCACAGGGCCGCGGCGCCGAGTACGAAGCCGGTGCCGAGGAACGTGTTCGTGGCCGGCTCGTTCGAACCGACGGCAGGGGCGAACACGCCCTTGAGGGCGAATCCGAGCCCCACCGACAGGCCGAAGAAGACGAAGACGAAAATGCCCCAGCGGGTCCAGATGATCATGGTTCACGGTACGACAGAGGTGCCGTGGGGCACGATGGGCAGGGGTGCCCTCATCGCGGTCGACGCCGTGAGCATCCGCACTCGGCTCGGTGCGTACAGTGGCAGCCTATGGATGATTTCTTGGCCGTACCGCTTGCCGACCGCTATTTCGAGGACTATCAGCCCGGCGTTGTGGTGGAATACGGTGCGGTCGAGGTCAGCGAAGCGAGCATCGTGGCCTTCGCCGCCGCGTTCGATCCCCACCTAATGCATGTGGACCCGGTCGCCGCGCTCGCCGGCCCGTTCGGCGGTCTCATCGCCAGCGGCTGGCACACCACTGCCGTGATGATGCGGATCATGGTGGACAACTACCTGAATGAACGAACGAGTCTGGGATCGCCGGGAGTGGACGACCTGCGGTGGCTTCGTCCGGTGCGCGCTGGCGACATCCTTTCGGCCCGGTTCACTGTACTGTCGGCGCGGGCGTCGGCGTCCAAGCCCGATCGCGGCCTCGTGCGCACTCGGATCGAGGTGAACAACCAGGCCGGTGAGCCGGTCATGTCCCAGGTGATGATGAACCTGATCCTGCGCCGCGGGTCATGACGGCCGATAGACGCTGTGCGACTCGCGTCGAGGGCTACTGGGCGGAGTAGCCGCCGTCGACGAGGCGGTAACTGCCGGAGATGAAGGAGGCGGCATCACTCAGCAGGAACAGCGTGAGTGCGGCGAGCTTGGTCCGGCCGTGTTCACATTGGTTGCAGCTACAAGCATCTCTGATATGGTTGTAGATACAAGCAATGCAACCACCACAGCCGGGAGCGAAATCATGAGTGTCGACCTGAACCAGCGGATTCTCAACGCCGACACCTCGATGGGCGCGGTCACCCTGCGGGTCGGCGATCTCGAGACCATGTCGGACTACTACTCCCGGGCCTTCGCCATGGAGCCCCTCGAGGAGCGCAGCCGCTCCCGCGAGGTGCACCGCGTGCTCGGCCGGGGCGCGACGCCACTCGTGCGGCTGATCCACACCCCGGACCTGCCCGGCGGGGACCCCCGCCAGGCTGGACTGTTCCACACCGCGTTCCTCTTCGAGACTCCCGAAAGCCTTGCCGCCACGGTCTACCGTGCCGCGCAGGACCCGCGCAGCCGCTTCATCGGATCCAGCGACCACCTCGTGAGCGAGGCGTTCTACTTCACCGACCCGGAGGGCAACGGCGTGGAGCTGTACACCGACCGGGATCGCGACACCTGGATCCACGACGGTGAGGAGATACGGATGGCCACCGAGTACCTCGACCCCAACGCCTACCTGCAGACGCACCTCGACCAGAGGGCCATGGATGCCGGCCCCGCCCTGCCGGGGGTCGTCGGACACGTCCACCTGCAGGTCGGCGACCTGCAGGTCGCGCGGGCGTTCTACGTCGACGCGATCGGATTCGAGGCCACCCAGGGTAGCTACCCGGGCGCGCTCTTCGCCTCGGCCGGCGGCTACCACCACCACATCGCCATGAACACCTGGAACAGCCGCGGCTCAGGTCCGCGCGCGGCGAGCCTGGGCCTCGGTGATGTCTCGGTCACCGTGCCCGCCCCGGCCGACCTGCAGTCCCTCACCACGCGCCTGACCGCCCGCTCGATCCCATTCGCCGGTGACGGTCGCTCGGTGTCGATCGCCGACCCCTGGGGTACTCGGGTCACGGTCTCGCTGCCCGACGTCTCCACCGACGAACTCATCGCCCGATGACCGCGCAGCGCTCCGGCATCCGGTCGCCCGGATGGGCCGCGGAGGTGGCCGAGGCATCCGCCGTGGTCCTGCTGCTGCACGGCTACGGTTCGAACGAGTCCGATCTGGCCGGGCTTGCGCCGGCGCTGGGGCTCGCTCTGCCGTGGGCGGCCCTGCGCGCACCGCTCGAGCTGGGCAACGGGGGCGCGGCATGGTTCACCATCACGACCCCCGGAAACCCGGACGCGGAGCCCGTCGCCCAGGCCACGGACGCGATCTGGGCCTGGGTCGACGCCAACCTGGCCTCCACCACGTCGGTGATCCCGATCGGCTTCTCGCAGGGTGGCCTGATGGCCAGCCAACTTCTGCGCACCCGGCCCGAGCGGGTGCTGGCGCCCGTCGTGCTCGGCGGCTTCGTGCTCGGTGCGGACCAGCCCGGCGACGCGACCCTCGCCGGGACCCGCCCACCGGTGTTCTGGGGCCGCGGCGCCGACGACCGCGTCATCGGGGAGCCCGCGATCGCACGCACGAGCGTGTTCCTGCCGACCCACTCCGCCCTGGTCGAGAAGAGGTACCCGGGCCTGGCGCACGGAATCAACGCCGCCGAGATCAACGACGTCCGGACGTTCCTGGCGCTGAACGCCGGCGCCGAATCCGTCACCGCCGGATGACGGCTTCTTGCGTCGAGGCCGACCGGCACGCGAGACAATAGGAGGAGCGCGAACGACTGGCAGCGTCGCAGAAGGGAATCACGCCGTGCACGCAGTGAACCCGATCGTCCGGCCACTCTCCGGCGTGTCGTCGGATGCCGGCCAGCGTTTCATCCAGGAAGCACTCGAGTCCGTGCACGCCGGTTTCCCCTCCCCGGCGCAGGGCTACTACAACGGCCCTGTCGACCTCAATCGTCATCTGATCAGGGATCCCACCTCCACCTTCATCGTGCGGGTGAGCGGCGACAGCATGACCGGCGCCGGAATCTTCGACGGCGACGAGGTGATCGTCGACCGGTCCCTCGAGGCCCGCGACGGCAGCGTGGTGATCGCGGTGGTCGACAACGAACTCACCATCAAGCGGCTCCGCCTGGACGCCGGCACCGTGCGCCTGGTTCCCGAGAACCCGGCCTACCCCGACATCGTGCTGCACGAGCTGAGCGAACTGTCGGTGTGGGGCGTCGTCACCAGGTGCCTGCACCGTGTCTAGCCGTACCGTGTCTAGCCGTACCGGGTCCCCGCCGCCCTCCATCGCGATCGTCGACGCGAACAACTTCTATGTCTCCTGCGAGCGCATTTTCGACCCGCGCCTCGAGGGCAAGCCTGTGGTCGTGTTGTCGAACAACGACGGATGCGTCATCGCCCGCTCGCAGGAAGCGAAGACCCTCGGCATCGACATGGCGGCGTCGTGGCAGAGCATCGCCGCCGAAGCCGCTGCCAAGGGCGTCATCGCCCGCTCCAGCAACTACGAGCTCTACGGCGACATCTCCGCCCGCTGTGTGGAACTGCTCGGCCGGTTCACCTCCTCGCAGGAGGTGTACTCCATCGACGAGAGCTTCATCCGGCTCACCGGAAGTGCCGAGCAGGTCAGCGGGATCGCCCGGGAGATCCGCGTGGCCACCAGGAAGATGATCGGCCTGCCGGTGAGCATCGGCATCGCGCCGAGCAAGACCCTGGCCAAGCTGGCGAACCGGGGCTCCAAGTCATCCGCGGCGCTGCAGGGGGTCTGCAACCTGGGCGCCTACGCCCCGGCGCAGGTCACCGCGATTCTCGCGTCGGTTGACGCTAGCGACGTGTGGGGGATCGGCTCCCGCACGGCACAGAAGCTGGCGGGGATGGGCATCCACACGGCGGCCGACCTGCGCGACACCGACGCCGTGCAACTGCGCCGGCGGTTCGGTGTGAACCAGGAGCGGGTGGTGCAGGAGCTGCGCGGCGTCGACTGCCTGCCGCTGGAGGAGGAACGGTCGGACCGGGAGCAGATCCAGTTCTCCCGTTCGTTCGCCGTGCCGATCAGCACCGTGGCCGAGCTCGAAGAGGTGCTCTCTGTCTACACGCAGCGGGCCGCCGCCCGGCTGCGCGAGCAGGGCTCGCTGGCCCGCATGATGGGCTGCACGGCCTCGACATCGCCGTTCCGGGACAACCATGTCAGCCACGCGGTCTCGCTCGCGTTTCCCGGCCCCACCGACGACCCGGTGCAGATGTACCGGGCGGCCATCACCGCGCTCGGCCCGCAGCTGCAGGCCGGCCAGCAGTACGTGCGGGTGGGCGTGAGCCTGTACGAGTTCTCGTCGCGCGACTCGCACGCCACCCTCGACATCTTCGGCACCGAGCCGGCCCCGTTCGCGGCCGGCGCGGTGCTTGACTCCATCGCCGCCAAGTACGGCCAGGAGAACCTGGGTCTCGGCCGGGCCGGCCTCAAGACCAACCGGGCCTGGACCATGCGCCGCGACATGGTGTCCCCGCGGGCCACCACGCACTGGGACGAACTCATCACTGTCGCCGCCAAGTGAGCTGAACGTGCGGTCGTGACGAGCTCGACGTTCCGAGGACGTCCCGCGGGATCTCGACAAGGACAAACTCGATCAACGAGTGGGCGCGACACCTGCGCGGCAGCCGCCGCTGGAGCAGATTAGTCTCGGTAGCGCATCCGCCGCGCTCGCTGTAAACTTGAGTCGAGTCAACTCAAGTATTTGCGAAGGATGTTTTTGATGGCCAATATGCAGGGCGCCCCCGGAACCGACGAGAAGCAGAAGACCGCGCTGGAACAGTACGGCGTGAACCTCACCGAGATCGCCAAGAGCGGCAAACTCGACCCCGTGATCGGGCGTGACGCCGAGATCCGCCGGATCAGCCAGGTGCTCACCCGCCGCACCAAGAACAATCCTGTGCTCATCGGCGAACCCGGCGTGGGCAAGACCGCCGTGGTGGAGGGCCTGGCCCAGCGCATCGTGGCCGGCGACGTGGCCGACTCGCTCAAGGACAAGCAGCTCGTGGCCCTCGACCTGGCCGCGCTCGTGGCCGGAGCCAAGTACCGCGGCGAGTTCGAGGAGCGCCTCAAGGCCGTGCTCAAGGAGATCAACGACGCCGACGGGCAGATCATCACCTTCGTCGACGAACTGCACACCCTCATGGGCGCCGGCGGCGGCGAAGGCTCGGTGGCCGCATCCAACATGCTCAAGCCCATGCTCGCCCGCGGCGAACTGCGCCTGATCGGCGCCACCACGCTCAATGAGTACCGCGAATTCATCGAGAAGGATGCCGCGCTCGAGCGCCGCTTCCAACCCGTGCTCGTCGACGAACCGACTGTCGAAGACACCGTCGCCATCCTCCGTGGTCTCAAGGAACGCTACGAGGCGCACCACAAGGTCTCCATCGCGGATGCCGCGCTGGTCGCCGCGGCTGCGCTGTCGAACCGGTACATCACCGCCCGGCAGCTGCCGGACAAGGCCATCGACCTGATCGACGAGGCCGCCAGCCGGCTGCGGATGGAGATCGATTCCTCGCCGGTGGAGATCGACGAACTACGCCGCAGCGTCGACCGGCTCAAGCTCGAGGAACTGGCCCTGAAGAAGGAGAAGGACGACGCCTCCAAGGCCCGCCTGGAGAAGCTGCGCGAAGACCTGGCCGAGCGGCAGGAGAAGCTCGGCGAGCTGCAGGCTCGCTGGGACAAGGAGCGGTCGTCGCTGAACCGCGTCGGCGACCTGCGGAAGCGCCTGGACAGCGCCCGCAGCCAGGCCGAGGTGGCCGAACGCCGCGGTGACCTGGAGAAGGCATCCCGGCTGCTCTACGGCGACATCCCCGTGATCGAGCGGGAGCTCGCGGAGGCCGAGCAGACCGAGCAGGAGGGCCCCCGGATGGTGAACGACCAGGTCACCGCCGAGGACATCGCCGCCGTCGTGGCCGCGTGGACCGGCATCCCTGTCGGCCGGCTGCTGCAGGGGGAGACCGAGAAGCTGCTCAACCTCGAGGGTGAGCTGGGTCACCGGCTGATCGGCCAGAAGCAGGCCGTGCGCGCCGTGGCCGACGCCGTGCGCCGCTCGCGCGCGGGTATCTCCGACCCCGACCGCCCCACCGGCTCGTTCCTCTTCCTCGGCCCCACCGGGGTGGGCAAGACCGAGCTGGCCAAGGCGCTGGCCGAGTTCCTCTTCGACGACGAGAAGGCCATGGTGCGCATCGACATGAGCGAGTACGGCGAGAAATTCTCCGTCTCCCGTCTCGTCGGCGCCCCTCCCGGCTACATCGGCTACGAACAGGGCGGCCAGCTCACCGAGGCGGTGCGCCGCCGGCCCTATTCGGTGATCCTCTTCGACGAGGTGGAGAAGGCGCACCCCGAGGTGTTCGACGTGCTGCTGCAGGTGCTCGACGACGGACGGCTCACCGACGGCCAGGGCCGCACGGTCGACTTCCGCAACACCATCCTGGTACTCACCTCCAACCTCGGCTCGCAGTACCTGGTGGACCCCACCCTGAGCTGGGAGGAGAAGGAGGAGGCCGTGCAGCAGATGGTGCGGCAGGCGTTCAAGCCCGAGTTCGTCAACCGGCTCGACGACATCGTGGTGTTCTCCTCGCTGTCCACCGACGATCTCGCGCAGATCGTGGAGCTCTACGTCGACCGGCTGCAGCGCCGTCTGGGCGAACGCCGGCTCGAGCTGGCGGTGACCCCGGATGCCCGCGCCTGGCTGGCCGAGCGCGGCTACGACCCGATCTACGGGGCCCGGCCGTTGCGGCGGCTGATGCAGACCGAGATCGACGACAGACTGGCGACGGCGTTGCTGGGCGGGCGCATCCGCGATGGTGAGACCGTTCTGGTGGACCTGGCCGAGGACGGGGAATCGCTCACTGTGTCGCCGACTCCGCTCGGGCATGCCTGAGGGAGGTAACGCCGCGGAAGAATGTCCCCGAAAAGGGGGACATTCGCGCCCGGACCTGCTTGAATGCTGAGGAGGGCTGGCAAGTGCGCCGGTGACGCCTCAGCCAGCGTGAGGATCGTCGATTGTCGCAAGCCCCTGAGTGGCCGGTGCCGGACTTTCACGAACCGCGCACACGGGAAGTCCCGTACGCTCAGCTGCCGTTCGTCGCCGGGGTGCTTTTGATCGTGGGCTTCGCCGCCGCCGGGGCGCCGGAAACCTTGTCCAAGACCGGTTTCCTGGTGGGGCTGACTCTCACGTTCGCCGTCACCCTGGCCGGCCTGATCGTGCCGTGGGAGCGGCACGGCTACCAGTGGTTGGTCATTGTTCCTTTGGTGGACGTGCTTGTGGTCGCGTTCCTCCGCGACGGGGTGCGGGAAACCCTGCCGGCCGTGAGCATGCTCGTCGTCGTGCCCGTC
>Ga0247808_10000338_pt1 | contig 23846 bp, 25 predicted proteins | sample UWRJL089202R1_FD_179914 | JGI IMG/M metagenome (GOLD analysis project Ga0247808, IMG submission 179914) | Plant litter microbial communities from Arlington Agricultural Research Station in Wisconsin, United States - UWRJ-L089-202R-1 | ecosystem: Environmental > Terrestrial > Plant litter >... | reverse complement strand
AGTCACGAAGTGATCTCCGGAACAAACGGGTTTTACAGAATGACACAAAACCAACAAAATTACCAGAGCTGGGCGCTTGTACCATACTCCACTATCAATTACAATTATTCCATCAGCGCCGATGTAAAACTTTATGTTGATGCACCCTATTATGGAGGTATTGGTTTTATTTTTAATCACAAAGACGCGGATAACTATTACGCTTGTTACATTCGAAACGATGGAACCCTATTTGTGTTTAGAAAATCAGGATCCGTTTTTGGCACTTTAATAAATCCTGTTTATTCAACAGCCATTAAAACTACTAGCGGAGCAGCAAATCATGTGGAAGTAAGACAAACTGGTTCTTCTGCCACTTTTTATGTAAATGGAACAAGTGTCGGAAGTTGTAGTGCACCGAGAGGAAATGGATTGGTTTCAACAGGTCTTGCTTTAACTACTTCTTCTTCTCCCTATTTTGCACCATTAACAGGTGAATTTGATAACGTTTCCATCAAAAAAACACAATAGCTCTTTTCCTTCCTACCGATGAAATCATACCTTATCCTTTTTATTAGTTTATTTCTTTTTTTCAGTTGTAAAAAAAAAGAAGACAGTCCTCAGCCCATGCAGGCCGATAAGCTTCTTTATGAAACGACTTTTTCTGAGAACTCCTGGACAACTCACTCTACCAGTAAGTACAACTCTTCTTATCATTCGGAAACCTTCCGAATAGCCATTGATACGGTCAACTGGATGGCCTATGAATTTGCGCCATACGATGAATTGGATAATATGTATTCCATTCAGGTAGATGTTAAACTTTCACTGACAGATGATACAAAATTAGGCTATGGCGGATTGATTTATAATTATATAGACACAGACAATTACTGTGTCATGCAACTATGCAATAACGGAACATTCTTCGCCTATCAGATTAAAATGGGAACTGGAACACAATTATTCTATAACACTGTTTCAAAAGATTTGCGAAAGGGAACAGATCAAACCAATAGGATTGCCATCAGGCAAAGACAAAACACCCAGGAATTTATTATCAATAACGTTTCGCAAGGCGTTTTCCCTTTTAAACAAGAAAGAGGTTATGTAAAAGTAGGAGTAATAGCTACAACCTATCCTTATTACTATACTCCTATTGGCGCTACCTTTGACAATTTTATCATCAAGAAAATCTTTTGAAAATGAAAATATTTTTTGTTCTGTTTTTTTCAGGTCTGTCTGTCCTCGTGAACGGCCAAACGATAAAGGATTCGTTAACTTCCGCCTCCATAGACAGCATCATCAATCACGTTCAGGTAGACAAAACAAAACTGATCCTAACCAAATTAGGGCGCCTTATCATAGACTCCACTCAGTGTAGAAAAGCCGACTATACACTGAACAAGAACTATATTAAAATCACTTATGCCGATTACACCAGCATCACGATCAAGGCAGATGATTTTTGGGGACTCATAACAGACTTCGGTCAATGTCAACGTTTTTATAAAGGAAAAAACTATATCGTCTGGCACACCAAAGCGCCCTACATCTACAGAGAGTACGCCGCTTCTGACCGCAAGATCAAATACTTTTACAGCAAAACACTACTCAGTGAAGTTGTTCCTTTGACAAAAGAAAATGTATATGAAATTGCAGATGCGAAAACAATTGAACAATTGCAGGCCTATCTAAAAACACATGATATAGAAAAATCAAAAGATGGAGGTGTAGGAGGAAGTCTGCCATCAAATTCGCTTTTTTTTAAAGATGCAGAATGTTTTGTGCCTACCGATTTCTTAATGCTCCACTTCCAAATAGCCTGGGCAATACTGGAAATTTTTGCAAGGACATCTAAATAAAACTATTTGTTCTCTGCCATAAAATGTGCTAACGCATCCAATGTAATCTGCTCCTCCAATAAAGCTTTGGCAAACACCGCCCCTTTCAATCCTGCATCCTGCAGCTTCTTGATGTCATCTAATGATTTGATACCTGTTGCCGCTGTAAAATTAATCTCCGGATAGTGTTTGATCAAAGGTTCGTAGCGTGTAATTGCTTTTTCTACCGACCAGCCGTGCATAGCGCACTTAATGGTTTTTACACCTTGTTCAGAAAAATATTCCACCACTTGTTCCAGCTCTGTTTCTGCAATCTGCCCGTGTTGACGGTATAGCACTTTGCCTTCAATAATATCCAGGCTTAAAACAATTTTTGCAGGAGTGAATGTCACCATCCAGGAACTAAAAATTTCCTGGTTAAATTCCATCACCGAAGCGGCCAATATACGGTCGGCCCCGTGTTCAAAGGCCAGGCGTAGATCTGCCTCTTTTTGTATACCTCCTCCGAAATCTACTTTCAAAGAAGTGAACCCTGAAATTTTTTCCAGTGCATCCGTGTCCACTACTTTGCGTTGCTCCAATCCCTCCACATCCGTCAGCACGATGCGTTGGATACCCGCATCCTCGAGTTTCATGGCCCAATCCAGGGGATCATGATTGTACAGTACCAGGTCGTTGGGATTGTATCCGTTGACGCGTACTACTTTTTTATACTTTACCGAAATAGCAGGGATGAGCTCTATCATGGCTTTAGGGTTTTATCCTTGTTTCACAAAAGATACAAATTCTTTGATGTCTTTTTCCAACAAATGACTATTTCCAAGCATTTTTATAAAGGCACTGCCGATAATGGCGCCGTTGGCATATTTACAAGCTTCCGAGTACGATGCATGGTCTTTGATGTTGAAACCAATCATGGTAGGATTGTTGAATTTTGCATTTTTAATGCGTTCGAAATATTCTTTCTGTCCGTCCAGATCCTTTGCCTCGTTACCGGTAGTACTCGCTGTAGATACCACATAGATAAAGCCTGAAGACGCTTCGTCTATGTATTTCAAACGTTCTGTTGATGTCTGTGGCGTCACCAAAAATACCATGGACAAGTTATTCGCTTCAAATAGTTCCTGGTACTTATCCTGGTATTCATCAATGGGTAAATCAGGAAAAATCATACCGTCTACACCGATTGCACTAAGGTCTTTGGCCAATTCTTCTACTCCATACTGCAAAGCCGTATTGATATAACCCATCAATATCACAGGAATATGAATCTCATCACGCAGGCCCTGTAACTGCTGTATGATTTTCTTCAATGTCATACCATTGTTCAATGCCACATCATTACTTGCCTGTATAATCGGGCCGTCTGCAATAGGATCAGAAAAGGGAATTCCGATCTCTACCATGTCGGCGCCCCCGTCCTGCAAGGCTTTTAGAATGGTACGGGTATCTTCCAGCTGGGGATATCCGGCTGTGAAATATATGTTTAACAGTCCTTCTTTTTTCGTAGCGAAAAGCTGCGTGAGTTTGTTATGTATGTTTGTGCTTGTCATGGTCATGTCTGTTTCTTTAATGATTTCATTGTGCTTGTGACTTTTTTATATGTGAGTGGTAAGCAGTGAAGAGTGAGCAACATTTGCCAATAATTTTGCTCACCGCTTACTTCACCGCTCACTTCCTACTTTGTGAATTCATCCTTACGGCTAATGTAAGTCATCATATCCTTGTCACCACGGCCAGATAAATTGATCACTACGACATCGTCTTTTTTAACGGGTAGGTTTTCCAACACCGCTATAGCATGTGCCGATTCTAATGCAGGGATAATACCTTCCAGCTTACTCAATAACATGGCCGCTTGAAATGCTTCTGCATCTGTCACACTGTAAAACTTCGCGCGACCTGTTTCGAACAGGTTAGCATGCATTGGACCAATACCCGGATAGTCCAGGCCGGCAGAAATGGAATAAGGTTCTGTGATCTGCCCATCTTCTGTTTGCATCAACAATGTTTTTGAACCGTGGATCACGCCCGGCTTACCCAGGAAAGTAGTCGCTGCTGAATGTCCTGAATACACGCCTTGCCCGGCGGCTTCTACAGCAATGAGGTTGACTTCTTTCTCATTCAAATAATGGTAAAAGGCACCCGCTGCATTGCTTCCGCCACCGACACAAGCAATCACATAATTCGGATTGGGTGATCCCGTTTTGTCAATCAACTGCTCTCTCATTTCTTCAGAAATCACCGATTGAAAACGTGCGACCAAATCCGGATAAGGATGCGGACCCACTACAGAACCAATGATGTAATGTGTATCCACAGGATTATTGATCCAATGGCGCATCGCTTCGTTCGTAGCGTCTTTTAATGTTTTGCTTCCTGAGTTGGCGGCCACTACTGTTGCCCCTAACATTTTCATGCGTTCTACATTGGGCTTCTGACGTTCTATATCTATGGCTCCCATATAAATGATACACTCCATTCCCATTAAAGCACAAACTGTAGCAGTAGCAACACCGTGCTGACCGGCACCGGTCTCAGCGATGATGCGGCTTTTACCCAAACGTTGCGCCAATAAAATTTGCCCGATTGTATTATTCACTTTATGTGCACCGGTATGACACAAATCTTCCCGTTTAAGGTAAACGGTGGTATTGTATTTAGCGGATAATCGTTTAGCCAGATACAAAGGCGTAGGGCGACCTACATAGTCTCTCAGTAAATCGTCCATTTCAGCCTTGAAACTTTCTTCCTGTATGATCTCAAGGTATCTGTTTCTCAATTCTTCTACATTAGGCACCAGCATCTCGGGAATGTAAGCGCCGCCAAAATTTCCGTAAAATCCTTTTTTGTCAACTTGGTAATTCATAGTAGTAAGTTGTAAGTGATAAGTTGTAAGTCTTTTGACCTACTTATGCGTTCAGTTTTTCTTTAAATTCTTTTATTCTTTCCACGTCCTTTAAACCCGGACTGATCTCGAAACGGCTGTTGACATCGATGGCCCAGAGCGGTTTGTCTACTACAAACTGCGGAATGGGCAGCTGTTCAGTGCCGATGCCTCCGCTTAAGAAAAACGGTTTATCGGATGGATAATCTTTCAACAGATTCCAGTCAAACAATCGACCGGTTCCTCCCCATGCAGCGTCTGCGGTATCGAAAAGAAAATAATCGCATACCTCTTCGTAGCGCTCCAATACTTTCCAGCCCACCTCAGATCCTACATGTACTACTTTGATCACCTGCAAACCGGATGCTTTCAATTCAGCACATTGTTCAGGAGATTCCTCTCCGTGCAATTGTACAGCAGTCAAGCCATAGCGCTGAGTGATTTTTTTTATGTCTTCGGCACTTTCATTCACAAAGACTCCTGTCTTGATAATGCTCGCAGGCAATGATGCCAAACTATTTGCATTCAATACCTCTCCTGCATAACGCTTGGAAGGACCATAGAAAATAAACCCCATGTAATCGGGTAAAAGCTTCGCCAGTTCGAGAATGTTTTCACTCTCGCGCATGCCGCAGACTTTTAATTTTATTTTATTTTCGTTTTTCATTTGCTTCTATTGGGTGTCAGGTCTTTCGACCTGTCACTGTTGGACGATTGTAAACCGTTTTGTTATCCATCCGGCTTGCCCCTAAATCCCCTAAAGGGGACTTGGGCTATTATTTATTTTTGGCTATAGGGCTTTCGTCCCTCCGGGACGCGAACATTATTACATTTTTATCCCAATGCTTACTAAATCGCTCTCCGCTCTGTTTCTCCGCTCTTCTCTTGTCCCCTTTAGGGGATTTAGGGGCCAAGGAGTTTTACTTCAAAGCTTCGTAACATTTTACAAACTCCGCCATCGCTTTCCCTGGATCTTTTTCTTTCATGAAACGCTCTCCCATGAGAAAACCCTTGAATCCTGCTTTCCCCAGGGTGATCAAATCTTCCGGTGCATCCAGACCGCTTTCGGAAATTTTGATGTACCGGTTTGGAATCAGCTCTGCCAACTCCAACGAATTATTGATGCTTACTTCAAAGGTTTTCAAATTTCTATTGTTGACTCCGATAACATCCACTTCGTCAATCAGGTTCGTCAACAATTCTTCTTTATTATGAACTTCCAGCAATACTTCCAGGTCTAATGAATGTGCAAACTTCGCCAATCGCTGAACTTCAGCCGGCGTAAGACAAGCAGCAATCAATAAAATGATATTTGCACCCCATGCTTTGGCTTCCAGGATCTGGTATTCATCGATCATGAAGTCTTTCCTCAACAAAGGAATGTTCACCGCTTTGCGCGCCGCTTTCAGATCTTCTGCTGCCCCAAAAAAGAAATCCTTATCTGTCAATACCGAACAAGCCGATGCTCCGGCCAATTCGTAGCCTTTCGTTACGAGTTCAGGTTTTACTGCATCGTTGATGATGCCTTTAGAAGGAGAGCCTTTTTTAAATTCAGCAATGATGCCTGTTTTATTCAAGGCCGTCAAATGCTGCTTCAACGACAGATTGGCCAATGCAGGATTGATCAGCATCTCCAACTGAGCAATGCTCACTTTCGTTTTAGCTTCCGCCACTTCTACTTTTTTGCGGTCAATGATTTTATTCAGTACGCTCATGATTATGCGTTGTTATCCATTAATGTTTTGAAGGCTGCATAAGCTTTGCCCGATTGTATCGATTCACGGGCAATTTCTACGGCATCCAACATGCTTGTTCCAGGCTTTGCACAAACAATCGCAGCAGCGGCATTGGCCAAGGTCACATCGTTTTGTGCTTTCGTGCCTTTATTCTGTATAATGTTCAGGAAAATATTCGCACTTTCTTCTACGTTGTTGCCACTTTTTATCTGATCGTGTACAAAGGTATTCATGCCCAAATCCTGCGGTTTATAAATCTGCTCCCCGCGATTGGTAATCAATTTGAAGGGCGCTGTCAAGGAAATTTCATCGTAGGTATCCAAAGAATGCGCGATGCAATATCTTTTATCTGTTTCCGCATAAATATAGCCGTACAAACGAGCCAGCTCCAGACTGAATACGCCCACCATCTGTTTTTTCACAAACGCAGGATTGATCATCGGTCCCAGCATGTTGAAGAACGTTTTTACACCCAACTCTCTGCGAATCGGCGCCACATTTTTCATCGCCGGATGAAACAGCGGGGCATGCAGGATACAGACTTTTGACCGTTCGATTTGTTTTTTCAGCACAGCAATGTCACTGGTAAATTTATAACCCAGAAATTCCATGACATTTGAAGAGCCGACCGGAGAAGAAACTCCGTAATTACCATGCTTCGCTACATAGATACCCGCACCAGCCGCAACAAAAGAAACGGTAGTGGAAATATTGAAGGTGCTTTTACCATCTCCGCCTGTTCCGCACAAATCCATCGGATCAAATTCAGACACCGGTACAGGAATGCACAATTCCAGCATGGCATCACGGAAACCCGCCATTTCGTTTACTGTGACACTGCGCATCATGAAAACGGTCATGAATGCGGTGGTTTGAGAAGCATTGATTTCTCCTTTCGCAATGCGAAGCATGGCCGTTTTGGCATCTGCTCTGCTCAACGATTTATGTTCTATCAGTTGTTGTAAAACTTCTTTCATGGCTTAATGCTTTAACCAGTTCAAGACCATTTGTTCTCCGTGTTCTGTTAAAATAGATTCCGGATGAAACTGAACGCCTCTTACATCATATGTCTTATGGCGCAATGCCATGATCTGATCTTTTTCGTCCACCGCTGTAATTTCCAAATCCGATGGAAAATCTTTGTTGGCTACTGCCCATGAATGGTAGCGTCCGGCTTTGAACGTGGCAGGTAATCCTTCGAAGGTAAGATCCGAAGGAACCGTTACGTTAATGTCTGTAGCAATTCCATGGTACACTTTATCCAGGTTAATCAACGTACCGCCGAATACTTCTCCTATGGCTTGCAATCCGAGACATACTCCGAAAATACTTTTTGTCGGTGCATAGGTACGGATCACTTCATGCAGAATACCTGCTTCCGAAGGAATACCAGGACCAGGTGATAATAATATTTTGTCGTAAGCGGCAATGTCAGCCAATGGAATTTGGTCGTTGCGGTATACTTCCAGGTTTTTGTAACCCAATCCTTTTATATAGTGTACCAGATTGTAGGTAAAAGAATCGTAATTGTCGAAAACCAATATTTTTGTTTTTTCTTTATCTGTGCTCATGGCCTTAATCGATTAAATGGTAACAGCCTTTTCGATGGCTTTTTTTACAGCGGCCAATTTGTTGTGCACTTCCTGCAATTCGCTTTCCCTGACAGAAAGATCTACTACACCTGCACCGGCCTGATAATATAATTGATTGTATTTACTCAAAATGGAGCGAATCATGATGGCATGATTGAATTCACCATTGAAACCAATGTATCCGATAGCTCCACCGTAAAATCCGCGATTGCCGTTTTCATACTGATCAATCAGCTGCATGGCCCTGTGTTTGGGAGCACCACTCAAAGTACCCGCTGGAAAAGTGTCGGCTACCACTTGTATATAATCTTCCGGATTTTCCAAAATGCCTTTTACTTTTGACACCAGGTGAATCACGTGTGAATAGTACTGCACTTCTTTGAAGGTTTCTACTTTTACCTGTTCTCCGTGACGACTTAAGTCATTTCTTGCCAAATCCACCAACATGACGTGTTCTGAATTTTCTTTCGGATCGTTTAGCAATTCTTTCGCCAGATCATAATCCTTTACATCATCACCTGTTCTTCGGAATGTGCCGGCAATAGGAAAAATAAATGCCGCATCGTCCTTAATCACAATCTGCGCTTCCGGAGAAGATCCCATAATACGGAAACTGCCGTAATCAAAATAGAATAGATAAGGAGAAGGATTGATGGAACGTAAACTTCTGTACACGTTGAAGTCGTCTCCTGCATAGCCACGTTGAAATCTCCTGGACAAAACAATTTGAAAAACATCTCCTCTGCGGCAATGCTGCTTTCCTTTATCGATGATGGCCAAATACTCTTCATCGGTCAGATTGGACGTTTCTTCGGAAGTCAAAGAGAAATGAAACTCGGGAATGTTCTGATTATTGACCAGTGTTTTTATTTTTTCGATCTGAGAAGGGCCAGACATTTCATTTTCCAACTGATTTTCAACAATCGTCAATTCGTTGTTGAAATGATTGAAGACTAATAAATACCGGTAAAACATATAATACACTTCCGGAATTTTGCGGTCATCGTTTTCAAATGTAGATATCTCTACCTGCTCGAAATAACGCACCGTATCGTAAGACATATAGCCAAACAATCCTGATTTGATAAAATGAGCAGAAGATTTTTTAGTGTCAAAACTAGTGATGAAATCCGAAAGTGCTTCGGTTACTGTTTCACGGCTGGCTGTTTGTGTGTATGGTTTTTGCCCGGGTAAAGCGATTTCAATCGTTCCGTCTTCCACCTTAAAGGACGCCAATGGTTCGCATCCTATATAAGAATAGATGTCCTGCGTACCATGGTAATCTGAACTTTCAAGCAGACAACTGTAAGGGAAATGGTCTCTCAGTTTAAGGTATACCGATACAGGAGTAAGCATATCGGCCAATAGTGATTGAGTGGTAGTATTTATCTTTATCTTTTTCATGTGATCGAATTCCTGTTAAATAAGTAAGGCTTGCTGTGGATCAGCAAGCCTTACTTTTATATCTTAATGTATACAAATAGAGGTCGTGTGTCCACCAACTGGATTTATGATTCCCACCACCAATATTTGTTTACGCTGTTTGTCATATGCTTTATTGTTTTTTCAAAAATAAGCATTATTTGACCATACATACAACAGCCTGACCGAAAATTTTGCTTCAGACCATGGAGTGCGCTGCTTATTCCGCTATCTTTGCACAAAATTATTCTTTATTACGCATCATGGAATTAACAAACGGCAGTTACGGCATCCAGGGCATAGCACTGACTACTCTGGCAGAAAAGTATCAAACTCCCTTATATGTATATGACGGAGAAAAAATCGTGAACCAATACAAACGACTTAAAAATGCGTTTGATGGTACGCGTGTCAAGATAAAGTACGCCGCAAAAGCATTAACCAATCAATCCATTCTTACTTTACTGCAAAAAGCAGGATCAGGAGTTGATGTGGTTTCTATAAATGAATTACAATTAGCCCTTCGGGCAGGATTTGCTCCAGCGGACATTATGTTCACTCCTAACTGTGTTGATTTTTCTGAAATAGAAGAAGCGGTCACCTTGAATGTGCACATCAATATCGACAATCTTCCCTTCCTGAAAAAGTTTGGTGAACGATATGGATCATCCGTTCCGGTGTGCATACGCATTAACCCACACATCGATGCAGGAGGAAATGAGAAAATCATGACCGGACATCGTGAGTCAAAATTCGGTATTTCGATCGAACAGGAGCAAAACATACTGGACATCGTGTCTCAGTACAAGCTCCATGTGGAAGGGATACATGTACACAGCGGTTCTGATTTCAAATCAGCAGATGCTTTCGTGAGCGCTGCCGAAATCATGTTCAAAGTTGCCAAAGATTATCCTGCACTCTCTTTCATCGACTTTGGAAGTGGATTTAAAGTGGCGTACAAAGAAGGAGATCATGCCACAGACATCGAAGAGCTCGGAAAGAAGATGAGCAGCGCCTTTAAGGCCTTCTGCGCCGCTTATGGAAGGGAATTGGAACTTTGGTTTGAGCCTGGAAAGTTCTTGGTAAGCGAATCAGGATTGCTTTTGACAAGTTGCACCGTGATAAAAGAGACTCCTGCCTGTACTTTTATCGGAGTGAACTCCGGATTGAACCATTTGATCCGTCCGATGATGTACGGAGCATACCATTCGATCTTCAATGTGAGCAATCCGACCGGAAAACTGAAAAAATACAACGTTGTTGGATACATTTGTGAAACTGACACCTTCGGGAAAGCCCTAGACATCAGCGAAGCCAGCGAAGGCGATATTATCGCGCTAAAAAATGCCGGCGCTTACGGATTCAGTATGAGTTCGAATTATAACAGTCGTTTTCGCCCCGCAGAGGTTTTGATTTTGAATGGAAAAGACTTTTTGATCAGAAAAAGAGAAGTTTTCGACGACCTTTTGAAAAATCAGGTAGAAATTTTTTCAGCCGAGACCAGTTTGCAAGTTTAGGCCTGAAAAAAACCAACTTTATACACAGCCTTCTGTAGCCATTGATTTTACTGGTACTACAGAAGGTTTGTTTTTTAGATGAAGATCAATAAACCGTTTAAATCTCATTCTCACGAAAAAAAAATGGGTGTAGATAATTTTTTGCATAAAGAGTTGTTTGGAAGTTTAAAATAATTTACATATTATTGAAATAGATTTAGTCAAGTATTTTTTAACTAATTATTTAATTACAAAAAAGGAGGAGACCATGGCAAAAGCTAAAACTTCTAAGAAATCTGTAGCTAAGAAACCTGCTGCAAAGAAAAAAGTAGCTGCAAAGAAAAAAGTAGCGAAAAAAGCAACTAAGAAAGTAGCTAAGAAAGCTGCTAAAAAAGTAGCTAAAAAAGCAACTAAAAAAGTAGCTAAGAAAGCTGCTAAAAAAGTAGCTAAGAAAGCAACTAAAAAAGTAGCTAAGAAAGCTGCTAAGAAAGCTGCTCCAAAGAAAAAAGCTGCTAAGAAAAAAGCTGCTAAAAAAGTAGCTTCTAGCGCACCACAAGCATAACATCTTAGTGATGTAAAGCTTTAAAACACGGACTTCGGTCCGTGTTTTTTTTTGCCCGTAACCGTAGAGAGCTGTGATCTGAAATCAGAGATCAGATAAGTCGTACGGCAACCCTGTCAGAGAGATCAAGCAAGATAATAAAACTGATTTAAGATCATTATGGACTGCGCTCACATCATCCAGAGACTAATCCCCTCACTTAACGGCAGGCGCTCTATAATGTTCTCCAGGCATTCTCTAAATCATCCATTCTCTGTATTCATGATCTAAGATTAGCTTCTGAGGCAATTCACATCTTTTACAACCAAGGCATTTGATGATCCTTACAGGTTCATCACAAGAAGTCTCTCGCTTGGCTCTAGCCTTCCTAGAGCGTTTCAAAAGGAAGAAATATATACAGGCAGATTACCGCTGCTGATTTCCTTTCACTCCATTGTCCTGCCAGAAATCATTATTCTGATTTCAGATCTCTCTTGTGGTATAACAAAAAAGTCCCGGCCTTTCGACCGGGACCTTTAATCCGTAATGTATAAAGAACCTGCTAGTACAGGTTGGTTCTCTTTTCGTATCTCGAACCTTTCAGCCCGAAGTAGAAGATGTAAGCGTAGCAAGCCAGTATCAGAGATAAGCCGGCAGCAATAGACATCGAAGGCAACGTCACAATGTTCATGAACAACAACGGAATTACCGCGCCACCCAAAATCATCATGATCAAATAAGAAGAACCTTCTTCTGTAAACTTACCCAAGCCATCAATAGCCAGCATAAAGATACAAGGCCATAGAATAGAGTTAAACAAGCCGATCAATACCAGGAACAAGATCGTATGCTCTCCACCGGTAAACATCAAGTAGAATAAGATCATCAAAATTGCACCAAGTGTATTCACCATAACCAATTTACGAGGGCTTAATTTAATCAAAGCAGCAGCACCGATGAAACGGCCGATCATAGCTAATCCCCAATAATGTTGAGAGAAACCTGGATCTTGTCTGTAGATGAATTGTCCAATGGCTACTTCCGCCCCTACATAAGCAAAGATGGCAATCATACCCAATACAAAGTGTTTTACCTGTAATTCGTTTGTGATCGGTTTGTCTGTTTTAATGTTTGGTTCTACATCAGACGTTTTAATAGTTGGCAGATTAGCGAAGTAAACCAAGGCACCGATCAATAACCAAAGGCCACCAAGGATCAAATAAGGAATTTGTACATAGTTGACTTTAGCGCTGTCGATTTCTGCGGGTGACAACAAGCCATAATCGTCCGGATTGAAACCTGCTATATTATAAAAAATCCCTGTCGCCAATAAAGGGGCAAGGAAAGTACCTAATGAGTTAAATGCACCGATCAAACTTAAACGTGAAGCTGATGTTTGTCTTTCTCCTACCAGCAATACATAAGGGTTAGCAGAAGTCTGTAAAAGAGTAAATCCTGTTGCTACAATTACTAATGCAATAATGAAAAGAGGGAAAGACCTGAAACCTGCTGCCGGATAAAACAAAAAGCAACCGATGGCTGCCAATAATGCTCCTGCTACAAGACCTTTACGAAATCCAATTTTATCTATGATTTTACCTGAAGGATATCCTGCTATAAAGTAGGTACTGTAAAATGCTACGTGAATGAATAGAGCCTGAAAGGGAGTTAAACGGAAAACATCGCTCAACTCGTTTGTCAAGGCAATGTTTAGCACTGTAATAAGTCCCCACATGAAAAAGAGGATAGACATTACGGACAGTGCTTTGTTAAGGTTTACTTTTTTGTCGGTGTACATGTTAAACTAGATTTTAAAAAACCAAATACTCGTTGATCGGAGAATATACGTTGTATATTTATATAAAGTTATTTGACAATCCAATTAATTTAACCAATAATGCAAAAAAATGATTTAACTGCTGATGTTTATACTGAATACAACCTATATCACTACCAAAAATAACGAAGAGGCCTGGAAGCATTGGTTAAAAGAAGATGCTTTCTCCCAAAGCATGGCATTCCGAACGCCCGATTTCAGGGTCTACCGGATCGACCATGCTGCGGACGAGGACCAGGTAAGTTTTGCTGTTCAATTTCCATTCGATAACATGGCTATGCTCGACTTGTTTCAGGAAGAATTGGAACAGATTCACCAAAATAGTCTGGCTAAAAGATTCGGACCTCAGTGTCTCTTTTTTATGACCATTTTGAGTCATGAAAAAATATAATGAAGTCTCCTAACCACTGCCTGTAGCCAAGGAAGCTATAAAAAAGCATGGAGTTTGAACGCAGGTAGAGAAGATCTTTCTCTATACTTACGCTCAAACTCCATGCTTTTTCTTTACTGCTTTTTACTTGTCTAAATTTTTTCAAACCCTGTATAAGCATGCAATACTTTGGGAAGCTTGATGCCATCTGGCGTTTGGTTATTCTCTAATAACGCCGCTACAATGCGTGGCAATGCCATGGCACTGCCATTGAGTGTATGCAGCAACTGAATTTTCCCTTCTGTATTTTTATAACGCAGCTTCAATCGATTAGCCTGGTAAACTTCAAAGTTACTGACAGAACTTACTTCCAGCCATCTTTTTTGCGCCGCAGAATATACTTCGAAGTCAAATGTCAGGGCAGACGTAAAACTCATGTCTCCTCCGCACAATTTCAAAATACGGAAAGGCAGTTCGAGTTTTGTCAACAAAGACGTGACATGCGCTTTCATTTGTTCCAATACAGCGTATGAATTCTCAGCCTGTGTGATTTGTACAATTTCTACTTTATCAAACTGGTGCAGACGATTCAATCCTCTTACATCCGCTCCCCATGAACCCGCTTCTCTTCTGAAACATGGTGTATAACCAACATTCTTCACGGGCAACTGATCTTCTTTCAGGATCACATCTCTGTACAAGTTGGTGATCGGAACTTCCGCCGTAGGAATCAGGTACAGATCATCCGCAGCATCATGGTACATCTGGCCGTCTTTATCCGGCAATTGTCCCGTGGCAAAACCCGATGCCGCATTGACCAGTATAGGCGGCTGAATCTCTATGTATCCCGCAGCCGTGGCTTCATCCAGGAAAAAATTAATCAGGGCACGCTGTAATTTTGCGCCTTTGTTTTTATACACGGGAAATCCTGCACCGGCTATTTTATTGCCGAGTTCGAAATCGATGATGTCATAATCCTTGATCAACTCCCAGTGTGGCTTGGCGTTGTCAGTCAAAACGGGTATACTACCTGCGGCATACACTTCCACATTCTCTTCGGGCGTTCTGCCTTCCGGTACATCCGGGCTTGGTACATTAGGAATACGGACCATGATAGCCATCACTTCTTCTTCCAGACTGGACAGCTGATCCTGCCATTCTTTCAGTTGGGTTTTATTTTCTGCTGTTTTGCCTTTTAGTGTTTCCGCCTCTTCCTTCTTGCCGGACTTCATTAATTCGCCGATTTGCTTGGCCAAACCATTGGCTTCAGCAGACAAAGCATCTGTTTTATGTTGTATCTCTCTGCGCTTCTGGTCCAGTAAAATCACACTGTCTATGAGCTTTTCAGCATCCTTTAGGTGTTTTTTGCGTAAACCCGCTACAACAGCATCTTTCTGTTCTCTTATAAGATTAATGGGTAACATATCGTATATTTGTATTGTAGGCCACAAGTTAGAGAAAATGGCTGAATTTTATAATCAAGATTCTACTCTAATATTTGCTTTCCCTGGCTTGCGTTAGGGATTGAGCCATTGTTTGAGCTCTCCCGCCACTGCAAGATTGTATAACTTTTAGGAGGGAATGGCGGGAAGCGAGTGGCGAAAGCCCGGCCCGAAGGAACGCCATCCTCTTCCTTCAACAGTACCTGCTTATTTATATCATCTATTTAATCATCAGACAACAACAAATATTCTCAAAATGAACTTATTCTATTCCTACAAGGAAATTATCCAGCAGAAGGTTAAGGGCGTTCCCTTCGGGCCGGGCTTTCGCCACTCGCTTCCCGAAGCAAACAGCTGTCTTAAAGCCAGCTTAGGTGTCGGGAGAGCTCAAACAATGGCTCAATCCCTAACGCAATCAGCGCCTATAGCTATAAATAATAACTATTTGCAGTAATATCGCCTAGGCTATTGACTTATAGTATAAATCGGTTTATTATTGCAATACCAAATGCAAAGCTGAACATTCTTTGGTTCACACCTCTTAGAATACAACTCACTGGATTTATTGATTTATTCCCCTTACACCTCCCGCCAGATTTAAGGCTTCGTCCTGAATCTATTTCATTAATTTATTTTATTTTATGTACAACATTGAAGAATTAGACCTCAAGCTACTTTCAGAATTACGAGAAATTGCCGAAAAACTAGAAGTTCCCAACTTCAAAAAACTCCAAAAAGGAGAGCTTATTTACAAAATTTTAGACCATCAAGCACTTATGCCAGAAAAGGCCCCCAAACCAACTGAGAGCAAATCTACTTTTAAACGTGCAAACGTTGTTGCCCCTACCGAAGAAGGCGCAGAGCCGGAAGAGAAAACAGATTTGAAAAAACGTACGCGCATGAAACGCGAAAACGTAAAAGAGCTACCTCCTGAAACTTTTGCATCATCTTCTCAGGATTCCTTTGAAACGCCAACTTACGAATCAACTCCCAAACATATTATTTCTGACGAGCCCATCGCTGCACCCATCAGAGAAACGAGCTTCGAACAGGCACGTGAAGAAAGAGAAGGCTTCAAGCCCAGAAAAACGAATTTGAATGTAAAAGAATTTGACGGCCTGATTGAAAATACGGGTGTATTGGAAATGATGCAGGAAGGCTACGGCTTCCTTCGCTCTGCCGACTACAACTACCTGGCTAGTCCCGACGATATATATGTTTCTCCTTCACAAGTGAAACTATTCGGTTTAAAAACCGGTGATACGATTCATGGACATGTTCGTCCTCCAAAAGAAGGTGAAAAATATTTCGCTTTATTGAAAGTGGAATCTGTAAACGGTAAAACTACCGATGAAATCAGAGACCGTATTCCATTTGAGTTTTTAACTCCTTTATTCCCGGACGAAAAATTACACCTCAGCAGCAAGCGTGGTGCACCGAACAACATCTCTACCCGTGTACTGGATTTGTTTGCTCCGATCGGTAAAGGACAAAGAGGTATGATTGTTTCTCCTCCTAAGAGTGGTAAAACAGTTCTCCTAAAAGAAATTGCGAATGCCATTGCAGAAAACCATCCGGAAGTTTACCTGATCATCTTGTTGATCGATGAACGTCCGGAAGAAGTAACGGATATGGCAAGAAGCGTAAGAGGAGAAGTGATTTCTTCTACGTTTGATGAACAAGCTGACCGTCACGTAAAAATTTCCAACATCGTGTTGGAAAAAGCAAAGAGAATGGTAGAATGTGGTCACGATGTGGTGATCCTGTTAGATTCTATCACTCGTTTAGCCAGAGCATACAACACCGTTGTTCCATCTTCCGGTAAAATCTTATCAGGTGGTGTGGATGCCAACGCCTTGCACAGACCAAAGCGTTTCTTCGGAGCTGCCCGTAACGTAGAGAACGGTGGTTCATTGACCATCATCGCTACTGCCTTGATTGAAACCGGTTCTAAAATGGACGAAGTGATCTTTGAAGAATTCAAAGGTACCGGTAACATGGAACTTCAACTGGATAGAAAGCTAGCCAACAAACGTGTTTACCCTGCTATCGATGTTCCGGCATCCGGTACACGTCGTGAAGACTTGTTGATGGACAAAGACGAATTGTCTCGTGTGTGGATCCTTCGCAAGTACATGTCTGACATGAACTCTATCGAAGCCATGGAATTCTTAATTGACAGAATGGCGAAGACGAAAGACAACAACGAGTTTTTGATATCCATGAATGGATAAAAGAAGTGGTCAGTAGACAGTTGTCAGTGATCACTAAAAAAATAAAAAGTAACAAAAAAGCCTTCCAAATTTGGAAGGCTTTTTTGTTTTATGATATCTTAAAACTAAGTCTTGATACTGATCACTGACAACTGTCTACTGACCACTTTATTTTATACTTACCAGTTCTATCTCAAACATCAACTCCGTATTCGGTGGGATGATGTATTGACCGGGACTGTCTTCGTCCGGAACGCCTCTGGCTCCGTAAGCCAGAATGGGAGGTACGAATAAGAAACCTGTTTCACCGACATGCATCAATAAAACACCTTCGTCCCAACCAGGAATCACTTCTCCGGCACCGATCTTAAATTGGAAATCATTAGCGGGTCCTTTAGGAGGATCGAATCTTTTCCCATTGGGTAATTTGCCGATGTATTTTACTTTTACTTTTTGACCTTTCACCGGTTGGGCGCCTGTGCCTTTTTTGAAAACTACATACTTTATACCTGATGGCGTTTTCAATGTGTCGTACTGCGCCTGAGCATATCCCAATGATAATACCGACAACAGTAGACAAAATAAAAGCTTATTCATGTTCGCTTATTTAACACCCAATAGTTCTACTTCAAAAATCAAAATGCTATTGGGAGGAATAGAAGCGCCAGCACCTCTTGTTCCATAACCCAAGGCAGAAGGGATAAGCAGCAATCCTTTCTCTCCTACACTCATCAACGCAATTCCTTCGTCCCATCCTTTGATCACCTGACCTTGGCCCAATGCAAAATCAAACGGTGCATTTCTGTCCACCGAACTGTCGAACTTCGTGCCATCTAATAGTTTTCCTGTATAATGTACGCTTACTGATTTACCGGCTTCCGCTCTTGTGCCTGTGCCTGGTTGCGTCTGTACATAATATAAACCTGAAGGTTGTTTCACTCCTTTCAGATTGTTTTTCGTCATGTAGTCCTGAATGGTTTTGTCTTCTTTACCTACCAATGCCGCTTCTTCTTTCTTCACTAATTCTTCGTACTCTGCTTTGGTGTATACGCCTTCCATTTTAACGATGAATCGGAAATTGCTTCCTTTTTTAATGAACTCAGGCATTGGAGCACGAATCGCTTTTTCAAACATAGAATCCGCACTCAATAAAAATGCAGCACTGTCGCCGACAGACATCAACAGGAAAGCTTCTTCCAAACTCCCTTTGTAGGCGGACTTTTGAGCGTAGGCTGTGATGGCACCTGATTCTTTCCAGGTATCTCTTAGCAAAGAATCTGTAGAAGTATACATTTTAAAATTTACTTTAATCACATTGTCAGGAACAGCATTTGTTCCTTTAACATCTTTAAAGAAATGGTATTGCAATCCCGTTTCAGGAACCTTCTTGTATTGCTTTGCCGTCTGAGCCGTAGCCATAACAGGCATACAAAGCACAAGGAAAATAAAAAGTGTTTTCATGATAGCTGTATTTTTTTTGTTTAGTCTAATACTTCGATTTCAAATACCAAGATGGTATTGGGAGCGATGCCACGGTTTCCGCGTTCTCCATAAGCCAATGGACTTGGCACATACACCACCGCTTTTTCTCCTCTTTTCATTTGCAACAACGCTTCTTCCCATCCTGGAATCACTTGTCCGTAGCCTAATGCCAAGGTGAAAGGCTGTCCTTTTGAGTTTTCAATTTCCGTTCCATCCAACAATCTCAATACATAATTAACCTGTACAGAATCTCCTTTGATCAGGTTAATGCCTTGTTTGTTGACTTTTTTGAAATCAAGGTGTACACCTTGTGGCGTTCTTTGCGTCTTGATATTATTTTTAGCCAGGTATTCTGCAATGATGGTAGAATCTGTTTTCAGTTGCTGTATCGCCATTTCCATGCTTTGTTGATTCTGCTGCTCTGACTTCTTTCTTTCTTCTGCTACCTGTGCCTTGCTGTAAAGCTTACGCACTCTTATGGTAAAGTTCAACTGATCTTTCGGATCTACTTTCTCAGGCATTTTGTCTCCGCCCATGGTCTTTAAGAAAAAAGAATCTGCTTGAACAATAAAGCGTGCGCTGTCTCCTTGTGAAAGAATTTGGAAGGCTTCGAAAATACATCCTTTATAAGTCGGCGCAGTGATGGGAGAGGGAACAGGCTGGCCTGATTCAAAAGAGCTAAACAGCAAAGAATCTTTGGATGTTTTGATCATGTAATCAAACATGACAAAACCTTCTAACTCTCCTGTAGGACCCGCAGAGTCTTTCAGGATGGTGTACTTCAATCCGTTGGGTGTAGTTTTGTTAGAGTCACATGAAGTCAGCGAGAATGCTGCACAAAAAATGGCAATGATAACTGAGGCGTTTTTTAACATACAAATTTTTCCTTTCTATAATTTTCTAATAATTGTTCTTTATACGTGGGCAAAATATCCATTAATCTTTTTACTGTTTCAGAAAAGCCTACATCCGAATTACCCCCGGCTGCATTGCGATGTCCTCCTCCGTCAAAATGTCTGCGCGCAAATTCACTCACAGAAAATTCCCCTTTGGAGCGAAACGATAATTTAACTCCGTCTTCGCGTTCAATCAACAGGATGGCCAAAACTATGCCTTCCATCGAAAGCGCATAGTTTACCAATCCTTCCGTATCTCCGGTCTGAGAGTGAAAGCGTTCCAGATCTTTTGCTGAAATCGTGAAGAATGCGGTATAGTATTCATTCAACACATACAACCTTTCAGACAAAGCATAGCCCAGAAATCTTAACCGCTCTTCTGTGCTCGTATCAAAGATCAAACGATGTATCCTGGCATTATCCAGGTTAAATAACATGAGATCGGCTACAATCAAATGCACTCTGCGGTCTGCTGAAGGGTAGCGGAAAGATCCGGTATCGGTCATGATACCGGCATAAATGCATTCAGCAATGTAAATATCAAGAAAAGCTTTATCGCCTAAGCCAACAATCAAATCGTAAATCAAAACGGCTGTAGCTGCTGCTTTCGTATCTGAAAAAACAAGATCTGCGAAATTTTCAGGCGCCAGGTGATGATCGATGAGGACTTTCTTCGCCGGAGAATTTTTTACCAACTCTCCCAAAGCGCCAATTCTCGCCAAGACATTGAAGTCAAGACAACAAATAACATCTGCCTCCCTGATCAATGTTGCCGATTCAGCCTCTGTTTTGTCACTGAAAACGATCACATCGTCATTGCCCTGCATCCATTCCAAAAATTGCGGGTAATCTGTAGGTGTAATGACGGTAGCATGGTGCCCCTTCTTCATCAAATAGCGACACCACGCCAAAGAGGAGCCCAATGCATCCGCATCGGGTTTTTGGTGAGTAGTGATGATGATTTTTTTTGGAGTAGCCAATAACTGGCCAAGCTCGGACAAATCCTGCATGCTGCCTGATAATTAATACAATAACAATGGTTTCAAAATGGCTTTGTGGCTTCGCCAGATTGTTTTATGTCTGTTTCGAACTCAATTTATGAATATAATTCTGAAATCTTTTTAATTTGCTACAAAATTAGAAAAAATGACAGGAACACTAACCTTTACAATGATCAAGCCGGATGCTGTAGCAGCTGGCAACTCAGGAGCCATCCTGAAACAAATTGAAGAAGCAGGATTTGAAATCGTAGCGCTAAAAATGACTCGGTTATCGGATGTTTACGCTTCACAGTTTTATGAAATACATGCGGACCGACCTTTTTACAAAATGTTGGTAGATTTTATGTCCTCGGGAAAAATAATTGCAGCTGTTTTAAAGAAAAACAATGCCGTTGCAGATTTCCGTACGTTGATCGGAAGCACCAATCCTGAAAATGCAGATGCAGGCACGATCCGTAAACTGTATGCCAAATCTTTGGAGTACAATGCCATTCACGGTTCTGACTCGGATGAGAATGCACTCATTGAAGCAGGATTTTTCTTCTCTAATTTCGAGAGATTCAGTAAGTAGTTACCAGTGGTTAGTTGTAGTCATCCGCTCCTCCTTCGGCTAACCACTTTAAATTTTTTTTCAAAACCCACTATGCCTTCGGCTTCTCTTGCTTCGATTTCATATCGGTTGTTCCAATATCCTTTTTGAAAACTCTCCCAGCCATATTTGATTAAAAATAAAAACGTACCATAGCGCCGGTATTGCTGAACATGCAGGAGTTCATGCCTCAGCCAGGCGATCGTTTCCATCAACTCGGCTTCCTTTGCACTGTGCAGATGAATGGTCTTGCCTATAACAATCGCTACCTTTTGCCCTTTTAGAAAAAACGCAGCGGCATGAGCAACAAATGATTGTTCACGAATGTGAAACTCTATTTCCTCTGCATGATCCATTTTGACAATTGTAGTGGGAGTAAATTGAACAAGCGAACAACAATGAATAGTGTAAGAAGTGCACAAACCGGTCTGTACAAAAAGACAACATAGCCATTGGCTCCTAAGGTCATCATCAATAAACTGTCTTCGATGATGCTGTGACAAATTCCCATTAAACAAAAAGCGTAAAATACATCTTTGGATGCCAGGTTATGTTTACGTGTTTCTTCAATCATCAACGCTCCTCCATATAAGATGCCCAATGTCATGCCCACTACCGTAATCGGAATCACCGACTCGTGTATGCCCAGCCAACGCATAACTGGCCGCAAAGACCGACTGAACGCATCCATGAAACCGGAAGCTTTCAGCACACGCATGACAGCCATCAAGGCGAGGACGACAAAGAAAACCATGATGTAACGCTGCACTTCATTCCACAGCCACATACCCCAGTTATCGTTTGCAGTTCCCGGGAGAGCCATGGCTTCAGGCAATGCAACGGGCTCGTTCAATACATGAAAAGAAGAAAGCAACAGATAAAGCATCCAGGCCGACACAATCGCCATTACAAACCGCCAGGCAAACATAGAGAGCAGAGGAACACCTGCTTTACGAGCTACAGAGAGTTCTATCGGAAAAGTATGTGCCACCAACATCAATTGCGCCAATACAGTCACTTGTGCAATGCTCATGGTTTGACCCAAATTCAGTGAATGAAAAGTGATCATTCCTCCATACATGTTCGTGAGCAAGGTGTTTACCCATACCATCGCCGCACCGGCAGGAAGCCCCAGCGCTACTGCCAGAGGCGAAAACCAATCACCCAATATATCTATAGCATTCGTTTGCTGTAACAAGCGCACACCGATACTGACCGGGATCATAATTTTTAATAGATCGAGGTAGACGCGGAAAGCATCTTTAACTAAAGCGGATACAAATGTGTAGACTTTGCCTTTCAAAAGAATTGAAGTGGTAAGTGGTAGTAAAAATAGAATTATTTTAAATATAGTTCACTTACTACTCACCACTTATTACTTACAACTTATAATGCTTCACCAAAATATTTTCAAAAAACTTCCCGCCAATCCAGTGTTTGATAGCCACAGATAATTTTTGCTTGAACTTACCGGACATGTACCTCACCTTTGGTTCTGAAGTAGCCATTATTTTTTCGATCAACAAAGCTACTTCCAAAGGATCAGAAGAACTGCTTACATCTTCATCGATCATTTTCTCCAGTGCGATTACACCCGATTTGTAGGGCGATTGTTCAGGGATATTGACTTGTCTATGTTGTGCAATGCTGGTGCTGTAATCTCCCGGGTCAAGTACGCAGGCTTTTACGTTATAAGGTCTCAGCTCCATTCTAAGCGCCTCTGTGATCATACCGAGCGAAGCTTTGGTGGCACTGTATATTCCCCGATAAGGCAAACCCATATACCCTGCAATACTGCCTATGTTGATGATAAGCCCTGACTTTTGCGCGCGCATGGCAGGCAGCACGGCTTGGATGGTACGTAAGGGACCAAAGACATTCGTTTCGAAAACTTTCAAGCTGTCTTTTGGAATACTGTCTTCGACTGCACCCATCATGCCTATCCCTGCATTGTTGATCAATACATCTATACGTCCTTCTTTCCTCAGCAACTCTTCAATACCAAGTTTCACCGATTGATCATCGGTGACATCGATGGATAATACAGGAAAACCCAAATCTCCCTGCGCTTTGCGACTTGTGCCATACACTTTAAACCCTTTGGAAGTTAAGTATTGACAAATGGATCTCCCGATTCCTGAACTTCCTCCAGTCACTAAAATTACTTTTGTATGCATGTGTCTATGGCTAATGTTTCTTGATTAATCATCCCAACGTTTGTTTCGCAACAAAAATCCGGCATGTACTACAAATCCAAATTTAGATTTTCCCAATGCTTCGGTGTCATAGTATGTTGCCTGTATAGCAATGGGACCAAGTACAAAGTGGTAAACAAATCCTCCCGCGGCTATAAAACGAAATTCCGGAGTGCTGTTGAAGTATTGCTTATCAACGCCGACGCCGCCTGATGAGGCATTGAAATCAACAGGACTAAGATTATAAAAAGGATGAATTTCCGCGCGAAAATCTAAATTTTTTCTTAAAGTAAAAATGTTTACCAATCCTCCCGCTATAAAATT
>Ga0247808_10000336_pt1 | contig 23867 bp, 18 predicted proteins | sample UWRJL089202R1_FD_179914 | JGI IMG/M metagenome (GOLD analysis project Ga0247808, IMG submission 179914) | Plant litter microbial communities from Arlington Agricultural Research Station in Wisconsin, United States - UWRJ-L089-202R-1 | ecosystem: Environmental > Terrestrial > Plant litter >... | reverse complement strand
AAAACCGACTGTCGCGCGCCCATGCCGCGAAGGGGACAACCCTCGAACGCGGCCACCGCCTCGGCCAGAGCTTCCAGCGTGTCCGCCCCCGCCGCCAGCCGCCGCGCCTCGGCGATCACATCGACGCTGTCCAGCTGCACCACGACCGAGGCGGTCGCCTTGGCCACGGCCTTGGCGGCGGGCGGCTCGACATAGGTCCGGTCGACGGCGGCGTCCTGATAACAGGCGTCGACCCCCGCATCCCGCCAGAAGGCGAGCAGGCTTTCGACGGCAGCGATGTCCTGTGTTGGAGCGTTCATGTCGTTGCGCACAGGGATAAGCCTTGACCGCCGCAACGTCACGTTCTGATAAGCACATAACCACACTGAGAACCGGGATTCACGAGATCATGGCCGAGGAAGCAATCGAGGGCGGCGCCACCAGTCCAGCGCAGGAAGCCATCCTCGACAACCTGCCGCCGCTTGAGGCGCTTCAGGGCGTAGAGCGCGAGGTCATGGAATATGACGTCGTCATCGTCGGCGGCGGCCCCGCCGGTCTGTCCGCCGCCATCCGCCTGAAGCAGCGGGCCGAGGCCGAGGGCAAGGAAATCAATGTCGCGGTTCTGGAAAAGGCGGCCGAGGTCGGCGGCCATATCCTGTCGGGCGCCGTGATCGACCCCAAGGCCCTGAACGAGCTCTTCCCCGACTGGAAGGAACGCGGGGCGCCGCTCGAGACCCCGGTGACGAAGGACAAGTTCCTGATTCTCGGACCTATGGGTCAGATCAGCCTGCCCATGCCTCTGATGCCGCCCATGATGCACAACCACGGCTGCTATATCGCCTCGCTGGGTAATCTGACCCGCTGGCTGGGCGAGCAGGCCGAGGCGCTGGGCGTCGAGGTCTATCCCGGCATGGCCGCCAGCCACGTCGTCTGGGACGAGCCCACGGGGCGGGTGAAGGGCGTCGTCGCCGGCGTCTTCGGCATCGACAAGCATGGTGCGCCCACCGGCGACTTCCAGCCCGGCATCGAACTGCACGGAAAATACGTCTTCATCGCCGAGGGCGTGCGCGGCTCGCTGGCCAAGACCATCATCGCCCGCCACCAGCTGGCGAAGGACAGCCAGCCCCAGAAGTTCGGCATCGGTCTCAAGGAGCTGTGGCAGGTCCCGCCCGAGAAGCACCAGCCGGGTCTGGCCCAGCACTCGACCGGCTGGCCGCTGGACGAGTTCACCGGGGGCGGCTCGTTCCTCTATCACTTCGGCGACAACTACGTGGCCGTCGGCTACGTCGTGCATCTGAACTACAAGGATCCGTTCCTGTCGCCGTTCGACGAGTTCCAGCGGTTCAAGCACCACCCCGCAATCGCCGAACATCTGGAGGGCGGCACGCGCATCTCCTACGGCGCGCGGGCGATCACCGAGGGCGGCTTTCAGTCGGTGCCGAAACTGGCCTTCCCGGGCGGCGCCCTGATCGGCTGCTCGGCCGGCTTCGTGAACGTGCCAAGGATCAAGGGCAGCCATAACGCCATGAAGACCGGCATGCTGGCCGCCGACGCCGCCTATGACGCCGTCATGGCCGGGCGCGAGGGCGACGAGCTGGTCGAATACCAGGCCGCCTACGACAAGAGCTGGGTGGCGAAGGAGCTCAAGGGCGTCCGCAACGCCAAGCCCTATCTGTCGAAGTTCGGCACGACCCTGGGCGGAGCGCTCGGCGTCGCCGAGATGTGGCTGGTCTCCCTGACCGGCCTGACCACGCCGTGGACGCTGAAACACGCCAAGACCGATGCGGCCTCGACCGAGCCGGCCTCGAAGCACAAACCGCGCGTCTATCCCAAGCCGGACGGCAAGCTGTCGTTCGACAAGCTGAGCTCGGTGTTCATCTCGAACACCAACCATGCCGAGGAACAGCCCGCCCACCTGAAGCTGCTGGATCCGACCGTGCCGATCCGCGTCAACCTGCCGAAGTACGGTGAGCCCGCGCGTCTGTACTGCCCGGCAGGGGTGTACGAGGTGGTCTATGCGGACGAGGCCGCCAAGGCCGATCCCCGCTTCGTCATCAACGCCCAGAACTGCGTCCACTGCAAAACCTGCGACATCAAGGATCCGTCGCAGAACATCGTCTGGACCACGCCCGAGGGCGGCGGCGGCCCTAACTATCCGAACATGTGACGCCACGGGCGATCCGGCGGACCTTCGGTGGCAGCCGGATCGCCGGAATATCGACGGCTGCCCTCCACGCCCCCCTTGCGAGCGACGGACAAAGTGGTGAGGGTCTGTTCCATGCCCATGGTCACTCTCCGTTCCGTCCTGACGTCCTTCGCCTCCGCGGCCGCCCTGATCGGCGCGCCCGGCTTCGCCTTCGCGCAGGACGTTCCCGCCGCTGATCCCGCCGCCATTTCCGGGCAGGAAGAACCGGCGCCCGACGCGCCTGGGGGGGATGCGGTCCCCGCGCCCGCCATCACGGTGGTCCCGCTGGTGGAGACCCCGGCGGAGCCGGCCATCACCCCCATCCCGGCCGTCTGGGCCCCCGCGCCCAAGGATGCCGAGGGCCGTACCGCCTATGGCCTGTATCTATCTGGCCGCTATCTGGCTGGCCACGCCGCTTCCGGCGGGGAGGGCGACGGGGCAGAGGGCGCACATCAACTGGCCGCCGTCCAAAGCCTGATCCCCGAACAGCCGGTCGTCCGCGAACAAGCCTTCACCGCGGCCCTTCTGTCCGGTGATCTCGACGATGCGGCCCGGATGGCTCCGTCGGGATCCGGCGTCTCACCGGTGTTGGGCGAGGCGGGCAAGCTGGTGGCCGTGGTCCAGGCCTATGCGCACGGCGACGCCAAGGGGGCCTTCGCCCGCCTTCAGGCCGATCCCGTCCGCGCGCCCCATGCCCGGGCCGCCGTTCTGGTCCAGCCGTGGATCGCGGCGGCCGCGGATCAGTGGGATCTTGCCCTTATCGCCCCCGCGCAGGGGTCCAGCGACATCCTGTCCCAGGTTCTCCGTTACCAACGGGCCCAGTTGTTGGAGATTCATCGCCAGCCAATCGAGGCCGAGGCGGAATACAAGGCTCTCGCGGGTTCCGCGGCCGCGGCCGCGACCGGCGGCCAGCCCGCCTTCCGCACCGGCTACGGCGCCTTCCTCGAGCGCCGGGGCCGTCGCGACGAGGCGCTAGCCCTCTATGACGCCGCCATCGCCGCCGGCGCGACCGACCCCCAGACGGCCGCGGCGCGCGCCCGCGCCGTCGCTGGCCGCCCCGCGCCCGTTCTGCCGACCCTTCGCGAGGGGGCGGGCGGCGCCCTGCTGCTGGCCGCCGCCCTCGTGGCCAACGATTCCACCGAGTTTTCGGCCGTCTACATCCGCCTGTCGCTGAACGTGTCGCCCAGCGACGAAGCCCGGCTGTTGCTGGGCGGCGCACTGGCCAAGGCGCGGATGGAGTCCGCCGCCCGTGACGCCCTGGCCCAGGTGTCTCCCACCGACCCGACCGCCTACGCCGCCGCCCGGATGCAGATCGCCGGCGGTCTGGTCCGTCAGGACCGGCATGAGGAGGCTTTGGGCGAATTCCGCAAGGCCGCGGAGGCCGCCCCCGCCAATCCCCAGGTCGCCTTCTTCCTCGCCAGCCAGCTGGTCCAGCTGAAGCGTGAGGACGAGGCCCTGGCACTGCTGAACGGTCCGGTCCTGAACACGGCGGATCAGGCGGCGGAAGTCCATTTCCTGCGCGGCGCCGCCTATGAGGCGCAGAAGAAGGTTCCGCAGGCGGAGGCTGAGTTGTGGGCGGCCCTGCAGGCCCAGCCTGATGAACCTTCCTTCCTCAACTACCTCGGCTATCTATGGGTCGACTCCGGGACGCGTGTGGCGGAAGGCGCCGCGATGATCGCCCGCGCGCATGCCGCGGACCCGACCGACGGCAACATTCAGGACTCGTTGGGCTGGGCCCAGTTCCGCCAGGGTCAGTACGAGGAGGCTGTCGCCAATCTGGAAGAGGCGGTGACCAGGGAGCCGGCCAACGCCGAGATCAACGACCACCTCGGCGACGCCTATTGGCAGGTCGGCCGAAAGCGCGAGGCGGGCTTCCAGTGGACCCGAGTCCTGACGCTGGAGCCCGACGCCGAACGCCGCGCCGAGGTCGAGAAGAAGCTGGCCGACGGGCTTGACCCCACGGCGCTGCCCGGCGGCGCCTGAGGTGCTTCAGGCGCTCGCGCCGGCCAAGGTCAACCTGTGCCTGCACGTCGGTCCGGTCGATCCGTCCGGTTATCACCCCCTTGTCAGCCTGGTCGCCTTCGCCGACGTCGGCGATTGGCTGACGATCGAGCGCGCCGACCGACTGTCCCTGACCGTCGCGGGTCCCTTCGGCGGGGCGTTGGGCGACGATCCCGACAATCTGGTTTTGCGCGCCCTGCGACGTCTGGGCGAGGTCGCGGGCATCGGCGAACCGCGCCTGCGCGTCACCCTGGACAAGCGCCTGCCTATTGCCGCCGGTCTGGGCGGCGGGTCATCCGACGCGGGCGCGGCGATCGGTCTGGCGGTCCAGCTGCTGTCGCTCGATCTCGACGCCGCCGCGCTGGACGAGGTGGCGTCCAGCATCGGCGCCGACGGCCCGATGTGCCTGCACTCCCGGTCCGCATGGGCCGAGGGCAGGGGCGACGTCCTGACCCCCGCGCCATGGCTTCCGCCCCTCCATGCTGTCCTCGTCAATCCGGGCGCGCCTTCGCCGACCGGCGCCGTCTACCGTGCTTATGACGCTGCACCCGTGCCGCTGGATGTCCGGCCCATCGATCCGCAGGACCGCAGCGCCGCCGGCGTTACCGATTGGCTCTCCGGCCTGCGGAACGATCTCCAGACACCCGCCGTCCGCATGACGTCCGGGATCGGCGCGGCGCTCGACGCTGTCCACGCACTCCCGGGTGTCCGCCTCACCCGCATGTCGGGATCAGGGGCCACCGTCTTCGGTTTGTTCGATGACGCCGAAACCGCATCCGCAGCCGCCGCCATGGTGTCCGCCGATCATGGCGATTGGTGGGTCCAGCCCACGATTCTGGGCGCCGAAGAGGCCTGAAGCAAGCTTTAAGGCCGTAATGCGGCAGTACAGTGAAGCTGAGCCATTGTATGGCCTCGCCATGACCTCGGCATGCCGGTGTTATCCCGCAATAATCATCCCCAGATGGAACCTCTACCGTCGGCTGGGCCTTTCTCTGCCCAGTAACACTGAGTAACCAACCGCGATCTCTCCCCTTTCGCGGTTCCCCCGATCTGAAAGGAAACAGTCATGCTTCGCGCCCGTCTGATGACCGCCACCGCCGCCGTCGCCCTGTTCGCGGCCCCTGCCGCCTTCGCCCAGGACGCCGTTGCGCCCACGCCCGCCGCGCCGCCTGCTGCGACCGCCCCGGCCCCTGTTCCCGCTGCGCCCGCAGCCCCCGCCGCGACCCAGGCCGCGCCTGCTCCGGCCGCCGCCGCGACACCCGCCGCGACCAACACCATCATTGATGTGCTGAAGTCGAACGGCCAGTTCACGACCCTGCTTACCGCGCTGGACGCGGCGCAACTGACTGAAACGCTGAAGACCCAACCCGCGATCTCGATCTTCGCCCCGACCGATGCGGCCTTCGCCGCCCTGCCGGAAGCCGAGCGGACCCGTCTGATGGACCCGGCCAACGTCAATGAGCTGCGTCAGGTCCTGCTTTATCACGTGGTCGTTGCCGACGTGAATTCCAGCCAGATCGAGGGCACCAAAGGCGGCGTCCAGACGGCCGCTGAAACCCAGGTCCAGCTGGACGGCACCGGCGGCGCCATCAAGGTCGACGGCGCGACCGTGACCACTGCCGACATCGACGCCTCGAACGGCGCCATTTTCGCCATCGACAAGGTGCTGAACCCGGCCGCCTCACAGGTCGCCGCCGGCGACGCCGAGGAAGCCACGACGGAAGCCGCGCCAGCTGAGGCCGCACCCGCCGAAGCCGCGCCTGCCGAAGCCGCGGCCTCGCCCGCCGAGGCGACCATGGCTCCGCCGGCCGGTGAAGCCGCTGCGACCCCTCCGCCGCCGGCTGAAACCGCTCCTGCCCCGACCCCCGCTCCCGTGACAGCCCCTGACGGCGAGCCGGCCTCGTCGGTCACCACCACGGCTTCGCCCCCGGTCGCCAACCCGACTGACGGTCAGGTCGACGGCGAGCAGAGCGACATGGCGACGGACGGCGCCGAGGACACGACGCCGACACCGGTTCCGACGCCCCAGTCGTAATCCACGCGTCAGGTTGAGTTTGAAGGCGGCGGGCCCTAGGGTCCGCCGCCTTTCGTTTGCCTCCCGCGAAGACCGACATTGTCCAGTCCTGCAGCCGACCCTCTTTCATTTCAGGACCTGATCCTGACGCTTCAGAAATACTGGGGCGACCAGGGCTGCGCCTTGCTGCAGCCGTATGACATCGAGGTCGGGGCGGGGACCCTGCACCCGGCGACCGTCCTGCGCGCTCTGGGCCCCAAACCGTGGAAGGCCGCCTACGTCCAGCCCAGCCGCCGCCCCGGCGACGGGCGCTATGGCGAGAACCCCAACCGGTTGCAGCACTATTACCAATTCCAGGTGATCCTGAAGCCGAACCCCGACAACCTCCAGGAACTCTACCTCGGCTCGCTGGCGGCCATCGGCATCGATCCGAAACTGCACGACATCCGCTTCGTTGAGGACGACTGGGAGAACCCCACCGTCGGCGCCTGGGGTCTGGGCTGGGAGGTCTGGTGCGACGGGATGGAGGTGACCCAGTTCACCTATTTCCAGGGGGTCGGCGGCATCGAGGTCGATGTGGTTTCGGGCGAGTTGACCTACGGGCTCGAGCGTTTGGCCATGTACGTCCAGGGCGTCGACAACGTTTACGACCTGAAGTTCAACAATGACGGTCTGACCTATGGCGAGGTCTTCCTTGAGAACGAACGCCAGCAGAGTGAAGCCAACTTCCACGGCTATGACGTCGAGGGCCTGAAGCGCCGTTTCGAGGACATGGAGCGCGAATCCACCCGCCTGCTGGCCATGACCGGCCCGCAAGGCCAGCATCTCGTCCTGCCCGCCTACGACCAGGTCCTGAAGGCCAGCCACCTGTTCAATCTGATGGACGCCCGCGGCGCCATCGCCGTCGCCGAACGCCAGAGCTACATCGGCCGCATCCGCGACCTCTGCAAAGCCTGCGCTCTGGCTTACGTCGAGCAGGAACGCGCCTGACGTGACCCCCGCCGACCGCCACATGGCCAGCGGGGCTCCCTTCCCCCTTGAGGGGGGAAGGGTTGGGGATGGGGGTGACACCCTGTCGGGTCCCACGCCGCGTCCGCGTATCGCCGCTGGCGGGATTGCTCGCGCCCGCTCGCTGCGCCAGACCCAGTCGGTCGCCGAGAAGATGCTGTGGGCCGCATTGCGTAAGCAGGGCCCGAACTTCCGTCGTCAGGCGCCCATCGGCCGCTACGTCGCCGACTTCGCCCATTTCGCCTCCAGCCTGATCGTCGAGGTCGATGGACCTCACCATGATCTGCCGGAACGCCAGTCGAAGGACGCGGAGCGCACGGCCTGGCTGACCGCCAACGGCTTCCGTGTCATTCGTTTTCCGGAAAAGACCGTGCGCGACGACCTCGAAACCGTCGTCGAGCGCATTCTGGCGGAAACAACGCCACCCCCATCCCCAGCCCTTCCCCCCTCCAGGCGGAAGGGAGCACCACGGTACGTCGTCCGCTAAATGCCCCAACTCCTCCTCGAACTCTTCTCCGAAGAAATCCCCGCGCGCATGCAGCAGGGCGCCGCGCGTGATCTGGAGCGTATGGCGACCGAACGGCTGAAGGCCGCCGGCCTGACGTGGAACGCGCTGACGACCTGGGCCGGTCCGCGCCGTTTGACCCTGGTCATCGACGGCCTGCCGACCGCGACGCCTGATCGCTCCGAAGAGCTGAAAGGCCCGCGCGCCAATGCGCCGGAGCAGGCGCTGGAAGGCTTCCTGCGCAAGACCGGCCTGACCAAGGATCAACTGACCGAGCGCGATGGCGTCTTCTTCGCCGTGATCAGCCAGTCGGGCCGTGCGACTGCGGAGATTATCCCCGAGACCGTCGACGCCATCGTCCGCGCCTTCCCCTGGCCCAAGTCCATGCGCTGGGGCTCGGGCTCGCTGCGCTGGATCCGTCCGCTTAAGCGGATTGTCTGCCTGTTCGACGGCAAGGTCGTGCCCTTCGACATCGACGGCATCCAGAGCGACGCGATCACCGAGGGACATCGCTTCCTCGGCAAGGGTCAGCCGATCGTCGTCAACGACTTCGCCGACTATCGCAGAAAGCTCGAGGCCGACTTCGTCCTGCTGGACGTCGCCGACCGCAAGCTGAAGATCCTCGAGGCCGCGAAGGCCGCCACAGCCGCCAAGGGTCTGGCCCTCGTCGACGACGACGGCCTGTTGGAGGAGGTCGCGGGCCTGGCCGAATGGCCGACCCCCATCCTCGGCGACATGGACCCCCAGTTCCTCAGCCTGCCGCCCGAGGTGGTTCGGCTGTCGATGAAGGTCCACCAGAAGTATTTCGCCGTCCGCGACCCCGCCAAACACGGTCTCGCGCCGAATTTCGTCGTCGTCGCCAATGTCGAGGCCTCCGACGGCGGCAAGGCCTTGGCCGCCGGCAACAGCCGCGTCCTCTCCGCCCGCCTGAACGACGCCCGCTTCTTCTGGGACGAAGACCTCAAGACCGGCTTCGACGCCTGGAACGACAAGCTCTCCGGCGTCACCTTCCACGCCAAACTAGGGACGCTGGCCGAACGCGTCGAGCGCATCGCCGCCCTCGCCCGCGAGATCGCACCGCTGGTCGGCGCCGATCCGGACGAGGCTTTCGAGGCTGCGCGCCTGTCGAAGGCCGATCTGGCGTCCTCGATGGTCGGCGAGTTCCCCGAACTGCAGGGGATCATGGGCGGATATTACGTCGACGCCCTGCTCCCTTCCCCCTTGAGGGGGGAAGGGCCGGGGATGGGGGTGAAGGCGCCGGACGTGGTGTCACCGACCTCGCCGTCTGCTCCAACCGCTGTCACCCCCATCCCAACCCTTCCCCCCTCAAGGGGGAAGGGCTCTGCTCTGGCCGACGCCGTCCGCGACCACTACAAGCCGCAGGGCCCCGCCGACACCGTCCCGACCGCCCCGGTCACCGTCGCCGTCGCCCTGGCCGACAAGCTCGACACCCTCGTCGGCTTCTTCGCCATCGACGAAAAGCCCACGGGCTCGAAGGACCCCTACGCCCTGCGTCGCGCGGCGCTGGGGGTGATCCGGCTGATCCTCGACAATGGTGTGCGCTTGCCCATGGCGGGCGCTGAGCAGGGCCTGCTGCTCGTTCCCTATGGGCAGTTGGCTGGACAGATATCTACCCGTGAACTTGAGAACGACTCATGGGAGCTGTTCCAGCTGGAGCAAAAGCTTGGCCGCGATCTCGGCACCGTTGGCCCACGAGATGTGCTCCCGCCGGGAGGTAAGCCATTCTGGGGCCGCTGGTTTGCCGTCCAAACGGAAATTCTCGCCTTCTTCGCCGATCGCCTGAAGGTCCTCCTCCGCGACCAAGGCAAGCGTCACGACCTCGTCGACGCCGTCTTCGCCCTCGGCGACGACGACCTCGTGCGGATCGTGCGGCGGGTCGAGGCGCTGGACGCCTTCCTCGCCACCGACGACGGGGCCAATCTGCTGGCCGGCTACAAGCGCGCGTCCAACATCCTCCGCGCCGAGGCGAAGAAGGGCGACGTGCCGACCGGCATGGTCCAGACCGGCCTGCCGAACCAGCCCGAGGCCGAGACCCGTCTCGCCTTCGCCGCTGGCGCCGCCCGCACCGCCGTCGAAACCGCCCTCGAAACCGAGGACTTCGCCGCCGCCATGACGGCCCTGGCCCGCCTGCGCGAGTCCGTGGACGCCTTCTTCACCGACGTCATGGTCAACTCCGACGTCCCGGCCGAACGCGAGAACCGGCTGAAGCTGCTGGGTCAGGTGCGGGACGTCATGGGTCAGGTCGCGGACTTCGGACAGATCGCGGGGTAGGGGCTGAATTTTCGCAAGCAGCGGAACGCCGTTCTGAATCAGCCCCTTAACGGCCCATTATACGGTTAACTCCATCGTCGGGGCATGAAGGGCCTCGTCGCCATCGTGCCTGTCGCCTTCGCGCTGACCGTCGCTAGCGTCACTGACGCCCGCGCGCAGAGCGATCTGTTCTCGCCCGGCGCCTTCGCAGCCGTCATCGACACCCGCATCGTCGCCGCCGACGGCGAACGCTCCTGGATCGACGGCGGCTTCGGCAAGGCGCGTTACGGCGATGAAGGCGGCCTGCGTCTGGCCGAGGTCGGCCTTGCCTGGTCCCCGCGCCTGACCGACGCCGTCACCGCCCGTATCGCCTTCGAGGTTCAGGACGGCGTCGATCCGGTGGTGGATGTCAGCGAGGCCTTCGTCGCCTGGAAGTCCGCGCCCGGGTCGGCCATCCGGCTGTCCGCCCGCGCCGGCCTGTTCTGGCCCCGGATGTCCCTCGAGCACGACGGCCCGCTGTGGACCGTGGCCGACACGATCACGCCGTCCGCGATCAACAGCTGGGCGGGGGAAGAGCTGAAAATCGGCGGCGCCGAGGCGACCCTGCGGACCAGCGTCGCCGGGCAGGGCGTGGCCGCCACCCTCGGCGTGTTCGGCTGGGGCGACACGGCGGGCACCCTGCTGTCGTTTCGTGGCTGGGCCCTGCATGATCTGAAGAACACCGCCACCAGCCTGATGCCCCTGCCGCCGCTGAGCGACTACATGCGCGATCGCCAGCGCGACGCCACCACGCCTCTGCGCGAACTCGACGACCGCGCGGGCCTGTACGGGCGGCTGGAGTGGAGCCCTTCGACGGACCTGACGCTGGACCTGTTCACCTACGACAACAACGGCGACCTGACCTCGGTCGACGACCGGTCGGAATGGTCCTGGGACACCCGTTTCACCGAGGCGGGGCTGAGCTGGACCGCGAACGATCGCACACGCGTCCGCGCCCAGGTCCTGAAGGGCGTGACCCTGATGGGCTATCCCGACCGGACGACCCGGGAAACCTGGGTCGATGTCGGCTATGCCTCCGCCTATGTCTCGGCCACCCGCGAGATCGGTCCCGGCGCCCTGACCGCCCGGCTGGACTGGTTCGAGACCGACGACCACACCCTGACCGTCCTCGACAACAATGACGAAAACGGCTGGGCCCAGCTGCTGGCCTGGCGCTGGGACGTCCGGCCTCACGCCAACCTGGTCTTCGAGCTGTTACGCGTCGACAGCGACCGTCCTTCGCGCCTTCTGGCGGGCGAGGCGGCCGACCGGATCCAGACGGTCTTCCAGACCGCGCTGCGCCTCGATCTCTGAGGCGGGACCGCCTGCGACGAACCCGCGACCGACGCCGTCGTGGTTGGTCCCTGTCGGAGCCATGCTGATTTCATCGTTCGCCAGATGAGATCGCCATGTCCCCCCGCCTCGCTGCCATCGCCGTCGCCGCCCTGATGGCCGTCGGCGTGGCCGCGGCCGTGACCCGCATGCATGCGGAAGCGGCCGTGGTCGCCGCCGACGGAACCCCCCGCACCGCGGCGGCCGTGCCAATGTTCCCCGGGTTGACGAAGGCCGGGGAGGAGCCGAACGCTGGCGGCGGCCTGTCCGACTGGGGCCGTCCGTATCCGCTGATCGAGGGTACGAAGACGACGTATGTCACGACAGCTACCGCCGAAGCGGTCTACGCCTTCTATCTGGCGCGGCTGGGCGGCAAGACGGAGTGGGACGAGGGCGACGACCACACTCACATCGGCCCGAATGAGTCGACGCCTGTCGTCCGCCGTCGTGCGGCCTATGAGTTCGAGAACACCGATGATCCGAACACCGGCCGCGCCATCTCGGCGGCCAGCCAGCGCGCCACGCTGTCCGGCGCTCGCCCGGTTTCGGCCGAGGGAGACTGGATCCAGGAAGGCTCGTTCGACTGGACCGTCAAGGACGGCTCGGGCGGTCTGGTCGATTTCCATGTGAAGGTCGTCGACGACTCGGTCGCGCCCAACTGGACCGGCTATTCGCCGAAAACGACCGTCGAGGTCTATGTCCACCGCTATGGGCCGCTCGCCGACGAGTGACGGTCAGCGAATTCCCCCGCCGTCTTGCCGGAGAACCTCCGGAACCCGCGCTTTCCTCACGGTTTGTTACAAGCCGGTCTCGCCTTCGCGCTCGCAGCACGTTAGTCAGGCCGTAATCGAGCGGGGAAAACCCGCCAGCGACAATCCGAACTCAGGGGCTATGCGATGACTCAGTGGGTGTACGGCTTCGGCGGCGGGTCCGCCGACGGCGACGCGTCGATGAAGAACCTTCTCGGCGGCAAGGGCGCGAACCTGGCCGAGATGGCCAGGCTGGGCCTGCCCGTGCCCCCCGGTTTCACCGTCACCACGGAAGCGTGCGTCCAGTATTTCTCGAACGGCAACACCTATCCCGACGACCTGGCCGGTCAGGTCGCAGCCGGCCTCAAGACGGTTGAAAAGATCGTCGGCAAGACCTTCGGCGACGCCTCCAATCCCCTGCTGGTCTCGGTCCGTTCGGGCGCGCGGGCCTCGATGCCGGGGATGATGGACACGGTCCTGAACCTGGGCCTCAACGACCAGACGGTCGAGGGTCTGGCGAAACTGTCGGGCGACCGCCGCTTCGCCTTCGACAGCTATCGCCGCTTCATCACCATGTATTCCAACGTCGTGCTGGGCCTCAGCCACGACGACTTCGAGGAGGTTCTGGACGACCACAAGGATCGTCTGGGCGTCACTGTCGACACTGACCTGTCGGCCGGAGACTGGGAAAAGGTCGTCGCGGAATACAAGACCGTGGTCGAGCGCGAACTGGGCCATCCTTTCCCACAGGATCCGCAAGACCAGCTGTGGGGCGCCGTTTCGGCCGTCTTCGCCAGCTGGATGAACGACCGGGCGAAATTCTATCGCCGCATGCACGACATTCCCGAAAGCTGGGGCACGGCCGTCAACGTCCAGTCGATGGTGTTCGGCAATATGGGCGAGACCTCGGCGACAGGCGTGGCCTTCACCCGCAACCCCTCGACCGGCGAGGCCCGCCTGTACGGCGAGTTCCTGATCAACGCCCAGGGCGAGGACGTCGTCGCCGGCATCCGCACGCCCCAGTCCCTGACAAAGGTCGGCCGCGAAGAGATGGGCGAGACCGCCCCCTCGATGGAAGAGGCCATGCCGGTGGTCTTCGCCGAGTTCGTCGACGTCGTCGGCCGGCTGGAAAGCCACTACCGCGACATGCAGGACATCGAGTTCACGGTCGAGCAGGGCCGCCTCTGGATGCTGCAGACCCGCAACGGCAAGCGCACCGCCAAATCGGCCCTGAAGGTCGCCGTCGATCTCGCCGCCGAGGGCGTCATCACCCAGGAAGAAGCGATCAGCCGGGTCGAGCCCGCCGCCCTCGACCAGCTTCTGCACCCCACGCTGGATCCCAAGGCCGAGCGCAAGGTCATCGCCTCGGGCCTGCCTGCTTCCCCCGGCGCGGCCACCGGCAAGATCGTCTTCGACGCCGACGAGGCCGAGCGCCTGTCGCAACTGGGCGACGCCGTCATCCTGGTGCGCGAGGAAACCAGCCCCGAGGACATCCACGGCATGCACGCGGCGCGCGGCATCGTCACGGCGCGCGGCGGCATGACCAGCCACGCGGCTGTCGTCGCCCGCGGCATGGGGCGCCCCTGCGTCTGCGGCATCAACGCCCTGTCGATCGACGAGCACGCCGGGACCTTCACCGCCCACGGCCGCACCTTCAAGGCCGGCGAGATCATCACCATCGACGGCTCCAAGGGCGAGGTGCTGGACGGCGCCGTGGCCATGATCGAGCCCGAGCTGACCGGCGACTTCCAGACCCTGATGGCCTGGGCCGACAAGGTTCGCCGCCTTAAGGTCCGCGCCAACGCCGAGACCCCGCTGGACGCCCGCACGGCGCGCGGCTTCGGCGCCGAGGGCATCGGCCTGTGCCGCACCGAGCACATGTTCTTCGACGAGGCCCGTATCGCAGCCGTGCGCGAGATGATCCTCGCCGACGACGAGAAGGGCCGCCGCGTCGCGCTCGCCAAGATCGCCCCTTTCCAGAAGTCGGACTTCGTCGAGCTGTTCACCATCATGGCCGGCCTGCCGGTCACGGTGCGTCTGCTGGATCCGCCGCTGCACGAGTTCATCCCGCATACGGACGAGGACATCGACGCCCTGGCCGCAGCCTCGGGCATCGACGCCGCCAAGCTGAAGCGCCGGGCCCGTGAACTGCACGAGACCAATCCGATGCTGGGTCACCGCGGCGCCCGCCTCGGCGTCGCCTATCCCGAAATCTACGAGATGCAGGTCCGCGCGATCCTCGAGGCGGCGCTGGACGTCAAGAAAACCGCCGCCGAGGCTCCGATCCCCGAGATCATGCACCCACTGGTCGCCATGGGTCTGGAGATGAAGTTCCTGCGCGAACTGACCGACCGGACGGCGAAGGCGGTCTTCGAGGAGGCCGGCGACACGGTCGAGTACCTGGTCGGCACCATGATCGAACTGCCCCGCGCCGCCCTGCGCGCCGCCGATCTGGCCGAACACGCCGAGTTCTTCTCCTTCGGCACCAACGACCTGACCCAGACGACCTTCGGCATCTCCAGAGACGACTCCGGCCGGTTCCTGCAGGCCTATATGGACAAGGGCATCTTCGAGACGGACCCGTTCGTCCGCCTCGATCAGGAAGGCGTCGGCGACCTGATCCGCATCGCGGCCGAGCGCGGCAAGACCGTGCGCCCAGACATGAAGATGGGCATCTGCGGCGAGCATGGCGGCGACCCCGCCTCGATCGCCTTCTGCGAAGAGGTCGGCCTGTCCTACGTCAGCTGCTCGCCCTACCGCGTGCCGATCGCCCGTCTGGCCGCGGCCCAGGCGGCGCTGGTGTCACAAGGCGGGGCGGCGCGCGAGAAGGATCGATAGCCATGGCGCTGTCGGCCGCCGTCGTCGGTCCCGGCGCCGTCGGCGGCACGATCGCCGCATGGGTTTCGAAAAGCCCGCTCGTCGGCGAGTTGACCCTCTGCGCGCGCACGCCGCTCGACCGTCTGGTGGTCGAGACCCCGGATGGCTCCGTCATCGAGGCTGACCCGCGTGTAGTCACCGACCCGGCGCAGATCACGGCGCCCGTCGACTGGGTCTTCGCGTCCATCAAGGCCTATGATGTCGCCTCGGCCGCCCGCTGGCTGGCGCCGTTGGTTGGGCCGGAAACCCGGGTCGCTGTGCTTCAGAACGGCGTCGAGCACGTCGAGCGGTTCTCGCCCTTCGTAGCCGCCGAATGTATCGTGCCCGTCATCGTCGACATTCCCGCAGAGCGGACGGCGCCGGGCCGCATCCACCATCGCCGTGACGGCACGATCACCGTTCCGGCCGGCGCGAACGGCGAGGCCTTCGCCGCATTGTTCGCGGAAAGCGTCATCGCCGCCTCGACCACGGAAGACTTCCTGACCGCCGCCTGGACCAAACTGTCGCTGAACTGCGCCGGGGCGGTCAACGCCCTGACCGGTCTGCCTGGCGGCGTCGTGCGCGCCGACGGGGTCGCCGACCTGATGCGCCAGATGGTGGGCGAATGCGTCGCTGTTGGGCGGCAGGTCGGCGCCAGGCTGGGCGACGACCTGCCGGACTGGGTGGTCGAGCGGGCCATGACCTCGCCGCGGGATTCGGTGAACTCCCTGCTCGGCGACCGGCTGGCGGGCCGGCCGATGGAATGGGACGCCCGCAACGGCGTCATCGTCCGTCTGGGCGCCGTCCACGGCGTGGCGACCCCCGTCAATGCCATGGCCTCGACCTTGCTGTCGGCAATGAGCTGGTCGCCAGAATCCTGACTATATTGGCGTAACGACGTCTGTGCCTGTAATCTCACATGGCGTTCATTGTATTTGCATCGCCATGGAACGGTCTGGATCGATACCTACTTCTGCTCTCGCTGGATGGGGCTGGTGGCCAAAGAAGTCACCACATCTAGGAGTAAAGAAACAATGCGTAACATTCTTCTCGCGACCGCCGCTATCTCAATGTTTGCTGTGCCGGCCATGGCGCAGACTGTTCAATCGCCCAGCTATTACGGCACGCTCGGCTATACCCAGCTCGACGGATCTCAAGGTGATCTCGGCGCCGTGACGGGCCGCGCCGGCGCCAAATTCACCCCGAACCTCGGCGTCGAAGGCGAAGTGTCGTTCGGCGTTCGTGACGAGGACATCACCGTCGCCGGCGTCGACGGCAAGCTGAAACATGAGTACGATGCCGCCATCTATGGCGTGGCGACCCTGCCCGTGACCCCGAACTTCGAACTGTTCGGCCGCCTCGGCTACGGCACCACCCAGGTGAAGGCCGAACTGCCGGGCGTCAGCGCCACCGACGACGGCGAAAGCATCAACTACGGAGCCGGCGCCAACTATTTCTTCGATGGCCAGAACGGTATTCGGGGCGACTGGACGCGTCGTGATTTCCGCGGCGACAACGCTGGCGAAGCCGACGTCTATTCGGTGAACTACGTCCGCCGGTTCTAGGACCCGGTCTCCGGACAAGGAAAAGGCGCGTTCCCCGGGGAGCGCGCCTTTTTCATTATGGGAGGCGGCGTCTTCAGGCCGGTTCGGCGATCAGGGCCCACCGCATGGAGCCCTCGCCGAACGGCCGTGTGAACCACTGGCTATAGCGTTCGAAGGCCTCGACCACGGCGGTGCGCAGATCCTGGGTCACCGGCTCGCCACGCTGGCGTTTCATGGCCGCGACACAGTCGATGACCACGTTCTGGTGGGCCGAGCCGCCAAGGCTTTTCAGCACAAGGGCGACATCGCGCGCGAGCGATTCCAGAAAGCCGACCGCGCCATTCTGGGCGTTGGGATTCTTCTGGTTCTGGGCCATCGGGCAGGTCGCCTCACGCTTGCACAGGTCTAGACGCCCCCTAACTCGCAAACTCGCCCGCCACGCGCAAGCGGAGCCGCTGGCTTGGCGGTAGATTCATCGTGAACGCGCGGCGATCAGGCCCGTTTGCGCACGAACACGGTGCCCGCCGAATAGCCTGCCCCGAACGAGCAGATCAGGCCCGTCTCGCCCGGCTGGAAGCCGTCGTGATGCAGGTGGAAGGCGATGATCGAACCGGCTGACGAGGTGTTGGCGTATTCGTCCAGGATGATGACGTTCTCTTCGGGCTCCGGATCGCGACCCAGAACCTTGCGGCCGATGAACTGGTTCATGTTGATGTTCGCCTGATGCAGCCACATCCGCTTCAGCCCGTGCGGTTCGATGCCCAGTTCGCCGGCGTGGTCGATGATCATGTCGGACACCAGCGGCACGACATCCTTGAACACCTTGCGGCCCTGCTGGATGAACAGCTTGTCCGGCTGGCCGATGCCCTCGGGCGCGGCGTTGTTCAGGAAGCCGAAATTGTTGCGGATGTTGTTCGAGAAGACCGTCTTCAGCCGCGTGCCCAGGATCTCCCAGCCGCCCGGTCCCGCCTGATCCTCGGCCTCGACAATCACGGCCGTGGCCACGTCGCCGAAAATGAAGTGGCTGTCGCGATCCTTGAAGTTCAGGTGGGCGGAACAGACCTCGGGGTTGACCATCAGCACGGCCTTGACCGACCCGCCGCCGATGAAGTCCGCCGCCGTCTTGATGCCGAAGGTGGCCGAGGAACAGGCCACGTTCATGTCGAAGCCGAAGCCCTCGATGCCCAGGGCCTGCTGGATCTCGACGGCGAGGGCCGGATAGGGGCGGGGCATGTTGGAGGCGGCGCACAGGACGGCGCCGATCTCGCTGACCGGCTTGCCCCAGGCCTCGATCGCCTGACGCGCGGCGGCGACGGCCATCTCGGCCATGATCGAAAGTTCGTCGTTCGAACGCTCGGCGATGTTCGGCGCCATCCGGTTCGGGTCGAGGACCCCGGCCTTGTCCAGCACGAACCGGCTCTTGATGCCCGAGGCCTTTTCGATAAAGGCCTCCGACGACGGCGTCAGGGCGGCGAGATCGCCCTCAAGGATTTCGGCGGCGTGGTCCGCGTTCCACTGTTCGGCCCAGGCGTTGTAGGCGGTGACCAGTTCGGCGTTGGAGATCGACTGTTCGGGGGTGAACAGGCCGGTGGCGGCGATGACGGATCTAATCACTCTGGTCGTTCCTGTCGGCGCCCGGCGCCTCGTTACTGAGGGACGTCGAGGTCCCTGTGCCTCGCTGGCCGAGGCGGTGGTGCGTTCGTATTCCAGACCTTCAATAGGCCGGTGGCGGCGTCCGGTCGAGACTGGCGCGCACGCCTCTTGCCCAGCGCTTGAGGCGACCGCGTGGCGGGGCGGGCAGGGGGTGGTCGCGCGCCGCGATCAGGGCTTCGACCAGATCCTCGGCCTCGCAGGGCCAGCCGGCCGGGTTGACATAGATCGGGTAGGCGATCAGGGCGGCGTGAACCAGGGCGTCCAGGCTGGCGCGGCGGCTGCGGCGCTCGAACGGCCCGGTCCGGTCGTCGGTCAGCCCCCAGCCCGCATAGAAGGGCCGGCCGTAGGTCGAGACGGCCTTGCCGCGCATCAGTGCCTCGAACCCCGACAGGGACGTCAGGGTCGCCAGCCGGTCGCAGGCGTTCAGGCAGTCGATGATGTCGAGGTCGTCGGCGACGGCATCGACTATGTCGAGCGCGGCCGCATCCAGCAGCCCCGGCCGGTTGCCGGCCATGACGTCGGGGTGGTTGCGGTAGATCAGAAAGGCGTCCGGATGATCCCGCCGCGCCGCCTCGACCAGACCTGAGTTGGTGCGGATGTCGGTGCAGCCCAGGGCGATGGACTTGTCGTTCTCCACCTGACCCACGACCAGCAGCCGTTGGCGGTCCGTTGGCCAGCCGGCCGGGGCGGCGCCCTTCAGATTGTATTTCGACAGCCCCGCCTCGACGATCCGGGCGCGCAGCCGGGCGGCGCGGAACAAGGCGGCGTCATCGAGGCCGCCGGCCTCGATCAGGGCCTCCAGCCGGCTGGGCCGGGTCGCGTCGTAATAGACGCCGAGGTCGTCCAGAGCCACGGACAGGGCGCCGAAGAAGTCCGACCCCAGACCGCGCGAACGGATGAAGCCGTCCTCCATCCTCACCGTCGGCGCCCTGGTCGCGGCCGCCGCCTGCCGGATCGGCTCGCTCTCCTTGCCTGCCCACCAGATCAGCTTGCCGCCGCGCGCCTCGGCGTCCCGAGCGGCGTTGCGGGCGAACCAGTAATAGCGGACGTCGCCCTTGGGCGAGTTCAGCAGCCTGCGGATCGGCGGCCGTTTGGCGGGCGCGAAGCCGGCGGCGGCCCAGACGCCCGACAGACGGTCGGCCCGGTCACGCAGGGCGATCAGCCGTTCAAGCGCCTGTTCCGCCTCGCAAGCCTCGCCCGTCACCGGATCGACATAGCGGGTGTAGCGGATCACGGCGGCGGCGGTGACCTGTTCGATGGACCGGGCTTCGCCACGGCGCCCTGTCTGCACCGCATCGATCGTCAGTCCCCAGCCGGAATAGAAGGGCGCGCCGAAACAGCGAACCGGCAGGCCGCGCAACAGGGCCTCGAACCCCAGGGCCGAGGTCACGACATAGACGGCGTCGACCGCCGCCAGCAGGTCCGCGGGCCGCACATCGGTGTCGATCAGGGTGACGCCCGCCAGATCAGACGCCGGGATGCAGCCCTGCTTGCGCCCGGCTGCCACGGCCGGATGGCGTTTGACGATCAACTGGGCCTCTGGCTCGTCCGCCCGCGCGACCGCCAGCATCTCCCTGAACGAAGCGGTTGAGGCCAAGCCGTATCCGATCGAGGCGTCGCCCAGGGTCTGGTCCACGATCAGCACTCGCCGCCCCGGCTTCAGCAGCGCCGGATCCAGCGGCCCGCCCATATTGGTCTTCGACACGCCCGAGGCGACGATACGGTCGATCAGGCCCTGAGCGCGGCCGGTCGTCGCCGCGTCGCACCAGTCGGGCGCCGTCTGGATCAGATCCTCCAGCCGCGAAGGCCGGGTCGCATCGTAATAGACGCCCAGATCGTCGACGATCAGGCTCAGAGACGTCGCGCCGCTCTCACCCAGTCCGACGGACCGCAGGAAGCCGTCTTCCAGCGCCATATAGGGCTTGCCGTGTTTCGCGGCCCATCGCCGCCCTGCCGCCGCCGTCGGCTTCATGCCCCAGCCGGCGACCGCCTCGACGTCCGGCCCGGGCAGGGCGCGCAGGTCGTATTCCGGCAGGAAGGCGCTGAGAAAAGGGACCTTCAGGACGCCCGGCGCGCAGATCCATACGGGCGTTCGTGCGGCGATGTCGGGGGATACGATCAAGGCGGGGTCCGAAGAATTGACGTCCAGCTTTAGGGCGGTTGCGTCCGGCGGACCAGCCTCCGCCCAGCGGCCTGTGTCAGCCTCGATCGTGACGCGTCAACAGCCGCTCCGCCGCCACCAGATGCAGCCGCTCGACCATGGCGCCATCGACCCGGATCGCGCCGCGCCCCTCGGCCTCCGGCGTGGCGAAGGCGGCGACGATGGCTCGTGCACGACAGACCTCCTCCTCCGAAGGCGAAAAGGCCGCATGGGCCGTCGCGATCTGGGACGGATGGATCAGGCTCTTGCCGTCGAAGCCGTACAGCCGACCCTGCGCGCATTCGGCGGCGAAGCCCTCGGCGTCGTCGATCCGGTTGAACACCCCGTCAAGCGCGATCAGGCCGTGGGCGCGGGCGGCGGCGACCGTCGCGGCCATCCAGACCTTCAGTGGTTCCCGATCCGGAGACGACCCGGTCAGCAGCCCCGCCGCCAGATCGTTGACCCCCAGCATAAGCCCGGCCAGCGAGCCCCCTGCCTCCAACCCGGCCCCTGCGATCGCGTCCAGCCTCAGCACGGCGGCCGGCGTCTCGATCATGGCCCACAGTGCGCCTTCCGCGGGCAGGCGGGCCGACAGATCGCGCACCGCCTCGGCGCTCTCGACCTTCGGCGCGACGATCAGGGTCGCCCCGGCCTGGGCCAGCGCCGTCAGATCGTCGGCGCCCCAAGGCGTATCCAGCCCGTTGATACGAACGCCGAGGCGAGGTCCGAAGCCGCCGGCCCGGATCGCCTCGACCGCCGCCGCCCGGGCAGCGACCTTGGCCTCGGGCGCGACGGCGTCCTCCAGATCAAGAATGGCGACGTCGCAGGCAAGCGTCCGCGCCTTCTCGATGGCCCGCGCATTCGACGCCGGCAGATACAGGACGCTGCGCACCGCTCCGGTCATCAGGCAGCCGTGGTGAAAACGCGGGCCATCAGCCGCTCCAGAGCCTCGGCGTCCACCGCGTCGAAGGCGGCGACCACGGTGGCGTCGACGTCGAACACGGCGATCAGGTCGCCCGACGCATCGAACACCGGCGCCACGATCTCGCTGGCCGAACGGCTGTCGCAGGCGATGTGGCCGGGGAAGGCGTGGACGTCCTCGACGATCTGGGTCTTTCGCGTCGCGGCGGCCGTTCCGCAGACCCCTCGCCCAAAGGCGATGCGCAAGCAGCCCAGAGTGCCCTGATAAGGGCCGACGACCAGTTCGTCGCCCTTGTCGGCGTCCACGACGTAGAAGCCGGTCCAGAAGAAGGCGTCGAAGGCGTCGGCAAGCATCGATGCCACCGTGGCCATTTTCGCCGTGCGATTCGTCTCGCCCTCCAGAACGGCCAGAATCTCGGCCTCGACCTCCCGATAGGCCTCACCTTTGTCAGCGGGGCGGTCGGAACGGGCGACGTAGGACATGCGATCTCGCGTGCGGGGATGGATGCTGGATATAGGGAGGTTTCCGCCCGAGGGCGAGGCGCCGGACTCGCCTGTCGGGAGAGTCCTCTAAATTACTGAAAATGGTGGATAAGTCCGCGTTCGACGCAATTTGGTCGTTCTGCGGCAACGCTTTGTCGCAAAACAGCGTTAACCATAACTGCAAGTTCACTGGACCAATCCGCTGGATTGCGGAATGGTTAACGGCGCGGCCGGGGAGGCCGCAGGGGAGTCGGGGCCGGGGATGGGTGATTTCGACCGCATGGATGAGCAGGGTCCGCGCTCGCGACGTTCGCGTGGCGTGATGACGGCCGTCGCCGCGGTCGCCCTTTTGCTCGTGGCCGCCGGCGCAGTCGCCAGCTGTTCGGATCGTGGCGTCTCCCTGTGGCGGCGAGACAATGCGGCGGCCAACGCCTGCCCACGGCCGGCGTCTTTGACGGGATCGGAGTTCAACGCTCAGGAAGCTGGTCTGCGCAACCTGCGCCGGGCGGCTTTCCGTGGAGACTTCTTCGCCCAGCTCGAACTCGGCGGGCGCTACGCGGCCGTCCGGGCCACCGACAAGAATATCGAGGATCCGATCGAAAGCGCGGTCTGGACCGGAATGGCCCTGGCCAACGACGAGGGCTATGCGCCGATCAACCGTGTCGAGCGGCGCGGCTGGGGCGGGCTGCGGTCCCTTTCGCGCTATGACGACTGCCGCGCCTGGGAGCGCCACGTCGCCTATCAGCGGCTGGACGAACAACTGTCGCGCATGTCGCGCGACGAGCAGGAGAGTGTCCGCGACCGGATGATCTATGTGCTGTCCACCCAGGACGCCGATGGTTTCCGCACCCTGGCCCGGCTGCACGACGGCCTGTTCGGCCCGTTCGGAGAGCCCGAGGACAATCCTGAAGGCCGCGAGGCCTATGGCCGCAAGGACGGCGCGAGCCGTCAGGAACGGTGGCGCAACGCTCGCGGTTCGGCGATCAACCTGTTCCAGCGCAACGACGTCGACGCCTATCTGTACAACTATCTGGCGGTCCAGACCGGCGACGTCGGCGCCTATGTCCTGTTGAAGGATTTCGAACGGTCGTCGGCGACGCGAGCCCGGTCGGGCTCGTTCGTCGAGGCCAAGGCCCGGCAATGGGTGCCGCCGTTCGAATTCTATCCCAACGACGCCCCGGCCTCGGGCGTGCCTTTCTCGGACGAAAGCCGTCCCCGAGGCGACGCCTATGAATACGCCCTGTCACGGATGCAGTTCGAACTGCCGTTCATCCACGTCGGCCGCGCCCTGCGCTTCCTTGGCGTGACCGAGACCGCCCCGTCAGAGGCAAACCAGCTGTCCAAGCGTCAGGTCGAGACGCTGGAAGCCATGCTGGGCCATGCGATGGACGGCTATCTGTCGCCGCTGGAGAAGGTTCGCGCCGTGCAACTGGCCGCGACCAATGGCTCGGCCGACGCCCAACTGGTGCTGGCGGTCATGTATTCCGAAGGCATCGGCGTGCCGACCGACTACGCCCGCGCCTTCCACTGGTATTCGCTGGCCGACAAACAGGGCAATCCCGAAGCCAAGTTCGCCATGTCGACCTATTTCGCCCTCGGCGTCGCCGGGGTGGCGGATCAGGACAAGGCCCAGGCCGTCGCCTATCGCATCGACTCCGCCCTGGCCGGGTTCGGCCCGTCCGCATCCCGCCTGCAGGCCGTCCTGGCCCAGGTTTCCCGCTCACCGCGCCGCTAGGAGGCGACCCGATGAAGACGCAATCGACCTCCGGCCATCGCTTCTCACTCACGGGCTGGACAGCCGTCGCCGTGGCGGCCGTCGCTGGCATGGCCTGTCTGCTGGAAGCGCCGGCCGCCCGGGCCCAGGTCGCGGCCCGGGTGGAAAGCCAGACGCGCCCCAATTTCGGCCTGCTGCTGGATCCCGCCGCCGGATCGCGCCGTCATCGCCAGCCACGCCGCTGGTCCTATCGCGATCACCGCCCTGACTGGCGACCGGACTGGGGCTATGGCGGACCGGGCTATATCCCTGGCGGCCAGCAGCATGTCGTGGTCGACTGCGGCGGCAACCCGGGCAGCGGCGCGGTCGAGGACGCCGTGCGCCGCGTGGCGCCCGGCGGCACCCTGACCATTCGCGATCGCGGCGGCGCCTGCGTCGGCTGGCTGAACGTCGACAAACCGATGACCATCCAG
>Ga0247808_10000335_pt1 | contig 23872 bp, 28 predicted proteins | sample UWRJL089202R1_FD_179914 | JGI IMG/M metagenome (GOLD analysis project Ga0247808, IMG submission 179914) | Plant litter microbial communities from Arlington Agricultural Research Station in Wisconsin, United States - UWRJ-L089-202R-1 | ecosystem: Environmental > Terrestrial > Plant litter >... | reverse complement strand
AATGCTATTTCATTTTTTGAACGATTGAAATCAATCTCATTTTTGATTTCGGGAGAGATTTCTGAGAAGGGCTCTCTTCCATTCTCATCAAGCATTCCGCTTTTTATAAATCCTTTGGAATAGACATTACACATTGGACAATCGTTGTCGTAAATGAGAATGTGGTTTTGTAAAGTTTTCATTATTTTGAGTTTTAGGATTAATTATAAATTCAGGAAATCGGCTTTTGTTCTTTTATTATTTCTGAAAAGAAAGAACATTATGATTTTAAATATTAGATTCTTCATAATTTGTTTTCTGTATCAAAATGACTGATAAATAGAGATTGAATAATAAGTATCGGAGAAATCACTACCCAAGACATTACCATCAATTCAAATAAGTTTTTAAGTGAAAGACTGCCTTTACTAATATTAAAGATTGAAAAAATAATTAATAATAAAAACCCAATCACTACATAGCTGGCAAGGAAAATATATACACGTCTTGAGTCAGTTTTAACATATTCTTTCGAAAAAAATTTTATAATATTAAAAGTGTATTGTACAACAGCAATGAGAAAGAATTCAGAAATGATTATTTTAGCAATTACATCGTCGTCAATAAACTTAATAAGTAGAAAAGTGAATAGAAATAATCCGACAGTAATACTTTGAATTTTAAATTCGTGTCTTAAAAGTATTTTCATAATTATTAATATTTTTATATTTTCAGTAATTTTTGAAACTTAATCTGAAATAAAAAAGGAAAATGATTTCCTTTCTATTTTAACAAGTTGGTGATTTTCCCAATCAGCCAATGGTCATCGCTTTTTATCGCTAAATCCATAATATTGTTAATTTTATTGGTCACGTTTCCAAAATCATCCATCAACTTGATGAATTCTTTTGCTTCTTCTGAATCATCATCCACATTTTTCAGTTCTTCTAAAAATGCTACAACTGGTTCTATTTCTCGTTTTCTGCGTTCTTTTGTAATTTGTTTGAAAAGAAACCAGACATCTTTTTCTGCAAAGAAATATTCCTTTCTATCTCCTTTTACAAATTCTTTTTTTACAATTCCCCAATCCATCAAACTTCGAAGATTCATATTCGCATTTCCTCTGGAAATTTCCAACTGTTCCATCACTTCATCTGTAGATAAAGGTTTTCCAGTTGCTAAAAGCAAAGCGTGAACCTGCGCCATCGTTCTGTTGATCCCCCAGCTTGTGGCAAAAGTTCCCCAGGTTTGGATGTATTTTTCTTTGGCTTCGTCGAGTTTCATTTTGTAAAGATTAAATTCCTGTACAAATATAATTAATATATTCTAAACTTTCAATAATTATTGAAAATAAAATAATTTTTTAAGATTTTATTTTAAATAAATATAAACTAATAGTGATATTATTGGAAGCTGTGATTGTCTTAATTTATATTTCATTTCAGATTAGGCTTGAATTTAAGATAAGAATATAAATTAATTTTAATAATAATTAAACATATGGATAAATTATCATCACTCAAAGGATGAAATTAATCTGAATTCAATAGTTAAAAAAAACATTATTCATACAAATATTAAATTTAATTGACATTTAACAACAATTATTCATTATAATTAATAAATTTGCTAAAAATTAACACATGAAATACACTTTAATAAAACGGAATAAGAGTTTTAGAACAGATTCTCATTCTCAATTTATTAGTTGGATGAGAAAAATGGACCTGCAGCAATGGAAAGATAATAAGGACTTTATGGAAGGTTATGCTTATCGAAAAAGGACTTTTGAAAAAATGGAAATCCGCCACGAAAATGAAAACCTTTTTATAGAAGATCTGCAAAAAAATAACCTTTTGAAAATTGAATCTTCAAAAGGCTTTTTTGGTATATTTTAAATACTATGTTTTAATAAATCGGTGGATATTTCTGCGGATTGATTTCATTGAACATGGCATAGATTCTCTCAATCATATCATCAGACGATGGTTTGCTGAAGTAGTCGCCGTCACTTGCATACGCTGGTCTGTGATTTTCTGCTGAAATTGTCAATGGTTCGGAATCCAGATATTTGAAAGCTTTCTGTTTTTCCAAAATCTGCTGCAGAATAAATGCTGAAGTTCCGCCTTCAACATCTTCGTCAATTACGACTATGCGATTTGTTTTCTTCACACTTTCTGCAATTTCATTAGTTAAATCAAACGGAATCAACGACTGAACATCAATCACTTCTGCTGAAATTCCTAATTTTTCTAATTCATTTGCCGCTTCTGTAACTATTCGCCAAGTAGATCCGTAAGTAACCAGAGTCACGTCTTTACCTTCCTTCGTCACTTCAATTTTTCCAATTGGGAGTGTGAATTCACCTAAATTGTCCGGTTGTTTTTCTTTCAGTCTGTAGCCATTCAAACATTCTACAATCACAGCTGGCTCGTCGCTTTGTAACATTGTATTATAAAAACCTGCTGCTTTTGTCAGATTTCTTGGAACCAGAATATTGATTCCTTTTGAGAGATTCAGAATTCCAGCCATTGGCGATCCCGAATGCCAAACGCCTTCCAGCCTATGCCCACGAGTTCTGATGATTACAGGCGCTTTTTGTCCACCTTTGGTTCTGTATTGTACAGTTGCCAGATCATCACTCATTCCTTGAAGGCAGTACAAAATATAATCCAGATACTGAATCTCAGCAATTGGTTTCAAACCGCGCATCGCCATCCCGATTCCCTGTCCAAGAATAGTGGCTTCACGAATTCCTGTATCAGCAATTCTTACTTCACCATATTTCTCTTGAAGACCTTCTAATCCTTGATTGACATCACCAATATTTCCTGCATCTTCACCAAAAACCAAAGCTTGCGGATATTTTTCAAAAATCTTATCAAAGTTATTTCTCACCACAACTCTACCGTCCACTTCTTCTGAAGCTTCAGAATAGATTGGTTTGATTTCTTTCACGTTGGTCGCTTTCCATTCGGATTGAGAGTATAAATGGGACGAATAATTGTCTTTCTCGATTTTGAAGATTGCTTCGTATTTTGATTTTAAAGCGTTTCTTTCGGGCGAATTTTGAGATCTTGTAATCAATAATGATTGTCTTACTAAATGGAAAATGTCTCTTTTGCTTATAGAAATTATTTTATTAAAGTTTTCAATTAATTGAGTAACTTCAACATTTTGATTTTTAACAGATTCTACAAATGGTAACACTTCATTTTTTAAATCTGATATGGTTTTCTGATATGATTCCCAGGCTTTTTTCTGACCGTCTTTTACTAATTTTTTAGCCTCAGAATCGATTGTATCTAATTCTTCAACCGAAGCTAAATATTCATCATTTCCTTCGATTTCTATGCTGTAATCTAAAATCCATTCTCGGAATTTTACCATTCCGTCAAATTCTGTTTCCCAAACCAGTCGATCTTGATTTTTGTATCGCTCGTGCGATCCGGAAGTCGAATGACCTTGAGGCTGAGTAACTTCCGTAACGTGTATTACCACAGGAACGCTTTCGTATCTTGCGAAATGTTCTGCTTTTGCGTAGGCTTCCATCAGCGCCGGATAATCCCAGGCCTTCACCTGAATAATTTCACAACCCTGTTTTTCGTCAGCTTTTCTCTGGAAACCGGAAAGCATCTCGGAAATATCAGCTTTAGCTCTTTGATTTTGAGTCGGGACCGAAATCCCATAACCATCATCCCAAATCGAAACAATCATTGGAACCTGCAAAGCACAAGCAGCGTTTAAAGTTTCCCAAAAATGACCTTCAGCTGTTGAAGCATCACCAATAGTTCCAAAAGCAACTTCATTTCCTTCCTTTGAAAATTTCTCAGAACCTTCAAATTTAACTGATTTATAAATTTTTGAAGCCTGAGCCAATCCCAATAATCTCGGCATCTGTCCTGCTGTAGGAGAAATATCAGATGAAATATTTTTTTGGCCAGTTAAATCCTTCCAACTTCCGTCAGCGTTCAAACTTCTTGTGGCATAATGCCCATTCATTTGTCTTCCTGCCGATGCTGGTTCTCTTTCCACGCTGGTGTCGGCGTACAACTGAGCAAAGAAACTTTCCACAGAAACTGCGTCAATTGCCAACGCAAAGGTCTGATCGCGGTAATAACCCGAACGGAAATCTCCATTTTTGAAGACTTTTGCCATTGCCAACTGCGGTAATTCTTTTCCGTCCCCGAAAATTCCGAATTTTGCTTTACCCGTGAGAACTTCTCGTCTTCCCAAATAAGACATCTCGCGTGAGATTCTTCCCAAACGATAGTCTTCCAAAATACTGTTTTTAAAGTCCTGAAATGAGATTTGCTGAGTTTCTATATAGGTTGTTTGCATAACTTAGAATTTTGACAAATATAAATTTTTTTAATGAAATTTTTATTAATTTGATATTTAGTAAAAATAACAATTTTTGTATAAAGTATTAAAATTCAATAAATATCTATTTTACAATGATTTATTGGATATTTTTGAATCAAGAAAATTTAATAAATGAAAAAAACTGCACCACATATTCTAAACGCTTCCACCAACCTGCTTGGATTCTGTTTAGTAATTATTACCTCTTTGAAAATTTCTAAATTCAAACACTCTTCCTATCTTGATGAGTTTACTGTTGGAGCTATTTTTTGTCTGACTTTGAGCTGTACTTTATCTTTCCTCGCTATCAAATCTAAACAGCCAAAACGATCGCATATTTTAGAAAACTCAGCAGACATTCTTTTTTTTATTGCTCTCCTACTTATATTACTTGCTGTATGTATTGTCAGTATTGATGTAGTAGACTAGACAAAATTCCATCTTTAATCATTTAGAAAAAATGATCACCTTTTTATTTCTTCCTCTTATTGAGAAGGTATTTTTATCAATTTTTCTAACAATATATATTAAGCAGATACTTAATTGATATTTAAATATTTCAATTCATTATTATTAGAATAATTTTAGGTCATATTTTTTACTTTAAAGAAATATCAGAGGTTTTTGATGAAAATTTTAAAACATTGACTTACAATAACTTAACATAAAAGTCAGTTTTTTGTCATTATGCAATTATTAACAAAATACAGATCATCTTAATAGCATTATTGTTATTGTTTTAAAAAAAATAAAATGATTTTTGGGGCAAAATTATTAAATACACATTCTCTTGCAAATGAATAATTTCGGAATTCATTCTAACAAATCACCAATTAAATCTTAAAATAATCGATAAAAAATATCAATTAAAATAAAAATAATTAATTATTGTTAAATATTTATAATTTATAAAAGGTTCTTATTGTATAATATCTAAATATAAATTATTACAAAACAGGATGCGTGAATTTCACTTGCTTTTTGATCTATCTTAGTCAAACAAAAAAATCAATGTTTAATTCTAAAACAATTTACGACTATGAAAAAGATTCTACTTTCTAGCTTTTTAGCTCTAGGGATCTATGCAAATGCACAATGCGATCCTATCACCACATTTCCTAAAAGTTATGATTTTGAAGATGTGACAACACCTGCAATACCCGCATGCTGGACAGTTGCAAGCAGTGGAAATGGCAACAACTGGAACACTTACACAGGAGACGGTAACAATGGAACTACCGCCGGTGACAAAATTTTAAACAATAATTTACCAGCAGGAGCAGTAGGTTCTGCATGGATCTTTACACAAGCATTCGCTATGACAGGAGGTGAACCTTATTCTGGTGCATATACATCGTGGGCCACAAACAGCACCAACAATCGCGTTATAAGCGTAGGATACGGTACATCACCAACAGATGCCGGGATGACAATTTTTGGAACAGACGCAAGTATTACTACTACAAAGGAGACAAGTGCATTTGTGTTCACACCTCCTACGACTGGTAATTATTACATTGGTATCAAGGTTTACAATACAGCTCCAAATGCTATGCAGACATCTGTCCTAGTAAATAGTCTTTTGGTTAAAAAAGAAAACCTGGCCGTATCTGATGTTAATTCCAATTCGAAAATAAAAGTTTATCCGAATCCCGTGAAAGACATTCTTAAGATTTCTGATATCACCGGTGTAAAATCCATATCTGTTACAGATATGTCGGGCAGACAAATTAAAACACTAGCTCCAAGCACAGAGATTAATCTTTCAAATTTGAAAGCAGGGAATTATGTAATTTCATTGATTATGGAAAATGGAAGCATACAAACTCTAAACACAATTAAACTATAATCACAATTTTTTCTAACCTTAAGCTGTCTTTTCTATTAAAGGCAGCTTTTTTTATCCAATTTTTACAGCTTCTAAAGCTTTTGGGAGGAAACTATTCGGAAAGATCTTTCTGGCTTCGTCTGTCATTACACTCAAGTCACTATAGCGGTTGGAGAAATGTCCTAAAATCAATTTTCCAACTTGTGCTTTTTTGGCAATCGTCGCGGCTTCCAAAGCTGTGGAATGTCCAGTGTAATCTGCCATTTCTTTCAGATTATTCAAAAAAGTTGATTCGTGGTAGAGGACGTCGACGTTTTCTATGATTGGGATGATGTCTTCTTTGTATTTGGTGTCACTACAAAATGCGTAAGAAACGGAAGGTTGCGGGTCAGTCGTCAATGAGGCATTATCGATGACGTTTCCATCTTCCGAAACAAAGTCTTTGCCTAAACGCAAATTCTGAAAATCACAAATCTCAATTTCTTTGTGTTTTGAGATTTCCTTCATATTCAGGTGACGTTCTTTTGGTTTTTCTTTGAAGAGATAACCGTTGCAATAAATCCTGTGATTGAGCGGAATGGTTAAGACCTCTACCCTTTTGTCTTCGTAGATTTTTACCGATTCTTTGCATTCTAATTCGTGATAGATGACCTCAAAACCTTTGTACGTTTCTGTGATTTCGAAAATCGTGTCCATCATTTTTTTGATGCCTTTCGGACCGTAGATATTCAGTGGCGTTTTTCTTCCCAGAAGTCGGAAAGAGGCAACCAATCCCGGCAAACCGAAACAATGGTCGCCGTGAAGATGAGAAATGAAAATATGATTGATTTTGGAAAACCGCACTTTTGCTTTTCGCATTTGAACCTGAGTTCCTTCGCCACAATCGATGAGGAAATGACGTTCTTCCATTTCCAAAAACTGTGAAGTTGGAGAGGAATTGATAGTTGGAATTGCGGAGTTGAATCCCAAAATGGTAAGATATGTACTCAATTTTCTTGCTTGTATTGAAAATTAAAAGGGTAAATATACGAAAACATCATAAAAATCACAAAAGACCCCCTTTGGAATTGAGGAATTCTAAGAATTTTTTCAAAGCTTCACTTCTGTGGCTGATTTTATTTTTTTCTTCCGGTAACATCTGCGCGAAGGTCATATTATTGTCGTCCGGAATGAAAATCGGGTCGTAACCAAATCCATCTTCGCCAAAAACTTCTGTCGTAATGTTTCCATATACACGACCTTCGAAGTAATGTTCGCCGTCGTTGTCTTTGAAACATAGAACGGTAATGAAGTAAGCGCGACGGTTTGGTTCATCCTTCAGTTCTTCCAAAACTTTCTCGATGTTCTTTTTGAAATTGTGATTTCCGGCGTAACGTGCGGAGTAAATCCCAGGTCGTCCGTCCAAGGCTTCCACAACCAATCCGCTGTCGTCGCCAACACTTCCCTTTCCGGTTTTTTCGAAGCAGTATTTTGCTTTGATGAGGGCGTTCTCCTGGAACGTGTTTCCGTCCTCGATGATTTCGTCGTTCAGGTTGTAATCTGTAAGTGAAGTCACGATGAATTCTGGTCCGAGGATTTGTTGGATTTCTTCTTTTTTGTGTAAGTTATGTGTGGCGATTAGGATTTCCATATATTTAATTTAATGATAAATTATTAATGATTGGGTAAAGTTAAAAGCTTGGCAAAATTTGAATGGATAACAAATGTTGAACCTTGCGAAGCGCAACCCCGCTTGAGCGGAAATCCTTTTTTGTGGCTGGAAAAGCCTTGGCAAAAAGATTGGGAGCGGAAGACGGATAAGTTGCCATAATTTTAATCTTTATAAATAATATTCTTGTGGATGGCGAAAAAATAAAATGGAATTGCGAAAATTACCACGCCTGCGACAAGAAGAAGTTCTTTGTTTACGTTGAATAATCCGGAAAAAGTTTCTGAATCCGAGTACATCATCATCAATGCGGACAGTAAGTTATTGAAGGCGTGCAACAATATCGGCATCAGCAGAGATTTCGTTTTGTAGTACACCAAACCTAATACCAAACCGAGCAAAAATGCGCCCGCAAATTGCCACGGATTGAAATGGACAGCGCCGAAAATCAACGCGGAGACGATAATTGCGGTGACTGGAGCGACTTTGTTGTTTATCAGTCCTTTCATTATGACGCCCCGGAAAAGGATTTCTTCCAGGATTGGTGCGAGGATGACGGTCATAATGACCAGTGCGACCGGGTCTTTGAGGAGTTTTGTGAATTCTTTGGTGTAGAGTTCGTAAATCGGGCCAAGGATTCCGCCTTCTGTTGGGATGAGTTGCGTGGTGTAATCTGCGACGAGCATCATCCCGAACATCATTGGGAATATGAGTAAATAAACGCGAAATGGCTTGGTGGAAAAGTCGAAATTGAGTTTCTTTTTTTCTTTCCTTACGACTAAAAGGTCGAAGAATAAAACGGGTGTGAGCATTGTGGCACAGTACATAAAGATGTTGAAACCGCCAGATTCGCTGATGTCCTGGTCGATTAACGCCGACAATCCCAAACCGATGGCGTACGCGAATGATTGCCCGATGAAAAGACCGACCACGAGGATGATTCCGATGAAAAAATCGACTTTGTAATTTTGTTCCTGCATTTATTTAAGTTCTTTGAGATAGACCAACGGTTCTGACTGGAAAGTTACGTCTTCTGGATGAAAAATCTTGAAATAATCTCTCAAAACCACGTCGCAACGGACAACGCCACTTTCGAAATAGTCGTTGGCCTGGTCTTTTTCGCGGTTGTTTATCATATATAATTTTCCGGAATTGAAAACGTCCATTTTGGCGTAATTGGGATTTAGTGTCAGCAGTTCTTTTTTGTTTTTGTGCGGACTGATGTTAATCCAAAAATTGGCTTGTTTTGATTTGATGAAAACTTCCTCGAAACTTAGTGGAACCGAGGTGGATTCTTTGTTGTCTTTCAGGATGTAATTTCCGCCGGCATCACTGATAAGCTTTGCTACGAAGGAATTTCCGCCTGGCAGAAACCATTGGCTTCCGTACATCTCGTTGCACAGAACCAAAGAGTTTGATTTTGAATTTTTGCTTAAGGCTTGGATTTTCCTGTAATTATCTTCGATGTTTTGGTAGGCTTTTTCCGCTTCTTTTTCTTTTCCAAATAACTTTCCGAAGAGCAAAAGGTATTTTGATTTTTCTAATGGATTTTGTTCCATAAAATCGTCGAGGAAAATGAGTTCGATTCCGTTGTTTTTCAGGACTTCGTAAGTGTTGGCGAAGTTGGGAACGTAATTGGTGAAAATGACATCCGGTTTGTTGGAAAGGATTTTTTCGATGTCGTATTTTTGTTCGTTTCCGATGTTGAGGATTTTGTTTTCGTTGATTAGCTGGTGGATTTTTTCTGAGAAAATATATTCAGGACTGGAGACGCCGGTGATTTTATCTTCTAAATTAAGTTCGGAAAAGAAGCCAATCAAGCTAGAATTTAGCAACATTGCTTTTTTGAAAGGCAGATTTTTGCTCGGAATGACATTTTTAAATTTTCCAGAGATCAAAGTAAGGTTGTCGGAATTTTCAATATAATTCACTCGTGATGAGATGGTTATATTGTCATTTGATTTTTGAACATTTTCTTTTTTGCAGGAAATTGAAAAAAGAAATAAAATTAAGAGTAAAAAAATGCGTTTCATCTTCCAAAGAAAGCAAAAAAGTACTATATTTGCAAACCTTTAAACAAGGCCTCGTGGCGCAACTGAATAGCGCATCTGATTACGGCTCAGAAGGTTACAGGTTTGAATCCTGTCGAGGTCACAAGACCGACATTTGTAGATTTTTTTCTCTTATGTCGGTTTTTTTTATTTCCTAATCCGTTGTTATACTGATAGATACATTGAGCGACAATATTCATTTTAGGTGTTTGAAAACTTTTTCCGTCAAATTCGACTTTTTGAGGAAATATCAAACACCCTATAGTTCTTTTTGTCTGTAAATCGCCCTGCTGATAAAGGTTTGCCAGGTTTTCCATTGAGTCGAGAGCATTTTCTATTTTTGTTTTTATATCAAGTTCTTTACTCTCTGAAACAATATGTTGGATCTCTTGTTCCAACTGTTCAATTTGTTCTTTTGTTATTTTCTTCACCTCTTTGTAATCTTCTTCATCTAACTTATCAGCAAGATATTTATCTCTTGCATTCGCTACTTTTTCATTAAGCTCATTAATCTCTTTTAATATGGACTTTCTCTTTGCATCTATATCAAAGGTGAATTGTTTGTAGTTATCTAAAAGTATATCTTTCATCAAATCTTTTATGATAGGATTGTATTCCAATTTGGAAATTTCCAATTCAAAGAGTTGGTTCAATCTGTCTGAATCAAAACGAAATCCGCATTTATAATGGCAATGATAATAGTAATAGGTTTTAGACTTTCCTTTAGCCCCGCTTGCCGTAAGATTTTTGCCACACCTTGGACAACGTAAAAGTCCACGTAATGGAAAACGTTCATTACCTAATACTCTTCCGCCTGGCCCTTCTACCTTCCTTTTTTTGTCCATAATCTGCTGCACCTGACTAAACAGTCGTTCGCTAATCAGTGGCTCATGTTTTCCATCACTGTAATATGCTTCTTCCTGTTTATAATCCTCAATATATATTTTACCACAGTAAACCGGGTTTCTCATAGCTTTTGCAAACGCACTTCTTGACATTGAAGCACCCTCCCTTTTATTCATCTGCAATCTTACATGATCTGCCGGAATATGCCCTTTTGCAACCTCTTTAAATGCCCAAGCTATATTAGATCCTTCCGGCTCTTTGATGGCAATATACTTTTTACCGTCTTCATGGCTTCTGTTGATATATCCATAGGGAGCAATTCCCATCAGCCTGCCTTCTTTTTTTGCTCTCCGCATACCGTGAAACGTGTTGAGTGCCCTTCTGTCATTTTCTACCTCCGGAGTGGAGAGATAAATCGCAAGCATAAGCTTGTTTTCAGGAACAGACATATCCAATGGCTGCTCGATAGACTGAGGGATGATGTGATTTTTATGCAGCAAACTTATCATTTGATAAGCATCTGCAGTATTACGACTGAATCTGTCCCACTTGGTAAATAGAACTAAGTTGCTTTTGTGACTTTTCTTTCTTATTTCAAGAAGATATTTTTTCCACTCAGGGCGATTAAAGCTTTTTGCTGAATGATCTTCAAAAATCACTCTATTGATAGCTATATTGTTATTAGCACAATATTTTCTTAACCTTTCATCCTGATCTCTTTGTGAATAACCTTTTTCGGCCTGTTCATCGGTAGATACTCTTATATAAAGATCTGCAATAACCATAGTTGTAGTATTTCGTTAAAATTGAGTTTTAGATTCGCATCATAGAAACTGATGCAGTAGAAATTCATCTTTCCGATATACTGCTAAGGTACAAATTATCAATCAGATGTAAAAAATTCTTTTAAAGTAAGTTTTACTATAGTGTATAGAAATTCCATAATCTCTTCTGACTGTTCTTCATTTACATCATGACCTGCTTTCCTTAATATCTGTAGCGCCTTTTCAGAAGGAATTTTTTTTAAAGGTATTGAAGGAATATATTTATTAATTTCAGGTTGCTGGGATTCATTTTTTGATTTAGCTTTCTTCATAACAATGTGATTGAAGATTGTTCTCAAACATTGTAATTTAAATGGGTAGCATATTATCGATCAAGCTATTGTCGTAAAAGTCCTTTTTTGGCTGTTGATTACAACTCTATTTTAAATTAAAAAATTTCTTACCTTTTCGTTATAAACATAACTAATAACCAAAGCGGTGGATGTCCGGATAATACCTATGATTATACACCTGCACAAATCAATTGCGGGTTTATCAGTATTCGAGGTAATAATTTCCTGCAAATTAAAATAATATGTACTATGAGCCTAGTCCGGTAACTGAACGCCGCCATTGGCTGTAAGGCTCATATGGCCTCTACTGACATCTATAATATTTTCTAAATTCTTCCAGCCTCTGGTTCTTATCGCACAGAAAATTTTGATCTCTTTTTCCGGATAAATCTTTTGAAGTTCAAGAGCAACAGCCATAGATGTGCGACCTAATGTCAGAATATCATCAACCAAGATAATCGTTGGTTCGGTGATAATAACAGGTCTTATGATTAAGCTATCTTGATGAGTTTGAACTGTATTTCTTGTGTCGGCATGAAACTGCCCGCTTGATTTAGGAATAGCATATGCACGATCAACACAAACAGTAACACTTTCACCTAATCCATTTTTGACCAGTGTTTCACAAATTACTTTTGCTGGAAAAACAGCTCCGTCTACAAGAGGAGTACTTCTTGGAACAGGAACTAAGGATGAGTTTGCAAAATATTCTGATAAATCTGATTCTTCTATTCTTTGGCTTAATCTTGTACTGAAGCTGACATCTCCATTTTTACAAGAACCGGCAACTGTGCGTGAATTAATTTCAATCTCAGACTTACCTCTTGGAGAATAGGCCAGAAAGGTAAGAAACTCAAAAGACATACTCTTTTTTTGTGGTTAAAAAAGGAATGCTTTCAATTAGAAATTCAAAGTTGTCGTTGGTCAAAACCTGTGCACCATAACTTAGCATTTCTTCTGCCCATGAAACTTTTTGATTGAGAACATTTTCCATAATAAGAAGCTGCCTTCCCAATCTTAGCGCTTCCCATCCCTGATGTTTTGTACCGCTTTTTTCACTGGCCTCAACAATGATCGTTGCATCACTTATCAATGCCATGGTTCTATTTCTGATCGGGAAACTTTTTGGAGTTACTGGATAATTTTCAGAAAACTGAGAAATCAGCAAATGATTTTCAGCAATAAAATCCTGTAACTGCTTGTTCTCAGCCGGAAAATATTTATCAATAGGAGTTCCTATAACACCAATGGTATGTCCTTGGGATTCAATTGCCGTTTTATGCGCTATAGTATCAATACCTTCAGCTAAACCGCTTACTACAGTTATATCATTTTGCACTAATAATTTAGCAATCTTTCTAGCTCTTCTTACGCCAAGATCTGAAACCTTACGAGAACCAACAACTGCTACTCTCCTACCATTTTCCAACAAAGAAAAGTCCCCCTTATAAAATATTTCTTTGGGACTGTTTTTTTTCTCAATAGTGGTCAGCTTATCATAGTAATCGTTAAAAGAACCAATCTGCATAAGTGTTAAGGTTTAAATGAACATTGTAAATATAGTGCATTTACAGTGTATTTTCAAAGTAATAGTAGTAAATAATATAGATTAATTAACGGTTGTTTTATTAACATTTTCCATAATAAACCGGTAAAAAGGCAGCTAAGGTATTGTTGCCATCCTTCAGCTCATCCCAGCAAAAGACTACGGCATAAACGGTTTCCTCCCTAAAGGTACCCTCCAATTATTCCGTTTCCTTTTGGTTTTTTCTCTTTGTCAACACTTCATATCTGCTTTCTTTTTTCCGGTTTTTCTTTTGAAAAATATTCAGCGAAGCCGACAAGGCTTTGTAAGAAAGGACGGAGAAGAGATTGAAAACAAATCAAAATGTACAATCTTAAAACAAACAGTTATGAACATCATCGGAAGACTGACAAGAGATGCGGTAGTACGCACCCTGTCAAATGAAAAACAAGTAGTCAATTTCTCAATTGCTACCAATGACAATTATCGTAATAAACAAGGCGAAAGAATTGAACAAACTACCTATTTCGACTGTTCTTATTGGATTTCTCCGAAAGTGGCTGAAATACTTACCAAAGGAGCTTTAGTAGAATTAAACGGTAGAGCCTACACTTCTGCATGGATAGGCAAAGACGGAGAAGCACACGCAGGATTGAATTTCCTTACATCACAGATTAAACTCCACAGCAGTAGTAAAAAGGATAGTAATAGTACAACACCTAAAAACAAAGAAGAAAATGCAAAATCAAAATCAGCAGAAAACGAGGGCGACGATGATTTACCATTCTAAAATCAATCACAATTATTAACATTTAAAATCATTATCATGGCACATCAATTAAATTTCAACAACAGAACAGGGAAATACTCATTTTTTACTGTTAAAGAAAAAGCATGGCACAACTTAGGACAGCTTGTGCAGGAACACCCGACAAGTGAGGAAGCAATTAAGTTTGCAGGACTTGACTATGATGTGGAGAAATCGCCCCTATTTACCAAAGGTTCAGGAATTTTAGAAAATGACAACGGAATTGAAATAATTGATTCTGAATTGGAAGTTCCAAATTACTTCGCCAATATCCGTAGTGATAACAATACCGTGTTAGGTGTAGTGGGAAAAGATTATCATATTGTACAAAACCGTGAAGCCTTTTCTTTTTTTGATTCGATTGTAGGCGGTGGAAACGGTATTTTATACGAGACTGCAGGAGCTTTAGGAAATGGCGAAAGAATTTTTATTACGGCTAAACTTCCCGATTATATCCGTGTTGGAAACGGTGATGATATTACAGAAAAATATATTTTCTTAACAACCTCACATGATGGAAGCGGAAGCATTACCGCCGCATTTACTCCAATCCGTATCGTTTGCCAAAACACTTTAAATGCATCCCTAAAAAACATGAGTAATGTGGTACGAATCAGACATACCGCAGGAGCAAAACAACGTTTAGATGATGCTCACAAAGTCATGGGATTAGCAAACAAATTAAGTAATGAATTGGAAAACACGTTTAATCATTGGTCAAAAATAACTGTTGGAGACGCTGAAATGAAAAAGCTCATTCGATTGGCACTCTGCCCAAACAAAGAAACTTTAAATCATCTGCAAAAGGGGAATTTTGACGAACTGTCAACTGTCTTTAAAAATACTGTTGATGATGCTTTTGCTTACGCTATGATGAGCGATACCCAGCAGATGGAAACTACCAAAGGGACATTATTTGGAGCTTACAATGCCGTTACTGGTTTTTACCAAAATGTAAAGACCTACAAAGATGATGAAGCCAAACTACAATCTATTGTTATGGGCGGAACTGCGCAAATCAAATCGCAAAAAGCATTTGAATTATGTACGGGATTCGCAAAAGAGGGCAAAGATATTTTTGATCTTAATTAATCTCAGAGGTAACTGCCTTGCATGGCAGTTACCTTTAAAAAACATTATTATGAAAATTAAGGATTTACACGGAAAAGGTCTTGAAATAACCGATTTGGAAAAAGCGATTAAACAAGCGGAAACTTTCAAAGGCTACTCTCATCAAGATAAAAGCTTTGCAGAATTTGATAAAAGACAGAAAGCTTATTGGACTGACATCTATGAAAAATTACTCATCTTAAAAAAGAAACAAAATGAGCATTCTATCTCAAAAGACTGAATACAAAGCACTAGCTATCATCGGTCGTGTTATCAAAGAATTCGAAAATCTTCATCTTTTAAGTATGACAAAAATAGATGATGAAGATTTTACCAAAGCAAGAAATTTACTTGAAACCATTATTCAATCCAATGGCTACAAGGTTAATTATAATGGTAATTCTAAAAAATCAATCTTAAAAAACAATTGTAATGAAGACTAATTTTTTCAGCCTGATCAACCAAATAGAGTTTACAGGCAATTTAAATATATCGATTCAGAAAGCAACAGACAATAATTGGATTGTTTCTGTATTACTGCTCAACAGCCAATGCGGAGACGAAGCTAAAAACAGAATCCCGCCTTTAAATCTGCGTGGCACTTCTGAAGATTTGGACAATGGTTTTTTTGAAAATATTACCCAACCCATTCAGTCCGCTTCTTACTTAATGGTTAACATGGATTCTTTTATGGTGCAATTGGAAGAAGCCAAAAAACATTCTGCAATGGAAAAGCAAAATGCTGACAAAGAAAAGAAAGCCAAAGACGAAAGGGATAAAAAATATAGAGATGCGATGAAAAAAGCGGAGGAACTTGAAAATGATTCAAAATTTAAGGATGCATGGTCGGCATTGCCTAAAGCCTCTGACTATCCCGAATATTCTAAAGAGATTTTGGAAAAACAGGAGATTTACGAAAAAGAATTTGCCCCTAATTTATTTACCTCATAACCTCAAAAATTAAATCTATGTTACTCGCAACAGAATTAGAAAGAGTCTTTGTTATTATTGACAAAGGACAGGAGATAAAACTCAGCGACCCCGAACCTAAATGGAGTGTAGAAACAGTAATGAATTTTTACGCCAATACCTACCCCATTCTAACTACTGCAAAAGTATCTGTGCCTGTAATTCGTGATGATACTTTACAATACACCTTTGAAAGTGTTATGGGTACAAAAGGATAACCTTTAAGACAAGATTATGACCTATGCAACGCAATATCATTTCGGGAACTATCAAAGTCCCACAGCAGACCAAACAGAAACAACTGCACAGGCAGTTAGCCGAGTTCGCACAATGGATGAACCGCCCAAAAGATGCCAACGAAATCAGAAAAGACCAACGGAAATCTGTACCGATAGCAATGGTTCCAATGCTTTATTAAAGTGTTCATTTCTTCCCAAATTACAGGAAACTGAAAATAGACAGGCTTGTAGAAAGTCTAAAAGATTCGAAAGGGATTTTTATCAGTCCCTTTCCTATCTCAAAGAACATTATCAGCTTAATTCAGAACAGTTTGAAAATTTTGAATTTCCCTATAATATTGCTTTAGAAATTCAAAATGTACAGAATCAGCTCAAGACCAAAGTAAGAGATTGGGAAGAAATTCAGCTGATACAGGACAAAGGAAAGGTTTATTTCACAAGTGAAGAACGGTACAATACAGGTGCAACGCTTTACTACATTCCCGTAATTCCGCTTTACAGGTTATCCAAAATCAAAAAGTACAATAAAGCTTTTCGTCTTCTGCTGTCTGTTTACAGCTACTTGTATCATATTGTTGATATCCCATATTACAGACAGGAAGTTAGTTATCTCTATTGGATGTATGAAATGTTTGAACAATGGGCAAATGAAGATGATGAAGATGAAGAAAATATCAATCTTTTATTAGAACTAAAACATGCAGAATGGATAGGCGACATCATTGAAAAGAAAATATTCAGTGTTCAGAACTTGGAACATTTTAAATTAAGATTAAAGCAGTTTACAGCCCAAGATGAATTAGATGAAAACTGTTTGATGTTGGCGCAGAACGCTTACAATTTATTTATACAGTTTCCCAACTCAAACATCATGAAAAATGCTCAATCAAAAATCATCTTCAATGAATATGATGAAGAGGAGCAAGAAGAAAACACCGTTACAATGGACAAGTACATTTCATTCTGTGCCGAAGCAAAAGGTGCTTTATTTAATATGCTTTTTCAAAGTGTCAATAATGAACTGCAGGAATACGGGCAGATTGAAGAACCTGCCGTCATTAAATATTTTACTGATTCAAACATAAGTGAAAGTAATCTGGACTTTGAACATCAGATATTTAATCTGATTGAAGAATTGATTGACCTAATGAATGACCTTTAAACCTAAACCAATGGAAAATATTACAAAAGATTTTGGAGTACTTTATAACCCCGTATCAGCCTTAGTTTTTTATCAATCTTCTGAAAGAGACAGAGAAACTTATGTAGAACATTTTGATATGGATAGCAGTGGAAATCCAATCAATGCTCACCCTTTGACTCTGAATGAAGCAAAATACTTATCAAAAGCTCTTTCTGTTGAAACGATAAAAAGCAAAGAGTTTTTAAAACCTCAAACCGTTATTACAGAAAATATACTGCATATTAACCCAAGTGCGAACGGTTCTGTTATTTGGTACAGCAAAAGCCATAAACAAAGCCTGTTCTTCTCTGAAAATTTAGAAATTGCTAATGGTCAAGCGGAAATTCCTGCCTTACTATGGTTTGCCAACAAGCAGGGCTTAATCTTGTTTGCTTTAACTTCTGACAGAAGACCGACGGAAAAGACCAAGTTGTATCACGCACCATTTTTTAATGTGTATGACAACGGAAATGTTTGCATGGGAACTGTAGATGTCAACATTAAAAGTTCCATCTCTGTAGAAGAATTTACAAAAGCTTGGGAGGACTATTTTTTTAACAGTTATTTCAGCCATTTGATGAATGGGCACAATCCCATCAAAGGAAATTGTGTCACTTTATGGAAAGAACTGATTAACACAGAAAATTCATTTCCAAAAAATGTCTTGAAAAAATCAAACAAAACCCTTAAAGACTTACTGACATGACAACTGAAAAAACAAAAGTTCATTTTACTGATAATCATTTGATAAACCCCACAAACCCAGTAACTGTGAATGTTATCGGAGCAGGCGGTACAGGTTCAAAAGTATTGACTGCACTCATGGAAATGAATCACAGCTTAAACGAAATGGAACATCCTGGTCTGCAGGTTCGCCTTTGGGATGATGATATTATTACATCAGCCAACTTAGGAAGACAGAGATTTGCAGAATCTGAGAAAGGACTGTATAAATCCGTTGCATTGATAAACCGTTGTAATCGTTGGATGGGGACTAATTGGAAAGCAGAAACCAAAAAATTTGATTGGGAAAGAGAAAATCACTATCCCGAAAATGTGGAAGCGAATATCTATATCTCCTGTGTTGATAGCGTATCGGCACGTTTTGAAATTGCCGATATTCTCAAACACAAAAGACATCATAATTCAAATCTTAAATATTGGCTGGACTTCGGCAATACCAAAGACAGAGGACAAGCTATACTTTCTACGATAGGCATAGTCAGACAGCCGAATTCGGAAAAATATATAACTGTTGAAAATCTTCCTTTTATTACAGATGAGTTCGGAGATTTACTGAAACAATCAGAACAGAATGATGATACACCAAGCTGTTCTGTGGCTGAAGCACTTGAAAAACAGGATTTATTTATTAACTCCTCATTGGCACAGATGGGTTGCAGTCTGCTATGGAATCTATTTAGATATGGTTTGACACCCTACCGAGGATTCTTTCATAATCTTAAAGACTTTAATACTCATCCGCTGAAAATTGACTAAAAAAAATTCGGCAAAAAGACAATTCCGACTTAGGTCGGAACAGTCTTTTTGCGTAGTAATATGTCACAACCTATTTGAACTGCCAGCCCCACAGCAAAGATTTCAAAAAAGTTGTGGAGAAGTTAATATGTCATTTTAAAAATGACAAAAAAGATAATTTCGCTCTATAGTTGAAAATATCTTTTTTTATTTTTTTTGGAGCAACACTTTCGAGTTCCATCGCTCGATCTTTTCATTTCGAAAAAGTTGCGAGTTAATAAGTTTTAATCTTTAATTAAACAATGTAAATACTCTTCTGTGTATTGCTTTGAATTCGTTTTACAACTTTTAAACTTAGGATATTTTACATAAGAACAAGCATATTCCCCTAAACTTGACATCATCTCTGTAATCCTTGAAGGCTTAACAAAGCCTTCATTATTATAGCTTAGAAAAATATATTTAAAATTTGAATCTGTAAGTATTTGAAGTAAGCTATTCTCTGCCTCTTTCTTTAAACAGAAATTTGATGTTTCGTAGAATCTTAATCCTGCCTTACCTCTTGGGATAAAATTTGTATCATATAAAGCAATTGTATTTAATAAGTGATAGTAGGAACTGTATTCTCTACCATTATAAGGAGGATCTAAGTATAGTATATCTCCTTTTATTTTCTTGATCAAAACACTGCTATCCTCATTGAATATTGTATTTTCAACAGGCTTCAAAGCTCTTTGAATGGGAATCATTTTAACTTTATATGTTGCTGTTTTCTTGAGCTTTTTCAAATAAGCGCAATATACTGATGCAGTATTGGCAACCTTATCAACGGCTAAAAGTAAAGTAGCTAATAACAGATAATAGAAATCCTTATCAATTTGAGAACTTGAATATAAATATTCGATCCGAGTTCTTATTGCATCAATTTTCTTTCCGTTGCTCTCATTAAAATACAACCTTCCTGCTGAACCATACTCGGAATATTCTTCAAAAATAAACCCCTCTATACCTTTCAATTGATTGAGTTCTTCCAACATTGACAGATATCTGTGTCCATTTACTTTACTGTAAAATGCTTTGTTGACTATGTAACTATAATATTCTCTGTCATTGAACAAAACACTTTTTACTTTTGTATGGAAAAAATTTCCAACAACGCCTGTTCCTGCAAATAAATCGCAGAAGCTTAGATCACCAAGCCTTTCATTTACCGAATTCTTTATTTGCTCAAAGATAAAACCTGATAATCTAACTTTCGATCCCAAATAATTCATTTTTTATTTGCAATCTCTTTTAAATAAAAGCTGAAAACTTTGAGATGGTATTAACTGTCGGTTTTTTGTTCTTATTGGCTTCAAAATCAAAACGGCTTGGTTTAAAACCAAGCCGTCAACATCACATCAAATAGTATTATAAAACATTATCAAACTCAAAATCTATTTTCTGTTCATTATCAAAATTATCCGTAATCCAAATACTGAATTGGTGAGATTCTGCGGATTCAGATGTATAATACAGCCTGAACTGTTTTTGCGGTAATACATATTCATCATTAGGAAGATATGGTACATCATTATAATGTTGAAGTTTGCCGCTTCCTTCGTATTGAAAATATCGGATACTATATTTAGTTTCAATAAAGTTAGCAGCGGTTTCTAAAGACATTCTTATTTCTACTGTTTCACCTTCTTTAATTTTACTTGGAACGGGCATCACCTTGACTTCGAACGGAAAGTTCTGACTTATTTCCAAATCATTATCCTGACATGAATGAAAAACTATACCCATTAAAAACAGAATAAATGAATACTTTAAAAGATTGAGTATTTTATAATTAATTGCATTTTTCATATTAGAAATTTTAAAAATTATACCTTAGTCCTAATCCAAACAACGAATGTAAAGTTCCAAGCGGGCTATTTTGTAAAAACCGTAATTGACCATCTACGATAAAAACCAAGTGTTCAGTCAGATAACTTTCTAAAGATAGCCTACCAGAAAATCCGTATACAAAACTTTCTGTAGTGTTTAGTAAGGAACCGTCGTGAAGTATTAGTTTATTCCTGTTAACCTGTTCATAACCACCAAGAGCACCGATTCCCAAATTCAAATTTACATTTCGCATTGATTCACCTACCAAATAGAAACTGTAACCGGCATTCAATAGATAGGTATCAATCGGTATATCGTAGTCTCTATACTCAAAATATTTCCTGCTGTATTCAGCCCTTCCAAAAACATATCTACCGTTCTTACCATAAGAAATAAGACCAGCCGCAAATACATAATTCTGCTTTTCTGGAGATTTAGGAAATACTGAATAGGATATTTCAAATCCTTTTTGCTTTGGAATCATCTGCTGTGCAAATGATTGTACATTCATTGTTAAAATGAAAAGCATTGTTATCAATAATTTTTTCATCTCAATTGGTTTTGAAATTTAAACTATTGATCAGTTTCGCATTGATTAACTCGTTATTCTCAAGCTGAACTTTTTGATGGCGTCCGCCATTTCTTTCCAAAATCTCAATTTCTAAGACCTGATCTTTTAACAAAGTAAATTGCTCCAATAGGTAAACACCCTTTATGTTAGAATGGTGCATTGCGGTCATCATCGGAAAATAAACTCTAATCTGCTCTAGCAGCTTATCCTGAACAACTGTTCTTTTTAAGTTCTTCTTATCTACAATTTTGAAGTTGATCAGTTCAATATCATACGCTACATTGCTGCTGTTATCAACTTCGATGGTAAAATAGAATTTACTGTCATTGACGTGCAATGCTCTGACTGAAAACTGAATCCCAAAACTTTGCGAGGCGATATGCTTTACGGTTTTGTGGCTTTTTCTGTACAGATTTTCCATAATCAAGTCTGTCAGAGATGAAGAACTTCCTCTGAGATCTTCAAAAAGTACATCGGTTGAGTATTGCCGTTCATTGCTTCTCTGCATCTTTAAAAGATCATAGCTGAGAACATCAGGATAAACACTGTAAAAGACATCAAAACTGTAAAACTTACCATCTTCCGTAATCACAGAAAAATTGGTTTCTTCCTCGAAATCTCTGACTGCAGATTTAACTCTTAAAACATTTCCTACAGGCTCTGCTATGTTAGCAACCAACAATTCACTTCCCAGATCTACATAACGTATTGGTGAAGGAAATATCAAATGACTGGTTTTGTTGTAAGTGACTTGCATCCTGAAAGGATTCAGCTTCGCTTCTTCCAAGGAAACATAGGTTTTATTGGAATCATAATCCTGAGCAAAAGCCCTTCCTGCAAAGAGCAGGAGTAGAATTATTATATTGCTGTAAATCTTATGTACATTCATTTTTTAAAATTTTAATTAATTATTTTTAGGTACCAGTAAGACCTGTTGCCCTGCCTTCACTGTGACTTTCAATTGTCTTACCCTCTTTTGAAAATAGCCTGATAATCCCTGTACTACCCCACGGCTTAAATCTGCTGCGACCTGCTGTCCTGCAGACTGGGTCATCATAATATTGGTTCCCGAAGTCTGACTCATATTGGCCACAATATCGCTTACGGCAGTTTGTTCTGGTGAGTAAGGAACATATAAACCGGATTGACCGTCATTGTCGTGAACATTAATTTCTACAGGATAGACATTTCCTCTGTATTGAATGGAAGAAATCTTTAACTGAAGCCTCCCTCCCTGAAATTTACATATAGCAGTCAGTAAGCTTCCCGAAGGAATTTCTATGTGCCCCAGCTTCATTCCTTCTGAAAGTCTGATGGATAATGTACTTTCATTAATTACGGTTTTGGTCTCATAAACCACACCCATTATTGCATTTTTAGATTGAACTGAATGATTTGAATCATTTTGTGTCTCATAAAATCTGTTCTGATTCAAACCTGCACTAAAAGCACTGTCAGAAGGCTCTCTGTATAATGTCGAAACAATTCTGTTAAATGCTGGTTTTGCGGGTGTCAACTTCACTTTCTTTTCGGCAGGTTTTTCTTGCTCTTCTTTTCCTGCTGGTCCTTCCTGTTTTGTATTCGTTGGAAGGTATTTAGCTGCCATCTGATAGGACTTTTCCATTAGCTCCAACTGATCGTTCATTCCAAGACCTGCGGGAGCAGCATTATTCTGCATGGCTTCATTCTTTAATCTTGAAATTTCTTTCCTAAGATTATTGACTTCCTGATCATCACGGCCATAAAATGAACTCAAGGTTTGCTGTGCATTACGATAGCTGTTTACAGCATTCTGATCGGACTGTTGAAGCCCACCAATACCAACAGTTGGACTTGATGGATTAGTTTTTGAATTTAAACCGTTTTGGTCATTCCAATAGTCGGACAAAGTGGTCATTGCACTTCTTTTCTCCTCATTCTTTTGCTCCAACAGCTGCTGCTCATAAGCTTTTTGCTTATCAGACTGTAACTGACCATCCTTTGCCTGTGGAATAGCAGCATTAAAACCAGCTTCTTCAACAATTTTATTATCTGATTTTGGTCTAAAGATCAGATAAAAGCAACCTAAACAAACTGCTGTCATCAAAAAGTATATAATGGGTTTTTTCAGTTTCTCCCATTTAACCTGGGAATTATCACTCATGTCATTTGAATTATGAGAGAGATCATTCTCTGTCAATTTAATTTTCTCTAAATCTTTCATATGCTATTTTTTAATGGGTGATTCTATAAGATTGTTCTGTTCTGAAGCTTTTTCTACCAACTTCGTAGAAATGCCGTCA
>Ga0247808_10000334_pt1 | contig 23874 bp, 18 predicted proteins | sample UWRJL089202R1_FD_179914 | JGI IMG/M metagenome (GOLD analysis project Ga0247808, IMG submission 179914) | Plant litter microbial communities from Arlington Agricultural Research Station in Wisconsin, United States - UWRJ-L089-202R-1 | ecosystem: Environmental > Terrestrial > Plant litter >... | reverse complement strand
GCTTTGCAGATCATTAAAAAGCGATCGGAAGGGCTCCTTGATTTTGTCAAGGACTACCGCCTTATTGCAGAACTGCCGACACCAAGTCTGGAAACACATGCTATAGGTGAAATCCTGAAGCACATGAAAATCCTGATGCAGCCATTTGCAAGAGAGAAAAATATTGTATTGAATGTGGAACAAACTTCATCAAAGATTACGCTCCAACTTGATCTTAAATTGATTGAGCAGGCACTGATCAATCTGGTGACTAACAGTATTCACGCTGTAGAAGGTATATCTCAGGCACTGATAACAATCAGTTACCGGCTTGAAGCTAATAAATTACTGATTGATGTGACTGACAATGGAAAGGGTGTAAATCAGGATTTGATCGACAAGATTTTCGTGCCATTTTACACGACCAGGAAGAATGGTTCAGGCATAGGTCTTACCATTACCCGTAACATTATGAAAATGCACCAGGGAAATGTAGAGGTCAACTCAATACCATTTGAGCGGACAACCTTTTCCCTGGTGTTTAAATATAGTTAGTTATATAACTGTACCATCGGCAATAATAGCACCTTTTTTAACAACAACGATTCCGTCTTTTACAACGTAACAGCCAAAATCACCATTTTCCAAATGCAGACCACCGTTAATCTGTACATCATTACCGATTTTACAGTTCTTATCCAGAATCGCATTTACAATCTTGCAATTATCGCCAATTCCGATCAGCGGATGCCCGGCATTGGTTTCATCTCTAATTTCTTCCAGTGTCTGATATCGATCACTGCCCATTACATAGGCATTTTCAATCTGCGTACCCTTACCAATTCTCGCCCGAATACCGATAACAGCATGTTTGATGTAATCTGCCTGAAGGATACAACCTTCAGCAACAACCGCTTTATCAAGTGTAGTACCCAGAACTTTCGAAGGCGGCAACATACGTGCCCTGGTAAAAATGCTCTGGTGACTATCAAACAGGTTAAATTTAGGGATATCGTCAGTTAAACCAAGGTTCGCTTCAAAGAATGAAGAGATGTTACCGATATCTGTCCAGTACCCTTCGTACTGGAAGCTTAATACCTTATAGGCATTTAATACACGAGGAATAATTTCTTTGCCGAAATCTTTTTCTTCAGGGTTTTCTGAGAATATCTTGATCAGCAGATCACGGTTAAATATATAAATACCCATCGAAGCCAGGTAATTTCTGCCTTCTGCCTGCATATCTGGTCCTGTATCTGACGACCAGTCTACGATCAGTTCTGCATTAGGTTTCTCAATAAATGAGGTGATGATGTTCTCTTCATTGGCTTTCAAAATACCAAAGTCTGTACCATCCTTTGCAGTAACCGGAATGGTAGCAAGGGTAACCTGGGCGCCGCTGTCAATATGTGCATTCACCATTTCATTGAAGTCCATTTGATATAGCTGATCTCCCGAAAGGATCAGCACATATTCAAATTCATGGTTCAGCAAATGGTGCATTGTTTGGCGCACCGCATCAGCAGTTCCCTGAAACCAGGTGGGGTTTTCGGGAGTTTGTTCCGCTGCCAGGATATCGACAAATGCATCGCTGAAGTGACTGAAATGATACGTATTCTTGATGTGCTTGTTTAAAGAAGCAGAGTTAAATTGTGTAAGCACAAACATGCGGTGAATTCCTGAATTCAGACAGTTGGAAATCGGAATGTCCACCAGACGGTATTTACCACCTATCGGTACGGCAGGTTTAGATCGTGTAAGTGTAAGTGGTGATAAACGGGAGCCCTGGCCACCACCAAGGATTACTCCTAAAACTTTTTCAGTCATATGTGTTTTATATTTGGTACAAGTCGATATATTGTTGCGCTGCCCTATCCCAGGAATGATCCAGCGTCATGATCAGTTTCTTTATTTCTTTCATCTTTTTAGTGTCCTGGTAAAGCTCATAAGCTCTTCCGATGGCATGTCCTACATCACCGACGCTGGTTTGATCGTGGCAAATGCCAAAACCTCCATCACCGATATCTGTAACTGTATCTTTTAATCCGCCAATCCTGCGAACAACGGGCACAGTACCATAACGCATGGCATACATCTGGTTAAGGCCGCAGGGCTCAATCCTGGATGGCATCAGCAGGAAATCTGCACCTGCATAGATCTGGTGCGAAAGCTGCTCATTATAACCGATATAAGTATTATAATTACCAACAAAATATTGTTTCAGGTCTTCAAGCCCGTTTTCTACTTCTTTTTCTCCTGATCCCAGGACAAGGATATTGATGCCCCCCTGACTATAACTTAAAGCATTGTTAAAAATGGCCGGCAACAAGTCTGCACCTTTTTCTCCAACAAGCCTCCCTATAAATGTGAACAATGGTTTTTCAGGATCCAGGTTGAAAACAGCGCACAAGGCTGCTTTGTTTGCCTTTTTTCCACTTTCTACAGTTTTGCCGTTGAACAATTTGGAAAGCATCTCGTCCTGAGCAGGATCCCATACTTCGTTATCTATTCCGTTAAGGATTCCGCGCGACTTATGCCGCTCAGCAGCAAGAAGAGACTCAAGTCCATTCGCCTTGTAGCTGATCTCATCCAGGTAACTTGGAGAAACGGTTGTGATCCTCCAGGCACATTTGATGGCTGCCGCGAGTGGGTTAATGGCACCTGCCCACTCCAGCTGACCTGTTTTCCAGGTATCAAATTCAGGGATATAGTTTAGTTTATCCCATCCAAACTGTCCCTGATATTGCGCATTGTGGATGGTCAGTACGGTCGGTATATGACTTAGCCTGCGGTACTGCAGGCAATTGGCGGTCATAAATGGGGTCAGACCGGTATGGTGGTCATGGCAATGGATCACATCTGGTTGATGCTCCCACTGGTTGATCCAGTCGAGCACGCCAATCTGAAAAGCCAGAAAGCGTTCTACGTCATCGTCATATCCGTAAACCTTCGGTCTGTCGAGTAATCCGGCAATATGCACCAGGTAGAGATCAAAACCAAGCGAATTGGGCTTTTCCCTGAAGATACGCACAGGAAAGTTGAGAAATCCCATCTTGCCCCAGCCATCATACACCACTTCGAACTCATTTTCCCGCATAAATTTGGTGTCGTAAGCAGGCATCACCACTTTGGCAAAATGACCCAGCTTATTCTGATACTTAGGCAGTGCGCCTACTACGTCACCCAGTCCGCCAACTTTGGCTACCGGATAGCATTCTGCACTGAGGTGGATAATCTCCATAAATTCTATTTTTTATTGAAAAAGTTATTGAAGTACAACAACTGAAATGTAATCGAGTTTGCCCAATATGCGGAGTTATGCGCACCGGGTCTGACTATAAAGTCGTGTGGAATTTTTGCGGATAGCAGACGTTCATGAAAGGCCAGATTTACAGGATAGAAGAAGTCGTCGGTACCACAGTCAACAATTAATGACAACTGGTTAGGCTTGATCCTGTAAATATTTTCAATAACACTATTTTCCTTCCAGCGTTCAGGAAACTCTGCCTCCGGGCCAAGCCGCTGCGCAATCAGCCAGTTGTTTGGGAATGGCCGGATATCCACTCCCCCGCTCATGCTACCTGCAGCACCGAATACATCACTATGTTTAAAAGCAAGTGATAATGCGCCATGGCCTCCCATGCTCAACCCGGTAATTGCTCTGCCCCTATTGCTGACTATAGTTTTATAGTGTTGGTCAATCCAATTTACCAACTCCCCTGCCACATAGGTCTCATATTTCCATTTTTCGTCTACCGGGCTATCAAGGTACCAGCTGGACACATTCCCATCTGCACAAACGAGGATCATTTTATAATGATCTGCGCACTGTTTGATTGCCGGGTAATTCTTTGTAAAGTCAGCATAGTTTCCACCGAAACCGTGTAACAAATAAACGACAGGGAAACGACCTCCTTTTTTATAGGCATCAGGAAGGACAACTACCGCCTTAATCTGCTTCTGCATCGCAGCGCTACTGGTTAACACCGTATCAACGGTAGCCGCCTGTATATTACTGAAACAGAAAACAATCCAGCAGACTACAAGGAAGAGTTTTTTGAGAAAAGATGCGCTCATAGTTGGTTCTTTATGATGTTCTGAATATAGCAATTATTCGCAATATGGATAATGATAATCACTATCCGATCACGCTATTTTACAATCGTTTCAGATAACATGTTATATTTTTTGATTAAGCCCCTTGACTATCACTTGCCTGCATGTCAGATTAGTCTTAAAATCAAATTGACATGAATACAAAAACGCGATTAAACAGCCCGGGCATTCGTTATTGTCTGTTGCTGATCCTGGTCTTATCGGCCTGCAAGAAACACCAGCCTACTCCGGAACCTCCACCTGGAGAAGGCGGCAAACCTGAAAGTCCAACTCCCCTCCAACCTCAGAAAATAGGGCAGGCACAGCTGGAGATCAAACTGACCTATAGCAAAGCTGGAGGACTGTTGCTTAGTTTCGAGCAGTCGGACGGTCTCACAGAGAAATTTATTTACACAAATCAACAGCAGCTCACTACGTATCAGAGATACCAGAAAGATGAACTGATCTATTTTGTGGATTACTACTTTGATGGTAACGAAAAAATGATACACGCAGCACAGCACGCCGTAAAACTTAATGGCAAAGTTACCACACCAATTGGGTATTATGATATTCAGCTGAATGCTGATCGAAAGATTAGCGATGTGAAATGGTATGGACTGAATAACGAGCTGCTTAAAACCTTTGTATATAACTATGGCGAGTCCGGAATGCTCAACACCATAGTCAGCACGAACCCGGAAATCAAACAGATCACTTATACATATGACAACAAAAACGGACTATTTAAAAACGTGGCCGTTGCTCAATTCCTCGCCCTTGAAAACAATTTGTTTATGCTACACTGCACAGCTGCCAACATCCTCAAGCAAACCGGTTCAGGCCTTTCTGCCAGCACTAGCTATACCTACAATACAGGTGGATTTCCATTGACCATCAATGCCAAGGATGAAAAAGGAACTCAAACGGCATGGAAGGTAACGTACTGATTAGCGCATATCCAGAAATACGGTCTTCAGTCCGGCTGATTTAACACCTGCTATGCTCGTTCCACCCTGGGTCATCACCTTAATGATGGCCCGGCCATTGTACAGCTGAACTTTTCTTGATCCTGAAGATGTACCCTGATTGTCCAAAAGTTTACCATCTCCACTCAACAGAAACTCAACCTGGTTAATTGCATCCAGACACAATACATTTTTATTATCGAGGGCCTTAACCTCTATCGTCGCGATTCCATTTTCTTCTGCAACTTTACTCAGCACCAGCTGCGTGGGCTTGCCCCATTTGTCCGTCTGGTATTCCTGCACAATTTCATCTGTGACGACGGTCTTTCCTGACCTGGCGACCACTTTAATGCTGTATCTACCTTTAAACATCGGAATCTGCCACCTCAGGCCGGCGGCCGGAAAGTTCTGACTGTCGCGTTTCCTGACACCATAGCTCTTGCCATTTACAAATAACTCGGCTTCCTGACAATTTGAATATACTTTGACCATCCTTTCTGCACCTTCATCGCCCCAACGGACAGGCCAGCTGTGTCCGTAAATATGCGCCATAGGTACGTTAGACCAATAAGACTGGAACACATAAAAAGATTCTTTCTTTGTAAAGTCGCGCTCTACAACCCCTTTCTGATTTACATAGGGTACCGGGTTTTCAGGCCTGATTGGTGTAGAGAAATCCTTAAAAGGCCAGAATGCAGAGCCACTCAACCAAGGCATAGTTTCCTGTTCTTTCAGGTGCCAGTCTATCAGATTATTGATATAGCTCTCGCTCCAATCGCCATCTTTAGAAACACGGGCAGCACCGCCATATAACGAAGCATCACCCGATCGCTCATCTGCGCCACCACCTGTCTTAATTAAGCTCAGGGCATTGTCTGGATTCTCTGCATGCCTGCGTGCGTGACTATCACCGCCCCATTCCACATGTAAAAACCGGTCAGTTTTATCAAACTCCTCTTTTGACACAGCCTTATATTCGGTATAGTTACCCCTATACCAGCCGGCCCAGATTGAGGGAGAATACACATCAACAATATCCCTGGCAAAATCACAACGCCTGATGGCAGTCATGCGTCCCGGATCCAGTTGATGTGAAAGATCGTTCAGTTCTTTCATAAAAACCCTGATCTTTTCCTGATCGAATTCAGGAAAATCCCCCGGCCAGTCATTTTCATTTCCCAAACCCCAGATGATAATACCGGGATGATTATAATGCTGCTCTACCATATTCGTGAGCATCCTTTTAGCCTGCTCCTGGTAGATCTGCCCACCAAGACCGCCTCTGCACCAGGGAATTTCCTCCCACACCATGATGCCGAGACTATCGCAGAGATCAAGGACAATCCTCGATTGCTGGTAATGTCCCAGTCGGATGAAATTAACACCCATTTCCTTCATCATTTTCATTTCAGTACGGATCATATCCTCGGTCATCGCTGCTGCTACGCCCGCGTGATCTTCATGACGGTGTGTACCTTGCAACAGCAGACGCTGCCCGTTCAAAAAAAAAGGTCCTTTCTTTACAAATTCAAAATCACGGAAACCAATTTTCTCTTTCTTGACCGATGTTTCTCCAGCACTGGTTAAGGAAGTCACCAGGGTGTACAACAGCGGACTGGATGGAGACCAGAGCTTCGGCGTTTTAACTGTAGTTTGAAACAATTCGCTGTCGCCAACATTGGAAGTTACTGTGGTTTTGTATCGGTAAACGGACTTACCGCTTGGATCAAGCAATTCACATGTTAACACAGCGCCAGTGCTTGCGGCAGGATCTGCCAGTCTGATCTTCACATTCAGAAGCGCAGTCTTCGCTTTGATGTCCGTGTGCGACTCAGCGAATATCTTATCGATAAATACCTTCGGCGTGTAAACGAGATTAACATATCGATAAAGTCCCCCATACACATTAAAATCTGACAGATTTGAAGGGATCATCTCCAGGTCACGCGTATTGTCACAACGTATGCTCAAAGGTACTTTACCTTTAAATTGACTCTTAAAAACCGGAAGTTTTCGGAATGCCGCAATAGCGTCCGTCAGGTCTGCCGTCCATTCATCATACCCTCCCACATGTTCCGCCACCTTGATATTGTAGATATATACGGATGTTTTTTGCCCTGCACCTTCAAAGTGAAGCAGCGTACGCCCGGTCTGGTATGGATTGTTTACCTCAACATTGCTGCGGTACCAGCCCGGCCCCTGATAGTAATTCACATCAGGATCTACGGCATCCAGGGCGTTAAAACAATGCGGCAGACTTACTTTGGTCCATACCGGTGAAGCTTCTGGATTACCTTCTTTCACCGGGCGAACCGCTTCCCAGATACCACCCAAATCACCTTTTACATATTCCCAGTTGTCAATAAGGCGCTGTGATGTTTGCGCAAAACTCTGATTAAAACCCGTTAAAAGCACGAGTACAGACAGTATAATTCTTTTCAAAATCCTTTAGTTTAATTTTTTAAGTTGCAGGGCATTAAGCACAGGTGCCCCTTTCTGAGATTTGAACGAGAGCACAATTCCCTGACCCTTCCTCGGTTTAATAGTAAATTCCTTTTTTAATGGCCTTGCATTGCCGGGCTTTTTGCTGAGGTCAACATTCTTCATCAAGGGCTCACCATTCAACAATACATCGAAAACGCGGGCTTCCTGTACTTCCTTCCGTACATTGGCATCGAGGTTATAAGGTAAAGACGAATTGGAAGCCTCACCAAGCAATTCCGCAAAATGCAAGGTTAGGAGGTAATTCCCGTTGGGCACGTCAAGTTTATAACTCTCCAGGCCTACATCCTGCGTTTGATAAACCGGGTCATTAAAGGTCCCTAAGATATTCTTATCGGTTCCGAACTTCTGCCGGTTGCTGTCTTTCATTTTAAAAGGAGCACCACCTACAAACCCATAGGAGCCTGTGCGGTAAGGCTGATCTGGAAACCATACAATGCCTGTATTGTCCCTAAAGTATCTCGGGTCTCCCAGGGAAATAGCTATTTCACAGAAAGGTAATTTAGTGCTATTCAGCTGATATGGCTGAAGTCTTACTTCAACAACTGCAGTATCGCCGAGCTTCTGCCCCTCCCTGATGCCGATTGCTGCCAGGTGATTATCCCCGTTAATAAATGGAACATCCCATTTTGCTACATGGTCTGTAACCTGCCTTTTACCCAGACTCTGTTTGTTTAGGAACAGTTCGAGCTCCGGTAGGTTACTAAAAACCTGTACCTGTTGTATACCAGACTCATCTCCAGGATTCGCCGTACCAGCAAGCGGCATCCTGTCCAGTCCGATTTGAACGTACGGCCGCTCCAGCAGTGCTGCCTGATAGAGGTAAAATGTATTCTTTGGCTTACGGTCTAAAGTCAGCAAGCCCTTATTATTAATATGAGGCATACTCTCAGCCCTGCTTTCTGAATTAAAGTCTGATAAATTCCATGCAGCACCACCGGCAACGAAGGGGCGCTTCAGGATATCATTCAGGTATACCTGATGATATTCCACAGCGTATTCAACACTTTTATCAAAACGCTCGGTCTTAAAAGAATGTACCCTCGGATCAGCATCTGCACCGTATTCACTTACGATGAAAGGTTTATCCGGTTGCTGCTTATGCATATTATCCAGGTTCTTACCAAAATCAGCAAGTGTACCGCCATACCAGCCCTGATACAGATTCCAGCCCAGCAACATTGGTATCTTTGTAAGACCCGCTTTGGTATAGCCATTAAAATCTCCGTGATTAGCAATCATCGTATACCTGGAAGGATCCGCAGCACGCGTGAGCGCCTCCAGTGAGCGCGCCAGCTCCGCGATGTGCGCGATATATTGTTCCTGACGAACTTTATCTTCCTTGAAATGCATTTTCAAAAGCACTTCATTCATATATCCCCACACAATTATACTCGGATGGTTGTAATTCTGCCAGATCATCTCCTCCTGCATGGTTCTGCAATTTTGATAAAAGGCTTCGCTCTCTGTAATTTCATTGACAACAGGGATTTCTACGGAAGCCAGAATACCAAGTCGGTCGCAAGCCGCCAAAATCGCCGGATCCTGCGGATAATGCGCTACACGCAGGAAATTACCGCCAAAAGACTTCAGCAATTCAATATCCCGCACCTGCAGGCTGGCCGGCACTGCATTGCCCATGCCCGCAAAGTCCTGGTGCCTGCTGGCACCCATTAGCTTCAGGTGTTTACCGTTCAGAAAAAAACCTTCATTGGCATCAAAGCGGAACCAGCGCAAACCTATCCTATTCGTGAGCTGATCAATGATCATCCCAGTTTCCCCATCTGCAATCTGCGTAATTACCCGATACAAGGCCGGCTGCTCCGGCGACCACAGTACAGGATCCGGAAGTTTTGGCAACTGCTGATTAAAGCTATAACGCTCAGCCGCAGGTAAAACAGCCTTTGTACTCGTTGTTGTTAGTTTTTCGCCCGAGGGGCTATATAACTGCATTACAATAGTAACCGGCCGGGAAACCGAAGTTTCGTTTTTAACAGTTCCTTTTACCGTGATCTCCGCTTCGCGGGATGACACTTTTGGCGTAGAAACATACACCCCGTCTGCACCATACTGACTACCGTCAAAGTGCAGCTTGTCAGAAACCAGCAGTTTCACCGAACGATATATACCGCCAAAAAAAGTAAAGTCGGCAGTTAGCGGCGCTATATTTTCATTAAATCTATTGTTAACCTTAACGGCGATCTGGTTGATTGATTTGCCTTTATTAAATTTCAGGTAAGCGCTTATCGGAATGATAAAACGAGAATACCCCCCAATATGTGTTCCTGCTTTTTTTCCATTGATATATACTTCTGCTTCCTGGTTGGCGCCATCGAAACTTAATGACAGCTCTTTGTCCTTCCATGCCTTTTGCATAGCCACATCCAGCTTATACCAGCCCGCACCACGGTAATAACCAGGTTCGTCATCCATCACATCAACGGCATTCCAGGTGTGCGGAATAGTCACATCCTGCCAACGCGCAGCATTGCCCGGCATCTTATCAGTGTTCGAAGGATCCTTGATAAAAGCCCAACGTACACTCAGGTCGTAACTCTGCCTGGGGCCGTCCGAATGTAATCTCCGGTTCTGAGCCAAAACCGGGCTATAACAGTACAGGACAATGAGCAAAATGCCCACTGAAAATATATTTGGTTTCATGATACTAATTTACAAAATTACAGGCACAATCGGGAAAAATCAGCCTACATTTTTACTGATCACAGTCAATAAATCTACGATATCGAAAGGCTTGCTGATAAAGCCATCAGCACAGGGAATTTCAGTTTCAGGATCAGAGAAAAAATGCGCTGACATCATGATAACAGGTATTTTTGCAGTAGATACTGCAGACTTCAGCTCTTCGCAAAATGCGATACCACTGCCATCGTGTAGGGTCATATCCATCAGAATCAGGTCTGGCAAACTGAGCTGCAGCTGCGATTTCAAACCTTTGAAATTCTCAAAAGCCTTGACTTCATATCCGGCTTCGGATAAAATCATTTCCACAACATTTCTGATTCCGCTGTCATCTTCTACTACGTATACTGTCTGCGGCATGACCTTATCATGTTTAATTAAAACCTAAACAAGCTTAAACAAAATAAGCCGCTTTTACAAGTATTTATGTTTCTTATATTTGGGGCATGAGTACGAACCTGAAACAGCTGGCGGCAGAGCTTAAATTATCGACATCTACTGTGTCGAGAGCCTTGCATGATAGTCACGAGATCAGTACTGAAACAAAAATCAGGGTGCGTGCACTGGCAGAAAAACTGGGATACCAGGCCAACCCATACGCCAGCAGTCTGAGGAAACAGAAAAGCAAAACAATTGCACTCGTAATCCCCGAAATTGACAATAACTTTTTTACCCATGCTATTAACGGCATAGAAGCAATCGCCCAGCAGAAAGCCTACCACGTACTCATTTACCTGACTCATGAAGATCTGCAAAAGGAAATGGCCGTTGCCAAACACCTGCAGAGCGGAAGGGTCGATGGCATCCTGATGTCTGTAACCAGCCAGACCAAGGATGTAGATCACCTGAATACCCTACACCAACAGGGCATCCCCCTGGTCTTTTTTGACCGGGTTGCCGAAACGATTGACACTGCAAAAATTACAACCAACGATTATGAAAGCGGGTATCAGGCTACTGCCCATTTAATTGCTGCAGGCTGTACGGATATAGCCTACCTCCAGGTTTCAGAGACCTTATCTATTAGTCAGAAGCGCCTTGCCGGATTTACAAACGCATTGAAGGATAATGGCTTTTCAACAAAGCCGGAAAATATCCTCACCTGCGGCCATAGCGCTGATGAAAACTTTGAGCAGATTAAAACGTTGCTCAGCAGGTCTACACCTCCTGATGGCATTTTTGCCGCTGTAGAAAAACTGGCGGTAACCAGTTACTATGTCTGTGAGTCACTCAACATCAAAATCCCCGATCAGGTTAAGATTATCAGCTTTTCCAACCTGGCCACAGCACCATTGCTGGCACCAAGTCTGAGCACGATCACCCAGCCAGCATTTGAAATCGGCAAGAAAGCCGCTGAAGTTCTTTTCGATATCATTGAGCAGAAAAACCTGGAAGACGCTAAATTAACAACCGTTTTAAACTCCGTGCTTACGGAACGTAATTCCACAAAAAAAACCGGTCATTAATGACCGGTCTTAGAATTTAAGCAAAATATTTTATTAAAACAGATACTTGGTACTCAAAAAGTTTGAGCTATTACTGTTCACAATTTCATTGATCAGGTGCTTATTTTTATCGTTTAGCTTGGTTGCAACCAATGACCGGATAGAGAATGAGCGCAATGCATCAACAACCGACAAAGTACCTTCTGCACTATCTTTACGTCCCGTAAACGGAAAAACATCCGGACCACGCTGACATTGGCAGTTGATGTTAACCCTGCTCACCTGATTCACCAATGGATCAATCAATGCGGCAATCTCATCATCATCATTACTGAAGATGCTCACCTGCTGTCCGTGTGTCGATTCGATCAGGTATTGGATCGTTTCTTCCAGGTCTTCAAAAGGAACCACTGGAATTACCGGGCCAAACTGCTCTTCTTCATACAATTTCATGTCCTTATTTACCGGATAAACAATTGCAGGATATACAAATGAGGCTACAGTTTCACCACCATTTTCGTTAATCACTTTTGCGCCATGCGCGATGGCATCATCAATACAAGCTTTAAGGTAAGCAGGCTTTTGAGGCTCAGGCAAAGGCGTCAGCGCAACGCCCTCCACCCATGGCATGCCAAATTTAAGCCCTGCAACAGCTTCAGACAGGAGTTTCAGGAACTCTTCAACCAGGCTTTTGTGCACCCAGACAATCTTCAGGGCCGTGCAACGCTGTCCATTAAAGGAAAGCGAACCCAATAAAGTCTCCTGCACAGCAAGCTTTACATCCGCATGCTGCGTAATGATGGCAGCATTTTTAGCGTCCAGCCCAAGGATCGCACGCAGGCGGTTTACCTTAGGATGGAGTTTTTTAAGCTCATTAGCCACCTTACTTGATCCAATCAACGTCAACACATTGATTTGCCCGGATTTCATCAGGTCAGGAATGATCGTGTTGCCGCGACCATATATGGTGTTCACTACACCCTTCGGGAAACAAGTTCTAAAAGCCTCCAGTAGTGGATAGTGCAATAACGTTCCGTGTTTAGGTGGTTTAAAAAGTATCGTATTTCCCATAATTAACGCGGGAATCAGTGTGGTAAATGTTTCGTTCAGGGGATAATTAAAAGGCCCCATACACAATACCACGCCCAATGGTGATCTTCTGATCTGTGCTACAATGCCCTGTTCAATGGTAAATGTTGATGAATGCCTGTCAATATCTTTCAGCGCATCAATCGTTGCATAAATATATTCTACAGTACGGTCAAATTCTTTGATTGAATCCCCATGTGATTTACCAATCTCCCACATCAGCAGCTTCACTACCTCGTCCTTTTTAAGGATAATCTGACGGGTAAACTGCTCTACACAACTGATCCTGTCGGCAACACTCATTGTAGGCCATTCCCCGCGACCGTTGTTATAGGCCGCTACTGCTGCATTCAATGAAGCCATTGCTTCATCAGGGCCGCACAAGGGGTAGGTCCCGATGACTTTGCGCTCCAGGCCTTCCGCTGTGCGGATGCAAATCGGAGAAAGCACCGTGTGCACATCACCTGTCCAGCTGCGCATTTCCCCATCACTCAGGTAAGTGCGCTGATGTAATTCTTCCTGCAGCCTGTAGGCTTCAGGGATCTCTGCTTCAGATACAAAGATCGACTGTAACTGTTCTTGAAAGCTCATTTTTGAAAACGTAATTTATAAATCCGTGATTGGTGCATACTTAGGAACCAGCATTTTCATCACTACCCATGCAATCAGATAAGCTACCGCACAGATGGAGAACATGATCGTGTAACCTGTCTGTATATGTCCCAGTCCTTTGTAATAATCAAACAATGCGCCGCCAATCTTAGATAGGGTAACACCACCCAAACCACCAGCCATTCCACCAATACCAATTACAGAACCCACAGATTTTTTAGGGAACATGTCAGATACAGTGGTGAAGATGTTTGCCGACCATGCCTGGTGTGCAGAAGCACCAATACCGATCAGAACCACAGGAATCCAGAACGTATAATGTCCAAGTGGCTGTGCCGCCAAAACGACCAATGGGAAAAGCGCAATAATCAGCATCGCTTTCATACGACCATCGTAAGGCGCATATCCTTTTTTCATAAAATATACCGGAAACCATCCACCGCCAACACTACCAATCATGGTCATGCTGTATAAGATCGTTAGCGGAAGTGTAATTGTAGTGCCTTCCATTCCATACTGTGCTTTCAGGTAAGAAGGCAGCCAGAATAAAAAGAACCACCATACGCCATCGGTCATAAATTTACCAAAAGCAAATGCCCAGGTTTGTTTATAGCCCAGCAGTTTGAACCAGGAAACTTTTTCCGCATTCTCATCATCCAGTTTTACTTCAACTTCATTTTGTTGATCGCTGTTGATATATGCCAGTTCCGTGGCAGACATTCTTTTTTGCTCCTCAGGCTTATCATAAAAGATAAACCAGAACAGCAGCCATACCAAACCGATACCACCAATAATCAGGAAAGTAGTTTCCCAACCCCATTGTGCAGCGATCCATGGTACGGTCAAAGGTGCAAGGATAGCACCAATATTTGCGCCCGAGTTGAAGATGCCTGTGGCAAATGATCTTTCTTTCTTCGGGAAATATTCAGCAGTAGCTTTAATAGCGGCAGGAAAGTTTCCGGATTCACCGAAACCTAACACAGCCCTTGAAACGATAAAGCCAAGTACGGATACAGGAATCAATCCCAGTCCGGCCCAGGCCAGCAGAGAAGAAAGACCCTCACCTACCGGGATAGCTGCAGCATGTAGCACAGCACCACCAGACCAGATGATCAAGGCAATGGCATAGCCCCATTTGGTACCCAGTTTATCAATAAACCTACCGGCAAATAACATAGAAAATGCATAAATTAACTGGAATGCCGCAGTAATATTGGCGTAATCAGTATTTGACCAGTTGAATTCTTTTTCCAGCATCGGCGCCAGTAAACTCAATACCTGCCTGTCTAAATAATTTACTGTAGTGGCAAAAAACAACAGCGCACATATGGTCCAGCGGTAGTTGCCTATTTTATTCTCTATCATTATATTTGGTTTAGGGTTTTTAGGGTTAACGTGTCGACTTGACCATATCCAGGGTCTTTATTGTCAGTGCTTCAAGCGTATCGTAATCTTTATTTTTCATGATATCTTTGCTCACCAGCTTGCTGCCCATGCCTACAGCACAAACACCAGCCTTGAACCAGCTTCTCATATTTTCTTCTTCAATTTCCACACCACCGGTTGGAATAAATAATTGTCCGGCAAAAAGATCCCTGATCGAAGTCAGGTACTCAGGCCCCAGCAGGTTCGCAGGGAACAACTTAATAATGCCGGCTTTATTTTGATGCGCCAGGTTTACTTCAGTCGGGCTAAAACAACCCGGAATCCAAAGCAATCCCGAATCATGGGCAATTTTACCTACTTCCAGATCTACCACAGGGCATACAATAAAGTGCGCACCTGCCTTGATAAAATCACGTGCTTCCTGGGCATTTTTAATGGTACCAATACCTAAGTGCAGATCATGCATCTCCCCTTCCAGGGCATGCATCATGTAGCGAAAGTTTTCCAGCGCCTCTTTACCCCGGTTGGTATATTCCAGCACACGAACACCGCCCTTATACAAGGTCCTGATCAGCTGCAGACTCACTTCAGCATCTTCGAAGAAAAACAAGGGCAGCAAGCCCTGATCGGTGATCGCTTTAATCGCGCTTTCTTTAGTTCTCATGTTCATTTAATAATTTAAGTATGTCTTCCACGCTTTGTGTCGTGGCATCACTTTCTATAAATAATTTACCAAAAGCCGCAGCAGTGGCAAAATCAAGCAGCTGCTGTTTACCGTGATCCTGTGAAAATCCATAGATCAGTCCGGCCATAAAGCAGTCTCCGCTGCCCACCTTGTCTACAATCCTGGCCGCAGTAAAGGGCTTTGAAACATAGCAGGTGCCTTCAGTAAATAAAGTCGTGTAATAATTGATACCTGCACCGACGTCAAAACGGAAAGTATTGGCAACTATAGTACATTTCGGGAAGGTTTTCATAATCTCCCTGGCCGTAATTTCTGATTGAGCAATATAGGTATCCTTATCATCAATCTCTGCAATATCTGCCTGGATTGACATACCCAGCATCTTTTCTGCCGCCCAGATATTTCCCATGATCAGATCACAGTATTCAACCAGTGCCGGCATCACTTCTACAGGCTGTTTCCCATACTGCCATAACTTGGCCCTGTAATTCATGTCGATGGATATTTTAATTCCTCTATCCGAAGCCGCTTTTAGAGCTTCTTCACAAACATCCGCAACATCCTGAGAAATTGCAGGACAGATTGCACTGAAGTGGAACCAGCTCACATCCTTCAGGATCTCATCCCAGTTAATCATGCCTGGCTTTAATCCCGCATATGCAGAATGTGCACGGTCATAAATCACACCTGCGTTCTTCAGGTCCTTACCTTTATGGAGGTAGTATAAACCTACACGCTCCCCACCATATTGGATCAGGCTGGTATCAATACCACGCTCATCCAGGTAGCCCACCAGCTGTTCACTGATCAGATTTTTAGGCAAGGCAGTCAGGTATGCCGAAGGCAATCCCCAAATGGCCAGCGCCGTAGCTACATTGAGCTCAGCACCGCCAACATAGAAAGGCAGTTTATTCTCTTTCAGCCAGGCACCATCTCCATCAGGGCAGATGCGCAGCAGAAGTTCGCCAAAATTCAGAATCTTCCCCATCCTAGAATTTGAAATAGGTTTTAGCATTGTTGTAACAGATATCCTGAACTATTTTACCAATCCACTCAATATCATCCGGCAATTCGCCATTCTCCACATCATCACCCAAAAGGTTGCACAGCAATCTTCTGAAGTATTCGTGTCTTGGGAAAGAAAGGAAACTCCTTGAATCTGTCAGCATCCCCACAAAGCGGCTCAGCAAGCCCAGGTTAGATAAGGCATTGATCTGTCTGGTCATCCCGTCTTTCTGATCCAGGAACCACCATCCCGATCCAAACTGGATCTTTCCGGCAACAGTACCATCGTTGAAGTTACCGATCATAGTAGCCATCAGCTCATTATCGGCAGGATTCAGGTTATATAAAATTGTTTTAGTCAGCTGATTTGTTGAATCAAGCCTGTTCATAAACTTAGATAAAGCTTCACTCTGCTTAAAATCGCCAATAGAATCCAGTCCTGTATCCGGACCAAGTTCTCTCAGCATCCGCGCATTGTTATTCCTTAAAGCCCCCAGGTGATATTGCTGAACCCAGCCTTTTTCATGATCCCAGATCGCAAACTGATGCAGCATAGCAGACTTAAACTTCAATGCTTCCTCAGGAGTTAACGCTGCGTTCGCAACAATCTTTAAAAAGATACCGTTGATCTCTGCATCAGTATAGTCTTCTGCATACATCTGCTCCAGTCCATGGTCAGAAACCTGGCAACCGTTCTCAGCAAAATAATCATGTCTGGCTTTTAATGCCGACAAATAGGCATCATATGTCGCAATCTCCTGTCCGGTGAGGGCAGCAAGCTTGCTGATATAATCCTGCAAAGCAGGCAGGTCATCTGCATTCATCGCTTTGTCAGGTCTGAAAGCAGGAAGAATGCTGATCTCAAAAGCATCAGCTTTGATTTTCTGGTGATGCTCCAGACTATCCAAAGGATCATCTGTAGTAGCCACCGTAGTCACCTTCATCTTGCGCAGCAGGTTTTTAACCGAATATTCAGGAGTTTGCAATTTGGCAGTACATTCATCATAGATCTTTCTTGCCGTAGCCGGCGAAAGGATGTCGTACACATCAAAATAACGCTGCAGTTCCAGATGCGTCCAGTGATAGAGTGGGTTTCTCAAGGTATATGGAACAGTTTCTGCCCATTTCTCAAATTTCTCCCAGTCTGAGGTGGTCTTTCCAGTGATGTAATCTTCAGAAATACCATTCGCACGCATGGCACGCCACTTATAATGGTCGCCGTATAACCAGACCTGAGTCAGGTTTTCAAAGTTTTTATCTGCAGCAATCTGATCCGGCGGCAGGTGACAATGGTAATCAATCACCGGCATATCCTTTGCATAACTGTGGTATAAAGTTTCTGCAGTTTTAGTATTCAATAAGAAATTCTCGTCTATAAATTTTTTCACGCTATGCAATTTTGATTAAACACCTCCATAAACAGAGAATCCACCATCCACACAAATCATAGTGCCGGTTACAAACTGAGAGGCATCACTCAGTAACCAAACTAAAGCACCCTTAAGCTCATCGGGATTACCGAAACGTTTGAACGGTGTTTGTTTGATCACCATGCCCCCACGTTCTGTATAACCACCATCAGCATTGGTCAATAAATTCCTGTTCTGTTCTGTAAGGAAAAATCCAGGTGCTATGGCATTCATTCTGATGGCATCACCATAACGGTTTGCCAGTTCAACAGCAAACCACTGGTTGTAGTAATCTACACCGGCTTTGCCCATATTATAACCCAGAACTCTGCTGATTGCTCTTTTGGAGTTCATGGAAGAAATATTTACGATACTGCCCTTTCCAGTTTCAGCGATGCTTTGGCCGAAAATCTGTGTTGGAATAATCGTTCCCCAAAGGTTCAGGTCCATCACTTTCTTCATGCCGGCAATGCTCATATTGAAGATATCATCACCAGGCATCAGCACACCTTCAGGCTGGTTTCCGCCTGCGGCGTTTACCAGTCCATCAATTTTACCGAAACGGTCAAGCACTTGTTTTTTACAGTCCAGAAGCTGCGCCTCGTCCATAACATCAGCCACAAGACCGATAGCATTGCCTCCTGCCTTATTGATGGCATCAGCACGTTCTTCAGCAACCTGTGCATTTCTGCCAAGGATACCCACACTACCACCAGCCTCAACGATGGCATTTACAAAAGAGTTACCCAGAATTCCGGTTCCCCCGGTCACAACAATGACCTTATCTGCTAGAGAAAATGTATTTTCCATTATCTGATTTCTGTTACTGGTATCGTATCCATATCGGCGTAATCCAGGTTTTCGCCCGCCATACCCCAGATAAAGCTGTAGTTCTTTGTTCCGCTACCCGCGTGGATGCTCCATGTTGGCGATAATACTGCCTGATGGTTGGCCACAACAATATGTCTTGTTTCCTGAGGCTCGCCCATATAATGGAATACACGTTGATCTTCCTCTACGTCAAAGTAGAAGTAAACCTCCATGCGGCGGTCGTGCGTATGCGGTGGAATGGTGTTCCATACACTGCCTTTAGACAGGATGGTTAATCCCATTACCAGCTGACAGCTTTGGATACCATCTTTGTGGATATATCTGACAATGCGTCTTTCATTAGCTGTCTCAAGGCTACCAAGTGGCGCAGAAAACGCATCAGCATGTGCCAGGAATGTTGTAGGGTAGCTCTGGTGTGCAGGTGCAGACAGTGTATAGAAAACTGCCGGCTCAGCTGCGTCAGCACTGCTGAAGCTAACTTCCCGTACACCTTTACCCAGGTAAAGTGCATCCAGTTTATTCAGTTCGTAAGTAACGCCGTCAGCAGTAATGCTGCCTTTGCCACCTACATTGATAATTCCCATTTCGCGGCGCTCTAGAAAATAATCGGCGCGCAGGATTGGATAAGTACCAAGCGTTATAGTTTCAGCAACAGGGTGTACCAATCCGGTAACCATCCTGTCGTAATGTGCGTAGACAAAATTTGCTTTATCTTTTTCTTTTAATGCATCCAGAAGAAAACGTTCCCTGATCTTTGCAGTTCCGTAGGTAATGAAATCGTCGGAATGTACAGCTTGTATTAATTTCATAATTGGCTCAAAATTTTGTTGAATATCATAAAGATACACCTCTTTTCCAAGGAATAAAGTCATCCTGGTTTAGTAACACCGCTTTGGGAATGATTTCACCGCTGGCAGCTTTGATGCAATATTCGAGAATATCCTCTCCCATCTCTTCAATGGTCTTTTCTCCCTCGATAACCGGTCCTGTATTGATATCAATAATATCTCCCATTCTTTTGGTCAGGGCATTGTTAGTGGCAACTTTAATGACCGGACAAACAGGATTTCCTGTCGGTGTACCCAATCCAGTAGTAAACAGGATCAATGTTGCGCCACTTGCTGCTTTACCAGTTGTAGCTTCCACATCATTACCGGGAGTACATACAAGGTTTAAGCCTGGTTTGGTAGACGGTTCAGTATAGTCCAGTACATCTTCAATTGGAGACGTACCGCCTTTTTTGGCTGCACCATTACTTTTAATCGCATCGGTGATCAGGCCGTCCTTGATGTTACCAGGTGATGGATTCATATGGAAACCAGAGCCTGCATCCTCTGCAGATTTGCTATAGGCCGACATCAGCGACATAAACTTGCGTGCTGCAGCTTCATCCCTGGTACGGTCTATCATATTCTGTTCTGCACCGCAGAGTTCTGGAAATTCTGCCAGCAGTACGGTAGCACCCAAGGCAACCAGCAGGTCTGAACAATATCCTACAGCCGGGTTAGCCGAGATACCGCTGAAACCATCGCTTCCGCCACATTTAACACCTACATTCATTTTGCTCAAAGGCGCTGGTGTACGCTCCATTTTATTCGCCTCGATCAGTCCTTCAAAAGTCTGGCGGATAGCATCTGTAATGAGTTGTTCTTCACTCTGCGATTGTTGTTGTTCAAAGATCAGCAGCTTTTTATCAAACAAAGGGTTTCTTGCTTTCAGATCGTCCAGAAAATCCTGTACCTGTAAGTTCTGACAGCCAAGGCTTAATACTGTTACACCGGCCACATTCGGGTGATCGGCATAGGCAGCAAGTAGCTTGCTCAATACTGCAGCATCCTGACGGATACCACCGCATCCACCCTGGTGGTTCAGGAACTTGATACCATCAATATTCTTGAATGGCCGGTCTCCATGTACCTGTCCGGGAGCCATGCTGATCTGATCAAGCGCGAGGTTGTCGCCACCATTCTTGTAGGTCTCTACCAGGTGATGGGTAAAGAATTTATATTTTTCTGTTACCGCATAACCCAGTTCATTGTGAAGCGCTTCGCGGATGACATCCAGGTTACGGTTCTCACAAAATACAGTTGGGATGAACAACCAGTAATTGGCTGTACCCACCTGCCCGTTAGAGCGGTGGTATCCGTTAAAGGTCCTGCCTTCAAATTTGCTTACATCAGGTGCATGCCACTCATAGTGGTAGGGTCTGAACTCGTAAGGTGCAGCAGCATGTTTCAGGTTATCGGTCGTCATACGCCATCCCGCTCTTACCTCAAACTGCGTTTTACCAACCAGCGTGCCGTACATGATCACCTCGGTGCCGGTCTCCATATCATTTGCAAAGAATTTGTGCTTTGCAGGAATGTCCTCGACAATAGTATAGTCTTGTCCCTGATACTGCAAGTGTTCTCCTGCCGTCAAATCGGCAAGGGCTACAATTACGTTGTCTTTGGGATGTACTTTTAAAACTCTGTTATTCATGAATAGTTAAGAATTAATCTTTGTGGTTTCTAACCGCGCTAACGCAGCTACAACACCTTGTTGTTCAATTGCCATGTAATGTTCCGTTACAGCTGCTATAAAGCCAGGCAACTTAGCAAGATCAGCCGTCCAGAAGTCCGCATCCTGCAAAACTGCAGTTAAATAAGCACTCCCGCTGTTTTGCTGCCCATGTTCATAAAACCAGCTGGCACTGTCGTCAGTTACCTGATAACTTAAACCATTGCTGTTTTTAAAAAATGTACCGCCTTTTTCCTCATCGGTTTTCATAAACAACAGGAAAGCAGCAAAACCAAAAGCCATGTGCTCAGGAACGGTATTAAATTTACGGAAATAATTCAATAATACAGGGATAATCCTGATTTTCAGTTTCATGCTGTATTGCATGGTGATATTGATCCAAAGATGCTCGATATAAGGATTCGAGAACCTGTCCAGTACCGACCTTGAGAAGGCTACAGCCTCCGCTTCTTCAACAGCATAAGGAATAGCAGGAACAATCTCTGCCGTCATTACCGAAGCAATGTATTGCTCAAGGTCAGCATTGACCATGGCATTCCTCACAGTATCGATCCCCGCCAGCATGGCAATACCACAGCTTAAGGTATGCGTTCCATTTAGCAGACGCACTTTAAGTTCCCTGTAGATCTCAATATCCTCTTTTACAATAGCGCCTGGATCTGCCTGAATAAAGGAAAGTACGTCAGCAACACGCTGGTCACCTTCTATAGCCCAAAGGCGATAAGGTTCTGCCATCGACAAGAGTTGATCAGAATAACCCAGTTCTGCTTCAAGTGCAGCTGCCATAGCGGCGTCAGGTTTTCCGGGAACAATACGGTCTACAAGTGAGTTGCAGAAAATTACCGTTTCCTTGAACCAACTGATAAAGTCAGCTTCCAATGCGTTAAATGCAATGAGTTGTTCAACAATATTTTTAAGTTTTGTTCCGTTTTCAGGAATCAGTTCCGTTGCTACAATCACAATCGGTTTGCGGATATCTTCAGCTTGCTTAAAGCGGTGATATAATACAGCAAGCACTTTAGCCGGGAATGATTTTGGTGCAGCACCTGTAACAGGCTCTTCCAACAGCTGTATACCTACCTCAGTAGTATTGGACAGGATAATCTGAAAATCAGGTCCGGCAGCAAATTGAAGAATGGCATCCCAGTGGGCATCCGCAGCGAGAACCCTACTGATGGCACCTAAGATGATATTTTCTTTTACTTCCTTTCCGGCGGTAATGCCACGTACACATAAAGTGTACAGGCTATCCTGCTCATCAAACTCAGCAGTACCACCTTTGCTTGTCGATTTAACAACAACTACCCTTCCATTAAAAATTCCTTGTTTATTAGCCTTGTCAATAAAGTAATCAGGCAGCCCACGCAGCAATACACCAGTTCCGAATTGCAGCACTTTTTCCGGAAGCTCCATTAAGGCCGCTCCGGGAAGATCAAACAGCGTACTGTCTATGTTTTTTAAGTTATCCCCTGATAAAATCATTTCTATACCGATAAATACATTTGGTCACGAACAATTCTACATAAAACTTAGAAACAAAGGGGGGTGTAACACCTAAATTATTTGCGCAATCGTTATCGGTAAATGCCCTTAAGCGGTATTATTTATGCGATGCCTCATCATTGATCTCGTGAATGATCTGGTCGAGTTCCATGGTGCAGGATTGCAGGAGTTCAATAAGTTTTGGCAGATTGGCATGGTCCTCATTGGTGTCAATGAGCTCAGTAATAGCGAGGATGGAGGCCACGGGCTTTCTGATTTCATGTGAGTTAAGCCAGGATACGGCCTTCAGTTTGGCATCCTTAACCATCAGTTCCGCTTCACGCTGCTTTCTTTCTGTGATCACGGTTTCTACCGATATGAAAGAATCAATAGCTCCATTGGATTTAAATATTGGCGTAAGGTTAAACTGCGTCCAATAAAGCTCCCCGTTTTTTCTATAATTGATTACTTCACCTGACGTCCCTTCCCTGGCATCAATCTTTTTAACAATGGCGCTGATTTCGTCCTGGTCTGTTTCAGGCCCATGCAGCAATTCAGCGTGGGTTTTACCTGCAACCTCTTCAAACGTAAAACCGGTAAAATTTAGAAAGGCATGATTTACCCAGGTAATCCGATGCTCCAGGTCGGTAATACTTACCAGGTTATTGACCTTGTTCAGCACTTCACCCATACGGATGCTCTCAGCCTCCTTGCGCCGTCCGAGCCGCAACACCACATACAGCAGGATCCCGGTAACCAGCACATAAAAAACGCTTTTACCAGAGTCCAGCATATGGTAAAGCCATGGATCCAGATGCGGTTCGATCACCTTCAACAGGTAATCACTCGTCAAAATCCATAGCAATCCGGCAATCGTATAAAACAACGCAATGCGTACTCCCTTCATCTTCAACATTAGAAATGTCAACGATATTACGGAATACCTTGTGCACGCTAAGTGTTCATTTTATCCATTTTAATGGTTAATCGTCTAAGCACCATTGAGGGCGCCTTACGAAATGAACAGCATACCGAACATTAGCTTCCTTTTGATTTGAGCCAGGCAGGGTACTTTTTATCGATCAACTTCTGAGGCCAGGTACCGTACCAGGCATAACCTGTGCGGCGTTCTACTTCTATCTCAGCAATGGTCCTTTTAGGCATGC
>Ga0247808_10000333_pt1 | contig 23898 bp, 26 predicted proteins | sample UWRJL089202R1_FD_179914 | JGI IMG/M metagenome (GOLD analysis project Ga0247808, IMG submission 179914) | Plant litter microbial communities from Arlington Agricultural Research Station in Wisconsin, United States - UWRJ-L089-202R-1 | ecosystem: Environmental > Terrestrial > Plant litter >... | reverse complement strand
TCCGAAGCCCGAGGAGGGCCTAGACATGAATTTCGCAGAACAAATCAAGTCCTTCAAGGACACCATGGTGCAGAAGTCCGCGCGCCAAAAAGAACTGATGGAAGCCGCCGAAGGCCGCACCCTGGACGAAGCCGAGTCAGAAGAGTTCGATACCATCACCGACGAGCTGAAAGCTGCTGAAGTGCACATCAAACGCCTGGAAGTGATGGAGAAAGCCAACATAGCCTCCGCTGATCCGGTTAAAGACGTCACCAAATCGACTCAGCGCGCTCCGCTCGTAGCGAAGAACACCGAGAAGCTGGAACCCGGCATCCTGTTCGCCCGTTACGCGATGTGCAAAATGGCCTCACAGAACAACCCTGCGATGGCCGTGGAAATCGCCAAGTCGAAGTATCCGCAGCACGAAGGCATGATCAAAACCCTGGACCTGGAAGCCCGCGGCCAGAAGATGCAAGGCTTGATGAAAGCCACCGTCGAAGCCGGCACCACCCTCGACACCACTTGGGCGGCCCCCCTGGTTGATTACCAGAACTTCGCTGGCGACTTCATCGAGTACCTGCGTCCTCGCACCATCCTCGGCCAGTTCGGCACCGGCGGTATCCCGTCGCTGAACCGCATTCCGTTCAACGTCCGCATCGCAGGCCAAACCACTGGCGGTAACGCTTACTGGGTAGGTGAAGGTGCGCCGAAGCCACTGACGCAATTCGACTTCAATGCGACCGAACTTCGCTGGAACAAAATCGCGACCATCGCGGTTCTGACCAATGAACTGATCCGCTTCAGCGATCCTTCGGCAGAACGCCTCGTGCGTGACGGCCTGGCCGCTGCGGTAATTGAACGTGCCGACATCGACTTCATCGACCCTGCCAAGGCCGCTGTAGCCAACGTCTCGCCTGCTTCGATCACCAACGGCATCGCCGGCATTCCTTCCAGTGGCAACACTGCTGAAGACATCCGCGCCGACGTCGCCGCTCTGTGGGCCCCGTTCATCGCCGCACGTAACGCTCCGCGTAACGCCGTGTACCTGATGGACTCGACCACTGCGTTGGCTCTCAGCATGATGCAGAACCCGCTCGGCCAGTCCGAGTACCCAGGTCTGACCATGAACGGCGGTACTTTCATGGGCGTGCCTGTGATCGTCTCCGACTACCTGCCGGTTGATTCTGGCGGCGGCATGGTTGTTCTGCTGAACGCTTCGGACATCTGGCTGGCGGATGACGGTCAAGTGACCATCGACGCTTCCCGTGAAGCTTCGCTGCAGATGCTGGACAACCCTACCAACAACAGCGCAACCGGTACGCCTACCTCGATGGTCTCGATGTTCCAGACCAACAGCACCGCGTTCCTGGCAGAGCGTTTCATCAACTGGCAGCGCCGTCGTACCAGCGCCGTCGCTTGGTTGGATAACGTGAACTGGGGCACTGGCGCTTAATGCGCTACGCTGAGTGAATCGGAAAGGCCCTTCGGGGCCTTTTCTTTAGGGGTACTTCCATGATCGAGTTCATCCAGAAAATGGGTTTTATGGGCGACGACGGTGAAACCCCGACGCCACCGCTCCCTGATCCTACGACCGTAAACTTCACCGCTGCGCAATTTTCCCCCGGCCTCACTGGCTCCGTCAGCACCACCAAAAACGCAGCCCGCATCTACATGCGCGGCGCGGTAAGTCTGTGGTCCGGCTTTATTTCAGGCACTGAAGCGAAACTAACTTCGCCGTCAGACTTTGGCGATCAGCCGGGTTCTATGCAGGTTGCTCTAAACGGCGGCGCGTTCACGCTGGCGCCCAATACCGGATCGGTTTACACGCTATTCACCGGACTGCCGCACGCTACGCGCTTCGTTGAAGTCCGATACGACCCGCAGATGGCCGACGCGCCTTACGTTGCTTCCTCCGGCAACGTGCTCGAAGTGACCGGTCAACCGCCGGCCCTGGTAACGCTTTCGAACAAAGTTCAGAACGGTGCGAATAGCACAACAGGTTTCTATTCCGGCGCGCAGATAGCCAACGCCGCGACTTACACCCCGCCAATGCAAGCGCAGAAGGGCCAGAACTACGGTTCAAACATTGGTTCGATCAAGATCCGCGGCGCGTTCACGAAACTGGCCGTAACGGTCAACGGCTCGCGCAAAATCGCGGTAAGCAAGAATGGCGCAGCCCCGAGCTTCTACACCGTAGCAGACGAGACCGACAACCCGATTCGGGCGATGCTGGTTCCGTGTGACGGTTCCACAGCCACTTACTACGTGTGGGACGACGGCAACGGCCGGAACAACAATGGACACTTCGCAGTGGCCGGCGACTCGACCTTGCTAGACGTCGGCACCCGCCGCCGGATGGAGCAATACGGCGACTCGATCACTTTCGGCTCCGGGCCTAATGCTACATCGCGCGACACCGAAACAATGCGAGTAGCGGCAGCCATGGGCTTCGTCGGTAGCACCAGCGGCGTAAGCGGCTTAACGATCGGCGGCCTTAACACGCTCCTCGATACCGTTCTGCCGGCGCGCACTGTCGCTTCTACCGACGTGGCGATCTTGGCGATCGGGGGCAACAGCGCGGCGGGAGGTATTGATCCTGCGGAGCAGGCTGAATACGCGTCGTGCATCGATAAGCTGATCGCCAAAGGGTATGGAAAAGTCCTATGCCGCGGTATCCTGCCGAACGTAGCGGCGCAACCCCTGGTCGATGCGGCTAACATAACCCTGAAAAGTGTCATGGACGGCAAAGCGGACGCTAAACTGGTTTGGATCGACCCAACTACTTGGGCTTTCTCCACCGACGACGGCACTCATCCAAACGCTGCGGGCTATGCAACTCTCGCCGGGTATGCCGTACCGGCTTATTCCGCTGCGCTAGGCTTGTGATACACTCCCGCTAAATTTGAGGATTTTCCGCATGGCCAAAGTCGAATTCCATTATAGCCAAGCCCGCGGCGGTAAGACCGTAGCCATGGCCAAACGCTATGCAGAGACCTTGCGCAAGATGGGCTTCGGCACATATGAAACTCGGATGCTGACTGCCAGCGCACCGGTTGAAGTTGTCGTCGAACCTCTCGCCTCGCCGGCCATTCTGGAATTCGCCAAAGAGAATGGCGTGGATATCGAAAAGGTTGTTGGCACCGGTAAAGACGGGCGCATCAAGAAGTCCGATGTTGAAGCCGTTATCGACACCCAGGATCTTGCCTAATGCGCATTTTCGGCCGAGAGCTGTCCCTAACCTTCAAGCGCGCGCCGATGTCGCCGCCCGGTACGGGCATGGGCGGCTGGTGGCCGATGATCCGCGAACCGTACTCAGGCGCATGGCAGAAGAACGATTCATGGACCAATGAATCTGTCTTGGCGCACTACGCGGTCTACGCCTGCGTAACGCTGATCTCGAATGACATTGGCAAACTTCGCCAGCGCTTAATGGAACTGGACGCTAACGGTATCTGGAAAGAGACCACTAGCCCCGCTTTCAGCCCAGTGCTAAAGAAGCCGAACAACTACCAGAACCATATCCAGTTCAAGCAGTGGTGGCAGACGTCCAAGCTGATCAGCGGCAATACCTACGGGTTGAAGCAGCGTGACCAGCGCGGCGTCGTCGTGGCAATTTACTTGCTCGATCCGTGCCGCGTGCTCCCCTTGGTCGCTGACGACGGTTCGATCTACTACCAGCTTTCAAACGACAACCTGAACCGCGTAGGCGACGGCGTTACAGTGCCCGCGTCCGAGATCATCCATGACCGGATGAACTGCTTGTTTCACCCCCTGGTTGGTGTCTCGCCGCTCTACGCCGCTGCGCAAGCCGCGTGCCAATCGCTCAAGATGCAAAGCGATAGCTCGACCTTCTTTGAGAACGGCGCGCGCCCTGGAGGTATCCTGTCGGCCCCCGGCGCGATCAGCGATGAGACGGCAGCACGACTTAAAGCGCATTGGGACGCGAACTACACCGGCCAGAATGCGGGCAAGGTCGCCGTGGTCGGTGACGATCTCAAGTTCCAACAGATGAAGATGTCGGCCACTGATTCGCAGTTGATCGAGCAATTCCGGCTTACCGCGGAAATGATCTGCACTGCATTCCACGTTCCCCCGTCCAAAGTCGGCGTAACCAATTCACCGACCGGCACCACGGCCGCGCAAGAGAACCAGAAATATTACTCTGACTGTATCCAAGTTCTCGTCGAAGAGTACGAAGCCTGCATGGACGACGGTCTATCCGTCCCGGACAAGTACGGCGTAGAGCTGGACATCGATGGGTTGCTGCGTATGGACATGGGCGCACTGGTAGAGACTTTGAAACTGGCCGTAGGCGGTACCATCATGGCCCCGAACGAAGCTCGGCGTCGTATGAACCTGCCACCGGTCACCGGGGGCGACTCCGTATTGAGCCAGCAGCAGAACTACTCTGTTGAAGCACTGGCCAAGCGCGACGCGCAGGCAGATCCTTTTGCAACCGCGCAGCCTGCAGCTACAGAGCCGGCCGCACCGGCAGAACCCACCGACGAAGAAATCCAAGACAGCGCGAAGTTGCTCGCGATGCTCGTAGAGAAGGGGCTAAACATTGAACATGCGTGAACTCGAAGCGCAGGCTCTAGCCCTGGCGCCGGTTATTGCTGCAGCCATCGCCAAAGCTATTAAGCCTTTGCAGGATTCTCTGTCGCAAAAAGAGCAACAGATCGATGCGTTGCATAAAAGGCTGAATGAATTACCCACGCCGGTAGAACCTGACCTAGAAGCGATCGCGGCACTTGTTCCGCTTCCGTCGGTAAAGGACGGCAAAGACGCGGAACCCGTAGACCTGGCCGCGCTCGCAGAAGCCGCCGCCAAGCTTATCGTGCTGCCTGAAGTGAAGGACGGCAAAGACGCTGCAGAAGTTGACCTGGCCGCAGTGGCCGCACTCGTCGAAGTCCCGGCTCCTGAGAAGGTTGACGTAGAAGCCATCGCCCGCGCCGCCGCCGCGCTGATCCCTGTTCCGGTAGTTCCAGAGCCGGAGCACGGCCGCGACGCAATCGACTTAGAGATCCTGCCGGCTATTGACGAATCGAAGCAGTACGCCCGAGGCACTTACGCAGCGCACAACGGCGGTCTGTGGAAGTCGTACGAGCGCACGCATGGTACGCGCGGCTGGGAGTGCATCGTGGACGGCATCGCGTCGGCCAGCGTAGCCCAAGACGACGTGCGCGAGTTCTCCGTGAAGTTGGTTAAGTCCAGCGGCGCCGAGGTCGTGCAGAAGTTCCACATGCCGATCCAGGTTTACAAAGGTGTGCACCGTGAAGGTGACTCCTACGACGCGCACGACAACGTGACATGGGCCGGCAGCCAGTGGACCTCGAACAAGTCGGCAAACACCGACAAGCCAGGGGCTAGCGACGCGTGGACCTTGGTCGTCAAGGCCGGGCGCCCGGGCAAAGACTTGCGCGAGAATGCCAGCACCTACGATCCGGCTAAAGGAGTGACGCTAAAATGATGTACGTCACCTTGGAGCGCGGTAAGCAGCACCTCAACATGGATCACGATCTAGACGACGTGTTGATCACGGCCTACATCGGCGCGGCGTCTGAGGCGGTAAAAAACTACCTCAAGAGTGCTTCGCCGTATGAGGTAGAGCGCGACAGCAACGACGATCCGATACTTGATAGCTCCGGGGATCCCATTTACGAGGTCGATAGCTCGGGCGATAAGGTCGTCAAGTACGCCGTCCAGGCGGCTACGCTTCTGCAGCTCGGCTTCCTGTACAAAGACCGCGATGAGAACGCGGACGGCGCCTATGAAATGGGATATCTACCAAAACCCGTAACGGCATTGCTCTACCCACTTCGCGATCCCGCCCTAGCATAAGGAAACGGCAATGGCTGATAAATTCGCACGGGTCTTCGGGGGCTTCCTCCGGCGGATCATCGACATGGGTGATGGAACGTGGTCGGAACGCGTAGTTGCGCAGCCACCATTTGATCTCCTGACTGACGGAGGCGACGGTCCTGTACGGCGACTGCGCGTTGACACGGGTCAAACCGGTTTCTTCGGGCGCCGCATGTGGGCTATAAACTATGAGTTCGCGACGGCCAATCCGATCGCCGCTACACCACTCGTGTTCCGCGTCATTATCCCGGTGAATTTCATTATTCACGCGCATACCCTAACTCTTGATCAGGGTGGCGCTACCCTGCGGACGTACGCAGCCGCACAAGGCGTAGCGGGGGGTACTTTTGCTTCTGCCCACACACCTGTATCCGAAAATAGCATGACCGAGCAAGCGGCGTACACGTTCCAATCGCAGATAGCGTCAGGCGGCACGTTTACCCCGAACGGCGGACAGGTTCCGCTCACTCCGCTCCGCGTCCGGACAGCCGGCGCCACCGCGCAGCAGTCCAGCGTGGGCGGCGAGGCAGTATCGGAGAAAGGACGGGCAGCAGGAACCTACTACGCCGTTATCGCGCGCATGACTGGCGTCAGCGGCGACTGCACCGGCGTGTACAACCTGGTCATCGAGGAGCGCCCATGAGCCGCGCCGGCCAGTACCGCCATCGGGTGGACATCCAAGACTGGGCCGAAGTCCGCGACGAAGAGACCGGCGGCTTCACGGAGGCTTGGGTAACAGTGTTCGCCGACGTGCCGGCGCGCATTGCCCCGGCCAGTGGTCGGGAATTCCTGGCTGCTGCGGCGATCCAGTCCGAGATCATCGCGCGCATCGTGATCCGCCATCGCCCCGGCCTGAAAGCCAAGCAACGCATTTTGCATAACGGCGATATCTACAACGTCCACGCGTGGCTGCCGGATCAGGAAAGCGGGCGCGACTATGTCAGTGCGCCCTGCTCGAGAGGGGTTAACGAGGGTTAACGGAAGCGCAGAGGTTCGTTGTCTTTGTGAGAAGCTCGGCAACCGTCGATGAAACGTTGAAGAACTGCGCGATAGCCCCCGTCACGAGCGATGTGCCCGAATGACTCTTCAGGCATTTTGTCCAGCAGTAGTTCTAATTCATCAGCGACCGTTTTGCACAACTCGGGCGAAATTTCCCCATCACAATCGCTATGAGTCAGAAATTCCCACAACCCAGGGCTGTTCGCGGGGGTGTACTCGTCGCCGGTATAGAAACTGTTTTCGTCTAAAGCTTCGTCGCGGACAGGCCGATCCTTCTCGCCGCGCAGCAGAGCCCCTTTTTCGTCGCGTTTGAAATGCGGCGGGTAGCTGCCGCCTACGGCGTGCGCAACGGCTTGACGGAAAGAATTGAAAGCGCTGTAGGCTCCGTGAAAAGCGTCCTTCGAACAATCGAGACCCATGGTGTAAACTCCAGTTGTGTGTAATGTGATTCACAATCTATTACAAGGGATCGCAACTTGTCAACAACCTTCGTCTGCATCGCCTCCGGCCCAAGCCTCAACGCGCACGACTGTGAACTGGTCCGTGCGTCCGGCCTTCCCACAATCGCTGTGAACAACTCCTGGCAGCTAGCCCCGTGGTGCGATCACCTTTACGCAGGTGATCTCGCGTGGTGGGATGCGAACGTCCAGTGGGTTACGTCAGGGCCGAAGCGCTGGAGCTGTACGCGCCAGGCAGTGGCTAAGCACGGGTTGAACTGGCATGAAAAATATGGGGAGTACAACAGCGGGCTTAGAGCGATTGAACTGGCCTTCAAGCTCGGCGCAGAACGCGTCCTGCTTCTTGGGTACGACTGCACGGTGTCCAACGGTACGCACTGGCATGGCGATCATTCGACCACGAAGAACCCTGACGAACTCCGGTGCCGCAAATGGGCAGCGCAACACGCCCGGCTGCCGCAAAAGGCTCAAGTCGTGAATTGTTCGCGTGAAACGGCGTTGGAATGCTACCGGCTCGGGCATCTTGAAAAAGAGTTGCAAAAGGTTGTTGACACTTGTGATGTGCGCGACTAAAGTTTGGGTCGTAGGTAGCTCACGAGTCTTGTACTCAGGTTTAAAAGCAAGAGGCAGCATGCGAAGGCCAAACTGCCGTGAGATCAACCAACGCCGCAAAGAGGACCGGGAGCCTCGATAAAAATTCCCGGGCATTTTCTCCTGTGCTGCCATCCTCAGCCCGCTTCGGCGGGCTCTTCTTTACCTGGAGCTTGACCATGCTAATTTCAGAACTGATCGCCAAGCTGCAATTGGTCCAAACAGTAAACGGTGACCGGGAAATTGGCGTAGTCGATAACGAAGGGGTGCTGAGAGACCCAGAGCTCGTCAGGTATTACTACGCGGATAAGCCGGACGACGAATATTCGGTATCCATATCGTGATCATCCACGGAATGCGGGGCCTCGGCGACAACCTATATCAACGCTCTTTCATAAAAGCTCTACCAAAACCCGTATACCTCGACACACCTTGGCCGGAAATTTACCGCGACATCCCCGGCGTCCACTTCATCCGACCGCAAACCAATCTGCGCACCCAAGCGAAGAACATCGCGCGCCATGCAACCTGGACGATGCCGCCGACTCGTCAACCGACTCGACAGATCCGCTACGGCACCGAGGGAATTATCCCCGGGATGATTGCCAGCTTCGGCGTAATGCCGGGCGTGTTCGACCTTCCGCCTCTGCCGCCTTCTCCAGAAACCGGCCCCTACGTCGTTGTGCGCCCGGCCACAGTGCGCAGTGAGTGGCGCGCCGATACGCGTAACCCTGATCCTGAGTACATTATGCGCGCTGCGGTTAAGGCTTCGGCTAGGGGATATAGAGTTGTCAGCGTTGCCGACCTGGTAGAAGGGCAAGAGTGGGCAGTAGAGCCACTTCCGCATGCAGACAGGCGATATCACAAAGGCGAACTGCCGGTCGAGCAACTGCTGGCCCTCGTGAAAGGTGCTGCTGCCGTGATCGGCGGTATCGGCTGGCTGGTTCCTGCTGCGCTAGCGGCCAAGGTTCCAGCGTGGATCATCTGCGGCGGCCAAGGCGGTTTCAATTCGCCGAAGCAGATCTGCCCGGACGGCAGTACAATTACATTTGCGGTGCCGGACAACTTTTGCCGGTGCAAATTAAAGCAGCATGCCTGCGATAAGAGGATTTCCAACTATGACGCCAAGCTTACCGAGTGGGCTGACCGACACCTTGCTCTGGTGTGAGGAAAAGGGTTACGGCTGGCACTCTTCGCCACCAATGAGCTACAGCGGCGAATACTTCGCCCACTACGTGAAGCTTGACGACACCCCTATGGGTGCCGCCCTAACCCGGGCGCGCCTAACCCTGGTCGAGAAGTACACGAAGGCTTCGCGCGGGGTGGATATCGGGATCGGTGGAGGGCGCTACGTTAAGGAGTCTTGGGGCAACGGCTTCGACGTGAGCAGTGAAGCTGTCGACTGGCTTAAGAAAAACGGTGCCTACACGGATCCCTACACCGAAAGCGTTTCTCACGTAACCTGCTGGGATAGCCTCGAGCATATCCCTGAGCCTGAAAAGCTACTGGCTCAAGTGCGCGATTGGTTCTTCGTTTCTCTTCCGACCTTTGAAAGTGCCGAAGAGGCCCTGGCGTCCAAGCATTACAAACCGGCTGAACATCTTTGGTACTTCTCAATCCCCGGGCTTATTCGATGGGCCGAGGATCAGGGTTTCCAAGTCATGGAAGTCAACCATGCCGAAACGGAACTAGGCCGCGAAGGCATTACGTCCTTTGCTTTTAAACGCGTGAGCTAGTAAAGTTGTGTTGCGGATAGGGGGCACCCGATAAGCCAGCTAGTCACTGTCTTCCGCATTACCTTTCGACTGCCTCCTGACCGAGAGCTTCGCATGAAAACATGTACCCTTTGCAAGATCGAAAAACCCCTAACTGAATTCGGCGCGATGACCAAGGCGAAGGACGGCTTGCAATTTCGTTGCAAACCATGCTTGAGCGCTAAGGGAAAGGATTACTACGCCAAAAATAAAAGCAAGATAAATGCCGACAGCAAGAGGTATAGGGAGGCTAACAAGGAAAGGCTCAGCGGCTACCTAAAAACGTGGAATGAAAACAACAAAGAATACGTGAGTGCAGACCGCAAGAAATACTATCGAGAAAATATAGAAACGATCCGAGAGAAGCGTGCGGTTGCCAGAAAACGCAACGCTAATAAGATAGCCGCCCATAACAAGCGTTGGAAAGCGGCAAACAGAGACAGGGTCAACTCGTACAACCGAGACACCGTAATGCTCCGTTACAAGGAAGATCCGTTGTTCGCATTGCTTATGAATTCCCGCCGTAGATTGCTATTAGCCTTCGCGAACAAAGGGTACTCAAAGCGCAGTACAACCGCGAAATTGCTAGGATGCGATATGGAGACCTTGAGCCTGCATCTAGAATCGAAATTTACAGAAGGGATGACGTGGGCTAACAGAGGTTTCTACGGTTGGCACGTAGACCACGTCGTACCTCTAGCATCTGCGAGGAACGTAGAAGAGCTGGAGAGACTATGCCACTATACTAACCTGCAGCCGTTATGGGCGGCGGATAACATAGCAAAAGGCGCCCGCACGCCGGAGGTTCCACGTGGCCGACTGGATAACGTACAAACTGAAGGGTGCTGAAGAACTGTCACGCGTTTTCAAGACACTGCCATCTGAGCTACAGCGCCAGGTTGTCGTGCCGGCCGCCAAAGACGCCATGGACATCGTGCTAAAAGACGCCATCCGCCGCGCCGGTGCAATCGATGACCCAACCACGGTCCCGGATATCTCAAAGAACATCGCTCTGATCGAAGACAAAGGGTATTTCACCGAGACCGGTTCGACCAAGATCTCTGTCGGTGTGCGTAAGACCAAACGCGGGCAGCGCGGCGGCAACACGTACTACTGGTGGTGGGTCGAACTGGGCACATCGCGCAATCGCGCGCAGCCTTTCATGCGTAACGCGCTGGGGCAGAACCAGCAGGCCGTGTTCCAAGAATTCCTTTCCTCCGCAAAATTTCAGCTCGTTAAATTGGGGCTCAACTGATGGACGTACCTTTCTACACGGTGTGCAAAGCTGACCCGGCCGTCCAGTCGCTCCTGGGTGGTACGTCGCCGCGCATATACCCGTTCGGCATGGCTCCTCAGACCGTCGCCAAACCCTACGTCGTCTACCAGTGGATCGGCGGCTCGCCGTTTAACATGCTGAACTGCCGACCGGATGCCGACCGAGCTAGCCTGCAGGTGGACGTGTACGGCCTGACCACTCAGTCTACGACCACAGTGGCGAAAGCGATCCGCAATGCGATTGAGCTCGACTCGTACGTCACCGGTTACCGCGGCGATATGCGCGACGAAGAAACGCTGCTCTACCGAACCAGCTTCGATCTAGACTGGCTGGTCGAACGGACCTGATTTGCGAAACCCCCGGCGCGTGATATGCTTCCGTCGAACGTTCATTACTCCATGAGGCAACACCCATGACCATCAAGAGCCAGGGAACAGACCTGTATACCATCGACCCGGATACCGGCGCCCTGCTGGACGTGGGTTGCATCACCTCCATCGACGGCATTGACACCGCGATCGACCAGATCGAAACGACCTGTCTGAATGACCTGTCGCGCACCTACGAAGCTGGCCTGGCCACTCCGGGCGCCGCTACCTTCGGCCTGCAGTTCGATCCGGCTGACGTGAACCACATCCGTCTGCACCAGCTGAAGACTGCCGGCGTTACCCTGCAATGGGCGATCGGGTTCTCCGATGGCACCGCAGCTCCGACCACCGGCACCGATAGCAACGGCGACGATGAATTCGTTCTGCCGCCTACCCGCAGCTGGCTGACCTTCGAAGGCTACATGAACAGCTACCCATTCACCTTCGCACTGAACACCATGGTCACCTCGACCGTCGGCATTCAAGTGTCGGGCGAACCGGTCCTCATTCCTAAGTCATCGAGCTAACCAATGTCCTTGAACCTTAAAGACCTCGTTGCCCAGGGCGCTTTCGTAAGCGAGCCTTTCGTGAAGCGCCAGATCAAATGGCACAACACGGAAGGCGAAGAGCTGACCGCAGACATCTGCGTGCGCCTGGCGTCGTACCACACGATCACCAACACCTGGAAAGCTGCCGAAGGCAACCAGGAACACCTGGCCGCGCGGATCGCGACCATGGTGTGTGACGAAGAGGGCGGCCCGATCTTCACCACGGCTGACATCCTCGGCACCACAGGGATCGAAGGCCGCGGCGCGATGTGCGATACGCTGTTCCTCGCACTTATCACCGCGGTTAACGAAGCGCAATCGGCAAAGACGAAGCCCCCGAAGACCTCTGGTTCGAACTAGTCTTGAACGGCATAGGCGGTCGCACGATCGCCGAAGCCCAACAGAACTTGTCCTTGGTCGAAGCGCGGCACTGGGCTCAGTACATGCGGCGCCATGGGGGCTTGAACATTGCTGAACGCGTCGAGCAGTCCTCCGCATTGATATGCAGTACCGCCGCGCAGCTTATGGGCAACAAAAACGCAAAGGTCGCAGACTTCATTCCTAACCGGGAATCCGACGACGAACTGCGTTATGCTACGCCAGAAGATTTCTTAAAAGTGCTCCAAGCCTCAAGGAAACAATAGCTATGGCGGTAGGCAGCCTCGGCCAGCTCACGGTGGATCTCGTAGCGAATACCGCAGGCTTTGAGCGCGGTATGGATCAGGCCGAGCGGGCTTTGGCTTCTGCTACCAAGGAAGTCAAGCGACAAGAAGACGCCCTAGATCGTCTCATCGGGCAGATAGACCCTACCGTTGCGGCGTATTCCCGCCTCGACAAGATGGAGCAGCAGCTAGACGCCCACCGCAAAGCCGGGCGGCTGCCGACGGAAGACTACAAAGCGTACAAAGCCCAACTAGACGCCACGCGCGCTTCCCTCGCGCAGAATGACGCTGCTCTGAACAAAGCCGGCCTCTCGGCTAAGCAGACCGCAAACGCACTGCGCGGCGTGCCGGCACAGTTCACCGACATCGCCGTGTCCCTCCAAGCCGGACAAGCGCCGCTAACTGTACTGCTCCAACAGGGCGGCCAGCTCAAGGATATGTTCGGCGGCATCGGCCCTGCGGCATCGGCCCTCGGCGGCTATATCGTCGGGCTGATCAATCCTTTCACGGTCCTCGCCGCTACCCTCGGTACGATAACCGCGTTGTTCATCGACGCGGAGAAGGAAGCGAGTGCGTTCAACAAAGCACTGTTCAGCGGTTCGGCCAGTTCAGGACAGACTGCCTCCTCTCTTGACCAGCTTGCGAAAGACGCCGCTGTCCTAACCGGGCGTATCGGCGAAGCTCGCCAAGCAGTAATATCCTTGGCCGCAAGTACGGGGCTTAGCGAAACCCAGTTCCGCAACCTTGCGCTAGCCGCGACTGCCATTGGAGAGTTCACCGGTAAAGGCGCAGCGGACATCGCTAAGTCTCTTGGCGACTTGGGCGACAACGCCACGGTCGCGGCGCAGAAGATCAGCGCGCAGTACGGCTTGATCACCAACGAGCAGTACGAGGTTATCAAGGCCCTCGATATCCAGGGCAAGAAACAAGAAGCCCTAGACGTACTCAGCGCCACCCTGGCCGAGAACGCACAGGCACGACTGAAGACTTACCGTGCATCGCTGTCGGATCTTGAACGCGACTGGGATGACATCGGGACGGCGATCAGCAACGCCTACAGCAAAGTGCGCGGCGAGCTTTTCCCCGACGCCGCCAAGCAAATCGAACTGCTCGAACGCATCCTGCAGACCCGCAAAGAAGGCGGCGTCGCCGGTGCTATCTCTACTGGGCTAGGCGAACTGGCGACTACCCTGGGACTGGCCGACGAGACTACCGACGCCCTAGAGAAGCAGCTCGCCTTGCTCAAGCAGGCGGAGACCTCCAAGAAGGCCGCGGCAGAGAGTGACGGCAAAGCGCTTCGCGCTAACCAAGCGTTGATCAAGGCCGATGCCGAGCGCATGAAGGCGGAGAAATCCGCTCCTGCTCCTAAAGCGTTCCGCGAAGACGCCGGCCAGAAGATGCTCGACACCCTGCGTCAGCAGGCCGCTGCGCTTCAGGTCCAGTCGGATACGACGGAAAAGCTCGGCGTGCAAGCCAAAGCGCTCGCCGCCTTCGAGCAGCAGATAGCCGACATCAAGTCGAAAGACATTCAGACCGCCGATCAGAAGTCGCTTCTAGCTTCGGAAGATCTGCTGCGCGCCCAGCTCAAGCGCAACGTAGCACTAGAGCAGGAAGTCGCCGCACGCAAACAGGCGACCGACGAAGCGGCCAAACTGGCCGCGTTCCAAGAGAACCAAGCGTCTAAGCTGCAGCAGTCCCAGGAGGGTCTCGACTCCTCGCTCGCCGGCCTTGGTTCCGGCGACAAGTTGCGCGAACGTCTCAAGGAAGACTTGGCGATCCGCAAAGAGTACCAGTCCGAAGTCGACAAGCTGAACGCGCAGTTCAACAAGGGGCAGATCAGCGAAGAACTGTTCGAGGAGCAGAACGCGATTCTCGAAGAGGCCCTGGCTACGCGCTTGGTGATGCAGCAGGACTACTACAACCAGGTCGACGCTGCTTCGGCGAATTTCTTCCTCGGCGCCTCGGAGTCCTGGAACAACTACCTGACCGAAGCGACTGACGTAGCGGCGCAAACCCAAACGCTTTTCGATGGTGCCTTCAGCGGTTTGACCGACGCGCTGTACGGCTTCGTCACGACCGGCAAATTGTCGTTCCAAGACCTGGCCGCCAGCTTTGCGCAGACCGCTTTGAAGATGCTGATCCAGTACGCAGCGGCTCAAGCTATCGCCGCCGGCCTGAACGCCTTCACGTCCACAGCAGCGATCCCGATCATTGGCCCCTTGGCCGCACCGGCTGCCGCAGCCTCGGCCCTGGCTTACGCTGGCGGCCTCTCCGCCAGTATCGCTGGCATCGCCGGTATGGCGCACGACGGTATCGACTCCGTTCCGCAGACCGGCACATGGCTCCTGCAGAAAGGGGAGCGCGTTACCACTGCGCAGACCAGCGCCAAGCTGGACAAGACCTTGAACAACATAAGCTCGCCGAGCAATATGGGCTCGACTACGGTAAACTTGATCGAAGACGCATCGCGCGCCGGACAATCCGAAGAGCGCACCGGTGATCAGGGTGAAAAAATGATCGACGTATTCGTAGCGGACCTGCTCGGCGATGGCCGCACCACTGATGCAATGCAGCGCAAGTTCGGCTTGCAGAACGTGGGGCGCTGATGGCGATTCCTGTCTACCCGGAAGGGCTGCCCTGCCCACTGCGGGAGAACTACGGGTTCACGCCGACGAATAACATTCGGCGCACCCCGATGGACAGCGGCCGCGCCAGGCAGCGTATCGAGTTCCCGAACGCTCCGACCATGGTGTCGCTGAGCTGGATAATGTCCGGTCCGCAAGCCATGTTGTTCGAAGCTTGGGCTGCTCAGATCGTCGGCGCAGGCTGGTTCACGATGACGCTCTTGACGCCTATGGGTTTCAACGAGCATGAAGTCCGGTTCACAGAAGTGCCGGTCGGCGGCGAGCTTACCGGGAAATTCCTGTGGCGTTACCGCGTCACCTGCGAGTTGCGAAACCGTCCACTGTTGCCGCCAGGGTGGGCGGAGCTGCTGCCGTCCTTCGTACTGAACCCGGAAATATTCGATTACGCTATGAACGACGAATGGCCTCTTAACCCTTGGCAGGTGTACATTCTCGAAACCGATCAAGCTATCAATGAGGAGTGGCCGACGCCATGAGTTTTTACAATACGGGCAACCCGGTCCCTTCGATCGATCCTCGCGACCTGGACGATAACGCCAAGCATATCGACGAGATCGTTAACAGCACTCTCGAAACCTTTTTAGATCGCCTAGGTACCGAGCGTCTGACGCTTGCGGGTCTAGAGGCTGCAGTATCGCCGGCGCTTTCCTTACGTAACGACCTGGCCGCTGCGAATGGTGCGAATCTCGTTACGTTCAGTCCTGTAGGCGCAGGCCATCTTGATAGGCCAATCCAAACCAAGACGCGGGAATATGATATCTCCGTTAAGGACTTCGGCGCGATTGGGGACGGCACTTCCCACCCGGTATCGGAGTGGTACACGATCGGCTTTTCCGCTTATCGGGGCTACGCAAACCTGGGCGCGGTGCAAGTCGACTACCCGTTCGTAACCTCCGGCGCAGATCTAATCGACTGGGCGGCCATCGAGGCCGCGTTAATTGCTGGTGCCGGCAAATCCGTAGGCTTTCCCCTAAGCACTGGGGCGTACGTCAAAGACCGCCATAACAGAATTCGGGCAAACACGCACTTGGTCTTTGATCCCGGCACGGTAGTTAAACGCGTCGGCAACCTTGATTCCTGGATGTTCGTAAACGGCGAAGTAGGCAACGCGACTTACGCCACGGGGTATCTAGGCGACGGTAACATCAGGATTACTGGCGGCACCTTCGACCTTGGAGGTATCCCCGGTGTTCGGACCTCTGCTGCCTTCGTTATGGGTCACTCTATCGGGCTCGTATGGGAATACTGCGTCTTCAAAAACGGCTGGGAGAGTCACAATATCGAGATCAACGCGAGCACCGACGCGCTGTTCTTCAAATGTACCTTCCAAGATCAGACGTTCGCAGGCGCCGGTTCGTACGAGTGCATCAACATCGACTCTGCCAACGCCGCTGGCTTCCCAGGTTTCGGTGTGTATGACCTTACGGTCGACAAAAATATCATCGTAGCATTCTGCACGTTCCGCAACGTGTACGGCGGGGTTTCCTCCCACGGCATTGCCGCCGGCGCTGCACACCATAGCCGATTGATAGTCGTAGATAATACTTTTGAGAATATCGCCAAGAAAGCCGTTCGGGCTCAGGGATGGGATGACAGCTTCATATGCCGGAATCACTTCATCAACATTGGTGAAGAGGCGATTACCGTACTAATCGGCAACCGAAATACTGTAACTGGCAACAACATAAGTGGCGCCAGCACCTCAGTTAATGGACAGTTCTCGGCTATTCGCATAGAAGGTGACGAGAACAAAGCAAAAGAAAATATCATCCGAGACGGTGGTTACACGAACAAATACCCTTACGCATATGGGGTCGCGGCGGGCAGTCGAAACGAAATCGGAACAACCGGCGCATCTAAAGGAACGTCCAACTTCTACACGGACGCTGGTACCCTGACCAATATCGACGGGCACGTGCTGTTGTTTAGCGGCAGCGCCTCGGGCGCAGCTACAGTGGTCACCCTGCTCGATAGCTTGAATAACTACGAGCATATAGAGGTCTCTACGGGGGCCGTCACTGGCGGCCTGTACCAATCTGCGATAGCGCGGCCATTTGCTCGTCGCGCATGGGCAGTTGGCACAGACTACGTGGCCGTTACATCTGCGAGCGGGAGGTTCGTTGCTAGCGTTACGTCGCTTACGTCGCTTACCATCACGACCAGTAGCGATGCAGTCCGACAAATTTACGGGGTTGCCGCCTAACGGCGGCGGCTAACTTCCGAGTTTTAGAACCAGAGATCCGACATGGCCAACACCTACCCAACCACGCAGTTCCCACTAGGCTCGACGGAAGTCAAGGTGCTGTTCAACAACGCCTCGAACTTCGACGACGCGATGAACTCGGAGCTGCCATCGTTCTACGACCGCTTCAACAAGCGTCGTGAGACATGGGCCGGCATGCAGAAGCTGGTGACCGACTTCCTAGAGGCCATGGGGTTCGAGGCTGCCCACCTGGTCTACGTGGACGGCACGCCGCTTACCGTGCTGCGCCCTACGCAGCTTATCGACCGCGCCGGCTCCGTGTACAAGGTGAAGATGCCTGCAAGCTTCCCGGTGAACCTGACGGGCAACTGGGCAACCGATCAACTCCTGCTAGTCGACGTGGGCGATGCTTCTCTGCGCCTCGCCTTGCTAGACATTACCGATCCGGATAATGGCGCGGGCCTCATCGGCTGGTTGCGTGACGCCGTGGGGGCAGTCGGTAGGCCCCTCCCGGAGAAGTTGGGCCAGTACATCGACGTAAAAGACTTCGGGGCCAAGGGCGACGGCATGACCGACGACTGGGCGGCTATTGACGCTGCCCGAGCATTCGCGGCCTCTTACGCCAGTGTATCGGTAGGGCCTTCTTACTTGGTTCCTCCACTCTGGTTTCCGCAAGGAACCTACATGGTGAGCAAGCCTGTATGGTTTCAGGAAGCGCATCAGGTAGACGGCGATAACGCTCGCATCGTGGCGATGCCCGGGTATACGGGGATTAACTTACCGTTGGCGATCGGCGGTACTGAACTGAACGGTCACATGTTCATCTTCATGAAAGGGCAGAAAGGTTCGATAGTCACCGGTCCTAACCCTGCGAGATGGAAAGCCCGTGTTGGTAAAGGCATTATTCTTGACTGCCAAGATACTGCCGCCCACGGTATCTACATAGAGCGCATGCCGTACTCAAATATCGACTGCGAAATCCAATTCAGCCCAGGGGACGGTGTACAAGTTGGTCCCCACACGTGGGGCCTCAAATTCGACGGACCGGTGATCGAGAACTTCACTGGATTCGCCCTGCACTTCTTGAAAGACTCCGCAGCCAACGGCATGACCATCAGCGTCCCCCGTATATGGGGCGAATTCAAAACCGGACAAGGCGGTATCCTGTTCGACCAAGACGCTGAAGCTAACGGCGTAATCGTAAGTGGCGGCTTCATTGAGAAGGTCGACTACGGCTGGCTGGCCGGTTCCGGAAACGGACCTATCACCTTCATCGGCGTAGACTTTGAGCAATGCACGTACAACGTGGGTCGAGCTGCTGCCGGTGTCTTCACGGGTCAAAAGATCGGCCCTGTCGACATGAAGAATTGCTTCCTGCACTCGGTCAGCTCGTCCAAGATCTTCGCCGACCATGCGACGGTCAACGTCGAAGGGTGCCGGATGTTCCCGGGAACAGTGGATTTCGAGACGGATGCAACGGGCCGAGGCATAATTAACTCGGATAACAATCGCTACATGAACGCTGACACCCTCGGTATCGCAGCGAACATCCGCCTGGCATACAAACAGAACGATGGGGTGACTCTGCAACTGCGTAATTACCTGTCGCACAAGGTAAGCAGCTTCCTTCCAGCGTATGAGATCCGTAACTACCAGTTCGGGGACTCTAACCAATTGCAGTCTTCTGGTTTCGGCTTTTACAGCGACTACACCGGCGGCGGTACCGGCCAGTACGTAGGGCGCTCGGATTGGTGGGTGGCCGAGTATCAGCACGTAACTTCGCCGGGCGTACTGAACAAGACCATCGGTGTACGACTAGCCAACGACTCGGGTCAGAACTCTTTCCAACCGATGTTCAACAACGTGACACAGTGCGGTGCGGCAGGAGCAGCATGGGCTGGGGGCGCAACGCAAGTGGCCTTTACGGTTACATCAGACGCCCGTAAGAAAGCAGATATCCAATCGCTTACCGAAGCGGAGAAGCGCGTAGCGACGATTTGCAAGGGTCTAACCCGGTCCTTCCTGCTGCGCAGCGAGATGGAGGCTGGTATCGAACGCCGGCACTTTGGGGTAATCGCCCAGGATGTCGTGGCAGCTTTCGCTACAGAAGGTCTGAATGCTCTAGACTACGCGGTCGTACAACTGAACACCTGGCCGGCCAAACCTGAAGTGCGCAACGCGGAAGGCGAACTGGAATCGGAAGCAGTGGCCGCCGGCGAAGTGTACAGCGTGATCTACGAGCAACTAACCTGGTTTGTAATGGGTGCCCTTTGAGTCAGATCCTAGCGGAAGTCAACGCCGGCGCGAACGAGCGTCTTGATGCGATCTATAGGACGCTCGAATTGACCTCGGCAGGGTGGGCCGAGCCGGTCTTTATTTGCAACGGGTTCGATGACGTAACCGCGGTGACGGAGGACGCCAGAACGGTGACCTTCATCGCCGCGAACATTGATATCGCCCTGGCCGCGAAGAACAACAAGGGGAACCAGACTTTGGCCTTCGCGGTGGATAACACCACTGGCGAAGTGTCCAAACGTATCGACCAGGCGATCGAGGCGAACGCCAGGGTTACCGCGATCTACCGCACATATCTGAACACGAACCTATCGGCGCCGGCCGAAAAGCCTTACGTCTTGACGGTGCTCGGCGGCACGCTGCAAGGGCAGGAAGCGCAGTTGGAGACAGGGTACTTCAACATGATCGGTGTCGCGTGGCCGCGAGCGTTGTACACTGTGAACTACGCTCCTGCGCTCAGGTACATCTGATACAATCGCATCAAGCAGCTAGGCCGGCCAGTCGAAAAGGGTTTCACCTACCCCTGCTGCTATTTCCTCTTAGGTGAACCACGAGGTGATGGTATGAAAATTTCCCAAGAATATTTGAAATCGCGTCTTAGCTACGACCCCGCGTCGGGCATTTTCACTTGGCTGCCGCAGCCGACCTTCCCAAAACAGTGGAATACTAATTACGCGGGGAAAGAGGCGGGCTGTATACGAACCGCTCCCGGAGGGTACAAGGACGTCCTAATACGCCTAGCGGGTGTCTCCCACGCAGCGCATCGTTTGGCGTGGGTATACATGACGGGCGCACTGCCCCCAGAAGAAATTGACCACGAAAACAGAGATGCCACTGATAATCGGTGGTTGAACCTACGGGATTCAAACGGAGATAATCAGAGAAATAGGAGCAAGAATCGGAATAATAAATCCGGAGTAACGGGTGTATGCGGGAACAGTAGAAAGGCAAAGTGGCAAGTCTACGCCGCCGGAGTATATCTCGGGCGCTTCCTGGAATTGGACGAAGCTGAGAGAAAGGTCGAAGAGTTTAGGAAAGGTAAATTCGATCCCGATCACGGCAAAATCCCCGCGCCGTATAATAGTGAGAACTCCGTATGCTCTGGGTGAATAAGTATCTCGGTTGCTCCTACGAGGACGGCGCCCGCGGCCCTGACAAGTTCGATTGCTGGGGCCTAGTCCGTCTTGTCCGCCACACTGAACTGGGCAAACGTCTCCTGGCCGAGTACGGCAGCCTGCGCAATACCGATCCGCGTGAGTTCACCAGGGCCTACGAGGAAGAGTCATCCTGCATGGAGCGTTGCGAGCCTGAGCATGGCGCCATCGCGGCGGTGATGATCGGGCGCATCTGTACCCACGTTGCGCTGGTCATCGATTCGTCGGACGGGCTGCGCATCCTGGAGATCAACCCGGCGCGCGGCCCCCGCTGCATGCCGCTGCACAAGTGGCTGCGCGACCACTCTACCGTGACCTTCCACCGAGACCGCCCATGATTGAAATCTACGCGAGCCGCCTTTCGGACGAAGGGAAGGAAACCTATAAGATCCGCAAGCCGCAAATGGTCGCGGAGTGGCTTTACCGTCACGGCATCTCAAAACGCACCCCCCTGGATAAGCTGGCGATAAGCCTGTACGTGAACGACGAAAGGCTTTTGCCTCGCCAGTGGCTGAACGCGTTGATCACCGCAGAAGACCGCGTAGAGATCTACCGTGAACCGAAAGGCACGGACCCTTTCTCGATTACCTTCGCACTGGTCGCAGGCGCAAAAGCAGTGGTGGGTTTGCTCATGCCGAAGCTACCCGGCATGCCGAACACTAGTTCAGGACCTCAAGGCAAGCCCCTCGACCAGTCCAGTAGTAAGGGCAACAAAGTCAAGATCAACGACGTGCGGCCTGAGCTGTTTGGCTATAACCCACAGCGCTACCCTGACATCCTTGTCCCTCCGCGTAGCTATTTCGCTTCACCGCGAGAGATCCGTACTGAGTTTTGTTTAGGGGTAGGACAAGGATCCTATCTGATCAACTCGAACGAAGTTAAGACAGGCGAGACTCCGCTGAACTCGTTGGGAGCGGATGCTACGTTCTCCATATACCAACCGGGCCAGGACATATCGGCAGATCCCGCGCATTTCTTTTGGTACACGGCGCCTGAAGTTGGGGCCAGTAATACCGGTGCCTCCGGTCTTGAGCTGACCGTAAGTAGTGGCGGTTTAACTTCTAACGTTACGGCTTCGGTGATGAATTTCAGCGGGGATACAGTAACGCTACCAACAGGGGCAGGGACTTTTCCTCCCGACTGGACAATAGGTCTTATCGTCAATCCTGCGGCGCCTTACAACTTCACCATCGCGGATGGCACCGGGACAGGCGGGCGAGATGTGATTTCCGGGCCTATCGCCCAGTTCAATTTTATTGTCGGCGATGAGATCCAGATCACTGGACAGAACCAAGGCTTCTATACGGTATCGGCTGTTAGCCCTACGACGTTGGAACTTGACTACGATGGCGGGGCCCCCGGCACAGGATTGGTTACGGGGCCGGTCGTCATGGCGATGTCGTATCGTGGGTTTAAATTCCGCATCTTGGCGATCACCACTTCTACGATGCAGGTCAAGCGCCTGCGCGCGGATGGGACTGATGACAACTCATGGCCGGGCTGGGACGCACTGTCGTCCAACGTTGCGCAAATCCTATTGGACAGTTCCAACCTAGTAGCTGGCTACCGCGGGCCCTTCCCCGCGTGTCCTGTCGGGCAGGTCGTGACGCAAATCGAAGTAGATATCTTCTACCCGAGCGGTATCGTATTCCTGGACGCGAAAGGAAACTACGGCCAGTTGATCGCTTACCAGTCCCTTGAATACCGGGATATGGCACTGGGCGGGGCGTGGACGGCTACAACGATCCAAGCGACCGACAACACGCTTGACGCTCAGGGTTACTCCTACCGAGTAGTGTTGCCCTACGCTATGCGCCCCGAAGTGCGGATGAAGAAAATATTCGTCAACCAGGGGAGCGGGGATCCGGACAAAGAACAGAACGACACCATGATGTGGAAAGCTCTCAAGGGGTATATGGTCAATTCCTCGCCGAACAGCTACGCCGGTTTGACTGTGATGACTTGCAACATCCGCGGAGGGGACAGGATCTCTTCGCAAAGCGAAAGCCTTATTAACCTGTCGTGCACTCGTATTCTGCCGGTGTTACGCGGCGGGGTATGGCAAGCGCCTGAGCCGACGCGTGAAATCTCCGCGGCGATCGGGCACATCATCCGCAACGTCGGGTACAACGACACGACGGATATAGACCTGGCCGAACTGGATAGGTTGGAGTCAACCCGCTGGACACCACGCGGCGATACCTACGACCGCATTGTCAACGACTCCAAGACGGTCAAGTCGAACTTGATCGACGCTTTACAGGCCGGCTTCTCCGAACTGACGATCGATCGCGGCCTGCTGGTGCCAGTGCGCGATGAGCCGCGTGGCCCTGCGTTCGACCACGTTTACAACCCCCACATCATGCTCGAGCCCTTGGCCGATAACTTCGTGATGCCGGATCAGCCGGATGACTTCGATGGCGTGGACGTTGAGTATTACGACCACATCACGCGACAGGATGAAACCGTAGAATGCAGACTGCCAGGCGACGCAGGCGAACGCGTGGAAAAGATCCGCGTAGACGGCGTGGGCGTTCGGTACAAAGCGTGGCGCATTGGTATGCGCCGCCGCCGCGGCCATATTTACCGCCAGCGCCAGTACAGCTTCAAGACAGAGCTTGACGCGTTGAACAGTGCCTACTTCGACTACGTGGCGCTCGGCGTTGCCACGCCGGGCTACGGGCAGAGCGCCGAGGTAGTCAGCTACTTGCCGCAGCCATACACGCCAGGTAACCCGATCACTCTGGAAGTTTCGCAGCCGCTCGACTGGACGGCGCCCGGAGTTCACAAAGTCGTTGTGCGTCGTCTTGACGGCAGCGCATCCGGCCCCTACGTCGCGACCTACGTCGACGACTACACGTTCACCATTCCTACCTTGGACTTCGTACCTAACGTGTCGGGCAACATTGACACGCCGCCCATCATCCAGTTCGGGCATGAATCGACGTGGGCCTTCCCCGCATTAATTACGGATGTGTCACCAAGCGGAACGCGCACCTGCAGCGTGAAGGCTGTCAATTACGATGTGAGGATGTACGCAGACGACGACGCGTTCCCGCCGAGTTAATTGTGCGTGGTATCATGGCCGAAACACATAGGGGTTA
>Ga0247808_10000332_pt1 | contig 23941 bp, 21 predicted proteins | sample UWRJL089202R1_FD_179914 | JGI IMG/M metagenome (GOLD analysis project Ga0247808, IMG submission 179914) | Plant litter microbial communities from Arlington Agricultural Research Station in Wisconsin, United States - UWRJ-L089-202R-1 | ecosystem: Environmental > Terrestrial > Plant litter >... | reverse complement strand
TAAAATGTTTTTAATTAGCTTTAATTTATCGATTTAACTTAGATTTCTATACTATGAAAGTACTTTTCCTACTTTTGATCATTGCTTCGTTTGGTTTAGCTTCTTGCAGCCAACATACTTGTCCAACTTATGCTAACTCCGGTATCAAATACCACAGACACCAAACCGGACCACAAAGCCACCATTAATCTTCGTCTTTCGTAAGATTTTGATATAAAAAAAAGTCCCGCTCCGATATGATCAGAACGGGACTTTTTGGTGTGAGATCAACCTGTACTTCTCAATGCACTGGCAATTGCGTTTACGCTCAGTAGTAATTCTTTCAACGTAGCATTCCATTTTTCTGATTGCGGGCTCATCTTTCTCCATTTTGATAAGAGATCAATCTGCTTCATGTGCAATTCATTCAATCCTTCTGTACGCAATACATTAGAGTAATAATGGTAGTGGCGTCTTTCTTCAAAAGGCTCACTGAAAATCAACGCCATCATTTTGCGTGTCTTTGTCAACTCTCTTGTAATACTACCCAGTATTTCTTTTTTCACTTCTTCATCTTCCACCAGGTCTGCATAGGCTTTGAATATTTTTTCATCCGTTGCCGCCAAACTGGTATCTATGTTGGTGAATACATAACGAACCAAACTATCACTGGTCGCCAGTTCTTTCAAGTTTTCAAACTGCTCGGGGAATTGGTTTTTCAACAGATCCAACGCATGTCCTACTCCATACCAACTGGTAATGTTGTAGCGCGACTGGCTCCAGCTGAATACCCAGGGAATAGCACGCAGATCTGCCAATGTTCTTTTTCCGGTGCGTCTCGCAGGGCGTGAACCAATTTTACTTTGTTCAATCACATCGATCGGTGTAGCCTGACCGAAGAATTGTATAAACTGCGGATCGCTGATCAGACTCACATAATGCTTTTGACTTTCCGATGCTAAGAATTCAAAGTACTCATCGAACTTGTCCTTCTTGCGTTTCGTATATTTCTGCATGATGGAATAGCCCGCAGTGGATGCACCCAATACTTCCAGGTTGTACACTGCGTTAGACTTGTTCGCATATTTTTGAGAAATCGTTTCTCCTTGTTCGGTCAATCGCATGTCGCCATTCATGGAACCATGAGGAAGCGCACGGATAAACCAATGTGCAGGTCCTGCACCACGGCTGATCGAGCCTCCTTTACCGTGGAAGAAGCGAATGCGGACACCGGCTTTCTTCCCGGCTTCTACCATTTTCAATTGAGAGGTGTACAGGTTAAACTGACTGGCCAAGATACCGCCGTCTTTGTTACTGTCGCTGTAACCAATCATGACTTGCTGCACTTTGTCTACTTCATTGCGCACTTTACGCTGGTGTTCCAAACTGCGTTTCGTAAATGGATGATCCATGAACTTCGTCAAAATGGCCGAGCCGTGTTGTAAGTCTTCGATGGTTTCAAACAAAGGAACAACAGGCAGTAGAGAAACCAGACCGTCTTCTGTATACCTTGCCAGACCTGCTTCGCGTGCCAATAGGTAAACAACCAGCAAGTCAGATAAGGAACGTGTCATACTAACGATCAGCGAACCCAAACCTGCTTCTCCAAACTTATTGATATGATCGGCCAATACACGGTAGCAGCTGATCACTGCTTCCGCTTCTTTGCCTAATTTTTGTGTATGCGGCTGAGTAAAGGGACGCGGTGATAATAATTCTTTTGTTAAAAACTTCAGACGATCTTCTTCTGACCAGGTCAGGAAAGCGTTACCATCCAACGAAGCGGCAGTCATCAATTGCGAAATAGCCAGGTCATGAAACTTACTGTTTTGTCTCACATCCACATGCGCCAAATGGAAACCGAAGGTTTGTACCAGGCGCAATACTTCTTTCACATCGGCATAGGCCACCATGGCTGCGCCGTATTCTACCAACGCGCTTCTCAGAATGATCAGGTCACTGATCAATTCTTCCGGCTGGTTGTAGCAATGCTTGATGTCTTTTTTCTTTAACAAGAAACCTCTTTCGATATCGAGCGGAAGCTTATCCATCATCAAACAGATGTACAAACGGAATACTTCCGAACTGTTTGGATGTTCTTCCAACTTATCAATGCGGTTAGATTCCTGCGCCATCTCCAGCAATCTTTTCTTCAAGGCTTTTGAACAAGCATTCAGCTGGCAAGAAAAACTTAGGTTCTTTTCCAGTTTCTCTAAGGCCTTGCGAATATTGATGAACGCATTCAGGCGTAAAATATCTAAGGTTTCTTTTGTTACTTCTGCCGTTACAAAAGGGTGACCATCGCGGTCTCCGCCTACCCAGTTACCAAAAGATATTTTAGGGAGTTTATCGTACGTCTGAATCAAGGCAGGATCCCAGCCCATGTATTCCCAGGCCATGAACAAACGCTTGTCCAGGGTAGAGATAACATCAGGAAACACACGCGACAAATAATGCACTACGTTTTTCAACTCAGACTTTACATCCGGTTTTTCTTCATAGATCTCACCTGTTCTCCAAAGTCTGTCGAGGTGCAGTTTTATATCTTTTCTGATTTCGTTTTTTTCCAGGGAATTGTAATTGCCGTTTTCCCATTTCATAAACGACAGGTACAACAAGCGATGGTGCTCCAGTACGATCGTTCTTTTAGCTTCCGTAGGGTGAGCCGTCAATACGGGTTCTATGCGCGTATGAGACAGTTCCGCTGCGATTTGCTCAGGCGTGATTTTTTTCTGTTTGAGCTTCTGAAAATTGTACGCCCACATACCGTTTACCGAAGACATGTTTTTTTCTTCGACTTTACGACGTAAACGCTTCGCACCGTTTTCTTCCACCATGTTGAGCAGTTGAAAAGCGATGGAATACAATTGAACATGCTTGTCATTAAACTCTTCAATTGTAGGTTTGTTCCGCTTAGAATTGATCCAGGGCACTTGCTTGGACAATTCTAATTCTCCATTCTCTTCCAGGACCTCTTTGAAACAGGTCAATAAAAATTCAAGATCCAGATACGTTTTTCCCAGCTTTTCCTGGGTAACAGAAAGAACACTCATTGACTATTGATATAAAAACTTTAGGGAATCGACTAAACAGCGTGAAGATAGAAAAGATTGGCCTAAGAAGCTAAAGGCCTTTGCAGAAATACGATTAAAAAATGATTAAAAGCGATAAAAATTAGTGGTAAGTGAAAAGTGGTAAGTGGTAAGTATCGGAGCGTTCTCTTAACATTTACAACTTACCACTTTTCAATTACCGTTTATTCTACTTTCCGACGTCGGAGAAGTGCACTATGGTATGTTCCAAATGAAGATCGGTTTCCGGTTCTTTCGCCATCTGATGGTTAACTTGTTCTCCTACAGCTCCTTTTGACAGTGTGATACCACCGTCTACAGAGACCAGGGCTCCGGTCATGAAGGAAGATTCTTCGGAAGCCAGGAACAAATAAACATTAGCGGCTTCTTCCGGTGTGGCGCATCGACCCAATGGCGTGGCGGATACAATGGCCTTTTCCTGCTTACAACTTAACGGTCCTGTTTCTGTATTGAGCCAGCCTGTACTGACCGCTCCCAGGCAAACACAATTTGCCCGAACGCCGTGCTTGGCTTGTTCTACGGCAACTCCTCGCATAAAGGAATGCAGGAAAGCCTTTGTTCCACCATAAGGCGCATTCTCTGCAATACCTGTTTTGCCTGCTTCTGACCCGGCGGATACAATGCATCCTTTAGTTTTTTGCAATTCAGGAATTGCAAAACGTGTCATCATAAATGCTGTGCGCATGTTGTGACGAACCAAAAAGTCAAAAGCATCAATAGGATACTTTTCAATTTCCGACATGACCAGAAACACTCCTGCGTTATTGATTAGAATATCCAGTTTCCCGTATTTCTTAATGGCATACTTCACACAGTTCTCCGCGTTTTCTTCCACAGAAATATCGGCCATGTAAGCCGAAGCGATTCCTCCTTCTTTGAGGATATCCTTCACCACATCATGCACCGGATCGATGGCCAAGCCGTTGACCACAACACACGCACCTTCTTTTGCAAACTTTTTAGAGATGGCTTCTCCTATGCCTGTAGCACCGCCTGTTACAATGACTACTTTACCTTCTAATCTTCTCATAACTTAGTTTTTTTAAGGTTAATGAATGATTGATGCAAAAATAATAATCTACAGATCCTGGTGCCGTCAAAAATAAAGTGGAGAGCGCCTTAAGCAGACTTTCATTAGACTTTAAGTGCCCAAGTTATATGCCATAAAATCTTCGATAATAACAATCGGCATTTGCCGGGCACTAAAGAACAAAATGAAGAATTAACAGACAGAGGCATGATAAATTGAGGTTGCTCTATTCCTCAATCTGTTGACATTCTTTCACAGGAAACCTCAATCGGAAGATATACACATTTCTTTTTTCATGCTGTATGCTTCAATGCACGCAGATTTGGAAACATATTGCCACATGGCATACTTTTTTCAAATTAGTTCATGACTCATCAAATAAAAGTTATGAAATTTGTATTCTCTACCCTACTATTACTTTCCTGCGCCTTCATAGCGAATGCGCAAAATGATGCAGCAACCGGAGGAGGAATGAATGGAAATGGAAATGCTTACAGCAATGGAAACATTCCCAGTCAATACGAGCAAAACCAAAATCGCCCTGACTCTACTTTACGCAGTAGTGATACAACCTATCAGCATCAGCAATGGAATTCCGGTGCGAGTCAACAACAAAATAAAAGCGGCAACAACTCCTCTTCAAAATCAAAAACTCCTAAAACTGGAACTGCTACTAAGAAAAAGAAATAATAATCTGTTCAACCAATATCTTAATCCCTATGAAAAAATTAACTATTTATGCCGTTGCCTTATCAGGACTTTTAATTGCAGGAAATTTAGTGTCTTGCGAAAGTAAAAAAACAGACGATGCCGAGCATGCGCACACTGACTTAAGTGATACAAGAGGTGACAGCAAAGACATGGCAAAAGAACAAAATGATGAAAAATTTGACGATAGCGACATTAAAAAAGACGCCAAATTTGCCGTTAATGCTGCCGATGGAGGTATGCTGGAAGTAGAACTAGGCAAACTAGCCGAATCTAAAGGATCTTCTAAAGTTGTAAAAGATTTCGCAAAACATTTAATAGCAGATCACAGCAAAGCGAATGAAGAATTAAAAGCGCTTGCTTTGTCTAAAAGTATCTCTTTGCCTGAAGCTTTGAGTGAAAAGAATCAAAAGAAATACGATAAATTAAATGAAAAATCAGGGGCTGAATTTGATAAAGATTTTATTGATCTTATGGTATCTGACCACAAAGATGATATTGATCTTTTCGAAAAAGAAGCAGAAAAAGGAAATGATCCTGAGTTGAAATCTTTTGCTTCAGGTAAGCTTCCAACATTAAAGCATCACCTGCAAATGGCGGAGGATGCTAAAGCAGCATTGAAAAAATAATAACCCATACATTCAACCAGCTAGAAAGGGAAGAACAAATTGTTCTTCCCTTTTTTTTATTCATGCCAACTGACTTCCGCTTGTTGAAACTGTTTAGGAGATTGTCCGACATGTTTTTTAAAAAATCGGATAAAGTAAGAATAATCTTCAAAACCCAACTGCTCTGCAACCGAAGTAATCGTTTGGTCGCTGTGTGTTAAGAGCCGCTTGGCTTCTATGATGATGCGTTCTGTGATGAGATCGGAAGTGGTTTTATTGAACAACTCCTGTGTCAATCTTCCCAAATGCCTGGTGGTCATGTTCATGAGGTCGGCATAATCCTTGGGTAATTTTTTCTTTGTAAAATGTTCGTCGATCAACCGTTGTAATTTTTTTATTTTCAGGTAAGCAGATGAATTGACCGGGTGCATGTCCTGATTGTTCAGGTAATACCTCGACAGGTTAATGTAAAGTAAATCCACCAGGGTGCCCAACTTGGATTTCACAAAAGGCAGCTGCGCTTTAGTCTCGGCATTGATTTCAGCAAAAAGCGGTTCTATCGTATCCAGCTCTTTACGTGTGCAATAAATAACCGGTTCATTGGAATCCAGATAAAAGAACGGGAAATCATTCAATTGACGATTGACGAAAATACTGTCGTAAAATTCTTTGGTATGAAAGAAGACATATCCATCGGCATCTTTACTGAGCTTCCAGCAATGCACCTGCCCCGGACTGAGCAGAAAAATACTGCCTGGTTTTACGGGATAAGTTGTGTAATCGATTTGGTGTTCGCCTTTTCCTTTGGTAAATAATACGGCAATATAGGTATTGTGCTTATGCGGGTCGTTGATGAATTTATGGCTGTTTAAATGCAGAGGAAGATCACTGGAATAGAAGAACTCTTCCTGTTGTTTTTCCTGAAAAGACGAGATGCCGTATACGGGAACTTTTGCCATGCCACAAGTTACAAAAATGTCCGTATAATCCTATTTTAGAATACTCCTGTCTTCGGATCATAAAAGGCAATTCCGTAAGTTTGAAGTATAACAAATGAATGTCTTATGAAAACGCCCGCTGCTATCTTATCGATGAAATGTCCCCGTTGTCACGAAGGGGATTTGTTTACGAATCACAGTCCGTTTCCTTTGCGTCAACTCCACAAAATGCCGGAGCATTGCAAAGCCTGCGGTTTGAAGTTCAATCCGGAACCTGGTTTCTATACCGGAGCCATGTATGTGAGCTATGCGATCAATATCGGTTTATTCATCACATCATTCTTTGTCCTTTATATAGGTCTCAAAATGGACGTGATTAACTTTCTGTTGATTTATGGAATCACTTTATTGTTACTGTCTCCCTTTCTGTTTCGTTATTCCAGAACATTATTCTTGTACCTGTTCTATTCTTATGAACCGCAGGCCAAACAAGATTATTTGAAATCGCTGCAGTTGTATAAGACTGTATAGATAAAACGATTGTTGGAAGATCCATCTATTGTAGCTGCGGGTGTCAGGTCGAAAAGCCTGACACCCGCAGCAATTTTAGGGAGTAATAAAATTTGCTTTTTTATAACATTCCATTTTTTATTAGTCTATCTCTTTGTCTTACAGCATGCTGAGGCATTTTAGCAAATAATCGTCCCAGATAAACCCAAAAAAAACTCCTTTTATACCAAAAGATGAGCAGACCGACTTTTAAACTTTTCGACTTTTTGTGATAACTAGTCGAAAAGTTAATTACTTTTGAGAGGGCAAAAAGAACAGGTGGTTCGTTGCCTTTTTAAAAGCATACCTTATGAAACAGTTTTACATCCTCTTATTACTCGCACTCTCCTTGTCTGCATTCGCTCAGGATCAGCAAGAGCCCTCATCGTTTTCTTTGAAAGAAGCGATCGATTACGCCTTACAGGAAAACTTCAATGTAAAAAATGCCAACTTACAAAGTGAGTTAGCCAATGCCAGAAAAGGAGAAGTACGTGGAGCCTTACTTCCGCAAGTATCTGGTGTCGCTACTTACAACCACAATTTTCAAGTGCAAAAAAACATCCTTGAAAACCGTCCGGGCAGTATCTCTTATAATCCCGCTGTTCCTATCGGAACACCCAGTTCTATTCAACTTGGCTTGCCGAATCAATTTGTAGGCGCGTTGAATGCTTCCCAGGTATTATTTGACCAAGGCGTTTTTGCTTCCCAAAATGCAGCAAAAGTCAGTGATGACATTTCAGAAAAAAACATCACCCGAAGCAAAATTGATGTTACCGTCAATGTAACCAAAGCTTACTATGGTGTATTGGTCAATGAAAAACAATTGCTGGCTATCGGCAAAAACTTACAACGGGTAGACTCTTTATACTCTGAAACCAATGCCAGATACGAATCAGGATTGGCAAGAGATGTAGACAGAAGCCGTCTTCAGGTAAGTTTAAATAATATAAAAGTAGAAAAAGAAAGAGTGACACGTAATGTGGAACTCAGCCGTTCCATCCTTCGCTATCAGTTAAATCTTTCAGAAGCCAATCCTTTGCAACTGAAAGACAGTTTATATGAAGGTCAACTGATAGCCATTGAACAAGAAGCCAAACAGGATTTCAATGCGGTGCATGAAAACCGGATCGAATATTCCATCATCAAAAGTCAGGAAATGTTGAACTTATACGATTTAAGAAATACGGCTTCAGGGCGCTATCCAAGATTGATAGCAGTGGGTACTATCGGTTACAACCCAGCCGCTACTAATTTATCTGATATTGGGCAATCGGCCCGTTGGCAACAATATTCTTATGTGGGTCTTAACCTTCAAGTGCCTCTCTTCTCCGGATTTGCATTGAACTACCGAATCAAACAGAAAAGAATACAGCAAAAAATAACAGAGAACAACAAATTGTCTTTGGAAAAAGAGATTAACCTCGAAGTAGAGCAAGCACAGATCAACCTGCACAACAGCATGCAAGCGTTCCGTCTTCAAAAGGAAAATATTGCACTGGCAGAACAAAACCTGGAAGTACTCCGTGCGGAATACCAGGCTGGTATCGCATTGAACATAGAAGTAGTCACGGCTGAAGCTTCATTAATTGATGCGCAAACAAACTTCTATTCCGCGGTCTACAATGCACTCGTTGCCAAAGCAGATTACGACAAAGCAACCGGCAACATTTTGAAATAAATCAACCCAGCATAAAATTTTAACAAGGAACACTATGAAATCACTACTCCACTCAGGAATTTTATTAATAGGCAGTCTATTGCTGATCACCGCTTGCGGCGGGCCAGGTCAACCTCCAATGCCTCCTACTGCAGCGGTATACATGGATACTGCAGAAGTGAAAGAAGCCGTGTATTATGAATCTTATCCGGGAAATGTGATCGCCTTGAACAGCGTGCAGTTGAACAGTGAAGTGAGCGGTTTCATTACCGGCATTTATTTCCAGGAAGGTCAGCAAGTAAGAAAAGGACAAAAGCTTTACGAAATCGAACAAGCTAAATTCGCCGCAGCATATGCCAGTGCGGATGCTGCTGTGCGTATCGCGAAGTCCAATCAATCCAAAGCTTCGAAAGACGATCAACGTTACAAGGAGCTGGGACAAAAAGGAATGACCACCGCTCAGCGTCTGGAATATTCTGAAGTGGATCTTGAAAACGCCAACAGTCAGGTCGCTTCTGCGCAGGCTAATTTATTGAGAGCAGCAACCGATTTGAAACACGCTACCATCTACGCTCCGTTTGACGGAACGATTGGTATTTCGCAAGTAAAACTAGGTGCTTTCGTATCTGCTGGTCAAACAAGATTGAATACGGTGTCTTCTAATGATCCGATGGCGGTTGACTTTGTGATCAGTGAAAAAGAAATTTCCCGTTTCCTTGAATTGGAAAAAAGAAAACTAACGAAATACGATTCGTTGTTCACCATCGCTTTGCCCGATAAAAGTCTTTACCCTTACCCTGGAAAAATTGCGTTCTTAGACAGAGCGGTAGATCCTCAAACAGGAACATTGAAAATCCGTTTGAACTTCCCTAACCCGCAACGCGCGTTGAGAGACGGAATGAGCTGCAACATCAGAGTAGCCAACAAACACGACGAACAAGTGGTGGTAATTCCGAACAAAGCCGTGACAGAGCAGATGGGTGAGTTCTTTGTGTATGTGATTGAAAAAGATACTGCGCATCAACACAAAGTAACACTCGGTCCTGTGATCGGCAAAAACATTGTCGTGTTGGAAGGTTTGAAACCAGGCGAAGTATACGCTTACGACGGCTTACAAAAACTGCGTGACAATGTACCGGTATTGGATGCTTCTAAAATGCCTCCACCAGATGCAGCAGCAAAAGATGGTAAAAATAGAAAATAGAGAATAGATCAACAGCGATGATAATTTGCGTGAGGGATAGAAGCGGAAAGCCCACAGCGAGGCAACAGGTTGGTATAAAACCGACAGACCGTACCGAGCGAGGACTTGCAGCGGATAGCCCGGCCCGCAGGGACACGCCCCACTATATTCTCTGACCTGTTACACGGAATAAATCATGCCATCAACAAGATCATTCCGACACTGAATTAATACAATAAAAAAATTAACACCATGATTGCAGATGTATTTATAAAAAGACCCGTTACAGCGATCGTTGTTTCTGTGGTCATCACACTCGTGGGGATTCTGTCTCTGATGAGTCTTCCCATCAGTCAGTATCCTGACATTACACCACCTATCGTACAGGTTACGGGTAACTTCGTAGGTGCCGATGCACAAACGGTAGAACGTACCGTCGCCACTCCTATTGAATCACAGGTGAATGGTAGTCCCGGTATGGCCTTTCTGCAAACCAACAGCACCAGTGACGGTACCATGACCATGAACGTAACGTTCGGTGTGGGCACCAACATTGACATTGCAACGCTCGATGTGCAGAACCGTGTAAGTGTGGCTACGCCGCAGCTGCCGGATGATGTGAAGAGAACCGGTTTGACAGTAAAAAAACGTAACCCCAGTATCCTGATGCTCGTGGCGATGTATTCTCCGAAAGGAACACACGACATCAAGTTCATGGACAACTACACCAACGTCTACATCAAGGATGCCTTGCTGCGTGTAAAGGGCGTGGGTGATATCTTCACACGTGCCGATAACTTCAGTATGCGTATCTGGCTGAACCCGGATAAAATGGCGCAACTGGGCATGACAGCCAATGATGTGGTAGGAAAACTACAATCTCAAAACATACAAGTAGCCGCAGGTTCTGTCGGCTCCACACCGCAAACCGGTGATCAGGCTTTCGAATACAGTTTGCAGGTAAACGGTCAGCTGTCTTCTGTAGCAGATTTCCAAAACATCGTGGTGCGTACCAAACCGGATGAACGTTCCATCGTTTATTTGAAAGACATTGCGCGTGTAGAATTGGGTAAATTCAATTATGCCTCCAACAACTTTGTAGACGGACAACCTTCTTCTTACCTATTGGTCTACCAGGCTCCGGGCAGTAACGCACTCGAAACAGCAGAAGGTGTTTACAAAGCCATGGATGCCATGAAAAAAACGTTCCCGGCCGATGTAGATTACAAAGTTCCTTTTGAAGCGGTATCTGTTGTTTCCGTTTCCATTCAGGAAGTAGTCAAAACATTGATCGAAGCATTGATCCTCGTAGTGATTGTGGTGTTCCTTTTCCTGCAAAGCTGGAGAGCCACATTGATTCCTATCCTGGCGATACCAGTAGCGATCATCGGTACGTTCATCTTCTTTATCCCGCTTGGATTTACTGTCAATACCTTAACACTATTCGGTTTCGTATTGGCCATCGGTATTGTGGTGGATGATGCGATTGTCGTCGTCGAGGCCACGCAGCATTACATTGACCACGACGACATGACGCCACAGGAAGCCACCGTGCAGGCGATGAAAGACATTTCAGGACCAGTGATTGCGATCGCTTTGATTTTGGCAGCGGTATTCGTACCGGTAAGTTTTGTACCGGGCATCGTGGGACGTTTGTACCAACAATTTGCTGTGACGATTGCGATCTCTGTATTGATTTCTGCCTTTGTCGCTTTGTCTTTGACTCCGGCTTTGTGTTCAATGTTGTTGAAAAAAACACACTTTGATAAAGATTCAAGAGGCATCAATCAGTTCTTCTACCGCTTCAATAAATGGTTTGCACGCGTTACAGCCTCTTACTCTGACGGCGTAAAATACTGCATCAGAAAAGCACCGTTAGTGGTGATTGTACTGATCTGTATCTTTGTAGCCACGGTCGGTATGTTCAAGATGAAGCCTACCGGTTTCATTCCTACAGAAGACGAAGGCCGTTTGATCATTACGTTTGAATTGCCTGAAGCCGCTTCTACTGCGCGTACTTTGGTCATTCTAAAACAAATGATGGATGTTGCCAAAGAGAATCCATCGGTCAAACACTTTGCAGCACTGGGAGGTTTGAACGCGATTACCTTCGCGGCCAAATCCAACAGCGGTACCATGTTCTGCCAATTGAAACCCTGGAAAGACCGTAAGAGCAAAGACATGCAGATCGAAGCCATCATCGGCCAGCTGCAAGCCGGCTTCTCTAAAATCAAAGGAGCGAACATCATTGTGATTCCTCCTCCTCCGATTCCGGGTATGGGTAACTCTTCCGGTTTCAGTTTCATGATCCAACAGAAACAAAGCAATGACGACATCAAGGCGTTTGAAAAAGTAGTGAGAACCTTTACCGCGGAACTCAACAAACGTCCTGAAATCGCGAGAGCCTTCTCTTTCTTCACCGCCAGTGCACCGGGTTATAAAATCAACGTGGACCGTGCGAAGTGTGAAATGAGCGGCGTGTCTACCGCCGATGTGTTCAATACCATACAAACTTACATGGGTAGCCGTTACATCAACGACTTCTCGATCTACGGACGTAACTTCCGCGTGATGGCACAAGCCGATACGACCTACCGCAAAGACATGACAAGCCTGAGCAAATACTTTGTGCGCAATGTATCCGGTCAAATGATCCCGCTCAATACCTTGGTCACTTACCAATTGATGGAAAGTGCGCCGGTGATTTCACACTATGACATGTTCCGTTCTGCCGAAATCAACGGTACACCAAAACCTGGCTACAGTTCTGGTCAGGCGATTCAAGCCTTGAAAGAAGTGGCCGCGCAGGTATTGCCGGAAGGTTACGGTTATGACTTCTCGAACTTAAGCCGGGAAGAAATCAAATCGGGTAACAGTGCCGCCTACATCTTTGCCTTGTCTGTATTGTTTGTGTTCTTGTTCCTGGCGGCCTTGTATGAGAGTTGGTCGGTACCCTTCTCTGTGATGTTGGCTGTGCCGCTAGGTGCTTTTGGTGCGATCCTGGCACTGATCTTCTTGCCGAAACTCAGCAATAACGTATACGCACAGATTGGTTTGATCACACTGATCGGTCTGGCGGCGAAAAACGCCATTCTGATTGTTGAATTCGCGAAAGAACGGGTAGACAAAGGCATGGAAATCATAGCCGCAACGGTAGAAGCGGTGCAGTTGCGTCTGCGTCCGATCCTGATGACTTCTCTGGCCTTTATATTGGGCGTACTTCCTTTGGTACTGGCCTCCGGTGCCGGTGCCGTATCCAGACAAACCATCGGCTGGACGGTATTGGGCGGTATGCTGGCCGCTACAGGTTTAGCGATATTCATTGTGCCGGTACTCTTTGTACTGATTACTAAAATAGCTTACCGTAAAAAACTCAATGCTCAGGGTGCATTGGATGTGGAAGCTCCTAAGAAAATTCAGTAAAATTTCATAACTTGGATCAGAGTTGCCTAGAGCAAAAAGCACTCTGATCCTTTCTTTACGTTAGATACCTACAGACCGCTAAACACCATGTCAGACAAAACGAAACAAGACGAATCCAAAGTAGACGCCATCATCGGCGCTGCGCAAAAACGTTTTGCTCATTACGGTTTGTCCAAAACAACCATGACCGAAATCGCTACGGACATTGGCATGGGGAAAGCATCGTTGTATTATTACTTTCCCGATAAAGAAACATTGTTCGAGGCAGTGATCATCAAAGAACAAAACATTTTTCTCGAGGAAATGCATCAAATGCTGAACTCCGGTATAGAAGCTTCTTCGCAATTGAAAAAATACGTCAAGATGAGAAGCCTGTTGTTTGCCAAGTATGCAAACCTTGCCAACCTGCGATCCGATTCCAACGATAACGCGAAGCCCATCGCTGTGCGGTGTTTGGGCGGCTTTCGCGATACGGAAATTGATTTGGTATCCACCATGCTCCAACATGGAATTACTTCTAAAGAATTCAAACGCATCAACAAACAAGAATATGCTATCGTGTTGGTGAACCTGTTGCTCGGACTGCGTCTGGTAAAAATGAAGTACCAGGAACCCGGTTCTATTTTCAGCACGGAAGATTACGAAGATCTGGCGAAGCAGGGATTGAAAGTGGTGAGTATGTTGGTGAAGGATATACAATCAGAATAGTTGTTAGTTGTTAGTTGTTAGTTGTTAGTTGTTAGTTGTTAGTTTATAAAAATATTGATTTAAAATTCTTGCTGTCTTGCCCCTAACCCCTAAAGGGGAACTGGTTTGAGATAAATAAAAAAGCTCATCGTCTATACAGGCGATGAGCTTTTTTGTTTAGTGGATAGTTAAGTCCCTTCAGGGGATTTAGGGGCAAACTGACGACTGATCACTGACCACTATTTTTTTCCGAAGAAAAATTTGCCTATCAACTAGTAGGTAGTTATATTTACCCCGTGACCACTAAAGACACCCTCATCAAACTCGCCGGCGATTTGATCCTTGAGAAGGGATTCAATGCGTTTAGCTTTTATGACCTGGCGGCGGTGATGGAGATGAAGACGGCTTCGATACATTACCACTTTCCGAGTAAAACGGATTTAGGGATTGCCGTGATTAGGCAACAATCAGAATCTTTTATAGCTTTGCAGGCTGCGACGGAGTCAAAAGATGCCTTAACGAAGCTGGAGGCTTTCTTTAGCATTTACTCCCGCCATAAATCGCAGGGGAAAGTGTGCATGGTAGGCTCGCTTTGTACGGATCTGTATTCGCTGGATCCTGCCATAGAAAAAGAATTAAAACCTGTTGTAGAAGGTATTTTACAATGGGTTACAGACATATTAAAAGAAGGTAAAAGAAAAGGGGTATTTCATTTCAGTGCCGCGCCCCGCACGAAGGCACTCCTCATCATTACCAATATGCTGGGGATATTACAAGTTTCACGCATCACCGGCAAAACGGATTTTAACGAGGTCCGCTCAGCCATTTTAAAAGAACTAAAAACAAAGAAAGAATGAAAAGAGTAGTAGTAACAGGTATCGGCGCATTGACTCCTATCGGTAACAATGCCACGGATTTTTGGAACAATCTCATTGCAGGAAAAAGCGGCGCGGCTCCGATCACGAAGTTTGATGCCTCTAAATTCAAAACGCGTTTTGCCTGCGAATTGAAAGATTTCGATCCGTTGAATTTCATCGAGAAAGCGGAAGCCCGCCGATACGATCCTTATACTCAATATGCGTTGGTCGCTGTGGAAGAAGCGGTGAAACATGCGAACATTGATTTCGATAAATTAAATAAAAACCGCATCGGTGTGATCTGGGGAAGCGGTAACGGCGGGATCCAGACCTTCCAGGATCAGGTCATGGAATTCGCAAAAGGCGATGGTACGCCTCGCTTCAATCCGTTCTTCATTCCTAAAATGATCGTGGACATTGCAGCGGGTATCATCTCTATGCGTTACGGTCTGCGCGGTGTTAACTTCGCAACAGTTTCTGCCTGTGCGACCTCCAACACAGCGATCATCGAAGCCTTCAACCACATCCGTTGGGGCAAAGCAGACATGATCATTACCGGTGGTTCTGAAGCGCCGATCAACGAGACTGCCATCGGTGGTTTCAATGCTTCCCGTGCCTTGTCTACCAACAACGAAAATCCTGCTACGGCTTCCCGTCCCTTCGACGTGACGCGTGACGGATTCGTGATGGGTGAAGGTGCCGGTGCATTGGTACTGGAAAGTTATGAAAGTGCCATCGCGCGTAACGCGCCGATCTTGTGTGAAATTGCAGGGGGTGGTATGGCAGCAGATGCTTACCATTTAACCAGTACGCATCCGGAAGGTGAAGGCGCTTACCTGGGTATGCTGGAAGCGTTGAACGAAGGCAACCTGAAACCGTCGGATGTGGATTACGTGAATACACACGCGACCTCTACTCCAACAGGTGATACCAGTGAAATGATTGCGGTAGAAAGAGTATTCGGTGTGAATCCAAAACTGAACATCAGTGCGACGAAATCCATGACGGGACATCTATTGGGTGCTGCCGGTGTGGTGGAAGCCATTGCTTGTATCAACGCGATCCGTTTCGGCATCATCCCTCCTACCATCAACACGACGGAAGTGGATCCTGCTTTTGCCGGTAAATTTGAATTGACCCTGGGCAAAGCGCAACATAAAACAGTGAATGTGGCGATCAGCAATACGTTCGGGTTCGGAGGTCATATTGCGGCGGCGGCGTTTAAGAAGTTTGAAAAGTAGTATCAAGCGGTCTTGCCCCTAAATCCCCTGAAGGGGACTTTATATTTTACTATCTGAAGAAGCTCATCGCATAATAAGCGATGAGCTTTTCTGTTTACTACAAACTAAAGTCCCCTTCAGGGGATTTAGGGGCTAGACAGTTTGAGAAAACAGAAACAGAACGGAGAAACAGTGAACCTAATTTGATGTATATCTATCGCTCGTTTACCCTCGGCCTGTCCCCCGACAGGCCGAAAGGTTTGTATAACAAGTGAAGCTTATCATCAATCTTTGATTAACGCTGTTATAGAAACGATGGCCTGTCAGGGGACAGGCCATGGAATTGGGCGAGACAGCTCTTATCAAAGTGCATCAAATAATTAAACTCAACATTGGATTAATACCAATACCTGTTTTTCTTTTTCGGTTCGATTTCAAATCTGCAGTGATATTTAAAAGTAAGTGATTGCCTCAAAATTTCGCTTAAGCAACAATTCGCCGTTTACTTTAAATACAAGCCTCTTCCTCCTTAATCTCTTCTTTTTTAGGGCTCTATTCTTTTTGATATATAAAGTCCAACACGGAATAGTCGCCGGTTCAAGGCTGTGCATTGCATATATTGCCCGGCTTTTTTTCATAAAAAAAATCCTAACACGAACGACATATCAAATAATTGTGTTAATTCGAAACCCTAAATTAACATAGAACCGCTAAATGAGTTTTCAAGATCAGATCAACTCTTTGTTTGTAAAAGAGAGCGAAATACCCGCAGAATTTAGAATTGAGCCTTTGCACCAGAAAGAATACCTGAGCAATGGGGAATTGAAAAAATGGACCGGAGAAGTGAGTGAAGTATTCTCTCCTATTCTTATATCCACTCCGGAAGGACTAAAACGCAAGCTGATTGGTTCTTATCCCATCGGTACCGATAAAGAAGCCAACGAAGCCTTAGACGCTGCCATTAAAGCGTACGACAACGGTCGTGGCGAATGGCCGACCATGACGGTAGAAGGCCGCATCAAGTGCATGCACAATTTCGTGTTGAAAATGGTGGAGCAACGTGATGTGGTGATCAAACTGATCATGTGGGAAATCGGCAAGTCTCAGGCGGACGCGGCCAAAGAATTTGACCGTACCGTCGAATACATCAATAATACCATCGATGCCTTGAAGGACATCGACCGTCAGTCTTCCCGTTTTGAAATCGCTGAAGGTGTGGTGGCGCAGGTTCGCCGTTCTCCATTGGGTGTAGTATTGTGCATGGGTCCGTTCAACTACCCGTTGAATGAAACCTTCACGACGCTGATCCCTGCGATCATCATGGGGAATACTTTATTGTTTAAAGCACCGAAACACGGTACGCTGGTTCACTATCCTCTGCTGAAAGCTTTCCAGGAATGTTTCCCTAAAGGAGTTGTCAATACGATCTATGGTCGTGGTGCAACGGTTGTTCCGGGTTTGATGCGCAGCGGTAAGATCAATGTACTCGCTTTCATCGGCAGCAGTAAAGTAGCCAATGACCTGAAAAAAGAACATCCGAAACTGAACCGTTTACGCGCGGTGCTAAGCTTGGACGCGAAGAACGCGGCCATTGTGACGCAACATGCGGACATTAAACTGGCAGTGGGTGAAATCATATTGGGTGCCTTGTCGTTCAACGGTCAGCGTTGCACGGCCTTGAAGATCATCTTCGTGCACGAAAGCATCGCCAAGGAATTCAATGCGCAACTGAGCGATGCCATTGCGAAATTGACCTTGGGTATGCCTTGGACAAAAGGAGTGTCTATTACACCTGTTGCAGAACCGGGCAAACCGGATTACATCAAAGCAGTACTGGACGATGCGGCGGCACACGGCGCAAAGGTGGTGAATGAAAACGGCGGAACAACCGTTGGTTCTTTCGTCTTCCCTGCAGTGGTCTACCCTGTCAACAACAAGATGAAGCTGTACCGCGAAGAACAATTCGGTCCGGTGATTCCTGTGGTGCCTTTCAAAAACGTAGAAGAAACGATCGACTATTTGATCGAGTCACCACACGGACAGCAAGTGAGTATCTTCAGTAACAACGTAACAGAAGTTTCTCGTTTGATCGATCCTCTGGTGAACTTGGTAAGCCGTGTAAACATCAACAGCCAATGCCAACGCGGACCGGATGTGTTTCCGTTCACAGGTCGTAAAGACAGCGCGGAAGGTACGTTATCGGTGCACGATGCTTTGCGTTCGTTCTCTATCCGTTCGCTAGTTGCAACAAAGATGAACGACACGAATAAAAAACTGTTGAATGAAATTGTGAAGGATCACCGTTCCAATTTCTTGACCACAGATTTTATTTTCTAATCTGTATAAAATACGAGATCCATACAAAGGCCCTTTCGGAGACGAGAGGGCTTTTTTTGTTTTTATACTTGGTATTGGGTATTAGAGGGTTGGGGGATTTTTTGTAGTATTAGCTTTTGTTGTGTTAAATGATCTATTTAAAAATACTTACAATCAATTTTTATAATTGCATATGATAGGAAAAATTATAATACAAAAATGTGCTACATATGATGACACAGGTTGTACGATAGAACTCAATAAAGTAAATTTTATTTATGGTGCTAACGGAACAGGAAAAACTACAATTTCAAAATATCTTAAAGCTCCTTCCCACCCTGATTTTAATAAATGCCAATTGAAGTGGCAAAATAATCCTATTGATATTTTAGTCTATAACAAAGCATTTAGAGAGGACAATTTCAGTACAGGGAAAATAAGTGGCATTTTTACATTAGGCCAAGCAACAAAAGAGGAAATAGCATTAATTGAGATTAAAACTGCAGAAAAAAGCAAAATAATCGAAGAAGGAAAACAAAAAAAAGATACCCTAGATAAACAAAAAGAAAAGCTTTCAATTCTTGAAGAAAGTTTCAAAGAAGATGCTTGGAATAAGCTTTATAAGAAAAACGAAAAAATCTTTAAAGAAGCCTTAAGAGGTTCAATCGGAAGCAAAGAGCTATTCAAAAGTAAAATCCTATCAGAATTTACCTTAACACCTCAAAATACTCAAACCCTTGATGAATTAATTTCTAAGGGAGCTACGATTTTTTCCGAAACTCTTCCTACACCTATAGATCCCATAACAATTCTTAATGACGAAAAAATCAGTGCTATTGAACATAATAAAATTTGGAATAAAGTTATAGTTGGAAAATCTGAAGTTGATATTTCAAATCTAATTCACAAGCTTAACATTGATGATTGGGTTAATAAAGGAAGAGATTATATTGAAAAAGAAATTTGTCCTTTTTGCCAACAAAAAACTATTTCTCAAAATTTTATCACGCAACTTGAAAACTATTTTGACAACGCGTATCTACAAGAATTAGGAGAAATAAAATCTCTGAAAGATTTATATTATTCCCTATCTGAAAATATTATCAACCATTATGAACATGTTCTATTAACTCAAAAAGGGTTGTCGAATTCCAAATTGAAAATTGATCTTTTTAGTTCATATATTAAAACACTTGTTCAGCAATTAAAGATTAATCAAACTAGTCATGACAATAAAATAAAAGAGCCAAGTAGAAAATTCTATCTAGAAATTACATCCTCACAAATTGAATTAATTTCAGATTTACTTAATGAAGCAAATGCTGAAATAATAAAGCATAATAATGTCGTAAAAAACTACGAAAAAGAGAAAGAGACATTAATCAAAGAAACTTGGAAATATTTAATTGAGGAGTATAGAGACGTAATTAGCAAATTTATTAAAGAAAAAGAGGGATTAAGTAAAGGAATACAAGGAATTGAAGAGCAAGTAAAATTAAAAAGAGAAGAATTTAATAAAATTCATTTGGAAATAAAAACATTAAGTCAAAACATAACTGACATACAACCTACAGTTGATGAAATAAATAGCCTCTTGCAGTATTATGGTTTTATGAATTTCAAAATTATAAAAGCAAACGATGATGGGTTCTATCAAATCCAACGACAAGACGGAACATTTGCACATCACACGCTTAGTGAAGGAGAAGTTACATTTATCACATTCTTATATTTTTTACAACTTGCTAAAGGTGCTATAAACAAGAACGATATAACAAATGATAGAATTCTTGTAATTGACGATCCAATATCAAGTCTGGATAGTAATATACTTTTTGTTATAAGTACATTAGTAAAGAATCTAATTAACAATATCAAGGAAGACAGAGGCAATATAAAACAATTAATATTGCTTACACATAACATATATTTTCACAAAGAAGTATCATTTATAGATTCAAGAACTGACAAATCGAATAAAGTTCACTATTGGATTTTAAGAAAAAATGGTGTTCATACAAATATTCAAAGCTATGAAATGCATAATCCAATTCAATCGTCTTATAGCTTACTATGGCAAGAATATAAAAATGAGTCTATAACATCAAGTGTAAGTATCCAAAACATTATGCGACGAATAATTGAAAATTATTTCAAACTTTTAGGCAAGTATGGTGATGATGATTTAATAAATAAATTTAGCACTAAAGAAGAAAAGGAAATATGTAAGTCTCTGCTTAGTTGGATAAATGATGGCTCACACAGCATTAATGATGATTTATATATTGAGATACCAGTACAAACAATCGATACATACAAAAAGGTTTTTAAAGATATATTCGAAAACACCAATCATATAGCTCATTACAATATGATGATGGGTATTAATTAACACCTACTATTAAGCTAGTTTGAAAGCATTAGACTAGATAATAAATTAATATAAATCGAAATATTTAACAACTAAAATAACAGTTATAAAACTATAAATATGGATACAATCAAATTCCACAAATCAACAACTAAGGAATTATTAGCAACTAAAGATAGAGTCCGAAATCTAATTAATCATTGGGGTGAAGACGGACGATACCAAGAAGCTGTGCTTAAAAACATGATTCAAAGATTTTTACCTGAAAAGTATAGAATTGGAAGTGGTTTTATTGTACGACAAACTCATGAAATAGGCAACCATGAACCTTCAAAACAAATTGACCTAATTATATATGATTCCTCAGCGCCAATTTTATTTAAAGAAGCCGATTTTGTTATACTGACAGCTGATTCAGTTTTAGGAATAATTGAAGTAAAAGCAAATGCTCTTAATCAAAATTTAAATGATATAGTCAAAAAAGCTAATAAAAATGGAAAGTTTATACTAGATGCTAGAATAGATAAACAGAAGCCCTTGTTCAATGGCATATTTTCCTATGAATCTAGAATAGAAAATTATTCAACTATCGTTCAGACAATAAAAAACTCCTGGGAGGCATTAGAAATCATTGAACATAGAGAGAAATTTGCAGTAAATCATATTTCTTTTAATCAGCATTGGTTTTACAAATTTTGGGAACATGAATACAATACAGGAATTTTTCCTCATCATCTTTATGAACTAAAAGAATTATCATTCTCTTTCTTTATATCAAATCTAATGGATTGGATAAGTGGAACATCAGTTCTAGAGAATAATTATCTTTGGTACCCTGTAGATAAATCTGTACAGATAAAAGAACGATTCTAATTTGTTTCGCCACCTGTCGCAAGTCTTAGCGAAGTGAGACTTGTGACTTTTAATTGAAGAAGCAAGTCTTCAGACTTGCGTGTTACTTGAATGACTGAAAATAGAATCTTTACTTTAAATGAAGTCACAAGCCAGCTCACGCTAATGCAACCGCACAAGACTTGCACCAGCTAGGGAATAATTTAAAATGTTAAAACAATGAAAGATTTATTTAAAAACAAGAAGAGCATAGTTTTGTTATTTGGGATGTTAACCAATAATGTTTGTTCGCAAACAATTGATTCCTCGCAAGTCAATACAATACATACTTACAAAAGAGATACATCGCTTGTCCAAATAAGTTCGACTGCTCAGCCGATTACCGTAAACGTCTATTTTAATGTGGATGAAAACGGGGAAGTTCAAAACCCAAAGGCAAGAGAAATAGACTGCGAAACATGTGATAAGTCTAAAAAAAAACAATATAAACAAGAAGCGGAACAAGTTGTCGCAAAAATGCCCAAAGGAAAAATAACAAGAGCAGGAAAATACTTTTTGCGAGTTGTTTTTAACACAGAGATGCCAGCTCCTGCTGGCTCAAGCACAACCCGATAAACATAATTTATAAAATGACGAATAACGTATTCAGAGAACTTCTTTTTAGTTTACTTCCCGAAGGCACCCAGTTGCCGGCTTATGAAGAGAAGTTATTGGTAAACGGAGTTTCAGCCGATGATGCCTATTTCATGGTGCAGGAAAAAGTAAAAACAACAGAAGCGCTGCACCATATAATCGATACTTTGATCCCGCTTGGACTGCAACTGAACGAATGGTTCTTCCAGATTTTGTGTGAACAGTGCAGAATTGACACGGTAGCCTACCTTTATAACAAAGGCATCCATGTAAATTTAATTGATGAATACGGTGAAAATCTTTTTTTCAAGTTGTGCGCGACAAGAATGTATTCCAAAGATTTTGGCAAACTACATGAATCCTTTAGAAAACTGGAGGCATTAGGTATTGATTACAAACAACTCACCATCGATGGAAGAAACCTTATTCACAAAGCCCTAAGAAATGATCTTTGCATTCCTTTTATTAAATTTTTGGCTTCCCTTGATCTGAACATTAACCTGCAGGATGAAAATGGATTTACACCTTTGCACTTATCCGCTGATTATTCTAACAGCGAAATGGCCGCTGCCTTGCTGGAATGCGGCGCTGAAAAAAGTAAATCACTAAGAACCCGAAAAACTAAAAACGAGAATGAATACGCCGGTATCGCTAACCTTACACCCAGAGAACTCTATGATCTCAAAGCACCAATAGATAGTCAATGGAGAGATGAGAAGACGGCAGCGCTTTTAACTTAAATCCGTACTACTACTGTCCGCCGCTGGCGCAAGAATTGCTCTGCGGGTGCGAGCATCTTGCTCGTGCCAGCAGAAGTCTAAACTACTTATCTTATGAAACAACAACTAATCTCCCATTGCATCTTATATTTATTTACTCTGCTTTTACTAGTAGGATGTAAAAACGATAGAGATGAACAGGCACATTTGCTATCTGATCTCGATATAAGTTTTTCTTGTCCTTGCGAATTAAAAAGAGACTTCATTGATGATTCTTTGCACAAAGAAGTCAAAGATGATCTATTATCATTCAAATGCAAAGACACTACAAACGGTGACAAATACATTTTTAATGTTCTTTTAAATACCAACAGTGAATATTCTAAGGAAGATATAATAGCAACTATAGACAGTGCGCTCACGGATAAAAACATTAATCATGAACAAAGAACTATTCTATCCAAGAAAGGCATTATAATTAAGTACTCTTTTGCAAGAGAACTTGAGTTATTTGATAAAAACAAAAGTTATTACCTCATCGTGGAAGCATACGATTCTTTAGACTTCAAATTTGAAAATTGTATTAGAACACTAACAATTGAATAATAATAACAATGTTCAAGTATTACAAACCCCTGCTGGCGCAAGCATTTGCTTGTGCCTTGAAGCAACATAGACCTTGCAGCTCGGGGATGGTGTAATACAAACAGCTATCGTTAACTAAGAAGCACGCGCAAATGCGCTAAGAAACAACAGGCACAAGCAAATGCTTGCGCCAGCGAAGAGGAACTAATACCTGCTCGCGCCAGCAAGGCCATAAACATTTATGGCCTTCTTTATTATGACACCATGTACTTATGCTTTTTTCGGAGGTAAAGCAAAAGCTATTGCTTCATGCTCAAAATGTCCGCTATGTGAACCGTCGCAGAATGGTTTGTTTTTAGACATGCCACAACGACACAAAGAGATCACTTCTCTTCCAGCCAGATCATAATTATTTCCTGCTTTATCTACGATTTCAAAATCGCCTTCAATACGAACTGAACCGTTATTATTTATTGTGATCTTTGTTTTAGACATAATGTTTGATGTTTCCCCTAAAGTAGGCAAATAATCCTA
>Ga0247808_10000331_pt1 | contig 23956 bp, 18 predicted proteins | sample UWRJL089202R1_FD_179914 | JGI IMG/M metagenome (GOLD analysis project Ga0247808, IMG submission 179914) | Plant litter microbial communities from Arlington Agricultural Research Station in Wisconsin, United States - UWRJ-L089-202R-1 | ecosystem: Environmental > Terrestrial > Plant litter >... | reverse complement strand
CGACGAATCGTCATCCGCCGATCGGCACACCGAAATCATTTCAATAAACCGCGCACTTTCCGTCATCAAAGCCAGAGTCGCGGTCCGACTGTGTAAGACTCTAAAACGCTCATAAGCATCTTCTTATTCGAGCGAAAATCTTAAAGGGGCCCTTTCCGTGGAACTACGCGACTATCTGAGAATCCTCCAGAAAAACTGGATCCTCATCGTAGCGTGTACGCTGCTCGGCATTGCGGCCGCTTCCGCGGTGTCAATCGCAGCAACACCCAAGTACGAATCGACGACAGACCTATACGTGAGCGTGCGGAGTGGAGCCGATTCGGCTTCGGCGGAGCTCGTTCAAGGAACCAGCTTCGCGCGGCAGGCCGTCACCTCATACGTCTCGATCGTGACAAGTGCGAGTGTGCTCGACCCTGTGATCGCCGACCTCGACCTTGACATGACGTCGCGGGAGCTCGCCCGAATGGTGAGCGCTGCCTCGCCCCTCAATACGGTGCTCATCCAGATCACTGTGACGGATGCCGACCCGGTTCAGGCAGCGGAGATCGCCAACTCGATCGGCACCAACCTCGCCGATGTCGTGGTAAACGTGCTCGAGAAGCCGGAGGGCGAAGGCGAAAGCCTCGTACGGATCGAAACTGTGCAGCCCGCGGTGGCTCCCGCCGCCCCCTCGAGCCCGAACGTGCTTCTCAATATCGCACTCGGGCTGCTCATCGGGCTCGCATTGGGAGCGGCTGCAGCGGTAATACGCACCGTTCTCGACACGCGTATTCACTCGGCACACGACATCGCTGTGGTCACTGAGAAGCCGCTGCTCGGTGGTATCTCGTTCGACCCGGATGCAGTCAAGCGCCCGTTGGTTGTGCACGTGGATCCTCAGAATCCCCGCGCCGAGTCATTCCGGAAGCTCCGGACGAACCTACAGTTCCTGAACGTGGATTCGCGCCCACGCAGTTTTGTGATCACCAGCTCGGTTCCCGGTGAGGGAAAAAGCACGACCGCAGCCAACCTCGCAATTTCTTTGGCCGAGACAGGAGCGCGGGTCGCCCTGGTCGACGGAGACCTACGGCTCCCACGGATCGCCGAGTACATGGGCATTGAGGGAGCAGTCGGCCTTACTGACGTACTGATCGGCCGCGCCGAACTTGCAGACGTTCTTCAGAAGTGGGGCCGAAGCCACTTGTACGTGCTGCCTAGCGGCCGCGTTCCCCCTAACCCGAGCGAATTGCTCGGATCGCGGAATATGGAACGCCTGCTCACGACCCTGACCTCCGAGGTCGACTACGTGATTGTCGACGCGCCCCCTGTATTGCTGGTGACGGACGCAGCCGTAATCAGCAAGTTCACCGGTGGCTCGATTCTGGTTGCCGCCGCCGGCCGTACCACTAAGGGCGAGCTCACCAGCGCGGTGAGCGCACTGGAAAACATCGGAAACTCGCTCATGGGGGTTGTCGTCACCATGCTGCCGACGAAGGGACCCGATGCGTACGGCTACGGAACCTATGCCTATGGCGACGCACGTTCGTTCGAAGATGCGGAGATTCCAAAGCGCGCCCGACGCACGGAAAAGTAGAGACTGTGGCTTCCTTCTCGATCCTGGCAGTATGTACGGGAAATATTTGCCGGTCCCCGCTGACCCAGCAGCTCCTCGAGGCGGGTTTGGCCGAGTATCCCGACATAGATGTCTCCAGCGCCGGAACAGGCGCTCTTGTCGGGCACCACATGCCCGACCAGGCCCAGATGCTCGCACGAGACCTCGGAGTTTCCGCGCCTGAGTCTCATATCGCACAGGCGCTCACCGTCGAAGCGCTCCGCTCAGCAGGCCTCGTCATAGCGCTCGCGCGCGAGCACCGTCGCGCGATCGTCGAGATGCTTCCGCGCGGCGCCCGTCACACTTTCACCCTCAGGGAACTTGCACGTCTCATCGCCGATGTTGGTGACGAGGACTTCGCTGAGCTGCAGACTTTGGCCCCCGATGACACCGCCGGACGCCTGCGCGAACTTGTCGAAGTGGCGGCATCCCGTCGGGGGCAGGTGCCTCCGCCCGAGTCGCCCGAAGACGACGACGTAATCGACCCTTTTCGACGCGGTGACGAGGTATACACTGAGTCCGCAGCGCAGATCCTTCCAGCAATAAAGGTCTTGATTGCCCAGATTCACCGAGCCACGTCGCCGGGCCGAGGCTAGAGCTATGTCCAAATCTGCACGGAGATTGGATCTAGATTCGGTCCGGACGCGAGGACGGTTCTTGATCGTGGGCCTTGCGATCTTCCTGATCCTCGACGCCGTTCTCATCGTCCCGGTTTTGGATCCATGGGTCCCTGTTTCGTCTGACTCCGAGCAGCCAACGCAGGACCCAATTTTGGATCCTCAGGCCGACACCGCACCTGAGGCGACGCAGCCGTCCGAGGGGGACGTTCCGACTGTCGCCCCCGCGCCGATTCTCGCGGCAGGCGACGAGCACTTAGCGCGGCGCGCGACAACTAGAGTCTGCGGCGCTACTGCGCTTCCAGAGCTCACGACGGATACCGGGATCTCCTGGAAGGCGGCGTTTGCACCCCCCGCAACTGGGATACTATCGCTACAGTCGATCGTGGTTGAGGGGCAGCTAGTGGCATCAATGATTGGGCAGGATTCTGTCAACTGTTCAGCATTGCTCGTGCGCATTTTCGTGGCTGGCGACACCTACGCGGAGAACGCCGCCGACTTAGACAAGACGCGGTGCATCGATCCGCTCGACCACACAATCGCCGTGCCCGCTCCCGGACCGTGCGGAAATGTGCTGGTCCTCGCGCCCAGATGGGACGCGCAGGCGGCAGCTGTCCGCGACGACGACGACTCCGTCGACGGATCGGCTTTGACTCCCCACGCAGCGACCGTCACGGGCGCGTGCATCCAGAATCTGGCGGAGCCATCGGCTCTCGCCGGCCAGATCGCCGTTTCGGCGGGTTCTGGGGCGATGCGGTCGTGGGCCGACGACGTGACCGTATGCTCGCTCGACGAGGGGGCGACATGGGTGTGACGGCCCTCTCCACGAAAGTCATGGATGCTCTGACGTTGCATGGGAGGGCAGTTCGGTTTGGCAGTCAGATGGCGCTCGACGCCGCAGCTTGGGCAATCGCGATCGTCCTTGCTGTTAGTCTTCGATACGATCTCGATCTGACTCAGATCTCCGCTCGTCCCCTCGTCGTGCTGATCGTGTTCGCGGCGGTGCTGCAGTGCCTGTTCGGCTGGGTTCTGTACGTCTACCGCGGTCGACACCCCTATGGCAGTTTCGCCGACTTGCGTGCGCTCCTGTGGGCGACCGTCGCGACGGCGGTCGTGCTGGGAATCCCAGTACTTGGGCTGGGCACAGAGATCGGAATCCCTCGAAGCGCCATCGCCCTTGCGGCTCCGTTCGCGTTCGTAATGATGGGTGCGGTTCGGTATTTGAAGCGGCTGCTCGTGGATATTGCAGTTCGCCCCGGCGGTGCCGCGGAACGCACACTCGTATACGGCGCCGGCTATCTCGGCGCGGGGATGATCCGTCGAATGGTCTCCGATCGGCAGTCCACCTACCTTCCCGTTGGCCTCATCGAGGACGACCCGCGCAAGCGCTCGATCTGGTTTGAGGGAGTTCGCGTACTCGGCGACCGCACCCAGCTGACCCGCATCGTCGAGGAGACACGAGCGACGCTCCTTATCGTGGCGATCGGCCGCGCGGACGCGGCACTGCTGCGGGAGATCTCCGATGCCGCGAGCGCCGCCGGGCTGCGAGTCAAAGTGCTTCCACTTCTCAACGAGATCCTCGAGGGGCATTCACGCCTGCGAGACCTGCGTGATCTGTCCATCGAGGACCTCATCGGCCGCCACCCGGTGGACACACAGTTCGAGTCGGTGGCGGGATACCTTTCGGGGAAGACAATCCTGGTGACCGGTGCCGGCGGATCGATTGGCGCGGAGCTGTGCCGCCAGATCGTGAAGTTCGGCCCGAGCGATCTCATTATGCTTGACCGGGACGAGACCGGACTCCAGCAGGCGCAAATCAGCATCTCCGGCCACGGACTGCTCGATACACGCGACGTCGTGCTCGCCGATATTCGCGATGTCGACGCACTGCGGGCGATCTTCGAGGATCGACGACCGGACGTGGTCTTCCATGCTGCCGCTCTCAAACACCTGCCGATGCTGGAGCAGTACCCGGAAGAGGCGTGGAAGACGAATGTGCTCGGCACACTGAACGTGCTGGAGGCGGCCATGGCGGCGGGGGTCACGACCTTCATTAACATATCGACCGACAAAGCCGCACGGCCGACGAGCATCCTCGGGCACTCCAAGCGGGTCGCCGAGAAGCTGACAGCTTGGGCAGCAGAGTCGAGCGGGCAGCGGTACCTTTCGGTTCGTTTTGGCAACGTCATCGGAAGTCGCGGCTCGATGCTTCCGACATTCACGTCGTTGATCGAGGCGGGGGGGCCATTAACCATCACCCACCCCGACGTGACGAGATTCTTCATGACGATCCCCGAGGCCTGCCAGCTCGTCGTGCAGGCCGGCGGAATCGGAAGAAGAGCCGAGGTGCTCATCCTTGACATGGGAGAGCCGGTGAGAATCGTCGACATCGCGGAGCGCATGATCGAGATGTCGGGAAAGGACATCGAGATTGTGGTCACTGGACTTCGTCCGGGCGAGAAACTACACGAGATTCTCATCGGCGATGGGGAAGTCGACAATCGACCTATTCATCCGAAGATCTCCCATGCGAAAGTCGACTCCCTGCGCCCCGAGCACCTCGACAAGGTGAAGTGGCTGGAGCGATGCCGCATCGAGAATGACGGTCGAGATCACGCCACCTCGATGATCGGTTCGTAGTGTCGTCAATCGAAACGATTTCGATTGTCAGCGCGTTGCTTGTTTCGGTCGTCGCGCCTGCCCTCGTTCGGCCCCTGCTGACCCGGCTTGGCGTGATCGACATCCCCAACGAGCGCTCATCCCACACGCGGCCTATCCTCCGCGGTGTCGGACTCGCACCTCTGGCCGCGATTGCTGTGGGGCTCGGTATCGCGCTGGTCGGGGCTGCGACCCGGACAGACTCATGGATGATCACGATCATCCTCGGTGTCTCGCTCGCCGCGGCTCTGCTCGGCTGGATCGAGGACGCGCGGGGCCTGCCCGTCAAAGCGCGCGCGGGCTCGCAGCTGCTGATCGGGTTCCTGGGGGTAAGTCTCGCGGTCGTCCTCACCGGAGAGCAGTGGTGGCTCGTGCCGATTCTCGGGGTGGGGATCGCGGGCTACACGAATGTCGCGAACTTCATGGACGGCATCAACGGGATCTCCGGACTGCATGGCGGAGGGGTCGGCGCCCTGTTCGCGTTGACGGGCGCCCTGACCGGGACATCGTGGATGACGGTCAGCGGGCTGGTCGTCGCGGTGGCGTTTCTCGGATTCCTCCCGTGGAATCTCGGTCGCGGCGGCATGTTCCTCGGCGATGTCGGGAGCTATCTCCTGGGGGCGAGCGTGTCGGTGATCGCGGCTCTCGCCGTCATCGAGGGCGTACCCATCCTGGCGGTCGTCGGACCGCTGGCGATCTACCTTGCCGATTCCGGCGTGACCCTCGTGCGCAGGATCCTGCGCGGAGAGCCCTGGTACGAAGCACACCGCACGCACGTCTACCAACGTCTCACCGATACGGGCCTCTCGCATGTTCGTGTAGCCCTGATCGTCAGCGTCGCGACTCTCGCTACCGGGCTCGCCGGGCTGATCGCCGTCTGGACCCCGTCATTCTGGCCGCTGAGCGCTGGACTTGTCGTCGTCATCGCGCTCTCGTACCTTTGCCTGGGCCGTCTTGCAACACGCTCGAAGTCCGCACCCGCAGCGAGGAAAGCCAATTGAAGATACTTGTCACCGGAGCAAACGGCTTCGTCGGCCGTCATCTCGTCACGCACCTGATCGCGGCCGGTCACGGCGTGACCGCAGTGGTCCGCACCCCGGGCCGCGCTCCCGAGGGGAGCTCCGAGACGATCGTGCAGGAGATCGGGCCCGCCACCGACTGGTCGGGTCTGCTGGCCGGTCACGACGCGGTCATCCACTTGGCGGCCCGGGTGCACGTCATGAACGACGATGCTCCGAATCCCATCGACGAGTTCCGACGTGTCAACACGGCCGGTACTGCGGCCCTCGCGCGCGCGGCAGCGGAGCAGGGTGTCGGTCGACTGGTCTTTCTGAGCAGCATCAAGGTGAATGGCGAAGCGACGTCCGGCACTCCCTTCACCGCGCTCGATGCCCCTGCCCCGAAGGACCCGTACGGGGTCTCGAAGTTGGAGGCCGAGACGCAACTCCGATCGATCGAACGGGACACCGGCCTCGATGTCGTCATCATACGGACACCGCTCGTCTACGGCCCCGGAGTGGGTGGGAACTTCGTCAGGATCCTCTCCCTGGCGAAGAAGGGGATCCCGCTGCCGCTGGGCAGCGTGCGCAATCGGCGCACGATGACGTCGTCGTGGAACCTCTCCGACCTGCTGGAACGCGCGGCCACAGAACCGGCAGCTGCCCACGGTCTGATGCTCGCGGGCGATGCGCACAGCCCCTCCACGGCCGAGCTGGCGCGGCAGTTGCGCTCGGCGATGGGGGGAGGAAATCGTGTATTCCCGTTCCCTCCCGCGCTTCTCGATCTCGCGGGCCGGGCGACCGGCAGATCGGCCGTCATCTCGCGGCTGGTCGACTCGCTCGAGGTGGAGGCCGGCTCGAGCGCGACGGCGTGGAGCTGGGTGCCCCCGTACTCCTTCGAGGATTCGGTCGCGCGGACAGCAGGCTGGTACGAGAAGCAGCAGGAGCAGCCGAGGAGCGCATCGTGAGAATCGCCATCGTCACGCAGTACTACGCGCCCGAGGCGATCAGGATCCCGGACACTCTAGCGCGCGCCCTGGCCGCGAAGGGCCACCAGGTTCGCGTCATCACCGGTCATCCGAACTACCCCGACGGCGAGATCTTCCCGGGGTACAAGCAGCGTTGGAATTCGGTCGAGAGAATCGATGGCGTACAGGTTCGGAGAGTTCCCCTCTTCATCAGCCATTCCTACAATCCGATCGCTCGGTTCACCAACTACCTCTCGTTCGCGGGCAGTGCGGCGCTATTCCGGGGGTGGGTGAAGAACGCAGACGTGGTCTACGTCTACGCGACGCAGATGACACCTGCCATAGGCCCATCGATCTGGAACGCGATCTTCCGCACTCCGTACGTCCTCCACATACAGGACCTCTGGCCCGAGTCGGTCACCGGGTCGTCGATGGTCGGCGGCGGGGCGCCGAAACGCCTGATCGGCGCGGTGCTCAACCCCTGGCTCAGGTACCTCTACCGCACTGCCGCAGCCACGATCGCTATCGCTCCGACGATGTCCCGGATGCTGATCGAGCGTGGAGTCCCGGCCGAGAGGATGCATACGGTCTTCAACTGGTCCGCAACCGAGAACCACGCGGCGGCGCACGTCGAACCGGAGGAGAGGGACTTCGTCTCGATCGTCTACGCCGGAAATCTCGGCGATCACCAAGGCCTGGACGCCGTGGTGACGGCGGCGAATGCGGTCAAGCACATCGAGAACCTCCGTGTGACGATCGTGGGCTCGGGCGTGGCGGAGAAGCGCCTTCGCGCCCTGGCGTCGGACCTCGACGCGCACAACGTCGAATTTCTGGGCCGGGTGTCCCCGGAGGAGATGGGTAAGGTTCACGGGATGTCGGATTTCCAGATCGTGTCCCTCCGGGACATCGAGATCTTCAACGGGACCATCCCGTCCAAGCTCCAGGCGAGCCTCGAGCAGGGCATCCCCGTGATCACGGCGGTCAGGGGCGACGTCAAGTCGCTCGTCGTCGACAACGGCCTCGGTTTCGCCTGCGACCCGGAGGACCCGGAGCAGCTCGCGGCCGCATTCGCGAAGGCCGCGGCCCTCAGCAACGAGGACCGGCTGACGATGGGTTCGACAGCCAAGCAGTTCTACAACCACACCATGTCGATGGCCAGTGGTGTTTCAAGCATTGAGAAGATCCTCGGATCGGTGGCCCGCCATTCGTCACGAGATACCTGGAGACAGAAATGACAGCAACATATTCCGGCAGCAAGGTTCTCATCACCGGCGGCACCGGCTCGTTCGGGCATACCGTCACGGAGTCGCTGCTGCGCGGCGACGTATCCGAGATTCGGATACTCAGCCGCGACGAGGCCAAACAGGATCTCATGCGTCACGAGCTGGCAGACCCGCGGCTCCGGTTCTACGTGGGGGATATCCGCGACTACCTCAGCGTCGAACGCGCGATGAAGGACGTCGACTTCGTCTTCCACGCCGCAGCGCTCAAGCAGGTCCCGTCGTGCGAGTTCTTCCCCATGGAGGCGGTGAAGACGAACGTGCAGGGCAGCGAGAACGTGGTTCGCGCAGCGGACCACGCCGGAGTGTCGTCTGTCGTGTGTCTCAGCACGGACAAAGCCGTCTATCCGGTGAATGCGATGGGCATGAGCAAGGCGATGATGGAGAAGGTGGCCCAGTCCTACGGGCTGAACAACCCGAATGCGGAGACGACCGTGTCCTGTGTCCGCTACGGCAACGTCATGTACTCGCGCGGCTCCGTCATCCCGCTCTTCATACGCCAGCTCAAGGCGGGCAAGAACCTCACCGTCACGAATCCCGACATGACCCGGTTCATGATGTCCCTCGCCCATTCTGTCGATCTCGTCGAGTTCGCATTCCACAACGCGAAGCAGGGGGACCTCTTCGTTCGCAAAGCGGACTCGTGCACGATCGGCGATCTCGCGCAGGCCGTGATCAACCTCTTCCAGCCCAGCGCGCGCATCGACGTCATCGGCACTCGCCACGCGGAGAAGGTCTCGGAGGCGCTGGCGACGCGCGAGGAGCTCTCGCGCGCACAGGACATGGGCGACTACTTCCGTGTCCAGGCCGACAACCGGGATCTGAACTACAGCGTCTACTTCGAGAAGGGCGACGTCACCGTCGCGAACCACGAGGACTACGACTCGCACACCGTTCAGCGGATGGACGTTCCTGCCGTCGAGCAGCTGCTCCTGACTCTCCCCGAAGTGCGCGCCGAGCTGATCGCGGCCGGACGGCCCGCAGGACGAGCGGCATAGTCCGTGGAGCATGTAGCGCTCACAGGCGGCAACGGTTTTCTCGGCTGGCACACCAGAAGCGCCCTTCTCGAATCGGGGACTGAATCGCGTCGCGTCGCCGTCGGAGGCGCCCACGACGCGGCTGCCGCCCAGCAGGCGATCGACGGAGCCTCGAGACTCGTGCACATCGCGGGGGTCAATCGCGGTCTGGACTCCGAAATCGGCGAGGGCAACGTGGAGTTCGCGCGTCAAGTCGCCGAGTCCGTGCGCCGTTCGCCGCAACCGCCGCCCGTGATCGTATTCGCCAACTCCACCCAGGCAACGAACAACAGCGTGTACGGAGTGGCGAAGGCCGCTGCGTCGGACGTCCTGCGATCCGCAGCAGAGGCGGTCGGTGCGGAGTACGTCGACGTCTCCCTCCCCAACCTGTTCGGCGAGCACGGCCGTCCTTTCTACAATGCGGTCACCCCCACATTCAGTCACCTGCTGGCCACGGGCGAGGTTCCGGTAGTCGAGACCGATCGTGAACTGACACTCCTGCATGCGCAGGATGCAGCCGATCTGCTCCTCGGCAGCGTCGACGTCCACGAGCAGGGCTCCCTGGAGGTCAGAGAGACCGTCAGCGGGCTCCTGTCTCGACTGACCGACATCGCCGCCGTCTATCGAGGCGGCGAGATTCCCGACGTGGCCTCGAAGTTCGGGCGCGATCTCTTCAACACCTACCGCTCGTTCACCTTTCCGCAGAGCGCCCCGGTGAAGCTGTCCCGGCACGCGGACGCCCGCGGCTCCTTCTTCGAGATCGTTCGGTCGCACGGCGGGGAGGGGCAATCGTCGTTCTCCACCACCGTTCCGGGAATCAGCCGCGGCGACCATTTCCATCGACGGAAGGTCGAGCGCTTCACCGTGCTGTCCGGCTCGGCGACCATCTCGCTGCGGCGTCTCTTCAGCGACACCATCGTCGAATTCGAGGTGACGGGCGATGCGCCGGCGGCAGTCGACATGCCGACCATGTGGTCGCACAAGATAACCAACACCGGTTCGGACCTGCTCTATACGTCCTTCTGGTCGAACGAGATTTTCAACCCGAGTGCCCCCGACACGATTGCAGAGGCAGTGTAAGCAATGAACGATCGACTCAAAGTAGTGACGGTAGTCGGTACTCGTCCCGAAATCATCCGTCTGGCAGCAACGATCAAGAGGCTGGACGCGTATACCGACCACGTGCTCGTCCACACCGGGCAGAACTACGACTACGAGCTCAACGAGGTGTTCTTCGAAGATCTCGGTCTCAGAAAGCCCGATCATTTCCTCGAGGCCGACACGTCGTCGCTCGGAGCGGTCCTCGGATCCATCCTGGTGAAGGTCGAGGGTGTGCTCGCATCCGAGAAGCCCGACGCCGTGGTCGTCCTGGGCGATACGAACAGCTGCATCTCGGCCGTCATGGCGAAGCGGATGAAGATCCCCGTCTATCACATGGAGGCGGGCAACAGATCGTTCGATGAGAACGTGCCCGAGGAGACCAACCGCCGTCTCGTCGACCACGTCTCCGACTACAACCTCGTGTACACCGAACACGCGCGACGAAACCTGCTGGGCGAGGGCATCCACCCGTCGAAGATCCTCCTGACCGGATCGCCGATGCGGGAGGTCCTCGAGGGGAACGCGGAATCGATAGCGTCGAGCAATGTCGTCGCCGACCAGGGGCTCACGGAGAAGGGCTATTTCCTCGTGAGCATCCACCGCGAGGAGAATGTCGACAACCCGGCCCGATTGACGTCCGTGCTGAACTCGCTTCGGGCGCTGTCGGAGCAGTACGGTCTTCCGGTTCTCGTGTCGACCCACCCGCGAACTCGTCAACGGCTGGAGGGGCAGCCCGACAACCTCAAGCAGGGGCTCATCTTCCACCCCCCGTTCGGCTTCAACGACTACGTGAAGTTGCAGCTCTCGGCGCGCCTCGTGCTGTCGGACAGCGGCACCATCAGCGAGGAGTCGGCAATTCTCGGCTTCCCCGGAGTCTCGATGCGAGATGCCATCGAACGCCCCGAGGCGCTCGATGCAGGCGCGACGATCACCTGCGGCGTCGAGCCGGAGAGTGTTCTCGACGCCGTGGCGATGACGCTCCAGCAGTTCGAGACCGATGGACCCGCCACGATGCCCGCCGAGTACGCCATCGCCGACGCATCTCGGAGGGCCGTCAGCTTCATCCGCTCGACCGCGGCGACCCACCATGAACGGAACGGTATCCGGCGCTGATCCCGCCTCGTCCGGCAGGCTCCGATCGGCGCCGAGCCGGGCGCACGCGTCGGCCACACCGCGTTCTCCACAAGACAGGAATTTTGCGCCATGCACGTCGTACTGATGACGCCCGATCTGGGAGGGAACTCCCTGGGCAGGACCTTCTGCCTGTGGCAGCTCGCTCACTCGCTGGGCTGGCGAGTCGATGTCGTGGCCGTGCGGGGCGCGGAGGTCTGGAAGCCCCTGCAGGGCTCCCTCTTCGCAGCGAGCTGCCGTGTCTCCAGCGAGGCCGAACTCCTCAGCGAGTTCGGGTCTGCCAGACCCGATCTGATCCTGGCGGTGAAGCCCCTGCCCGACTCGTTCGGGATTGCGCTCCGGCTGAGTGATGCGCTGGACCTGCCACTCCTCCTGGACATCGACGATCCGGATCTCGAATCACAGCTCACGTGGCGCAATCCGATCAAACGGGCCGCCAAGAGCGTCTTGCGGCGACAGCGGATGACCGAGCTCAAGTACCTGCGCGAGGTCGCCACGACTGTTCCGGTTCTGGTCAGCAATCCGAATCTGCAGGCGCGACACGGCGGAACCATCATTCCGCACGTCCGCGTCGACACGGGTTTCGGAAACCCCCATGTGTCGTCCAGCCCGACGGTGGCATTCATCGGCACGAATCGAAAGCACAAGGGCGTTGCCGAGCTGCGGCGCGCAGTCGGAAGACTTCAGGACATCGGTGTCGAACTCGTCGTCACCGATCAGGCCCCAGCGGACGCGAAACCGTGGGAGAAGTGGATCGGTTCGACGACGATGGAGAGGGGACGCGAGATAGTCGCGGAGAGCGACATCGTCGTGATTCCCAGCCGACGAGGTCTGATGGCGAGCCTGCAGCTTCCCGCCAAGCTCATGGATGCGATGATCAGCGGCCGTGGCATCGCAGTGAGCAACGTCGGCCCGCTCCCGTGGGCGGTCGGAGAATCCGGCGTCGTCTTCCAGCCGTCGTCCACGGCCTCGCTGACAGCGGCAATCCTCACGCTCGCCGATCCCGCCCTCAGGTCCGAATTCGGCAAGGCCGCTCGCGAGCGGGCGCTCGAGTTCGCCACTGTCGACGCGAATGCGGAGCCCTTCGAGCTGGCCGTTCGCAGCGCTATCGAGCGGGGACCGCGGAAGAAGCGCTGAGAGACGAGCGGGCGGCTCAGGCGGCGTTGTTCGGAGAGCGAAGATCGTCGAGGAGCGTGAAGACGTGTGCTCCCTTGTTCTCGGATCGCCAGAGGTTGTACTGCTCGGCAGCGCGGGTTCGAAGCCCAAGGCGCTGTTGGGAGTCCGCGCCGGCGACCTCCTCGATGGCTCTCGCCCATCGGGCGGGTTCCATGGACGCGACGACAACACCGCCTCCCGCCTCGAGTCGATCCGTCCACGGAGTGTGCGGTGTGGACATGACGATGCACGCACCGGCGAGCGCCTCGGCAATGACGTGGCCGAAATTCTCTCCACTCGTCGGCATCAGGAGCAGATCGTGGTCGGAGAGCACGGCCGCAGACCGGGCGTGCGCGATCGGGCCGTGGAACGTGACTTCGACGTTGGACGGCACCCGCGCCGCAGCGTCGCGGCACAGCTCCGAGTAGGCGACGTCCTCCTCCGGCCCGAAGATGTCGAATACGACGGGTCGGCTGCAGTCCTGAAGCGCCTCCAGTGCGAGCAGCAATCCCTTCTTGGGTGCGATCCGTCCGTAGAACATCGCACGCAGGGCGCCCGTGTGGGGAGTCGGCGTTGCTGCGGTGAGTGGCAGGCTGGTCTCGTTCTCACGAACGATGACCGTTGCAGAATCGCCCCACACCTCCCTGATCGCGCGTGCCTCGTCGGCGGCCGAAGCGTGCCAGACGACTCGTCGATGAAGTCCGAGCAGCTTGAAGAGGGTGATGAAGGCGCGCTTCTTGCCCGCTCGGATGTCGAGGGCGCCGGCGTCCATCTCGCCCCGCGGCGCGAGGAGGATCGTGGCCCCTCGCCAGAAGCCGAGGCGACTCAACAGCTGGGGCAGTATCGAGAGACGGAGATTGAAGAAGCTGTTGATGTACACGACTTCGGGCCGCCGCCGGCGAAGCGAGAGGAGGCCGCGGACCAGCCGGCCGGCACGATGGACCGAGACGTACATCACCTCGGCCCCTTGGAATGCTCCCCATTCGTCCGGGGTCACCTCGAGCGGGCTCCCGTCGAGATCCAGGCTCGGCGTGACGATGGAGAGGCCCATCGTGGCGGGCGCGGCTCTGACCAGGGCGTTCAAGGTCTGGGCGGGACCGCCTCCGAGGAACGCGGGGGGAAACGACGGTGCGAGAATGGCGATCTTCGTATCATCGCTTCGGTGTTCCATTGTCAGTACGTATCCAATTTCGATGTGAGCCTTAGAACACGATAAGCCTTAGCGAGTCGGTGCAGGTCATCGGTTAGGCTTGACGCTGCGAAGATGCGGTTGCGGTGTCCGATGCAGGGCGAACCGAAACCCCATCGACGGTCGTGCAAAATGCGCAGACTCGATTGCTGGAGCTGCAACCATCCTTAGGGGCAGAAATCGTGAACGAGCCGCTTTCGCAGAATGCGGTGAAGGCGACCCGCATTCACGAGCAGACCGACGAAGGAACGCTGGCTCGAGAGAAGTTCGTCAGGGCGAAGACGACGAAGATCCTCAGCAGCGTGATCCTGCTGGCGACGATCTTCCCCTACGTGACGCTCATCCCCACTCCCTTCGATACGCAGCCCTACGCGCTGGCGGCTTCGGCCGTACTTCTCGTCCACGCGGTACTGAGCCTGGGGCCGCACCTCCGGATCCCCCGTTCGTCGCTCGTCTTCTTCTTCGTGTTCGCCGTCGCGGGAGGCTATTTCGTCAGCCAGACCATGGACCTCGGCGCCGCGCGATCTCTGGTCGGCTACGCCTCGATCGCGATAATCTCGTTGGCGGTCTACTACGGGCTGCTCTCCGTGCCCCCTCAGGTGTTCGCGGTGAGTGTCGTGATCTGGTTCGTGGTCGCGCTCGCGCAAATCGGCATCTCCCGAGAGTTCGGCGCGATGTTCCTCTCGAGGATGTCCACGAGTAGAGACCGGGGCATCACCGCGCTGGCGGTCGAACCGTCGTACTTCGCGATCTGCTGCATCTTCATGCTCCTCCTCAACGGTGTCTACGCGATGCGGGGCGGTTACGGCGTCAAGACGCAGCGCCTCGTCGCCGCCCTCTTGTTCGCGCAGATCTTCATGGCGGCCTCCGCCCTCGGTTTCCTTCTTCTGGGCGTATACCTGGCGGCGTACCTGATCGCTCAACGGAGAATGCTGGGCCGCGTCAGGGCAGTGCTGCTCGGAGTTCTCCTGGCCATCGTCACAGTCGCCGCTTTCACGTTCGTGCCGTCGCTCGCGGAGGGACGGATCACCACGATCCTCGACAAGTTCGCCGATGGACCACTGGTGCTGATCTACGGCGACGGCAGCATTGCAGACCGCCTGCTCGACGTCATGGCATCGCCGATCGGACTGTTCACCAGCGGCGGCCTCGGATACGGCATGGACGCGTGGTACACCGAGGGCGAGCACATCATCGCGAGCTCCAGCCCCTTCGTGCAGAGCCTTGCAGGAGTGAATCCCACCGGGCTGTCGGGTCGCCTGCTGAGCGGGTGGGGGTCGGCCATCTTCGAGATCGGCATCTTCGGCGTGCTGCTCGTGTGCACCTACATCCACGTGTCGCTCAAGGCCGTGCGTGGCGCGAGTTCGCCCAAGGAGAAGCAGATCGTCATCACGATTGCGATCACGACCTTCGTGCTGCTCATCGTCGCCGTACCTCTCGCGTTCCCGTTCTTCGGACTCATGGTGGGTGTGCTCTTCCTGGCCGGCGACGGGCTGTTGGCCCATTCAGGCAAGGCGAACGGCTCTCCGCCTCCGCAGTGACGTCCGATGAGCGCGTATCCGCTCTGCCACAGGCTCCATTCCGGGCCGCCACGAAAATATTCAGCTGGGAAGAATCGACTATGTATCAGGGGATTGGGCGCTCGTTGTGAAGCTTGCACATTTCGGAACGTTTGACGTTGCCAACTACGGAGACCTGCTCTTCCCGAGGATCGTCGAGCACGAGCTCGGTGCCCAGTTCGACGAGTTCCGTCACATCTCGCCCATCGGTGGTCAGCCGTACGACGATGTGCCCGCGAGCATCTCCGTCCGACGCGCCCTGAGCAGCGGGGAGAAGTTCGACGCGGTGATGATCGGTGGCGGGAACATCCTCCACGGTCGTCCGACGGGGATGCCGGAGTACGCGAGCGTCAGCTCGAGCGCCTATCCCGATCTCTGGCTGGCCGCAGCGCGGATCGCCCGCGAGCAGCAGATTCCGCTGGTCGTCAACTCGCCCGGCGTGGCGAGCCCGCTCGCATGGCCGGAGACCAGCGCGGTGCGGGTGCTTCGAGAGACCGCGGAGTACTTCGCCGTGAGGGATGTGCGCAGCGCGGACCTGCTGACGGGGGCGGGGGGAGTCGACGCGGTCGTCCCCGACACCGCCCTGCTCGTGAACCAAGCGATTCCCTTCGCCGGTCAGGCGTCCCTGGATGCACTCGAGGGACAGCTCGCCGGGCTTCGAGTCGGAGAGTACTTCGTGGCGCATGCCAACGACCGCTATCTGGGCGCGGGAGTGCACGAGGTGGCGTCCGCGCTCGACGAGCTGGCACGTCTGTCGGGAACGCGCCCCGTTCTCGTCGTCATCGGCGCTGTGCAGGGCGATGCCGCGGTCGTCCAGGCGATAGCGTGCGAGATGACCTCCGACCCCGTGATAGTCCGGGAGCCGCGACGGGTCGGCGACATCGCGCATCTGATAGCCGGAGCCGCGTTCTACGCGGGCTCGTCGATGCACGGATTCATCACAGCGGTGTCGTTCGGCGTTCCTGCCCACCTCAGCATCCCCAGCGCGAAGCACCACAAGTTCGCCGGCTTCGCCGAGCACGTGGGCGCGGCTTCCAACGTGCACTCGACGTGGACGGAACTCGTGGCCAGCGCCGCGGCAGACGACCTCGCGGAGTTCCTCCGCCCCGCCGCGGGAGGTGCGGCCGAGCAGCTCGTGCGCCAGCACTGGGACCGAGTGCGGAGCTCGCTGTCGACGGCATCGCCCGAGCGCTCCAACAACGTGCTCGCAGTGCGCGCGGTGCGCGAGGCCGTCGTCCTGCGAAATCGCACGGCAACACGCACGCGAACCCTGCGCACCGCCCTGCGGAGAACGTCGCGGTGACAGACACCCACAGCTACAGCGAGTCGGGTTCGTCCGGACTGTCGGCCCTGAAGTGGAGCGCAATCGGGCTGGCAGGAAGACAGGGGCTCGTCGCCCTGTCCTATGTGATCATCGCCCGGTTCCTCGGGCCCGAGCCCTACGCGGTCGTCGCGCTCGCGATCAGCTACGTCGCGCTCTCACTCCTCCTCCTCGACCAGGGCATCTCCGCCTCGCTGATCAGTCGAGGAAGCATCAGCCGCGCAGTCGTGGGCGCTGCGATGTCTCTGAACATGCTCCTCGCTATCGCGGTGGGCCTCGTCACCTTCGTCGCGGCGCCAGCGATCGCCGGGTTCTTCTCGCAGCCCGACCTCGAGGGGGTGCTTCGAGCGCTTGCGGCAGGCTTGATCGTGAAGGGCGCAACCGTCATCCCGCGCGCGGTGCTGTCGCGCCGAGGCGCGTTCGGGGCCCTGGCGAAGGCCGACGTCACGGGCGCAGTGCTCGGCGTGACGGCCGGCGTGGCAGTTGCGGCCAGCGGTGGCGGCGTGTGGGCGATTGTGGCCCAGACCGTGCTCATGGACTGCGTCACGTTGCTGTTCCTGCTGCTGGCGGCTCGGCCGCCGAGGCTGAACCTGAAACTGGGGCACCTCCGCGGCCACTGGGGCTTCAGCCTCAATGTGTTCGGCAGCAGTTCGCTGGGGTATCTGGCGAGCAACTCGGACAACCTGCTGATCGCGCGCTTCCTCGGGCCTCAGTCTCTCGGGCTGTACAGCCTGCCCTACACTATTTCGCAGTTCCCGGTCGCGTTGACCGGGCAGGTCGTCAGCCGGGTGCTGTTCCCAATCGTTGCTCGTCGTCGCTTCCAGAAGCTGGAGGTACACAGTCTCGTTGAGCGGGCAATCCGAGGAATCGCGCTCGTGACCTTCCCCCTGATGGCACTCCTAGCAGCTGCGGCAGCGGATCTCACGTCACTATTCCTCGGGGCTGAGTGGCTAAGCGCAGCACCGGTACTTGCGATCCTGTGTATCTCGGGGGCACGTCAATCGATCACGACTCTTAGCGGACCGGTACTATTAGGCCTCGGCAGAGCGGATATTCAGTTCAAATTTAGCCTCGCTGCGGCGATAGTGCAGGTGGCAGGAATCGTCATCGGGCTGAACTGGGGAATCGTCGGCGTAGCGATTGGTTACACGACCGCCGGTTTTCTCGTCACGCCAGCGATCGCGTTCCTCCAACGGAAATTCGCAGGCATCTCGATTCTCCGGCAGGTACGAGCGTTGGTTCCTTCCGCGCATGCAGCGCTCTGGCTCGCGGCCGTCTATTTCTTCCTGCGGCTCGTCATCGATCTGCCTCTACCGGTGACCTTCGTTCTGTGCAGCATCGCTGCACTTCTGACCTACCTACTGGTGCTGTTCGTAGCTCATCGAGAGGTGTGGTCGTCACTATGGCGGGATTTCCTTTCCGTTTATCCGTCGCGGAAGCCTCGCCATGACGACAGGTAGCTGCCAAGTTGAGCACGGTACGTGATGATCAGTAGTTTTCTTTTATAAGTGAAAATAGAGCGGCTCATCGTGGCGCTCGGAAGGACAAGACTTTCAATGAGACTTTCAGTCATAGGATGCGGATACCTGGGCGCAGTTCACGCGGCCGCAATGGCGGAACTCGGACACGACGTTGTCGGGATCGATGTTGACGCCGAGAAAATCTCGCTACTCAACGCTGGCGACACTCCATTTTTCGAGCCGGGCCTGCCGGAGATACTAAAATCGGCGCTCTCCACTGGACGACTGAGGTTCAGCACAGACATCGCGAACGCGGCCGATGCAATCGTCCATTTCATCGCTGTGGGTACACCACAGACCAGGGGAAGTCACGCGGCCGACCTTTCGTATGTGAACGCTGCCGTAGCTGGGCTGATGCCGTTTCTGAAGCCCGGCGACCTCGTCGTCGGCAAGAGCACAGTTCCTGTGGGCACCGCGGCCCGCTTGGCCGTCGAGATTGAATCGGGCTCCGAAGCATCGCTGGCGTGGAACCCCGAGTTTCTCCGTGAAGGTTTTGCAGTGCAAGACACGATCGCTCCGGATCGGTTGGTGTACGGCGTTTCTCGCCCGGAGCAGGCCGATGTGCTCGACAGCGTCTACGCCGCTGCGATCGCGACAGGCACACCGCGGGTAGTCACGGACTACGCGACGTCCGAACTCGTAAAGGTGGCCGCCAACGCTTTCCTCGCGACGAAAATTTCGTTCATCAACGCGATGTCCGAAATTGCAGAAGCCACCGGTGCCGACGTGACGCAGCTTGCAGATGCGCTGGGCCACGACAACAGGATCGGTCGGCGGTTCCTGAATGCCGGAGTCGGTTTTGGCGGAGGATGTCTGCCCAAGGACATTCGCGCATTCACTGCACGCGCCGAAGAACTCGGTCTCGGTGAGTCGCTCGCATTCCTGAAGGAGGTCGATGCGATCAATCTCAGAAGGCGTCTTCGTCTTGTAGATCTTGCAGTTGAGGCGCTAGGTGGATCGGTCTATGGAAAGCGCATCGCAGTCTTGGGGGTAACATTCAAGCCGCACTCCGATGACGTCCGGGACTCGCCGTCTCTTGACATCGCGGTGCAACTTAAGGGGCTTGGTGCGGAAGTGGTAGCAACCGATCCTCAGGGAATCGGTAACGCTCGAGCGAGGCACCCGCAGCTCGATTATGAAACGGAACTGGATAAGGCGCTGACCGGAGCTGACCTAGTGGTGCTGGTCACGGAGTGGCCAGAATACAAAAATCTTGATCCCGCGACGGTGAGAGGGCTGGTGAGCAACGCCAGCATCATCGATGGGCGTAACGTGCTCGCGCCCAAGGCTTGGCGCGACGCTGGTTGGGTCTACAAGGGCATGGGGCGGCCATAAACCGCGCGCTCGGTGGCGTGGTGTGAGTGGGCTCATGCCTGATGCCGCTATCTGCTCGCGCACTTAAGCCATGTCCAAGCGCATGACGCTGATACGTCGGCGGGCTCCTTCCTGACACGCTATCTAGGCAGGAAATAGGCGGAGCGAATGCTTAGCAGCGCTACGTAGCGCTCGAACTTCTGCGGCTAGCTGTCCAGCGTCGATAAGTTCGTCGTTGTTCGTGCGTTCGACTTGGCGACGTCCGCCAGTAGACGCTTCTGGGCGCCCGCGATCATCGAATTCAAAACGGATAATTGAGGGCAAAACGACTGCCAAGAATCGTGGGATTCCAAAGTCTGAAATCGATTTCGAGCAATCGGCCGAAGAAGAACTACCTTGGGGATGGCAACCTGTTCATTTCCGGCTCTAGCTGATGGCAAGGACGACGCCAATTGCCGCAGCGCTAGCACTGAGAAAAAGAACCATAATCGACAGGGTGCGCGATCCACGCCCACGACGTAAGTATCTCGCATGAGACATCTGCTCAGGTCTGATCTTCGGCACGCCCATCACCGTAGCATTGAAAATGCTTCGTTTAACTCGACGAAATGTAGCGTACGGGCAATCGGCCTCGTTGAAATCGGTCGAAAGATCGGAAATATCGGTGAACGAATGGAGATCAAGCCGAGTCGCCACATGCCCGGGTGGATTTCCGGGCTCGTCATCTCGCTCGGCTCGTGCTGAAGCTCATTGGCAAGGCGGGACGGGCGATTTTCTCGGTCGCGGTGCTGTCACGGCCGGCGAGCGCGATTTCTCTTAAGCGCGGCTATCCGGAGTTGAGCCGCGCGTGCGTCCCTTGTGTCCCGCGTTTATAGCGCTTGTCATTGATGTGGCATCGTCGGATGGTGCGGAAGCGCTGATGGTTGCGGCCATTCGCTAGACGTCAAGATGGCTGCGCTCGCTGACACATCAAGGGCGGGTAGCGGGCAGCGACCGCTCCCCGAGGCTGCTAACCCGTAAGGGGCGATGGGCGACTATGGAAAGTCCTTTACGGCGCGACGGCGCCTGCGAGCGAGGATCACTCCTCAACGAGCGTAAAGGCCAGTGCACCGCGTCTTAGGGCTGAGCGTCGGACTGCTAAATCTACAAAACTGCAGCGCACGGTATCGCGGAGCAGTTCGCGCAACGAGCGTAAATCACGCCCTGATTTGATGGAGCGACCTCGCCTACGAAGCTTGGGCCTTTTTGTCGGTCCGCGGCAGCGTGCACTTGCCTGATGGCCAATTGCGGCCTGGTTTGTGCTGCTTGCCTGCAAATGCATGTAATCGGTGATTTACTGAGCGGATGTCTGCCTCTGAAACCGCCGCACGTCCGCGCCGTTCGTCGCGAAAGCCGCGCCCGCGCCGCCGGTGGTTCTGGATCGCAATCGTTCTCGTCCTGCTAGTTATCGCTGGGGCGCTCGCAGCTTGGCAACTCGGCACTCGGGTGCTCAACGTAAAGGGAGAGCTGGAAAAGGCGCAGGCGCTAACTGGGCAACTGCAAGCCCAGACCACTGCGCTCGATGTCGTTGGAGCGACCGCGACGCTCGACGAGATCACGCTCCGTACCGGTCGTGCGGTGGAAATCAGCGATGATCCAGTCTGGGCGGCGGGAGAAGCAATTCCTTTCGTGGGTAAGAATCTCCGTGTGGTCGGCGCGCTAGCTCGCGTGACCGACGGTTTGATGACGGAGGTTGCTGCCCCGCTAATCGGCGTGGCGGGCAGCTTGAATCCAGCATCGTTCGTCCCGAAAGGCGGTGCGATCGACCTTCAACCTTTGATCGAAGCTGGCCCAGCAATCGCCCAAGCGGATGCCGGGGTGAAGGCGGCAACAGCGACGATCGCAAAGCTTGACATCGATGGAACGATCGACCAAGTTTCGACCGCGACGAAGCAGGTTTCTGCGTTGCTTGAGAGTGTCGAGCCCATAACTACCACGTTGGGCACTGTCGTGCCGTTACTGCCGCCGGCGCTGGGGACTGAAGCTCCACGCACCTACGTCGTAATGTTCCAGAACAACGCCGAGTCCCGCCCGCTCGGCGGTACCGCGCTCTCTTTCGCCTCAGTCACGGTCGACCAGGGCCGGATCGTTTTCAACGAAACGATTCCGGCCGGCTTCAAGAACTTCGCGGCGAGCGCCCCGGTGGTCACGCCTCCTGATGGCGTCTCCGAACTGTTTGACGGCGCGTTCGGCAACTTCATCGCCAACGCCACGCTGCGCCCGAGCTTCACGTCGGCGGCGCAGATCACTCAGGAGATGTGGATCCGCGATCAGGGCTATGCCGTCGACGGAATCATCTCGATCGACCCCGTAGCGTTGAGCTACGTATTGCGGGCAACGGGGCCGATCCCGATCGCTAATGGCGACGTGCTCACTAGCGACAACCTCGTGCCCCTGCTGCTGAACGAGGTCTACGAGCGTTACAACAGCGGAAATTTGGGGCGCGACAACCTCGCTCAGGACGTGGTCTACGCCGCTGCGGTGGATGCCACGTTCGGCGCGCTCACCGAGGGTTCGGCCGACCCGACGGCGCTCATCGCTGCGTTGACCCAGGGCTGGGACGAGAGCCGCATCATGTACTGGAGCGCGCATGAGGACGAACAGGCTCAGCTGATCGAGGCCGGCCTCAACGGGGAGCTGCCGGTGAGCGACAACGCCACCGACCGCGTCGGGGTGTACTACAGCGACAACGTGGGCTCCAAACTCAACTTCTACCTGCAGCAGAGCGTCGAGCTGGCGCAGGCCACCTGCCGTGCGGACGGGCTGTCGAGCTACCGCGTCTCGACCGCGCTCACCAGCACGGTCGACCCAGCCGGCGTGAGCAAGCTGTCGCCCTCGATCGTCGGGATGTACAAAAAGGAAGGCCTGGAGCCCGGCGTGCAGCGCATGATCGTGCTCCTCTACGCCCCTCCCGGCTCGCAGCTCTCCGGCGCCACTGTGAATGGTGAGGCCGTGGAGCTTCCGGCGTTCCACGACACCGACTACCCCGTGGGCAAACTCATCGTCTCGGTCGAGCCGGGCGCCACCGTCACCGTGAGCTACGACCTGGTGGCGGCATCGGCGGGAGCGAAGGCGCTCGAAGCGCAGATCACTCCGATGGTCAATCCCACCTCGGTCACCACTGTGCCGCTGGACTGCGCCACGGTCACTGCGAAGTAGCCCGCCAGAACCCGCAGAACGTCACGTGCAACTTCGGCACGCCGCGCTCGTTCACGAGCCAGCGGCGCAACGAGGTGGGGAGCGACTGCTCGCCCACCACGTACGCGTAGGGGACTCCGGCCGGCAGCTCGAACGCCTGCACTGCGGCGAGGGCGAGCGTGCCCGGCTTCACTCCGTGGTCGCGCGGCAGCCAGTGCACCTGAACCCCGGGTGGGGCGTCGGTGGGCTGGGCGTCGGCCGCATCCGCTATCTCTATGAAAGCGTGGCCAACGGTGTCCCGGGGGAGGTCGCGCAGAATGCCGGCCACGGCGGGGAGTCCGCTCTCGTCGGCGACGAAGAGCTGCCAGCCGGCGGGCTGCGGGTTGTACATCACGCCCTGGTCGAGCAGCGCCACGGTGTCGCCCACGGCGGTGGAGGTGGCCCAGCGCGAGGCGGGTCCGTTGTCGCCGTGCGCCACGAAGTCGATATCGAGCTCGCGCGGGTCGGTGCGGAACTCGCGCACCGTGTAGTTGCGCATGATCGGCCGGGTGGCCTTGGGCATCGCGAGAAACTGCACGTAGCCGAGCAGGTCGATGCGCTTGGGCAGCGCGAAGCTGGTGTGCTTGTCGTCGGGCAGCGACTCCAGCGGCAGGAACAGGCGGAACCACTGGTCGAACCCCATCGGCGTGAACCGGGCCAGGGCGTCGCCGCCGAGGGTGACGCGCATCATGGTGGGGGTGACGCGCTCGGTGCGCACCACCTCGAGCACGAGCATCTCGGCGTTCTTCGGCGGCACGGGCTTGGACTGGCTCACTAGGCTCCCTCGGGTTAGGCATACCTAACTTAGTGGGGCGGGCCCGGGGGCTAGCACCGACGGCCGCTCTGCACAGCCCCTCCGGCCGGAGTCGGAGGCGGTGCTTAGGCTACGGGCACGCCCGCACCTTTGCCGCCATTCTCTCGAGGAGCCGCCATGAAGCCCGCCCGCTCGCACGTCGCCGTGATCGCGGCGCTCACCCTGGGCTTCACCGCTCTGGGTGCACCCGCCGCCCAGGCCGCCGACCCGGTGGCCATCGACATCATCTCCATCAATGACTTCCACGGACGCCTCGAGGCCGCACCTCCCATCGCCGGGGCCGCCGTGATGGGCGGCATGATCGACGCCTACCGGGCCGCCAACCCGAACACGGCGTTCGTGGGCGCCGGCGACCTGATCGGCGCGTCCACCTTCCCGTCCTTCATCCAGAACGACCAGCCCACCATCGACGCCTTCAACGCGATGCAGCTCGACGCCAGCGCGCTCGGCAACCACGAGTTCGACCAGGGCCGCGCCGACGTCGACGACCGGATTCTGCCGGCCGCCG